>Ga0272441_10001773_pt1 | contig 45338 bp, 41 predicted proteins | sample SSMProp6N_FD_193582 | JGI IMG/M metagenome (GOLD analysis project Ga0272441, IMG submission 193582) | Marine sediment archaeal communities from Little Sippewissett salt marsh, Falmouth, MA, United States - SSM-Prop-6N | ecosystem: Environmental > Aquatic > Marine > Wetlands > Sediment ... | reverse complement strand
AACCAAATGGGCAACCCGCTGTCGGGCACGCGACCTTTCAGCAGACGCGCGTCCTCGGCCCCGGGGATCCCGGCAAGTGCCGGGCCGTTGGTAAGCGCTTCCGCCTTGTCCAATGCCTATTCATAGCCGGGCATGACCAACTGAACATCCGCGCCTTCGCGCGCCAAGGCCTTCGGCAGGCTTGCGGCCACGTCGGCAAGCCCGCCGGTCTTGGCGAGGGGGAACAACTCAGACGTGGCAAACAGGATACGAACCGGCTTCGCCATCGGTCGTGCTCCGACTTACATACCGCTCGACCCCGTGCAAGCTTTGGTTGGTTTTTGTCCGTAGCCCTGCGGACGATCTCTTGTCGGCATTCCAGTAGAACGCAGTGCTCTGGCCAGATACTGACGCAACTTTTTACCAGCTATCGCGTGACGCGAGCATGAAGATATTGTGACGTGAGATCAGCCGAACCACGCTGCTGTCATAATTCTTTAGCGAAGTTGTTGTGATGACGCGTCATACAAAATGAATTGTCAGCCGATTGGAAACGAGGGAACCTCGCAAGAGTCGGATGGTGATACCGGACCTAAATGGCCAACGCACCACAAGCAAAAATGTTCGTTATGCGACAAATGATTGAAACCGCGCCGCCCCGCGCGCCTTACACGATCGGCCGCTATCTCGGGCCGACCCGCATCGCCTACTTCTCGATGGAAGCGGCGCTGATGCCGGAAATGCATACCTATTCCGGCGGCCTCGGCGTGCTGGCCGGGGATACGGCGCGCTCGGCCGCCGATCTAGAACTGCCCGCCGTTTTCGTGACGCTGATTAGCCGCGAAGGCTATCTGCGCCAGGAAATCGACGCGGCCGGTTGGCAGATCGAACATGCCGATCCCTGGACACCGGAAGCGTTCGCGACACCGCTGCGGGCAAAGGTAGCCGTGCCGATCGGCGACCGGGACGTCTGGGTCAGGCCGTGGCTCTACATCCTCGGCAGCCCCATCGGCCATTCGGTGCCCGTCTTGTTGCTCGACACCGACCTTGAGGAAAACCACCGCGAAGACCGTCAAATCACTGACCGGCTGTATGGCGGCGACGAAGGCTATCGTCTCAAGCAGGAAATCGTTCTGGGGATCGGCGGGTTGCGGCTGTTGTCGGCGCTCGGCTTTGCGGGCATTCACCGCTATCACTTGAATGAGGGCCATGCGGCACTTCTGGCTCTCGACTTGTTGCGGCGCTATCCCAAGCCGGCCGACCAGGTGGCGCAAGACGAACTGATGTATGACGTCCGCGCCGTGCGCGAGAAATGCATCTTCACCACCCATACGCCGGTCGAAGCGGGCCATGACCGCTTTTCCTACGATCTGGTCGAGCACCTGCTGCCCAACTACCTGCCCAAGGATCAGATGCAGCTGGTGGCCGGCCAGGACGCCATGAACATGACGCTGCTGGCCTTGAACCTCTCCGGCTTTGTGAATGGTGTCGCCGAGCGGCACGCGGAAACCGCGCAGCGCATGTTCCCGGGCTACCGCATCCGCGCGGTCACCAACGGCGTGCATCTGCCCATGTGGGCGCACCCGGCCATGGCGCATGTGCTGACAACCTATCATCCGTCATGGGCGCACGAGCCTGAGACCCTGATCCAGGCCGACCAGATTCCCGGTGCTGCCATCTGGGAGGCCCATCGCGAGGCAAAACGCGATCTCATCACCTATGTCTCAGAACAAACGGGAACCAAGCTTGATCCCGACAAGCCGATTATCGGATATGCGCGGCGCATGACCTCTTACAAGCGGCCGGATCTGTTGTTCAGCGACATCGAGGCGCTGCGCAGGATCAACAGCCGCTATCCCTTCCAGGTGGTCCTGGCGGGCAAGGCCCATCCCAACGACATGCCGGGCAAGGAACTCATCCGCAGCCTGCACGGTCATATCAAGGATCTCAAAGACGAGATCCCGATCGCCTTCCTGCCCAACTACGACATGGCGGTGGCGCAGGTCATGGTCCCGGGGGTCGATGTATGGCTGAACACGCCAGTGCCGCCGATGGAAGCCTCCGGCACCAGCGGCATGAAGGCGGCGCTCAACGGCGTGCTCAATCTCAGTGTGCTCGACGGCTGGTGGCTTGAGGCTTGCATCGAAGGCGTGACCGGCTGGTCCATCGGCCATGACGGGGAAACCGGGCCCGCCGATGCAACATCGGAAGACCTCTATGCCAAGTTGGAGGTAGCGGTACTGCCGCTCTACTACAATGATCGGGATGCCTGGACCGCGATGATGAAGAACACGCTCAGCAAGATCCCGCCTTACTTCAATACCCAGCGCATGATGCGCCGCTACGCGGCAGAGGCCTATGTCAGGTAACTGGCCGGAGGGGCTGGTGCGACCGGAGGTCAAACCGGTCGTACGCGACCCGTCGACCGTCCCCGACTGGATGATGCCAGCCGGCACGGACGATCTTCTGGCCGGCCACCATGGCGACCCTTTCTCGTTGCTGGGCCCGCACACCTCGCCGGAAAAAGGCATGCATGTGGTGCGCTCCTTCCTGCCCGGGGCGCATGCCGCCTGGGCGACGGCAAAGTGTGGCGGCAAGCCCTTCGAGCTGGACATGGTCCATGCCGAGGGCTTCTTTGCCGGCCTGGTCCCCGAGCAGGTTGCAACCAACGGGTACCGCATGCACGCCGTCTGGCCGACCGGCGTGCCCGTCGAGTTCAATGACCCGTATCGCTTCGAGCCGCTCCTGGGGGAGATGGATGCCCATCTGCTGGCGGAAGGCACCCATCGCCACATCTATGACGTGCTTGGCGCCCATCCGCGTGAAATAGACGGGGTCAGCGGTGTCGTTTTTGCGGTCTGGGCGCCGAACGCGCAGCGCGTCAGTGTCATCGGCAATTTCAACTCCTGGGACGGCCGCCGCCACCCGATGCGCCTGAGGCCGGAATGCGGTGTCTGGGAGATATTCCTGCCCGGCATCGGTGCCGGCGAGATCTACAAGTATGAAATCCGCACCAAGGCGGGAGACATCCTGCAAAAGGCCGATCCGGTTGGCCAGCAGACGGAGTGCCCGCCGGCGACGGCATCGCGCGTCGCTGCGCCGGCCGCCTATGAATGGCAGGATGACGATTGGATGGCCGCGCGGGCACAGCGGTCCGCCCTTGATGCCCCGGTCTCGATCTACGAGCTGCATCTGGGCTCGTGGCGGCGCGATCATCAGGGCCGCCCGCTCAGCTATTGCGATCTGGCCGAGACCCTTGTCGCGTATGTGGTGGATATGGGCTTCAGCCATGTGGAATTGATGCCGGTCAGCGAGTTCCCCTTCGACGGGTCATGGGGCTATCAGCCCTGCGGATTGTTTGCGCCGACCGCACGGTTCGGCACGCCGGACGATTTCCGCGCCCTGATCGACCGCTTCCACCAGGCGGGCATCGGCGTGATCCTCGATTGGGTGCCGGGACACTTTCCTGACGATCCGCATGGACTCGCCCGCTTCGACGGTACCTGCCTGTATGAGCATGAAGACGAGCGCCTGGGGCGGCACACGGATTGGGACACGCTGATCTACAATTATGGTCGCAAGGAAGTGGCAAATTTCCTCATCGCCAACGCGCTTTATTGGCTGAAGGAGTTCCATATCGACGGGCTGCGGATCGATGCCGTCGCCTCGATGCTCTATAGGGACTACAGCCGCGAAGAAGGTGAATGGCTGCCGAATGTCTTTGGCGATAATCGCAATCTCGAAGCCATTGCCTTCCTGCAGGAACTCAACAAGTGTCTGTATGCGGAGTGTCCGGGCATCGTGACGATCGCCGAGGAATCCACCTCTTGGCCCATGGTGTCCCGTCCGCCGGAGATGGGCGGGCTCGGCTTCGGCTACAAGTGGAACATGGGCTGGATGAACGACACGCTGCGCTACATGCGCCACGATCCGGTGCATCGCCGCTACCACCACAGCGATCTCACCTTCGGGATGCTCTACGCGCACACGGAAAACTTCGTGCTGCCTCTGTCCCATGACGAGGTGGTGCACGGGAAAGGGTCGCTTCTGGCAAAAATGCCCGGCGATGGCTGGCAGCAATTCGCCAATCTGCGTGCCTATCTCGCGTTCATGTTCGCGTATCCGGGCAAAAAGCTGTTGTTCATGGGCGCTGAGATCGCCCAGGGTCCGGAATGGGATCACGATGGCCAGTTGATATGGGATGCCCTGGCGCACGCTTGGCACAGCGGCATTCAGACACTGACCCGCGACCTCAACCGCCTCTACCGCACTTTGCCCGCGCTGCATGAACGTGACTGCGAGACCGGCGGCTTCACCTGGATCGACTGTGCCGATGCCGAACAGAACATCATTGCGTTCACGCGCTACGGTGACGCATCCGGCGACCAGGCCATCGCGGTCTGCAATTTTGCGCCCGTCGTCAGGCACGGCTACCGCATCGGCGTGCCCGTGCCCGGCCTCTACCGGGAAGTGGTGAACACGGATGCCGAAGTCTATGGCGGCAGCGGTGCAGGCAATGGCGGTGCGATCATGAGCGACCCGATTCCCAGCCACGGTCAGCCGCATTCACTGTCGCTGACGCTGCCGCCCCTGGCGACCGTGATTCTGATCCCGCCGGGTGCCCGGATGCCTGGGCCGCGCGTGTCCGACGCGGTGTCATGACCGTGCAGGCCGGCGTGCCGCAGCCGGGAGCGATCCGCGATGGGTCCGGGTTCCATTTTGCCCTGGCAGCGCCGGATGCCGATCGGGTGGAGCTCTGCCTGTTCGATGACGCCGGCCAGTCAGAACGGCGCATCCCCCTGACCGGCAGCGACGGTGGGCTGAGACACGCCTATGTGGCGCGCCTGGCCCCGGGCCAGCTCTACGGCTACCGCGTCCATGGACCGTACGACCCGCACCAGGGCCACCGCTTCAACCCGCACAAATTGCTGATTGATCCTTATGCGGATCAGCTTCTCGGCGCATTTCATTGGCACGATGCGGTGTTCGGCTATCAGTGCGGACATCCTGAAGGGGATCTCTCCTTCGACACCCGCGACAGCGCGCCTTATGTGCCGCGCTGTGTTGCGGGCGGTCATCAGGCGACCCCAAGCTTCACGCACCCGCGGCCGCAAACCCCATGGGCCGACACGGTGATCTACGAAATGCATCTCAAGGGCGCCACCCGCCGGCATCCGGACATCGAACCGGCCCGGCGCGGCAGTGCTGCGGCGCTGGCGTCGCCGGAGATGCTCGGGCATCTCACGGCCCTTGGGGTAACGGCAGTCGAACTCATGCCGGTGCAGGCCTGGGTATCCGAGCAGGCGCTGCTGGCCCGCGGTCTCACGAACTACTGGGGCTACAACCCCCTGTCGTTCTTCGCTCCCGACACGGATCATCTTGGGCTTCAATCGCTCGACGACCTCGCGAAGGCTGTTGACGCGCTGCACGCCGCCGGCATCGAGGTCATTCTCGATCTTGTGTTCAATCACACCGCCGAGAGTCACGCGGGCGGTCCGACCCTGTCCTGGCGCGGCATTGCCAATCGCGACTATTATGCGCTCGATCCGGCAGTGCCCCGCCGCTATCTCGATTGGTCCGGTTGCGGCAACACGCTTGATACGGGATCACCGCTGACACAAAGGCTGATCGCCGACAGCCTGCGGCACTGGGCCCGGATGACCAATGTGGACGGGTTCCGCCTCGATCTCGCCGGCGGTTTGCGGCGGGGCGCAGGCGCCGACGTCTTTCTGGACGGCCTTGCCGATGATCCGGTGCTTGCCGATCGCAAACTGATCGCTGAGCCCTGGGATGCAACCGGCGACGGCTATGCGCTCGGCCGGTTCGGCACAGGCTGGGCTGAATGGAACGACAAGTTTCGATCATCAGTGCGGCGCTTCTGGGCCGGCCGGGCGGAGACGGCGCCCGAGATGGCAACGCGGCTACTGGGGTCTAGCGATGTGTTCGGTGCGCGTGGGCCCCGTGCCGGCATCAACTATGTGACGTCCCATGACGGCTTTACTCTCGCCGATCTTACCAGCTACAGCCACCGCCATAACCATGCCAATGGCGAGGACAATCGCGACGGCGACCGACATATGGATCACGCGCCTGTCGGCCCAGAAGGACCATCGCAGGATCCACAGATCATCGCTGCCCGTTTGACTGCCCGCCGCAACCTGCTTGCATCCTTGTTGCTGGCGCGTGGTGTGCCGATGCTGCGGGCGGGTGACGAGATTGGTCACAGCCAGCACGGCAATAACAATGCCTACTGCCAGGACAATGAGATGAGCTGGCTTGACTGGTCAGGCCGCGATGATCCGGCACGCGATCTGCGCGGCTATGTTGCTGAACTGACGGCCCTGCGCCGCACGGTGCCCGCCTTGACGGCAGCAGGCCAAATCGATCGGCTGACGCCTGAAGGCCGCGCCATGACAGACGACGATTGGCATTTCGCCGACGCGCATATGGTAATCTGCCGCATGGTGCCGGACACGGCAGATGCGCCTGTTCTTCTCGTGCTCAACGCATATGATGGGGCCATTGAGATGCGCCTGCCGGACACCGGATCGAAATCGGACACTTGGCGGATCAGGCTAGCCACCGCACGCGGAAGCAAGACGTTGCGCGACGGTGGGACGTTCAGTCCGGGCGACATGGTGAACGTTGCCGCGCACATGATCCTGCTCATGGTTGGGACGTCCAGATGATCCCGCCGGACCTAGCAGCCCGCGCACAGGCGCTGGGCATCGCCACCAAATACCATCAGATCGGAGGCGACTGGCACGAACCTTCGTCTGACGCTCTGGCGCGCATCATCGAAGCCATGGAGGCAAGCGCCGGCGGGGAACCCAACTCTAGCCCCATGCCGCTACGCGATGATCCGCATCCGGCATTTCTCCCGAAGGCCTTGCAATCCGGTGGTCGCTGCTGGGGCCTGTCGCTACAGCTCTATGGCGTTCGGTCCCAGCGCAACTGGGGCATTGGCGATTTCACCGACCTGGCGGTGCTTGCAGGCGCCGCCGGCAGAGCCGGGGCCGACGCCCTGATGATCAATCCTTTGCACGCGCTGTACCGCTGCTACCCGGAGCAGGCATCGCCCTATGCGCCGTCGAGCCGGCTTTTTTTCAACCCGCTTTACATTGATGTGGCGGCTGTGCCGGAGATGGCTGCGTGTGACGCGGCCCAGGCGCTGGTGGTGACACCGGATTTCATGGAGAGGCTGGAGCGGCTGCGGGCAACGGAGACTGTGGACTATGTGGGCGTTGCAGCGTGTAAGCTTGCGGTGCTGAAGCGCCTTTACGAGACTTTTTGCACGCGGCATTTGGGTCGCGGCACGGAGCGGGATGCAGCGTTTGCCCGGTTCCGGCGCAAGGGAGGGGTCGCGCTCCGGCACTTTTGCATTTTCGAGGCGCTGCTTGAAAATCTTCATGGGAGCCATCCGGACGGCTGGCCGAGCTGGCCCGAGGGCCTGCGCGATCCTGCGTCGCCGGGCATTGCGGCATTCGAAGTGGCAAGCAAGACAGAGATCGGCTTTGCGGCCTATCTGCAATGGATCGCGCGCACGCAATTGGAAGCGGCAGCGCAAGCGGCACGTGTCGGCGGCATGGCGGTGGGTCTTGTTGCGGACATCGCGGTCGGTGCCGATGGCGCGGGCGCAGATGTCTGGGCCGACCAGACACTCATTGCGTGCGACATGGAGCTTGGCGCACCTCCCGACCCGTTCGCGCCCGGTGGCCAGACCTGGGGCGTGCCACCCTGGCGGCCGAACGTGTTGGCGGCACGCGGGCTGGCACCGTTCCGTGCCCTGCTGGACGCGACCATGGACTGGGCCGGAGGCGTGCGGATTGACCATGTCATCGGGCTTGAGCGCCAATTCTGGGTGCCGCGCGGATTTGGTGGACGTGACGGCAGCTATGTTGCCTTTCCGCGTGATGCACTCTTCTCAGAGGCCTGTGCCGCCAGCCAGGCGCATGAGTGCCTCATCATCGGAGAAGATCTCGGCACCGTGCCGGAAGGGTTCCGCGACCGGATGCGGGCGCGCCAAATGCTCACCACTTCGGTCATGCGGTTTCAGCGGCACCAAGGAGCCTTCATCCCGCCCGGCGACTATCCATCACTCTCAGTCGTGTGCGCGGGCACCCATGACCTGGTCCCACTTGCGGGATATGCCGCAGGCACTGACATTGCGTCGCGCGCCACAGCGGCGCCGGGCGCTGAAGATGTCGCGGCTGCCAGGCGCACGCGTGCAGCAGACGTCGCGGCCCTCATGGCCGCACTGGCCGCTGAAGGTCTAGCAGATGCGGGGGCGTTGAAGGACGCCGTCCACCGATTTCTTGCCCGAACAGCCAGCGCCCTTGTCTTCGCCCAATTGGAAGACCTGCTCGGTGTTGATGTACAGCCCAACCTGCCGGGCACCGTCGAAGGCCATCCGAACTGGCGGCGCAAATATCCGACGACGCTGGAAGTGCTGGCAGATAACGCGACGCTGGCCCGGACCGGTGACCTCTTCACATCCGAAGGGCGCGGGCGGTGACAGCTCAAAGCGAAGCCACGCAGACAAGGTTGGCGTGGCGGCTGCCCGCAAACGAGAAATGGTGGAGCCAGGCGGAATCGAACCGCCGACCTCTACAATGCCATTGTAGCGCTCTCCCAACTGAGCTATGGCCCCGATATGTCTTTGGGCGGCGCGGGGTGCGCGCCGGATGCGGGGCGGCCTTTTGTCGGTGCCGCCGTGGTGCAAAGCGTCGGGACATTACGTCCGCGTCGGCGTTAGTTCAACCCGTGACGTGCGGGTGGTGCGCGTATCTTGGCCTAGGTGTCGTTCGTCTTGCCGGGGATGACGTCTGACAGGTCGTCGTCCTCGTCTTCATCGTCGCTTAAAAACGGGTCTTCGTCCTCGTCGTCGTCCAGGTCAGCAACGATGCCGTCATCGTCGAGATCGGGCAGGGCGTCCGCGTCGTCGTCCGCGTCGTCGTCTTCATCCAGGCCGGGTGCACGCGTGCGCGCGGCGGAGCGCTGCTCGCCGCTGGCCACCTCGTCGAGGCTTTCCGTGCCGTCGTCTTCAAGCTCTTCCTCGTCGAGCGCGTCCGCGTCAAGCTCTGTGTCCTCGTTTTCGAGGGCGTCTTCGTCGTCGTCTTGGTCGGCCTTTTCCGCCTCGGCCTCCTTGGCCTTAGCCCGCGTGCCGCGGCGCGGCTTAGGGGCTGCCTCCTGCGGCCATTCGTGACCGCATTTCGGGCAATGGATGGGATCTTTCTTGAAATCGTAGAACTTTGCACCGCAGTTCGGGCAAAGCTGCTTCGTTCCCCATTCAGGCTTTGGCACGGGCAGGCCTCATTCCAGCATAGTCAAGCAAATGAGATATCGCGGGCGCGCGGGGGGGCACCCCCCCGCGTCTAGGTTTTCCCATTGCCACGATCATTGAGGGCTGTCAAAAGAGAAATGCGCCTGCCGCCCGCATGCTGCACACTAGGCACGGGCGGTGAGGCGTCCTGCTATCGGTTTTGCCCAGACAGACGCGCGCTTTGATAATGTCCACACCGGTGTCTTCCCCCACGCCTTGGCGTGCTGCCCCCGCCTTAGCCCTTAAAGGCACGGTGCGGGTTCCCGGCGATAAATCCATCTCCCACCGGGCCTTATTGCTGGGGGCGCTGGCGGCAGGGCGCACCCACGTATCCGGTCTGTTGGAAAGCGCCGACGTGCTCGCGACGGCGGCCGCCGTAAACGCCCTTGGCGCTTGGGCGCAGCGCCGGGAAAACGGCGTGTGGGAGATCGACGGTGTTGGCATTGGCGGCCTGCGGGAGCCGGAGCAAGCGCTTGATTTCGGCAATTCGGGCACCGGGTGCCGGCTAATGATGGGCGTCGTTGCCGGCCACCCGATCACCGCGACGTTTGTCGGCGATGCCAGCTTGTCGCGCCGGCCGATGCGGCGCATTACCGCGCCATTGGGCCAAATGGGCGCGCTGTTTGCCGGGCCTGAAAACGGCACGCTGCCGATCACCCTCACCGGCGCCCGGCCGCCTATACCCCTCACCTATACGTTGCCCGTTGCCTCCGCGCAGGTGAAGTCCGCGGTGCTGTTTGCCGGTTTATCCGCACCCGGACAAACTACCGTGCTTGAGCCGGTGCGCACCCGCGACCATACGGAGAACATGTTGCGCACGTTCGGCGGCGACGTGACGGTAGAGGAGGGGCCGCGCGGCATCCACGCCGTGCGGGTGACGGGCGAATGCGAATTGACGCCTGGCCGCGTCGACGTGCCGGCCGACCCGTCTTCGGCCGCTTTCCCGTTGGTGGCGGCGCTGCTGGTGGAAGGCTCCGACGTGTTGGCGCGCGACGTGATGATCAATCCGTTGCGCGCCGGCCTGTTTACGGTGCTCAAGGACATGGGCGCTGACATTACCTTCGAAAACGAGCGCGAGGCAGGCGGTGAACGCATTGCTGATATCCGCGCCCGGGCAAGCGCGCTCACCGGCATCGAGGTGCCGCCGCAGCACGCGGCATCGATGATCGACGAATACCCGGTGCTAGCGGTGGCCGCGGCGTGTGCCGCCGGCACCACCACCATGCGCGGGCTTGAGGAGCTGCGGGTTAAGGAAAGCGACCGCATTGCCGCGACCGTCGCTATGTTGCGCGCCATGGGGGCGGCGGTAGAAGAACGCGAAGACGGTATGATCGTCACCGGTGCTGGCGGCCCTATCGCCGGCGGCGGCCGCGTGGCCACCGGAATGGATCATCGCATTGCGATGGCGGGTCTCATCGGCGGTTTGGCCGCCAAAGCCGCGGTGACCATCGATGACGCGGCGATGATCGCCACCAGCTTCCCTGCCTTCCACGAGGTGATGGGCGCGCTTGGGGCGCAGATCGGCCCGGCAGATAGATAGGGCGTTTGCATGGGCTCATACATTATCGCCATTGACGGGCCGGCGGCCGCCGGCAAGGGCACGATCGCGCGGGCGGTGGCAGCGCGGCTCAATTTGGCCTATCTCGATTCCGGCGCGCTCTACCGGGCCGTTGCCCACGCGGTGTTGCAAACAGGCGGCGATCCGGCCAAGGATGCGGATGCCGAGCGCGCGGCGGCATCCTTGGATATTGCCGCCATCGACCCGGTGGCCATTCGCGCCCGCGAGGTGGGCGCGGCGGCATCGGTGGTGGCCGCTAAAGCAGGCGTGCGCGCCGCTTTGTTGGCGACCCAGCGCCGCTTTGCTCAGCACCCGCCGGCCGGCAAGGACGGGGTGGTGATGGATGGCCGCGACATCGGCACGGTGATTTGCCCCGACGCCGACGTGAAGCTGTTCGTGACCGCGTCCGATGCGGCGCGCGCCCATCGCCGTTGGCTCGAACTTAAAGCGGCAAACCCGGCTTTGACCGAAGACGAGGTGCTGGCCGATCTGGTAGCGCGCGATAAGCGTGACAGCGAACGTGCCGCCTCGCCGCTTGCACAGGCGGACGATGCAACCTTGCTCGACACCACCAATTTGAGTATAGAAGCGGCGGTCCAAACGGCGCTCGATATTATCGGGCGGCGAAAGTTGCGTTTTTAGGAGGATGTGCTCTTACACGCACCGCTATCCGACGCCACCGGCTGATACCGCCGCCGTAAGGTGTGACCAACCCGAAAAGTGAGGGGTAGGCCACGCCTTTTTTGTTGGACCACGACACGACCAAATAAAGCCGCACCCTAAGCGGAAGACCGCCGGAGACAACCGCGCGGCCTGCAATCAAACGATTTTTGGAGCTTCTGATTAATGTCTCAAACCGCCGCCGACCCCGGCCTTAACCCCACTACCAGCGATTTCGAAGCGCTCCTGATGGAGAGCCTTGAAACCACCAATATGACGGAGGGCTATATCGTCAAAGGCATCGTCACCGCCATTGAAAACGACATGGCGCTTGTTGATGTCGGCCTTAAGACCGAAGGCCGGGTGCCGCTGAAAGAATTTTCGACCCCGGGCCAGCCGGTCACGCTGAATGTGGGCGACGAGGTGGAGGTGTATCTGGAGCGCGTCGAAAACGCCATGGGCGAGGCGGTGCTATCGCGCGACAAGGCGCGCCGGGAAGAAGCCTGGGAGGTGTTGGAGAAGGCGTTTGAAGCGCAAGAGCGCGTCGAGGGCCATATTTTTGGCCGCGTCAAAGGCGGGTTCACCGTGGATTTAGGCGGCGCCGTGGCGTTTTTGCCGGGCAGCCAGGTGGATATCCGACCGGTGCGCGATATCACGCCGCTGCTCAACGTGCCACAGCCGTTCCAAGTGCTGAAGATGGACCGCCGCCGCGGCAATATTGTGGTGTCCCGCCGTGCGGTGCTGGAAGAAACCCGCGCCGAACAGCGCGCCGAACTGGTGGAAAACCTAGCCGAAGGACAGGTGCTTGAGGGCGTCGTCAAGAACATCACCGATTACGGCGCCTTCGTCGATCTCGGCGGCGTCGACGGCCTACTGCATGTCACCGACATTGCCTGGCGCCGCGTCAACCACCCCACCGACGTGCTCAGCATTGGCCAGACCGTCAAAGTGCAGGTGATTAAGGTCAATCAGGAGACCCAGCGCATTTCGTTGGGCATGAAGCAGCTTGAGACCGACCCGTGGGAAGGCGTGGACGCCAAATATCCGGTGGACATGAAGATCAAGGGCCGGGTGACCAATATCACCGATTACGGCGCCTTCGTGGAGCTTGAGCCGGGGGTGGAGGGCCTCGTCCACGTCTCCGAGATGAGCTGGACGAAAAAGAACGCCCATCCCGGCAAGATTGTGTCGACCTCGCAGGAGGTCGAAGTGATGGTGCTGGAGGTCGATCCGATCAAACGCCGCATCTCGCTTGGTCTCAAGCAGTGCCTCGACAATCCGTGGTCGTCGTTCATGGCGAATTTCCCGTCGGGCACCGAGGTGGAAGGCGAGATCAAGAACATCACCGAATTTGGCCTGTTCGTGGGCCTGGATGGCGATGTGGACGGCATGGTGCATCTGTCCGACCTGGACTGGAACCGGCCGGGCGAAGAGGCGATGGCCGACTACACCAAAGGCGATGTGGTCAAGGCGGTGGTCTTGGATGTGGACCCGGACAAAGAGCGCATCTCGCTGGGCATCAAGCAGCTCGGCGGTGACCCGTTTGACAGCGTCGGCAATATCCGCCGTGGTGAGGTGGTAACCGTGACCGTAACCAAGGTGGAAGAAAACGGGCTGGAAGTGTCGCTGGGCGAAGAAGACTTCACCTCCTATATCCGCCGTTCGGAACTGTCGCGTGACCGCTCCGAACAGCGCCCGGAGCGCTATAGCGTCGGTGACAAGATCGACGCCCGCGTCACCCAGATCGACAAAGCCGGTCGGCGGGTCGCGCTGTCTGTGAAGGCGCGGGAGATCGCCGAAGAGAAGGAAGCGGTGGAACAATACGGCTCAACCGATTCCGGCGCATCCCTAGGCGATATTCTCGGTGCCGCCCTCAACAAGGGCAAAGACGACGAATAGAAACCGTCGCCTAGATGCCGGCTCTTGCCGGCATGCGCATCGCGATAGGGTCAATAGAGGCGGAGAGGCAGTAAGGCTGCAGGCCCTGCCGCCTCTTTTGCTGGGCGCAGGCCCCCCGCCCCCGCCCGCCGCCCCTTGTGTGCGGTGCGGCAAAGTGACACGATCGTCATGTTTGCCCCTATATCGCGCTGCCCTATGCCTTTAACCCTTTGAAAAGGCACAGCAAGTTGTGCGTCCCTTGCTTGACGGCAGGGTTTGCCTAAGGCATCGTGCGATAGCCACAACGGGGCAAGAGACGGATGATAAAGTCAGAACTCATTCAACGCTTAGCGCGGGCCAATCCGCATCTATATCAGCGCGATGTGGAGCGCATCGTCGGCACCATCTTTGAGGAGATCGCCCAGGCGCTGTCGCGCGGCGACCGGGTGGAGTTGCGCGACTTCGGCGCGTTTTCCGTCAGAACCCGCCCGGCGCGCATCGGCCGTAATCCGCGCACTGGCGAACCGGTGGCGGTGGCCGCCAAGGCGGTGCCTTTCTTCAAGACCGGCAAGGAATTGCGCGAGCGCCTCAACCGGCAACCGCCGGCGGATACAGGGGCATCCGAGACGCCCAGCACGCCTGAGACGCCCAGTATGCCCGAGACACCCGGCGTGTCTGATGGCACCCGCGCGGAGCTGATGCCGTCGGGCGTTGCGGCAGGCGAATAGCCACGCTTTAAACGCTGCTGACAGCTTAGCGCACCATAGACAGAAGGGACCGGCCCCGTGACGTTGAAGACCTGGTTCATTCTTGTGCCGTGCGTCGTTATCGGGGTCGTCGTCACGGTTGCGAATTTGACCCCGGTGCAATTCAGCCTCGACCCGTTTTCTGACGCCTATCCTGCTTTGGCAGTCACGGTGCCGCTTTATGTGGTGATTCTTGCGGCGTTTTTTGCCGGCCTGCTCGCCGGCGGGCTCGGCGCGTGGCTGGGCCAGAGCGGTATCCGCCGCGATCGCCGCGCCGCGCGCCGGGAGCTCAAACGCCTGCATGCAAGCAGTGCTGAAGCGGCCGCGGCCGATAAAGAGAGGGCGCCGGGCACAGCGCTTGCCCCGGCGGAGCCAACGCCTGCATCCGTTGCCCGCGCGTAAAGCGCTACAGCAACCAGATAAGCCCGGCCGCAATGGCGACCATCAAGGCGTATTTGACCGTGTAATACAGGGTGCGGTTATAGTCTTTGAGGTGCTTGCCGGCGATACGGATGTAATAGACGTAGCCAAAAACCTTGTTGAGAAAGCCGACTTTCTCGCCTTCTTCGTTGGAGGTCTTGGCGGCGCTAACCAGATATTTCCGGCAAAACCGGTTCACCGCGCGGGCGAAGCGGTTGTTCATAGGCCGTTCAATATCGGCGAAAAAGATGATCCGGTCTTGATCGGTCTCGTTGATGGCCTTGTGGATGTAGGTTTCGTCAAATACCACGTCTTCGCCGTCGCGCCAGCTATAGGGAATGCCGTCGATATAGATGCGGCATTTGTCGTCGTTGGGTGTGACCAGCCCTAAGTGATAGCGCAAGGAGCCGGCATAGGGATCGCGGTGCGCGCCCAGCCGGCCGCCGGGCGGCAGCAGCGTAAACATCGCTGCTTGGATGCTGGGTATCTGCTTGAGCAGCTCCACCGTCTTCGGGCATTTTTCTATGGCCGAGGGGTGATACTCATCCGTGTACCAGCGCAAATAAAACCGTTTCCAGCCGCGCCGGAAAAATGAGTTGAAGCCGAGGTCATTGTAGCTGTCGGCCGCCTTTATGGCGCCGCCGCCGTCCAGCGCCAGCGCTTCGTCGCGGATGGTCTGCCAATTGTCGCGCAGGATATCGAGCTCGGGAAACGCTGAACGGTCGGCGAGCGGGGCGTTGGGTACCGCGGAAAACGCATACATAAACACGTTGACCGGCGCCAGCAGCGTTGAGTGGTCGCTCAATTGGCGAGAGATCTTGTGCCGCACCGCGCCGCGAAAATGCACGAACACAGCGGACGCCAAAAACGCGTACAGCGCCAGAAATTTGGGGGCCAAGGCTTCGGCAAACATTGAACAGGCCAACCATAAGATGTGTGGACCATGCGGGACGGGCACAAGCTGTGCCCCCACGCGCGGCTGCGCAAATAGCAAATTCTTGCCGCAGCGTCACCATGGGATTCGTCCCAAGGGTCATTTTACCCCGGGTGGCGGGGGTTTCCCAAATCTTAATCGCTTGCCATATTTGCTATAGAGGCGGGCCAATCCGCGTCGTTTGGAGATAGCGCCTGCCATGAAATTTTTCGTCGATACCGCCGATATCGCCATGATCCGCGACCTTGCCGATAAGGGCATGGTGGATGGGGTGACCACCAACCCGTCGATCATCGCCAAATCTGGCCAGCCTTTTTTTGACGTGCTGAAGGAGATTTGCGCCATCGTCGACGGTCCGGTCAGCGCTGAGGTGACCGCCACCGATGCCGCGGCGATGATCGCGGAAGGCCAAAAGCTCGCCGCCACCGCGCATAATATCGCCATCAAGGTGCCGCTGACCTGGGATGGGCTCAAAGCTTGCAGGGCGCTGAGCCAAGAAGGCCATATGGTCAATGTCACACTGTGCTTTTCCGCCAACCAGGCGCTGCTCGCGGCGAAGGCGGGGGCGACATTCATCTCGCCCTTTGTCGGCCGCATCGACGATATCGCCTATGACGGCATGGAGCTGATCGCCGATATCAAACAGATCTACGATAACTACCCGGCCTTGAAGACGCAGATCCTGGTCGCGTCGGTGCGCACCGTGAACCACGTCAAGCAGGCAGCGCTGATCGGCGCCGATATTGTGACCGTGCCGCCGAAAACCTTACAGAGCCTGGCCGCCCATCCGCTAACCGATGCGGGGCTGGCGGCGTTTCTGGCGGATTGGGAAAAGTCCGGCCAGTCGATCACGTAAGCCGTCACCGCCACATGCAGGGGGTTTAATCCGCGTATCCGAGCGCGGTTTCAAGCGCGCCGCACAGCATCTGGCCGAGCAAGATGTGCATCTCCTGAATGCGCGCCGTGGTGGCGGAGGGGACGATCAGCAGCGGCTCGGCCAGGCCCACAAGATCGCCGCCGGTGTTGCCGCTCAAGGCTGCGGCCACTAGCCCGCGCGCCTTGGCCTGCGTGAGCGCGGTTGTGATATTGGCGCTTGTGCCCGACGTGGTTATGCCAATCGCTACGTCGCCGGGGGTGCCGAGCGCCTCGATCTGCCGGGCAAATAAGTGCTCAAAGCCCAGATCATTGCCGATCGCGGTGAGCGCGCTGGTGTCGGTGGTCAGCGCGATGGCCGCAATCGCCGGGCGGTCGGTTACGTACCGCACGGTTAATTCCGTCGCTAGATGCTGGGCATCGGCAGCGCTGCCGCCATTGCCGAAGAACATGAGCTTGCCGCCGGTCTTAAGGCTGTGCGCGCACACATCCACCAGTGCCTCAAACCCTTGGCGCATCTGCGCGCGGCTGGCCGCCACTACGGCGGCGTGCTCGTCGAACTGTTGGTCGAAAAAAGATGCCATTTGCTCCGGCCGCAACTTTGCTTAGGCGCACCGGCAACCCTGCAAGGCCCCCCGCGCGCCGCCTTTACTTACAGGGTTTCCTCCTAGCGATCCAAGCCCCGTTGCCGCCGCCCGCGCGCTGCCGCGTGCTGTCTTTGCCGGTGGCGCCTCTAAAGCCGCCGCTGGTGGTTGATCGCGTCCGTGCCGGCGGGAAGCGACCAAAAGTCACCGTCGACGGCCACCGCTACCGGCCCGTCATAGGCGGCGCTGACACCTTCCACAAACACCGTTTCCAGCGCCGCCAGCGGCAGCGCCGGCACGATATGATGGAACACCAGCATGTCCGCATCGGCCGCCGTTGCCGCTTCGGCCGCCTGCACCGGATAGGTGTGGTAGTCGAGTATATCGATGGAGATCTTTTCGATATTGGTGACGCCCGCCGCGCGCGCTGCACGGGTGATCACATCCACCAGGGGCGGTGCTAAGGCTTCGTGCAATAACAGATCCGTATCCTCGGCAAAATCGATGAGATTATCCGACTTTACCGTATCGCCCGAAATCACGATCGAGCGGCCGAGAAAATCAATCCGGTACCCGACCGCCGGGTCAATCGGCGAATGATCAACCTTGAAGGCGATAATCGTAAGCCCGTTCTCGTCGACGATGGATACGGCCTCTCCGTTTGCCGGTTCATCGAAGCTTACCGCCGTCATGCCGGCGCCGGATGGCGGCGCAATGGTGTCGCCGTGGTGGGCGGTGCGGTAATAATAATCTAGCGCGTAGGCTTCGTTGAACCCGTTGACAATGCGGGCAACGCCGCGCGGGCCATGGACGGGCAGCGGCGCCTTGGCGGTGCGGTTGATCCAGCGTTGCATCGCCAGTTCGCCTAAGCCGTCAATATGGTCGGAGTGAAAATGCGTCAGCAGCACCGCGTCGATCGCGCCCGGCGGCAATTGCATGCGCCCGATGGTGCGCACGCCTGCCGAGCCCGCGTCCACGGCGTACACGCGCACGAAATCCCCTTGCTTGGCAATCACCAGCGCGCACGGCCCGCCGCGGTAGGGGTCCGGCAGCGGCGCGCCGGCGCCGCATACGCCTAGATGCAGCCCGTCTGCGAGATCGCGCAACGGGTCGGTGGTCAGGTTGCGGGTAACGACGCGCTCCATCAGCGCCACGGCAATCGGCGCCCGCAGCGCGTACAGCCCCACTGACACAAGGGCTAAGGCCAACACCGCGGCCCAGAGAAATTTTGCTGTGCGTCCCATGGGGTTGTTCTCCCTGACAATGTGTTGGCCCCTTCTTCCGGGCCGCGCGGCCAAGCCGGCACGAGGTCGAATATATGCTTTTCTAGGGGCCGTATCTTGATATTCGCCGATGAACGCCGTATATCGCGCCTCGCCCAATAAGTCGCACGTGCCCGCAGCTACCGGAATACCAACAATACCGGCGGCAGAAAGCAACGACGGTGAGGGCTTTTTTGGTCTCAGCCGGTCTTCCATCCACCGGCGACGCTAAAGAGGCACACCTTCTTTGCCCGCGTGCGGACAGGGCGCATCGTCCCCCCGTCCAATCCGGCAGCTATCACCCCGGCGATGTCCTTTGCAGGCGCATGGCTTACAAGGACGGACCCGGATATGCCGCGCCTTTGCAGGCGCCGCCTTGGCCCGCATTTCCACCATGCGGGGGTGGCGGCCAGGCCGCAAAAGGCGTGGTGCATCTGGAACTGGGAGGACACCGCATGGTGACCGAACGCATCCGCGATTTTCTGCGCGCCCACCGGTCGGAGCACCCCTATGTGGTGGTTGATCTGGACGTCATCCGCACCAATTTTGTGCGCTTGAGCAAGGCCTTGCCGGAAAGCCGCATCTACTACGCGGTGAAGGCCAATCCGGCGCCGGAAATCTTGCACTTGCTCACAACCCTGGGCGCCGCGTTTGACGCTGCCTCGCTGAGCGAAATTGAGATGGTGCTTGCGGCAGGCGCACCCGCGGACCGCATCTCGTTTGGCAATACCATCAAGAAAGAACGCGACATTGCCGCCGCGTATGGGTTGGGCGTGCGGATGTTCGCCGTCGATAGCTGCGAAGAAGTGGACAAGATCGCCCGCGTGGCACCGAGCGCGCGCGTTTTTTGCCGCATCCTTACCGATGGTGCGGGCGCTGAATGGCCGCTGTCGCGCAAATTCGGCTGCACGCCGGCGATGGCGGTCCGCGTCATGCGGCACGCCGATGCGCACGGGCTGGCAGCGCACGGGGTCTCTTTCCACGTCGGCTCGCAACAGCCCGACCCGCACGCCTGGGATAGCGCTCTCAAAGACGCCGCGCATGTGTTCCGGCGCTTAGCCGACCACGGCATCACGCTGAAAATGGTCAATATGGGCGGCGGCTTTCCGGCCCGCTATCTTAAAGAGGTGCCGGCGGCGCAGGACTACGGCAAGGCCATATTCGGTGCGCTGCGGCGGCATTTCGGCAACCGGCTGCCGGAAACAATCATCGAGCCGGGCCGCGGACTGGTCGGCGATGCCGGCGTCATCAAGGCGGAAGTGGTGCTGGTCAGCCGCAAATCCGATGACGCCGATGCGGCGCGCTGGGTCTATCTCGACATCGGCAAATTCGGCGGCTTGGCTGAGACCATGGACGAAGCGATCCGCTATCCGATCCGTACCGCGCGTGACGGCGAGCGCACCGGCCCGTGCATCATCGCCGGGCCGACCTGCGATTCCGCTGACGTCTTGTACGAAAACACACCCTATGAGCTGCCCGTCTCGCTGACCATCGGCGATGAAATATGGATCGAGGCGACGGGCGCCTACACCACTACTTACGCGGCGAATGGCTTCAACGGGTTCGCGCCGCTTAAATCCTACGTGATCTAAGCGGTGCGGCCCGGCCGCGCCCAAGAGAGGTCTGGCCCCATCCGACACGCCCGTCCGACACCCCCATCCGACACTGAGGACACGAAGCCGATGACCAGCACGCGCGATTGGCCTGTTTACCACACCATCACCGGGCCGATCGTGATGATCGGCTTTGGCTCTATCGGCCGCGGCACCTTGCCGTTGATCGAGCGCCATTTTGCCTTCGATAAGGCGCGCATGGTGATTGTTGACCCAAGCGATGCCGGTAAGGCCATTGCCGATGCGCACGGCGTTGCATTTTTGCAGCGGGACATTACCCCGGACAATTACCGCGAGATACTCACCCCGCTTCTGACCCGCGGCGATGGCCAAGGCTTTTGCGTCAATCTGTCCGTCTATGTGGGGTCGGTGGATGTGATGCGGTTATGCCGCGCGTTGGATGTGCCGTATATCGACACGGTGGTGGAGCCGTGGAAGGGCTTTTATTTCGATACCCACGGCGGTACCGCCGAACGCACCAATTATTTTTTGCGCGAGCAGGTGCGCGCTGAAAAACGCGCCAATCCCGGCGGTACCACGGCCGTGTCGTGCTGCGGTGCCAATCCGGGCATGGTGTCGTTTTTCGTCAAGCAGGCGCTCGTCACCCTTGCCGGCGATCTAGGTCTTGCGTTCACCGAGCCCAAGGCCGATGACCGCGCCGGCTGGGCGCAGTTGATGCACGCCACCGGCACCCGCGGCATCCATATCGCCGAACGCGATACCCAGCGCGCCAAGACCCCCAAACCCATAGATACGTTCATCAACACCTGGTCGGTGGACGGGTTTATCTGCGAGGGCTTACAGCCGGCGGAACTGGGCTGGGGCAGCCATGAAAAATGGATGCCGGAGAACGCGCGGTATCAGGCGGATGGCTCCGGCTGCCAGTCGGCGATCTATATGGAGCAGCCCGGCGCTGCAACGCGCGTGCGCACCTGGTGCCCGACACCGGGCGCCCAGCACGGGTTTTTGGTCACCCATAATGAAAGCGTGTCGATCGCCGATTTTTTTACCATCGGCGCCGGCACCCACCCGCACTACCGCCCGACGGTGCATTACGCCTATCACCCGGCGGATGACGCGGTGCTCTCCATGCATGAGCTATTCGGCCGCGCCGGCAAGCCGCAAGAGACCTATCATCTGCTCGACGAAGCCGAAATCTTGGATGGCATCGACGAATTGGGCGTGCTGCTCTATGGCCACGCTAAAAACGCCTATTGGTATGGCTCTCAGCTCTCCATCGAAGAGACGCGCACGCTGGCCCCCTATCAAAATGCCACCGGCCTGCAGGTCACATCCGCGGTTATCGCCGGCATGGTCTGGGCGTTGGAAAATCCCAACAGCGGCATCGTCGAAGTGGACGAGATGGACTACAAACGCTGCCTTGAGGTGCAGCGCCCCTATCTAGGCCCGGTCAAAGGCTATTACACCGATTGGACACCGCTTGACGGCCGCCCTGGCTTGTTTGACGAAGATCTGGACACCAGCGATCCATGGCAGTTCAAAAACGTGCTCGTGCGCAGCTAATCGCCCTGCTAGATACGGGGGGCATACCGGCGTCACCCGCCGGCGGTACTAATATCGTCTGGCAAGCTTTCGCCGGTGGTGGCAAAGTCGCCCTCCCGCGCGGTTACACGCAGATATTGATCCCTCTTTCCGGAGCTCTTTTCATGCCCCATGTGTTTTCATCTTCGCGGCGCCGTATCACAGCCGGGCTTCTGGCATGCGCGGCTGTTCTGGTCACAGACGCCGCCGTCGCAGAAGAGCACGCGCTGGAGCGCATCGCCGCCGACGCCCGCGTCAAGATCGCGGTCGTGCCCGATCTGCCGCCGTTTACCCAGCGCGATGCCGACGGCCAGCCGGCCGGCCTGTCGGTCGATCTGTGCCGCGCCGTCGTCGCCGAATTGGCCACCGCGCTTGATATTGCGTCGATCGCCATCGATTTTGTGCCGGTCACCCAGCACGGGCGGCTTGACGCGGTTGCTAGTGGCGAAGCGGATATGGAATGCGGCACCACCACGGTAACCTTGAGCCGGCGCGAACGGGTGGATTTTTCCATACCGTTCTTTGCCTCCGGGGCCTCCGTTGCGGCACTGGCTGAACTCGCCCCCACAAGCCTGCAAGACCTGGAGGGTAAGCGCATCGCCGTCGTCGATGGTACGACCACGCAAAACGCGCTGGCGCGCGCGCTGACCTCGGAGCGGGTATCGGCGGACGTGTTGACCGTTGAAAGCAACGAACAGGCATTAGCGGCAATCGCCGAAGACCGGGCCGACGCGTTGGCCTCCGACAAGATGATCTTGATCGGCCTGATGCGCGAACCGGGTGCTGCCGATCTCGTCACGCTGCCGGGCCTGTTGTCGTTTGAGCCCTATGCGGTGGTGTTGCCGCGCGGTGACGCGGATTTCCGCCTCGCCGTCGATCGCGCCCTCATCGGGCTATACGCAGATGGCGTGCTCGATGACCTTTACGACAAATGGCTAACGCCCTTAGGCGCGCATCCCGGCCTGATGCTTGAGCGCATGCTGCAATTACAGGCGGTTCCCGAATAGACGGTTCCCCCCTGGACCCTTTGCCCTAGGGACCCTTTGCCCTAGGGACCAGCCGGGGTAAGCGGGCCCTACACGCCTTACCGCGCGAGCCGCAGCACCTGGCCACCGGGGCCGTCGGTTAAGATGTAAATGCTGCCATCCGGCGCCATGCGCACGTCGCGCAGCCGCGCGGTGCTGCCGTCTTCGGCGCCGGGCACCGCGACGCGTATGGCCTCTTCGCTGACGAATTGGCCGTTTTCAACTGTCACGCGGCGCAAGTTGCGGTCCGCCAGATCGGCCACGTTGCCGGCAGCCAGTGCTGTGACCAGCAGGTCGCCTTGCCACTCGGAAAACATCGGGCCAGAGACCAGCGCCATCGCCGACGGTGCAATCGACGGGGTCCAATGGGTAAGCGGTTGTTCGGTGCCTTCATATTCCGTGTAGGGAGTGACATAGGCGCCGGAATAATCAAGCCCGTGGGTCGCCAGCGGCCAGCCGTAATTGGCGCCGGGTGTGATGACATTGATCTCGTCGCCGCCGCGCGCGCCATGCTCGTTTTCATAGAGGATGCCGCTTGCCGGATCATAGACAACCGCCTGCGGGTTGCGGTGGCCGTAGGAATAGATCACGTCGCGCGCACCGTCGACGCCGACAAACGGATTATCCGCCGGCACGCCGCCATCGTCCGTAAGCCGGATGAGCGCGCCGAAATCATTGGCATTATTCTGCGCTTGTTCGCGGTAATCGAAGCCGTCGCCGGAGGTGACCACGAAGGTGCCGTCGGGCAGAAAGGTCATGCGGGCGCCGTAATGCACTTTTGTAGTGCGGTAGGCATCCGCCTCATAAATCACCTCGAAATCCTCAAGCGCCGACCCGGTGAAGACACCGCGCCCGACCACCAGCGTATTGCCGGCATCGCGCGCGGCGGAATAGGTGAGATAGACCATGCGGTTGGTGGCAAAATCCGGGTGCAGCACCACGTCCGACAATCCGCCTTGGCCGCCGAACAAGACCTCCGGCGTGCCCGCTACCGGCGCGTCGGCCAAGACGCCGCCTGTGATCAGCCGCAACTGGCCGGTAAGCTCGGTGACCAGCATGTCGCCATTGGGCAAAAACGCAAGCGACCACGGGTAATCGAGCCCTTCAGCGATGGTCTCAACGCTAAAGGCGCCGTCGGCTGCTTTGGTGACCTGTTTGGCCAGCGCCGCCGGCGCGGCGAGCATGGCCGTTGCCAGTACCGCGCATATGCCGGTGAGAGAGTTAACGCGTGTCGTGCCCATGACCGTTCCCCATTTTTCGTGCCTGACGTTGCCAACGGGCCTGTGCCGATCGTGGCAGCCGCAATGACCGGGCTGGCTCTTAGCGCCATCTTAAGCGAATATGGAACGGGTTGGCGATGCTTTATCGCCGGCCCCACGCAGGGGAGGATGACAAGGCGATGAGAACCGTATTTGGATTCATTTTGGCCGTCGTGGTGGTGGTCGTCGTCGGCGCCGGGGCGCACGCCTATTTCAACCAAGGCGCGTTGGAGGCGTTGGGCGCCACGTTCACGCCGGCGATGCGTGTCGGCTGGATTTTCCACGATATTACCGGCATGGCGCCGCTGTATGGCGCCATCATGGGGGTCGGTCTGCTGATTGCGTTTATCGTTGCCGGCATCGTGTCCAGCTGGATGCCGTCGCTGCGCAGCATCGTCTATGTGGTGGCCGGCGCGGTTGCGGTGGCCTGTGCGATAACGGTGATGGGGCAGGTGTTTGGCACCACGCCCATTGCCAGCACCCGCAGCATGGACGGCTTCATCGGCCAGGCGGTGGCCGGCGCTTTGGCCGGCTTGGCCTATGTGCTGGTCAAGCGGCCGGCCTAACCTTGTGCGGCGTCATTCGGGCGCAAAGGTTAGCGCTTCGATATTGTGGCCTTCCGGGTCGGTGACGAAGGCGGCATAGTATTCCGGGTGATAGTTGGCGCGGATGCCCGGTGCGCCGTTATCGATGCCGCCGGCGGCCAATGCGGCCGTATGAAACGCCCGCACCGCCGCCCGCGAGGCGACGCGAAAGCAGATATGGGTGGCCGGCGTTTGTTGGCCTGTCTGCGCTATCCACAAATGCCCTTTGCGGCCAATGCCAAAGGCTAAGGTGTGGGGGCGGCCGGTCATGTCGGCAGGCCAGTCGGCCACCAGCTCAAGCCCGATGGCGGCTAGGGCTGTACCATAAAACGCTTTCGCCCGCGCCACATCGGCGACGCTCAAGGTCACATGGTCGATCGTCAACGCCAGTTCATCAGCCATCGCGTTTAGGCTCGCTGTCGCTGTGCACCCGCACGATCATTGATTGGCTGGCCACCGCCATCAATGTGCCGTCTTGGCTGAACTGCCGCATGCGGCCATGGGCAAAGCCGCCATGCACGGCGTCGATGCGGGTGTCGCACAAGACCCAATCGGTGGGCACCACGTGGCAGATGCGCAGCGTATTATCAAGGCTGTTGCCGCCGGCGTTTTGGCCGATGGCATTGCCGACGGCGGAGGGAATGAAATCAGCGATGATCGCCAGCATGCCGGAATTGATCACGCCGCCGTCGCGCGGCCGCGCCCATAAATAGACCTCGCCGTCTTCGCTTAAGGTGCCGGTGCGCCGCGCCTCGCCATAGCGGCCCTTGGCCACGCGCAGGTCGATATGGTCGTGCAGCTCTTCTGGGTGGCGTTTTTGCCGCTGCATCGGCGGGCAGTCTTGCGGCGGCGGCACGTCGGGCATCGCCGGCCATTGCGCCGACAGCGTATCCGGCCGTGCGCCGAGCGCGGCGCTGGCGGTAATCACCTCCGCGTCGCCCACATGCGCCTTGGTGCGCGTTTGCGAATTGAAGCGGCCAGAGACCGGCACTTCCACGTCGATATCCACAATGGCGCCAGGCCGTGCGAACGATAAATACTGCGCCGCCGCCCAAATCACCGGCCGCCCGGTGGTGCCTTCCATCGCGGTAATGCAGGCGGCCAAGCCAACGCCGCCAAACAAAAACAGCTTACCCGGCGGGCCGACGCATAGGCCCGGCGTTACCTCCAGGGTCCAGCGGTTGGGGTTATGGGTGGCACGCACGTCTAAGAAGGCGGCGGAAGATGGCATCGGGCGGTAACTCGCTATCAGGGCACAACGGATTAAGTGCTGCTTAGCGGTGTGCCGCGGCGCTGACAACGCGCAGGCGCGCATAGCAGCCTTTGCGGTCTGTCGGCGTGTGGTGGCGCCGTGCGGCCGGCCGCCACCCTTCCTGTCGTCGCCGCGTGGCGTCTAGCTATGCGGCCACAGCGATAGGATATGCGCCTTGTCGGGCGGCGTTTTGCCGGCCAGCACTTCTTGATAGACCGCCTCCACGCACGGCGGCCCGTAGCCGTGCGCGACGCTGATCCAGCTTTTGGTTTTGGGAATGAACGCGCGCCAAGCCGCACCGAGCGTGTCTTGGAATCGCGCCGCCCCCCATTGCTGCATGCGCTGCTCGATATGGGTCGGGGCGAAAAATAGCTCCACCGCCGGGCCGGGCAGGTCGGCTTGGCCGCCGCCGACGCTATCCCAATGGGTGCCGCCGACCGCTGATGACAGCTTCAAATTGTCCTTGAAATGGTTGTGTAGCGCCGCGCGGACGGTGGAATTGCCGGCCATATCCACAAACGCCGCCGGCACCGCTGCATCCATGCCGGCCACATCGTCATAGGCCACTACATCGTCGTAGCAGCCCGTTGAGCGCACGAAGGCAGCGTTGGCGGTCGAGGTAAGCCCGGCCACGCGCACCGCGCCGGCACGGTTGTGTTTGAGCAAAAACGCCAGGCCAAGCGACGTCTTGGACGAGGCGCTGGACAAGATCACCGTCTTGGCGCCAAAAAAAGCGTTGTCCGCCAGCCAGTCATCGAGGATGAAGCTGGTGGTAAACAGCGGCCGGAACAGCATGATTTGGTCTTCGTCCTCCGCCGCGTAGAGCGGGTCATGGGCGGTGGCCATGAACTGGCTATAGACCGGTGCAAGCTCGCCGCGCACCCCCGACACGTCGATAAATCCGCGTTCGGTGATCTTGGCCGCCTTGGCCACACGGTGCGTGGACATGGGAAAATAGCCATAAACCCGCGTGCCCGCCGCCACGCCGTCGGCGCGCGAGGCCACCACCTCACCAAACCCCCACACCGGAATGCGGCCAAACGGCACCCTGCCGCCGGCCGCGCCTTCCAAATCGGAGAAGAAGTCCCAATAGCGCATGGCCTCGCCAAACACCGCATAGGTAATGTTGTTGGCGGTCAGCGCGAACCGCTCCACCTTCATCAGCACCTCGCCGGGGATGATCTCCGGCACCGCATGCGTCTCGGTGCGGGTGTGCGCGAGGTCGCTTTTCTGCACTTCAAAATCGATCGCCTGTTCGGCCATTGTTCGTCTCTCCCCTGGTCTTTGCCCTGGATTGTGGCATTTGCGGCTTGCGCGCATGGTGCCTGCTGCGCCGGCCCATTCCCAGGGTTTTGCGCACAAGCTGCGTTGATTTTTGCATGGACGCCCACCGCGTTCACCGCTTATTTAGGCCCATGAACGCGTTACGCCCCGTCACGGCAGCCAAATTCAGCGATCCGCAGGTGACCGCCGATGGCAGCGCGCGCGCCTGGGTGGCGCCGCACACGCTGGAAACCCTGTGGATCAACACCGGTTCGCTGTGCAATCTGGCCTGCACCAACTGCTATATTGAATCCACACCCACCAATGACGCGCTGGCCTATATCACCGCCGCGGAGGTGGCGACCTTGCTGGATGAGGCCGCCGGCGAAAGCATGGGGCTGCGGGAAATAGGCTTTACCGGCGGTGAACCGTTTCTCAACCCGGAGTTCACGCCCATGCTAGGCGATGCCTTGGCGCGCGGGTTTGAGGCGTTGGTGCTGACCAACGCCATGCGGCCGATGCAACGGCCGGGCCAGGCCGAAGCGCTGCTGGCCTTGCACGCGCTCTATGGGCCTAAGCTCACCTTGCGCGTATCGGTCGACCATTACACCCGCGCCGTGCACGAAACCGAGCGCGGCCCGGGCACGTGGCAGCCGATGATCGACGGGCTGACCTGGCTGGCGCGCAACGGCTTCCGCTTGTCGATCGCCGGCCGCATGCTCTCGGGCGAAAGCGAGCAAGAAGAGCGGCGCGGCTATGCCCGCCTATTCGCCGCGCTTGGCCTCGATTTGGATGCAACAAACCCGGAAGATTTGGTGATTTTCCCGGAGATGGACGCCACCGCCGACGTGCCGGAGATTACCGCCCAGTGCTGGGATACACTGGCGCGCTCGCCGCGCGATATTATGTGCGCCTCGTCGCGCATGGTGGTGAAGCGCAAAGGCGCCGCCGCGCCCACGGTCGTCGCGTGCACGCTGATCGCCTATGATGCGCGCTTTGAACTCGGGTCGACACTGCGCGAGGCGATGCGGCCGGTTGCGCTCAATCACCCCCATTGCGCGCGGTTTTGTGTGCTCGGCGGGGCTACCTGCTCCAGCTAGTCAGCTGTTCCAGCTAGTCAGCTGTTCCAGCTAGTTAGCTGCCGGCCGGCAGGTGCCCGCGTTTGACCCATATGCGGCAACCGGTGGGGGTGGCCATGTGTTCTTCCTGGCCGGCCGGCCGCCGCAGCCAGGTGCCTTCGCCAAGCAGCTGGCCGCCATAAAGCAGCGTGCCGTCAAGGACCAATATCTCTTCGCCGCCCTGCCTATGGGCGCCGGTCTTGGTGCCGGGGTGTAGCTGCTCGATCGCCACTTGCTCATAGGCGGAGGTGAATAGCGGCAGATGCGCAAAGCCATCGGTGGTGATGTCTGCAACCGCGGCCTTGGTGTCGACGTGCACGGTTTGCGCTTCGTCATCGGGCATTTGCCGCAATTTCACGAAAATGACGCAACCTTCTTCCGTATACGGTGCATGTGACGAGCCCGGCGGGTTGCGCACATAGGCGCCTTGGGGAAAGTGGCCGCTTTCGTCTGAAAAGGTGCCGTCCAGCACCAGATATTCCTCGCCTTTATCATGGCGGTGGGGCGCAAACCGGCTGCCCGCCGCATAGCGCACTAAGCTGGTGGCGCGCGCTACTTCGCCGCCGTCGCGCTCAATCATGCGCCGCTCGACGCCGGCCATGGGTGATGCGGTCCAGGTCAGGGTGTGGGTGTCCACCTGCGCGGGCGCGTGCAGGTCAGCGTTGAGGGTAATCGGGGTTTGCGCTGCCATATCGTACCTTCGCATCTGCATGCTATCACTCGATACGAGATAGGCACACCGGCGCGCCGGAGCCCGTCACATGGCCGTGAGCGTGGCAACATCCTACGTCCAGCGTGCCGCCCGCCTTACACCCATTGCGCAAGGGACATTTCGCCTGCATGTCAAACCGAGCGGTGTTCTTAGATAGGGACGGCATCATCAATGTCGATAAGGGCTATGTGCATGCGCAATCGGCGTTTGAGTGGGTCCCGGGCATTTTTGACCTGGTGCGGAGGGTGCGCGGTGCCGGGGCGCTGGCGATTGTGGTCACCAACCAGTCGGGCATTGCCCGCGGCTATTATTCGGAGCAGACGTTCCAAGCGCTGACGGCGTGGATGTGCGCCCGCTTTACGGCGGAAGATGCGCCGCTGACGCGCGTGTACCATTGCCCGCATCTCACCGGCCCGGACGGTGAAGATCACCCGCTGCGCAAACCCAATCCGGGCATGCTGCTGGCGGCGCAGCGCGATTTTGCCATCGATATGCCAGCCTCCGCCATGCTTGGCGATAAGTGGACCGATATGGCGGCCGCCCTAAACGCGGGTGTCGGCCATGCGGGGTTCGTCCGCCATTCCGACGTGCCCGACACCGCTGACGCGCGCTATGCAGGCGTTGCGCGCTTACGCGACCTGGCCCACGCCCAAGATTGGCTGGCGCAAATCCTCACTTAGCGCGTGTGACGCCGGCGTTATTCGGGCAGGCCCAAGCGGCTGGCGATGTTGTTGCGCTGCATGTTGGACGAGCCGCCGACAATCGGCATGCCGAGAATGTCGCGCACGTGGCGCTCCATATCGTAGGCATCCGATAGCCCGTAGGCGCCCATCACCCGCTGGCAGGTGAGCGCGATTTCAACCGCCGTCTCACCGACAAACAATTTGGCCATGCTGGTTTCAACCGCGCACGGGCGGCCGGCATGCGCCAGCCCCACCGCGTCATAGAGCATGTGGCGGCAGGCGCGCAGCTTGGTGCGCGCATCCACCAAAGCGTGCCGCACCGATTGGTGGCCGCAAATGAGGCGGCCAAACTGTGTGCGCTCTTGCGCGTATTGCCAGGCTTCCTCCACCGCGGCGCGGGCTAAGCCATAGGCCACGGCGGTGATCTCGATCTTCTCCACGTCCAAAGTCTTGCCGGCTAATTGGCCCCAGCCGCGGTTCCACATGGCCGGGCCGCCGAGAATGCACGTGGCCGGCACCCGCACCTCATCGAAATACACATCTGATGACAGCGTGTAGCGTAAGTTCGCGTGCTCAATCGGCTGCAGGGTAATGCCCGGCGTCCGGGTGGGGACTAGAACCACCGACAGGTTCTTGTATGTGGCGCCGTGCGGATCGCTGTTGACCAGGCAATAGATAATGTCGGCGAAATCGGCGCCGGTGCACCAGCGCTTGGCGCCGGAAAGGATGATATCGTCCCCCTCTTGGCGGGCGCGCGTCGTCACGCGTGCTAAGTCGCCGCCGACATCCGGTTCCGATAGGCCATAGGCAAAGAACATCTCGCCGGCGGCAAGCTTTGGCAGCATCTGCGCCTTTTGCGCGTCGGAGCCGTTTTCAGAAATATTGACGCCGCCGTAAAACGCCGCGTGAATGAACGGGCCGGCCAAAATCGCCCCGGCCTGCGACAATTCCTCGATTGCTGCCACCGCCGCCACCAGGTCGGGGCCGCTGCCGCCATAGGCTTCCGGGATGGTGAGCCCGCAAACGCCGAGGCTGGCGAGTTTGGCAAAGACGTCGCGCGGAAATGCGTGCGCCTGATCCCAGGCACGGCGCTTGTCGCGCGGGGCGTGGTCGCCGACGAAGCGGCGCAGCGTCGCGCGCAGCAAGGTGACGTGCTCCGGCTCGCCAGTAACGGGCGGCGGGCTTAAGGCAGGTGTGGCGGCGGGGGTGGTTGTCATTATGGGCATCCCTAGGGCTTAGTGTGCCGGCTGCTGCAACAAAAGCAGGGAGGGCTGCAAATGGGAAGCACAACAACGCGGCGATGGGTGCTCGCCAAGCGCCCGGAGGATATTCCGCAACCCACCGATTTTGCGTTGGAAGATAAACCGCTGCCGGCGCTAGCGCCGGGGCAGGTTAAAATCCGCGTTACCCATTTCTCGCTCGATCCGGGCATGCGCCCGGCGCTGTCGCGCGATACCTATGTGCCGGCAACGCCGATTGGCGGGCTTATCACCAGCGCCGGGCTGGCGGTGGTGGAAGAGAGCGCCGATGCGTCCCTCGTGCCCGGCGACATGGTCACCGGCGGTTTTGGCTGGCAATCGGCGGCGGTGGTCAAGGCGCGCCATTGCGTCAAACAAGACCCGGCTATGTTCGCCGGCAAGGTGACGCCGACGGCGGCGATCGGGGTGTTGGGCATTCCCGGCATGACCGCTTGGTTTGGGCTTAAACGGATTGCCCGCCTTGCCGCCGGCGAAACGGTGCTGGTGTCGTCCGCTTCCGGGCCGGTGGGGGCAACGGCGGGCCAGATTGCAAAAAAATTGGGCGCGGCGCGGGTTGTCGGCCTTGCCGGCACGCCAGAAAAATGCAGCTGGGTGACCGGCGTAGCAGGCTTCGATGCGTGCATCGATTACCGCACGGCCGATGACCTAACGGCGGCAATGCTGCACGCAACCGAAGGCGGTGCGGATGTCTATTTCGATAATGTGGGTGCTGAGATGCTGGATGCCGCCATCATGGCGTTAAAGCCGGGCGGGCGCATTGCGATGTCGGGCCAGCTTGCCGAATATAACCGCGCGACACCGCACGGCATCCGCAATACCTTGCCGTTCATCACCCAGCGCTTGAGCATGGCGGGGTTTGTGGTTTTGGATTTCGCCCGCGACTTCGCCGCCGCCGCGGCGCAAATGGCGCGCTGGATCGACGATGGCGCGCTGATCTACCGCGAAGAGATCATCGATGGGCTGGAGAATGCGCCGCACGCCTATGCGGACCTGTTCACCGGCGGCGGTTTCGGGCGGCGGCTAGTTCATGTCGGCTGATGCCGCTGGTGCGCCGGGCGAGCCGGCCATGCGCCGCCGTCTGCGCTGTAACTTGCGCCGCTTTACCCCTTTGCCGCATCGCGCGTCCGGCCTCAAGCGGGCCAGCGTTGCGGTCATCGCTGGCCCTGCTCCTGCGTCTGCCGCCGCCTTTGGGGGCGGCGCGCCGGAGCCCGTTGTTGCCGTCACCCAACGGGCGGCGGGGTTGCGCGGGCATCCGGGCCAATGGGCGTTTCCCGGCGGCAGGCTTGAGCCGGGCGAAACAGCGCTTGCCGCGGCCATCCGCGAAACCCACGAGGAATTGGGCCTCCCCCTGACGGCGGCGGCGTGCCTCGGCCGCCTCGATGACTATGAAACGCGCTCGGGCTATGCCATTTCCGCCTTCGTTTTTTGGGCGCCGCTGGGCGGGCTTGTGCCCAACCCGGCTGAAGTGGCGGCGGTGCAGTATTTTGCCCTTGGCAGCCTCGCGCGGCCGGGCTCGCCGGAACTGGTGTGCGGGCCGGACCCTGCCCGCCCGATTATCCGCATGCATGTGGGGCCTGCGCACGCACCGGTGCACATCCACGCCCCCACCGGGGCCATTTTGCACCAGTTTCACGAAGTAGCGGTACGCGGCCGCAGCACCCGGGTCGGCCATTTCGACCAGCCCGATTGGGCCCGCTAGGCGCCGGGCTCGCGCGCGTGGGCCGGTTCCTCTATAAGACCGGGCATATAGATATTCAGGGATATTCAGGGATATTCAGGGACATTCAGGGACATTCAGGGAGCCGCCATCCATGGCCATCACGCTTTACGACTATACGCCTGCCCCCAGCCCGCGCCGCGCCCGCATTCTGCTGGCCGAAAAAGGCATCGCGGTAGAAAACGTCCAAGTGGACATGATGCAAGGCGCGCAGCTTTCCGACGACTACAAGAAGATCAACCCGACCTGCACCATCCCGGCATTGCAACTAGAAGACGGCACGGTGCTAACCGACAATGCCGGCATCGCCGCGTGGGCGGAAGCCTATAAGCCCGACCCGCCACTCTTGGGCACAACGCCTGAGGAAAAAGGCCTGGTGATGAGCTGGAACGCCCGCATCGAATTCGAAGGGCTGATGGCGATTGCGGAAATCTTGCGCAATACGTCTAAGGGCATGCAAGACCGGGCGATGACCGGGCCGGTCAACTTTGCGCAAATCCCCGCCCTCGCCGAACGCGGCAAAGCGCGCCTGCCGTTGTTCTTCGACATGCTGAATGCGCGCCTTGAGGGCCGTGAGTTCATTGCCATTGATACCATTTCGCTGGCCGACATCACCGCTTTGGTGTGCATAGATTTTGCCGGCTGGGTCAAGATCACGCCAACCGACGCGCATGCCAACCTCACCCGCTGGCACGCGGCCATGTCGGCGCGCCCCAGCGCCAAGGCCTAGGCGATGGCACTGCCGCTACCCGTGACGCTCGCCGGGGCGCCGCCGTCGCCCTATACGCGCAAGATGCTCAGCGTGCTGCGTTACCGGCGCATACCTTACCGTGTGATCTGGAAGAACCCGCGTGAGATCAAAGACCTGCCGCAGCCAAAAGTGAACCTACTGCCGACCTTCTACTTGCCCGATGCAAACGGCACGCTGCAGGCGGTCGTCGATTCGACACCGCTCATCACCCGCTTCGATGACGAGATAGAAGGGCGTCGCGTGCGGCCCGCCGATCCGGCCATCCGCCTGTTGGATGATCTGTTGGAAGATTACGGCGACGAATGGCTGACCAAGGCGATGTTCCACTACCGCTGGTCCTATGACGCCGACATCAAGCAGGCGGCCGAGGTGCTGCCGCGCACGCGCATTGAGGCGCCATCGGAAGCGGACGCCGGGGCGCTTGCCAAGCTATTCAGCGAGCGGCAGATATCGCGCCTTTACGTGGTCGGCTCCAACCCAGTGACGGCGCCAGTGATCGAAGACAGCTTCCGCCGGCTGCTTGGCCTGTTGCGCGCGCATTTGGTGGAGCATCCGTTTTTGATGGGCAGCCGTCCGGGCGCAGCGGATTTTGCCTTTTACGGGCAACTCACCCAGCTATGCGGTTTTGACCCGACGCCGACGCACCTGGCGCTCGACATGGCGCCGCGGGTCTATGGCTGGGTGCTGCTGATGGAAGATTTATCCGGCGAGGAGCCGGCGGAAGCCGGCTGGTTTGCCGCTGACACCGTGCCACCGACCCTAACCGCCATTCTAAGCGAGGTCGGCCGCGTCTATGCGCCTTTTCTGCTGGCCAATGCCCAAGCGCTGGCGGCCGGGGCAGACGAGGTGGATACCACTATTGCCGGTGCCCGCTGGACGCAAAAACCCTTTCCCTATCAGGGCAAATGCCTCATGGCGCTGCGCGCCAGCTATCAGGCACTCGACGCCGATACCCGCGCCACGTTCGACACCCTCATCGCCGATACCGGCTGCGAGGCCATTTTCGCCTAGATGCCGTATGACACCGGAGAGACAAAATGACGATGCCCGCTAGCGAATGCTTCGATGTGTCCGTGGACGGACACATCGCCCATATTAAGCTCAACCGGCCGGAAAAGCGCAATGCCATGATCCGTGCCTTTTGGTCTGAACTGCCGGCGATCATCCACCATATCGATACGGAGGCGGATGCCCGCGTCATTGTGCTGTCGTCCACCGGCCCGCATTTTACCAGCGGCCTAGACGTCTCCGCGTTCGGCGGCGCCGAAATCTCCCCGGCCTCCGGCGGTGGCGAGGATGCCGAAGCGCAGCGTCACGCGCGGCTGACGGCGGGTGAGGCGTTTTATCAAAACGTGCTGGGCATGCAGGCGTCGTTTTCCGCGCTGGAAACCTGCCGCATCCCGGTGCTCGCGGCCATTCAAGGCGGCTGCATCGGCGGCGGCGTCGACCTGACGACCGCGTGCGATATGCGCTACTGCACGGAAGATGCGTTCTTCACCATTTATGAAACCAAGATCGGCATGACGGCGGATGTCGGTACGTTTCCGCGCATCACCAAGCTGCTGCCGGAAGGCCTGGTGCGCGAATTGGCCTATACCGGCCGGCGCATCCACGCGGCGGAAGCCAAAGATGTGGGGCTCGTCAACCGGGTGTATGCCGACCACGCATCGATGCTGGAGGGTGTGATGGAGATCGCCCGCGAGATTGCCGCCAACGCGCCGCTGGCGGTTGCCGGGTGTAAGCGCATCATCAATTATGCCCGCGACCACACCACCGCCGATACGCTTGATTACATCGCCATATGGAACGCCTCGATGCTGCAGACCGATGAGATCATGGAAGCCATGACCGCTGCCGCCGAAAAGCGCCCGGGCAATTTTGCGCCGCTGCCGAAAAAGCGCACCATCGGTGCTGCTTAGCACGCCGGCCTCCCGCCCCCCATAGATCACGATGACGACGTATCAGGATAGCGACAATGAAAGTTGAAAACCGCGTTAGCCCCGACGCGCAGCAGCGCCAAGCCATGCAGGATGATCCGGGCCCGGATGGCCCGATTGTGATGGTCAATCTGTTGAAGTTTCGCGCAAAAGCTACCTATGCGGACGGCCGGGATGCGGATCTCAGCGGCCGTGAGGCCTATGCCCGTTACGGCCAAGGCGTTGCGCCACTGATCGCCAAACACGGTGGCCGGCTGATATTTTCCGGCCCCGTCACGTTTTTGGCGTTGGGCGTCGTCGAGGAGATGTGGGATCAGGTATCTTTGGTTGAATATCCGCGCCGCGCCAGCCTGTTTGCCATGGCCTCCTCGGATGCCTATCAAGCCATTGCCCACCACCGCGACGCCGGGCTGCAAGGCCAGCTCAATATTGAAACCACGCCCGATTTTATCACCGGCGGCTAGGGCTTATGGCCGCTGCACCGCCATCGTGGCAGGTGCATGTAGGGTGAGGACACGCATATTATGACGCTTCAGCTATATCACTGCACCGGCGCCCGCTCCATGCGCGTGGTGTGGTGCCTTGAGGAAATGGGCCTGGAATACGCGCTGGAGGTGATGCCGTTTCCGCCGCGCGTCTTTCATAAGGCGTTTAAGGAGGTCAACCCGCTAGGCACGATCCCGTATCTCATCGACAGCAAAACAGACGATCCGCTAACGGATAAAAACGCTGTGCGCATGACGGAAAGCAGCGCGATCTGCCACTATTTAGTCACCCGTTACGGCCCGTCGCCGATGAACGTCGGCGCCGATGAGCCGGACTATGGCGCGTTTCTCAATTGGCTCTATCACGCCGATGCCACCATCACGTTTCCGCAAACGGTAATGATCCGCTACACCATGGTCGAGCCGGAAGAGCGCCGGCTGCCGCAGGCGGTGGAAGACTATAAGCAGTTTTTTCTCGGCCGCTTGCGGCTGCTGGATGCAGCCCTCGCCGATGGCCGCGAGCATTTAGTGGCGCGGCGGTTCACCATTGCCGATATCGCGGTGGGCTATGCGGTCTATCTCGCCGGAACCCTGGGCATTGCCGAAGCCATGACCGACAATATCGCGCCATGGTATGCGCGGATCACCGACCGCGCGGCGTTCAAGCGGGCGGTGGCGCTTTAATCCCAGGCCGGGCGCGGGGTGACGATGGGCCAGCGCGGGGTGAAGCGGTCAAACAGCCCGGCAAGCTCCGCAAACGCTTGCGCGGCGCCGTCGATTTCCAGCCTGCCCGCGCCCATTAGCTCCGCCGCATCGCGCAATTGCAGAATAAGAAATTTGAAGTCGCGCTCCGATAGGCGCAGCGTCGCGGTGGGGTGGGCGGCCTTGCGGCCGGGAAAATAATGCAGCACGCAATTTTCTAAGGTCAGCGAATAGTCTGTACCCGTATCAGTAAATTCAAAATTGAAGCTGTACGTCTTGCCGTCCGCCTTCGGCCCATTGAGCCGCACCGCCATCGCCTGGAACAGATTGTCCAATGGCATGCCCGCGGCCATGCCTTCGCTCACCTCAAGCGGGCGGCTTTCAGGCACGCCATGGCGTAATTCCATGGCGCCGGATAAATAAAAATTCCGCCACGGGCCGGATTCGGCCTGATAGCCCATTTGTTCCAGCGCGTCGGCGAGCAGCAGCTTCGCCGCCGCATTGTCGGGCTGCGCCATCACCACGTGGTTGAGCACCTCCGCCACCCAGCGGTAGTCGCCCTCGTCGAAGCAGGCGCGCGCTTGCGCAAGGACATTGTCGGCCCCGCCCATGAATTGCACGTAGCGCGCGCCCGCCGCCGCCGGCGGGTGCGGGTGCAAGGTGGCCGGGTTGCCGTCGAAATGGCCTAGATATTTGACGTACACCGCCTTGGCGTTGTGGTTGAGGGTGCCGTAATAGCCGCGGCTATAAAACTCCTTGGCCAGAGACGGCGGCAGCGCCATCTGCTCGGCGATCTCTTCTTTGTTGTAGCCGTGATTGGCCAAGCGTAAGGATTGGTCGTGGATGTATTTATAGAGGTCGCGCTGCTTTTTGAGATAGTGGAGCACGTTCTCCCGCCCCCAGATCGGCCAATGGTGGGAGGCGAACTCCACTTCCAGCCGGTCTGCGAACAGGTCGATGCTTTCGTTGATTTGCGCTGACCAGGCCAGCGCGTCGCGCACTTGGGCACCGCGCGGCGTATACAGATTGTGCATGTGGTGCGAGGTGATCTCCGACATGCACAGCGCCTTGAATTGCGGGAAATAGAACACCATTTCCGCCGGCGCCTCGGTGCCCGGCGTCATTTGGAATTCCACCTCGATGCCATCTAAGATGCGCGTTTCACCGGTGGCGGAAATAATGTCGTTAGGGGCGACGAACCCGGTTGACCCCATGGACAAAGCGGCCCCTAGGCCGGTAGTCACGAAGCCTTGCGGGTCGGGCGTGAGCAAGTTGCCATACATATAGGTAGCGCGCCGCTGCATCACCGGCCCGGCCAGCACGTTCTCCGACAAGGCTTCTTGGGTGAAGCCTTCCGGCGCCACCAGCGGGATTTTGCCGGATGCCACATCCGCCGGGTCGACGACGCCAAGCGTTCCGGCAAAATGGTCGGCGTGGCTGTGGGTGATGATGATCGCGCTGACCGGGCGCGTGCCCAGTTCGCGGTTGGCCAACGCTAGGGCAGCGGCGGATGATTCCGATGAGGTCAGCGGGTCGATCACCAGCCATCCGGTCTTGCCTTCGATCAGCGTCATATTGGCGATGTCGAATGAGCGCACCTGATAGATGCCCGGCACCACCTCGAACAGGCCGTGGTTGAGGCCGTTGAGTTGCGCTTGCCGCCACAGGCTCGGATTGGCGGTGGCCGGGGCATCGCCGGTGAGGAATTTTACCGCTTCTAAGTCATAGGTCACTTTGCCGTCGCGCGCGCGGGTGAGGGTGATGGGGTCGATGGTGGCGATGAACCCGCGCTGGGCATTGTCGAAGCTGGTCTTATCGGCAAAATCCATGACGCCGTGGCGCACCGCGTCGTTTGCCGCTTGTGTGGCGGCGGTTGCTGGTTTTGGGCCTGTGTCCGTCATCTGCCTGCTCCCCGGGTGATCGATGGTTGGCGCGTGCGCAGTTTGCTGCGGACGCGGTTTGCAGCGTGCGCGCGCATTTTCTGGCAGTATGCGCCAGCCACCCCAACGATGCCATGACCGTAATGATACAGATGCTAAAACGCCCGCGCCCGCCATCGTCCATGCATTTCATGGCGCAGTTTTTGCGCAATCCTGCGCACATTGGCGCCGTGGCCCCGTCAAGCCGCGCGCTGGCCGGCAAAATGGCCACGGGGCTTGGCAGCGCTGCGCGGGTGCTGGAATTAGGCGGTGGCACCGGTACGCTGACGCGCGGGCTGGTGGCAGCTGGCGTCGCCGAAGCGCATCTAACGGTGTTGGAGATGAACCCGCATTTCATCCGCACCTTGCGGGCGCGCTTTCCCGGCGCCGCCGTGATTGATCATTCGGCCTTCGAAATCGACACTTTGCCGGATACGGTGGCGGCGCTGGATGCGGTGATTAGCGGCCTGCCTTTGGTCAATATGAGCGCGGCTGAGCACCGGGCGATCTTGGCCGGGGCGTTTGCGCGGCTAAAACCGCACGGGTTCTTGCGCCAATTCACCTACCGGCCGCGGTGCCCGGTTAGCGATGCGGTGCTGAGCGACCACGGGCTGGTGGCCCATTACGAAGGCTTAGTGCTGCGCAACTTACCGCCGGCCTTCGTCTACCGCATTGCGCGTGCCGCCCCCGCTACACCGGCCGCGGTCAAGCGCCATGGGCCTTGAAGAACGCCGCAAGCTTGGCCGCCAATTCATCTTGCCGCGTGGCTGAAAAGAAGTGCCCGCCGGTATAGGCGTGCACGTCGGCCGTGTCGTACAAGGCGATGGCCTGTTCTACCGTGACCGGATCGATCTCAGGGTCGTCGGTGGCGTAGACAAATTGGCTGGGAATGCCGGATGTCCCGATCACCGCGTGGTCGGCCAGGCGGCTGGACAAGGCATCGCCCGTGAGCATCGACATGATCATCCGCTGCGTGCCCTTGACGGTGAATTGCGCCTTGAAGTGGTGGATCACGCGCGCTTGCGCTTCGGTTTCAGCGCCAAAGCTTTCACCGCGGGCGATGGTCGATGGCACCATCACCAACCGCGCCAATAGCGGCTGTATGACCGGCAGGCGCAACAGCCCGATCAGCGGGATCGTCGGCGCGTCGACCACCGGCACTTGGTAGCCGAGCGCGCGCACGCGCTCGGGGTGCTCAGCGGCGAAACGGGCGATGACCGCGCCGCCAAACGACACGCCATAAAGGGCGGCACGCTCGACGTGCAAATGATCCAGCAAGTCCAACAGCTGCACGCGCATCAGATCGATGGTCAGCGGCACGTCCGGGCGGTCGGAGAAGCCGCGGCCATATTGGTCATAGGCAATCACCCGGTAGCCTTGCGCCAGTAGCGGCGCGTAATAGGCCTCATAGGCGAGCGAGCCGAGCGTGCCGCCGTGCACGATCACCAGCGGCACCGCGTCTTTGAGCCCCATATCCTTATACGCGGTAACGCCGTTCGGCAGGGCGGCGGTCAAGTAGCCGGACCCGTCGCGAAATTCCGCCGCGGTTATGGTTTCGCGGTCGGAGGCCACATAGGCAATGGCGATCGCCGCCACGCCCAAGACAACCACGCCGCCAACCCAATATGCCCACATCTTGCCTATGCTCCCGATGCTGCGAGGGGGGGAGGGGGGCGGCTTAGTGCAGCCTTTCCAGCGCGATGGCGGTTGCTTCGCCGCCGCCGATGCACAGCGCTGCAACGCCTTTGCTTTGGCCGCGCCGCTTGAGGGCGTTGAGCAGCGTCACCATGATCCGCGCCCCCGACGCCCCTAACGGGTGGCCCAAGGCGCAGGCGCCGCCATGCACGTTGACCCGGTCATGGGGTAAATCAAGATCGTGCATCGCCGCCATCGCCACCACCGCGAACGCTTCATTGATTTCGAACAGATCAACCGCATCGCGGTCCCACCGCGCCTTGGCCAGCACTTTTTCAATCGCCTTGACCGGCGCCGTGGTGAACCATTCCGGCGCGTGGCTGTTGGTGGCGTGGGCGCGAATGGCGGCAAGCGGCGTCAGGCCGCGCTTTTCCGCCTCCGATAGGCGCATCAGTACGCAGGCGGCGGCGCCGTCGGAAATCGAGCTTGAATTGGCCGCCGTCACGGTGCCGTCCTTGCGGAACGCCGGGCGCAAGGTGGGTATTTTGTCGGGTGAGGCTTTGAGCGGCTGTTCGTCGCGGGTCACCGTGACATCGCCTTTGCGGGTGGCGAAGGTTACGGGCGCGATCTCGCCGTCGAAGCTGCCGTCTTCACTGGCCGCCTTGGCGCGCGTTAAGCTGGTTATGGCATAGGCATCCTGCGCGTCGCGGGTGAACTGATATTTTTCCGCGGTGTCTTCGGCGAAGGTGCCCATGGCGCGGCCGGTATCGTAAGCGTCTTCCAGCCCATCCAAGAACATGTGGTCTTGCACCTGGCCGTGGCCGATGCGCATGCCGGCGCGCGCCTGGGGCAGCAGATAAGGGGCGTTGCTCATGCTTTCCATGCCGCCGGCCACCACGATATCGGCGGACCCGGCCATAATGCTGTCATGGCCGAGCATGACCGCCTTCATGCCGGAGCCGCACACTTTGTTGATGGTGGTCGCCCCCGCCGTATCGCGCACGCCGGCGCCGCGCGCCGCCTGGCGGGCGGGCGCCTGGCGCGTCCCGGCGGGCAACACCAGCCCCATCAGCACGTCTTCCACCTCCTCGGCGGGCAGGTCTGCATCCTGCAAGGCGGCGGTAATGGCGTGGGCGCCTAATTGCGGAGCGCTGACGGCGGCCAGATCGCCCTGAAAACCGCCCATGGGCGTGCGCTTGGCACCAACGATGACGACCGGGTCTGTATCCATGGGCTGTGCGGGCTCCGTTTCATGTCACAATGTGGCCGGGTTCTAGCGTACCCAGCGGGCCCTTGAAAAGGCAAAGCCGCCCTTGCGGGTCCGGTACTCTATTGCCGCGGCTTACCCCAGCGTCAGCACCGCCGCGACGCACAACGCAATACCGCCGGCATAGGTGCCAAGGGCGCCGATGGCCTTGAGGATGTGCGGTTTTTCCAGCGTCGCGCAGGCCAGAAACCCGATGGCGGTGAGATAGCGGCTGGCGGCGGCGATGATCATCACCCAGCCGACCCATGCGGCCATCGGCTGGGTGCCCAGATACAGCATCAAGACCCCTAAGGTCGGCACGTATTCAGCCGCATTGGCGTGCGCGCGCACGGCTTTGTTAAGGCCGCTGGTGGGGTCGGTTTCAATGCCGGTGATGACATTGGTGCGGCCGCGCTGCACCGAGACCCACAATCCCAGTGCAAAAATGAGCAGTGCCATGGCGCTGATGCAATAGATGGCGATGGTCATACTGTGTGCTCCTCCTATGTCTGTGCCCGCCATGTGATCCGGCGTTGGGCGTTTTATGTAGCAGAGATGCGCGCCGGCTTATTCGTTGAACAGGCGCTGCGTGCCCATGGATTCGATGGCGGCGGCCAGCCGCGCGGCGGCGATGCGGTAAGCGGCCGGGCGCAGGCCGGTATCGTCTTCGATTGCCTGCGCGGCAACGGCACGGGCGATGCGCGCCATGCGCTTGTCAAGATCGGCCAGCACGTCTTCGCGTGCCGTCTGCGCGCCGGAGCGGTTTTGCACCCATTCAAGATACGACACGCTGACGCCGCCGGAATTGGCCAGAATATCCGGGACCACGTGCAGGCCGCGCTGTTCCAGCGCATCGGCCCCTTCAACGGTGCACGCCTGGTTGGACACTTCCACCACGACATTGGCGGCAACCTTGCTGGCATTGTCACCATCGATCCAGCCGCCCAAAGCGGCCGGCACCAGCACGTCGCATGGCGCTTGGCGCAAATCATCATTGGGTGCTGGGTCTGCTAGGCCCTTAAGGCCGCCATGGGCGCGCTTGTATTGCGCCGCCTCTTGCGGGTCAAAGCCCTCCGCCGCAACAACGGTGCCGCTTGAATCTGACAGGCCGGTAATCGTGTAGCCGGCATCCGCCATGTCCTGGGCAAATTGCAGCCCGGCATTGCCGAAGCCTTGAATGGCAATCGAGGCCTTATCGCCAAGCGACAAAAAGTCCTTAAGCGCGAGCAGCACTTTTGCCGCGCCGCGCCCGGTTGCTTCCGCCCGGCCCTCGATGCCGCCTAAGGCAATCGGTTTGCCGGTGATGCTCGCCGTGCGGGTGGTGCCTTCGAGCGCTGCCAATTCATCGGCCATCCACGCCAGCACGGTGCCGTTGGTGTTAACGTCGGGGGCGGGAATATCGCGCCCGGCGCCCAAGTCATGCTTGAGCGCACGCACATAGCCACGCGCCAGGCGCTCAAGCTCGTGCTGGTTTAAGTCGCGCGGGTTGACGGCGATGCCGCCTTTGCCGCCGCCGAAGGGTAATTCGGCCAGCGCCGTTTTGAAGGTCATCAAAAAGGCCAAAGTGGACACTTCATCGGCGTCGACGGTCGGGTGAAACCGGATGCCGCCCTTAGCCGGCCCCAGCGCGTTGGAATAGATCGTGCGCCAGGCGGGAAACGTCTTCAGCGCGCCGTCGCTCATGCGCACCGTGACGCTGGCCGCCACCGAGCGAGTCGGGTGGCGCAACACCTCGCGTACATCTTCGCTTAAGCCAATGGCTTCCGCGGCGCGTTCGAAATAGGTGCAGACGGGAAGCGGGGTCGAGGTCATGGGGGTGTCCCTAATGATGAGTGGCAAAGCCGGGTGCGGCCTCTTGGTAACCACGCGGAACCTGCACACTAGAAGGCGGCCGCGGCGGCAGGGCGCCAAAATAGCCCCGGCGCCGCCGGAAACAAACCGCGATATGCGCAAGAAAATGTCATTTTCCCAATTAGCCCCTAGTGGCCTAGGATCGCAGATCGTAATTTGGGCAGACACACCAGGTCACCCACCCCGCGCTATCGCGCGCGCAAGCCGGGGCAGCTCACCGCCCGAAGGGACCGCCAGCCATGCGGCCGCGACACCCGCCTTCTACACACCCGCTTTCTATGTTGAGAAACCAGGGCATGCGGCGCTTACCGGCGGCGCGCAGCGCGGCCATCGGCGTGCTGGCAGGAGTAAGCATGTGCTTGGCGGCCAACGGCACCGCTGCCCAAGGGCGCGGTGGGCCGGTGCCGGTGTTCGCCGAACCGGTGACCGTAACGCGCTTCGTCGACCGAGTGGAGGCTATCGGCACGTTGCGCGCCAACGAAACGGTGGCGATCACCGCCACCGTCACCGACACGGTTACCGGCATTTATTTCGACGACGGCGCGCGGGTAGCCGAGGGCGATACCCTGCTAACCATGGCCGACGCCGAGGAGCGCGCGCTGCTGGAAGAAGAAAACGCTGCCGCCGATGAAGCCCGGCGCCAGCTTGAGCGCGCCCAAAGCCTGGTCGGCCAAGGCACGATTTCGCGCTCGGTGCTGGATGAACGCCGCCGCGCTCATGAGACAGCGCTGGCGCGCCGGCGGGCACTGCAATCGCGCCTCGCTGATAGGGTGATTACCGCCCCGTTTGACGGCGTGGTCGGCTTGCGCCGCATCTCCACCGGTGCGCTGGTGGAGCCGGGTGACGTGATTACCCGCATTCACGACGACAGCGTCATGAAGCTCGACTTTTCAGTGCCGTCGGCGTTTCTGGCAAGCCTGGCGCCGGGCATCGCCATCCGCGCCAGCGCGCGGGCGTTCGAAGGGCGCGTCTTCGAGGGGGAGATATCGAGCCTCGACAATGAGATCGACCCGGTAACGCGCTCGCTGTTGGTGCGCGCGGTGCTGCCCAACGACGACAAAGTGCTGCGGCCGGGCCTACTGATGTCGGTGGAGCTGATGCGTAATCCGCGCGACGCGTTGACCATTCCCGAGGCCGCCGTGGTGCCCTTGGCGCGCGAGACCTATGTGTTTGTGGTGGTTGACGAGGACGGTGTTACCCGCGCCGACCGCCGCCGCATTACCGTGGGCGCGCGCCGGCCCGGCGTGGTGGAAGTGATAGAGGGGCTCAACCCCGGTGACCTGGTGGTGACGCGCGGCGCGCTGCAATTGCAACCGGGCCAAGACATAGATGTGCGCGCCGTCGGCAGCGGCGGCGATACGTTGGAAGATTTGTTAGGCGCTAGCGCTGCCACCCGGACGCCGGCCGGTGGCTAATCTAGTGGCTAATCTGGGGCTAATCTAAGAGGCACGCCGATGTTCATTTCAGACCTGTCTGTGACCCGGCCCGTGTTCGCCATGGTCGTTGGCATGTTGCTGGTGGTGTTCGGCGTTGTGTCGTTCACGCAATTGCCGTTGCGGCAATACCCGGATATCGACCCGCCGGTGGTCACCATCGAAACCGCCTATCCCGGCGCTGCCGCGTCGATTGTCGAATCGCGCGTTACCGAAATCATCGAAGACCGCATTTCCGGCATCGAAGGTGTGGACTTCATTGAAAGCAGCAGCGAAGACGGCGAAAGCAGCATCACCATTCAGTTCACAACCGGCCGCGACGTGGATGCCGCCGCCAATGACGTCCGCGACCGGGTGTCGCGCATCGTCGATAATCTGCCGGAGGAGGCCGACGCTCCGGAGGTGCAGAAGGAAGACAGCAACCAAGATGTGATCATCTGGATGTCGTTGGCCAGCACCAATATGTCGGTGCTGCAGCTTACCGATTTTGCCGAACGCTATATCGTCGACCGGTTTTCGGTGCTGCCGGGGGTGGCGCGGGTGAGGCTTTCCGGCGCTAAGAGCTACGCCATGCGGATTTGGCTCGACCGGCTGGAGATGGCGGCGCGCGGCCTCACGGCAACGGACGTGGAAGAGGCGCTGCGGGCGGAGAACGTGGAACTGCCGGCCGGTTCCGTTGAAAGCTTAGAGCGGCAATTCACGGTGCGCGTGGCGCGCTCGTTTACCGACGCGGATGACTTCGCACGCTTGGTGTTGGCGCGCGGCGGTGACGGCTATCTGGTGCGCTTAGGCGATATTGCCCGCGTCGAACGCGCCGCCGATGAAGACCGGACGTTTTTTCGCGGCAACACGCTGCCGCGCATCGGCATGGGCATCGTCAAGCAATCGACCGCCAACACCATCGAAGTAGCGCGCGCCACCAAAGCGGAAGCGGCGCGCATAAACCCCAGCCTGCCCGACGGCATGCGGATCACCACCAGTTTCGATACTTCGGTGTTCGTCGAAGGGGCGATCAACGAAGTCTATAAGACGTTGATTATCGCCATGATCCTGGTGATCCTGGTGATCTTGGCGTTTTTGGGCAATATCCGCGCCATGCTGTTGCCGGCGGTGACCGTGCCCATTTCGATTATTGC
>Ga0272441_10001771_pt1 | contig 45345 bp, 52 predicted proteins | sample SSMProp6N_FD_193582 | JGI IMG/M metagenome (GOLD analysis project Ga0272441, IMG submission 193582) | Marine sediment archaeal communities from Little Sippewissett salt marsh, Falmouth, MA, United States - SSM-Prop-6N | ecosystem: Environmental > Aquatic > Marine > Wetlands > Sediment ... | reverse complement strand
CGAGGTCGTTGACCTCCTTCGGAGCTTCGGGTTCGACCCCAACAACATGCTCATAATCATGCACCAGGCCATGCCCACCAGGTTCGCCAACATAAGCCCCCAGGAGCGCCTCAAGACCCTTGAGGAGGCCGTGGGTTACGACAGCTTCAGGCGGGACATCGTCGAGGCCAAGTCCAAGCTCAGCGGCATCCTCAGCGAGGAGGAGAGCCTCAACCAGCTGCTCAACCAGGCGCGGGAGACCCTGGCTTACTGGCGGGAGCAGAACGAGAGGCTCCAAGAGAAGCGGCAGCTGCAGAAGCGGCAGAGCTTCCTCCAGCAGGAGATGGCGTGGAGCAGGGTGCTCACACTGGAGGAGGCGGTGAAGCGGCTTCGGGACGAGCTGGCGGAGACCGAGAGGGACCTCTCCTCGGCGGATGAGGAGATGGAGAGGAACACCCAGAGGATAGTGGACGCCGAGTCCATGCTCGCCTCCATGAGGAGCCAGTGGAACACCCTCATCGAGGAACGCATCGACAGCGAGCGCGTCGTCGGGATGAGCGAGCACGGCATAAGCGCCTCAAAGGACCAGCTCACCCAGGTGGAGCGCATCATCCAGAGCTCCAGGGAGCAGAGGCGGCGCTTCGAGTCCGCCATAAAGACCCTCCTCGACAAGGCCCAGAGCGGCCCCACCACCCTCGACGACTACTTCACCCTCTTCACCGAGATCGAGGAGACCCAGACGGAGACCTACGACAGCCTCAGCAGCGAGTTCCTGGAGCAGAGGAACACGCTGCAGGCGGAGATAGAGTCCTATACGGGGAGGCTCACCGAGGCTGAGCAGGAGGCCGGCAGGCTCGCCTTGGAGATGGAGGCCGTCAGGAAGAGGATCGACGACACCAACGACGAGTACATAGAGGGCCGGATACAGCTTGCGCTCCTCAAGGACCGACGGGGCAGGCTCAGGCGGAGGATTGAGCAGGTTAAGGCCGAGATCGACCGCACGAGCCGGGACCTGAGGGACGCGGAGGCCGAGGCCCTCACACGGGGCCAGAGGATAGAGACGGGCCGCACCGGCGAAGAGATACTTAACGAGATCAGGCGCACCCAGGGCATCCTCATGGGGATGTCGGACGTCCCCGAGGAGGCCGAGGACATGTACGAGAGCTACAACGAGACCTTCAGGGAGATACAGCGCCGCATCGAGGAAGTAAAGGAGAGCCGCCGCCAGGTACTGGAAGAGATCGAGGAACGCAACAAGAAGTGGCGGGACGTCACCGAGAACCTCCTCGACGAGGTGAACGCCCGGTACAAGACGCTCCTGCGTAAGCTTCAGGCCGTCGGCGAAACGAGACTGATCAACAGCCACGACATCGAGGACGCAGGCCTGGAGATAATCGTCGGCTTTAAGGGCGCCGCGCCGCAGAGGCTGGACCCGTACACACACAGCGGCGGCGAGCGCAGCAGCTCCGTCATGGCGTTCCTGCTGGCGCTGCAGCAGAACGTGCTCAGCCCCTTCAGGGCGGTGGACGAGTTCGACCTCCACATGGACCCCCAGAACAAGGAGGCCGTCAGCGAGTTCATAGTGTCAACCATGGAGGGCACCGACGACCAGTACATGGCCATAACGCCGAGTCAGGTCACCTTCAGGGGTCAGGACGTGCACATAATAATGGTCCACAAGACGGACGACGTCTCGGTGCCCACGCTCGTGGAGGAAGAGCCATGAGCAGCGAGCTGGAGAGCGTCATAAGCCTCTGCAGGATGGTGCAGAGCGGCAAGATAGAGCCCTTCGACATAGACTTCGACTACGTCATGGGCGTCATCAGGAAACACTACCCGGGCATCAAGGACGTCAAGGATTTCTGCCTGGACGCGGAGGCCCTCAAGGAGCTGAGCAACGTGCTGGAGCGTCAGAACAGGTGGATAGAGCACAAGAGCAGCACCCTGTACAAGGACCCGTTCATGCTGAGCCAGAGCCTCATGAGGATGGACATAGGCGCCGTCGCGGACGCCTTCCTGAAGTCGTGGCACCCCATACTGGAGATGGAGCAGATAAGCGCCAGGACCCTGGCCGAGAGCCTCAGCTACTGGGGCGGCCTCATACCTCTGGACGAGCGGTGGCAGGAAATGGATGTGGCTGAGAGGGAGACGGGCACCGCCACCATGAAGGAGGCCCACGACATGGGGCTCGTCCTCACCGAGGGGTTCGCCCAGCTCCTGGAGGGGTTCTGGCGTGAGCTCGGGGAGAGGGCCGGCGTGGGCGGCGCGGTCGACTACTGGGACTGGATAGGAGCGGACGCTTACAGGGACACGGTTTACAGGGCGTATATCACCGTGTTCATGGTGAGCCACGGCTACGCCAGCGTCAGCCACGACAGGCTCACCGAGGAGACCGTGATAATTCACAACCCTGACCCCAGCTTGGACCCCGAGAGACCCAAGGTGAGCCTGCCCATGATGGTGGACTACGAGGAGTGGAGGCAATGGCGGCGAGGCTGACGAAGACGGAGAGGGCGTACGCCAGGAAGGTGAAGGACGCGGTGCAGCTGCTGTTCTTCAAGCACCACAGGCTCCCCGGCGTCAGGGGCTGGGAGCTGCGTAAGGAGCTGGGAAGCGACTGGCGGAACGTCCTGGACGTGCTGGACAAGCAGCTGAAGCCCTTGGACCTCCAGGTTACGCGGGCTTTCGACGAGCCCGACGTGGTGGAGCCCACCAGTGCCCAGCTGCAGGACGCCCGCTACTACGTGACTCTCAGGGGGACCGTTGACCAGAAGGTGGCCAAGACCATCGGGTGGCGTATAGACGACATAGCAGGATTAGCCGTCTCGGTGGCGTACCTCATATCAAAGCAGGGGAAGGCGCCCAGGGCCGACGTGGAGAGGGTGCTGGAGGAGAAGCTGCCGGGGTGGAGGGTGAAGCTCAACGTGGACAGGTACGTGCAGCAGGGCTACCTGGGCGCAGACGAGCAGGGAGTAATGTACCTGGACTGGCGTAGCCGGGCCGAGATAGATACCAAGAAGCTGGTGGACCTGGTCGTCGGTTTCGGCAAGAAAGACCGGGAAGCCCAGCCATAAGAATCAAATAGCACCCTTCCCGCATCATGTTCTTTATTTAATGTGTCTGTCGATGTAGTCGAATATCTCGTCCAGCCTCTGATGATCCGCGTATATGGTGTTTCTAGCGGTTTTGACAAGCAGCCCCGTTCTAGCCAGATCCTCGATGCATTTGGTGACTTTTTTACCGTTTTTCTTGATCATGTTCTGAATCCAGCCCCTAATCCGGTCCACGGGGATGTGATATGATCCGAATGCCCCGGCGTTCACAAGACGGTTGAGTACATCCGCCTTGATCTGTTCGTCTGTTAGATCCCGCCTAACCATAAAAGTTCACTAACTAAATCGTTTTGGGTAAACCATTTATACTTTGCTTGATAATTATCATTGGAGCCTAGGCCCATGTACCGAGAAGACAGAGAATCAGTGATCCTCACCCTGTTCGGGCAAAGCCCCCAGACCCGGATACTCGACCTATTCATGGACAACCCCTTGTTCGAGTTCACGAGAAACGAGATCATAGAGGCCCTGGGCATGGCTAAGACCACACTGTACGGCACCCTCCCTGGGTTCGAGGAAGCCGGGGTGATAGTGGAGACCAGGAAGATCGGTAAAGCCTCCCTTTACCGCCTCAACAGCGAGTCCCCGGTGGTCCAGGATCTCAAGGGCCTGATAAGAAGATACGCCAAGACCATAGCGCATAGCGAGGCGGCGACCGACTCGACCGTCGAGGAAGAGAAGCTTAAGGCACCAATAGCCTGATCTCTGAATACATCAGACACAGTGAAAGCCTCTTTATAGATATAGAGAAGACCATGGAGCCTAGTCCTTCTCGCCTCTCTCTATCGTCGCGACCTCCACGAGCTCGGGCTCAGCCACCGTTATCACCTGCAACAGTTGCCGCTCATCCCCCTCCAGGAAGTAAGCCTCCAGCGTCCTCTCAGGCACCTCCACGCGCTCGTACCCTTGGAGCCGCAGTATTATCTGAGCCTTCTCAAGCTGCCTCTGCAGCACGTCCTCCACCACCGCCACCCACGGGCTGATCCTCCACGAGGACTCCGCCTCGAACAGGTTCAGCTCCACCGGGAACGCGTTCAGGTTCAGCATGGGGTCACCCATGGTCGTGAATATGTACAGGTTACCGTCCTCAACCGAGAAATAACTACCCAACCGTCAACACCTCCAACAAACCGTTTCTAAGCGCCAGAAGAAGAAGGGACTTGAATGCGAGCAGCCTGTCCATGAACGGCAGCATGATCAGGACGACACACGCCGCGGAGAGCAGCCTGCGCACGGGCACCTTCACTAGATAAGCCACCTCGTCCACCGGCCTCTTCTTCCCGGTCTCCCCCCGGAGGCCCCTGAGCCACCGCATCAGGGACCTGAACTTGACGCCTATCACGGAGTCCGTTATGTTTCCCGTCTTCAGGGTCCTTATCCAGGTCCCCTCCTCGCCTTCGAACAGACCTTTGAGCGCCGCGTACGCCTGGTAGGGCGTCACCAGGTAGCTGAGGGCGATGAACGAGAAGACGCCCCCATAGTCCTCTGCGAGGTCGCCTTCCATGAAGACGCCCGCCAGCCCCATCAACGGGATGGCGAGGAAGTTGCTCACCACGAGGCCCCAGCCCAGGACTGGCGTCCAGAAAGGCGGCCGGACCCGCGTAGCCTCGGACACCACCCAGCAGACGGTGCCCACCAGGAAGAACACGGACTGGAGGTAGTAGGGGCTGAAGTATAGGAACTCAAGCTTCTCGCTCAGCGTCAGGTTCCCCGACCTGATCACCCTCCAGAAGTATCTGCGGACGGCGTAGGTGTGCCCCTCAGCCCACCTCATCCTCTGTCGCACCAGCCGCTTCACCGTGTTTGGTATCTCCGCTGGGGCCTGTATCAGCGGCGTGTAGGCCACCCTGTATCCTTCGAGGTAGAGCCTGATGGTGAGGTCCCAGTCCTCGGTTATGCTTGTGGTCCACCCCAGCAACCTGAGGAGCTCAGCCCTGAGCATGAACACGCTGCCGCTGATCATCTTCATGGCGCCCAGTGCCTCCTCGGCTACGCGCTCCACCATGTAGCTGCCGCTGAACTCGGCTCTCACGCCCTTGGTTAGCCAGTTCTCGTTCTTGTTGAGGTGGTGCAGCTGGTATCCCTGGACGGCGGCGACTGGCTTACCGTCTCCGCGTCTCGCCTCGAACTCCGACAGGAACCTCCTGAGTATGTCGGGCGGCGGAACGAAGTCGGCGTCGAACACAACGACGTACTCGGTGTCCGGGTGCATGTACCGGAGGGCCTGCTGGAGGGCGCCGCCCTTGAAGCCGGACCTTTCCTTCCTGTGGACGAACTTGATTATGGGCTTCGACACTCTCCAGCCGGGGTCCCGGAGTAGCCTGACGGTGCCGTCCCGCGAGTCGTCCGCGACCAGCACCTCGTAGTTCGAGTAGTCGAGGTCGATGCACGCGTCGATTATCCTCCGGGCCACGTTAACCTCGTTGTAGAAGGGAAGGTGGATGGAAACGAAGGGCTCCCGCTGCGCCACGTAGTACCGTTCCTCTTGCCCTTCGTCGCCTCCGTTGGCGTCGTTGAGGAGCCTGAGGGCTATGAGCGTCGATGCGTAGTACTTGAGTGCGTATACGAAGTATATTCCCCCGAAAGCCAGCGCTACGTATGACGCGCCCGCTCCGATGGAGAGCCTCACCCCCTTCACCTTTCCGCTCTGGGCTACCGGGGCACATCACCTTTCAATATTCATTGAAAGATGCATCATAGTTATTATCTTTATATAAAAATATATCTAACATTCTCTCCGCGCCTGAGAAAGTCACCCCGCCGCGGGACATAGAAGCCCTTTTAGCTGGGAGAATACTCCCATAGTTGAAACGGGGAAACGCCTTAGTGGTGCAGCCGCAGATGTCCGGTGAAGAGAAGACGCTTGACGAACTAGAGGCACAGGCCGCGGAGCTGAGAGATAAACGGAACCAGCTTTTCGAGCAGATCAGGAAACACCGAGAGGAACGCGACAGGCTCAACGAGTCCACCAACAAGCTGAGGGACGAGGCCAAGAAGCATCGCGATGAACGTGACAGGATCAACGCTCGGGTCCAGGAGATCAAAAGCCGCCTCGGCCCACTCTTCGAGGAACTGGACGAGAAGAAGGAGAAGCTATCCAAGACGGAGAGGCAACTGGAGGACGAGTACAGGTCACGCCCCGACAAGGGCAGGGTGGCGCGGGACCTCAACAGGATAGAGTGGGAGGTCATGACGACGCCCACCAGGGAGATCCTGGGCAGGGAGGACGAGCTCGTGGAGAGGGCGTCGCGGCTAAGGCATACACTGGACGAGTACAGGAAGCTTGAGAAGCAGGAAGACAAGAGGATCGACATACTCGCGGACAAGAAGGCCACGGAGATCGAGATACGGGCCATCAGGGACGAGATGGGGAAGCTCAGCGAGGAGAGCCAAGGCCACCACGAGAAGATGATCATGTTCTACGATCAGGCGGACGCCGAGAAGAAGAAGGCCGACGAGGCGCATGGGCGTTACGTGGAGAAGATCAGGGAGGTCGAGGGCGTCAAGGAGGAAATCAACGCCCTCATGCCCAAGATCATGGCTCTGAGGGACGGGATGAGGCTCGCCGACGTTAGGGTGGCCGAGAGGAGGAGCATGTCGGTCAGGCAGCGCATGGAGGCCATGCGGCAGGAGGCTCTCAAGAAGTTGGAGAGCGGCGGCAAGCTCACCTTTGAGGACATGCGCCTCATCTACGGTGACGAGGACGACGAGTCCGAGGTGCTGGACGGCTCCTAGGTAGTTCGCTAGACTCTTAGGATGGGGCAGGTCATGCAGTGGATGCCGCCCATCCCCTTCTTCATCTCTTCGCCGGGTATCTGGACGACGTCGATGCCGCGGTCCTTTACCTCGTTCATGACTCGGGGGTTGCCGGTGTAGTGGATGGCGAGGCCGGTGTCAACCGTGAGGAAGTTTGCCGCCATGCCCCAGTACTCCTGCTTGGTTATCTCGATTATGTCCCAGCCGGTTTCCCTGAGCCACTCAGTGAAGCAGCCTTCCCAGCGTTCGGACTTTGTCCTGAAGTGGGCTGCGGCGTTGTCGAGCACCGGCGCGTAGCTTATGACCACCTTTCCGGGGAGCTCCGCAAACTCGCCGTCGATGTGTATGCAGCCCTCCGGCATGTCGAGGGTCACCCAGAGATCCACAAGCCTGTTGCCTAGGAGGTGGTAGCCCATCTGGTCGAGGGCTCCCTGTGTGGACCTGTCGCAGAGGCCGGCCACCGCGGTGCCTCCCTCCAGTAACGCGAAGCCGCCTCCCTCGAAGGTGTCCGGCTCCTTCATCTCCAGCGCGATGGGCACGCCGTTCGCCTCGTGGGCCGCCTTGATTACGGGCGTCTCCCTGTGCCGCGTGGGGAGGCCCATCCTGAACAGGAACGCGCCGTCGTCCGTCACGGTGCTGCTGTCCCTGACGAAGACGAGGTTGGGGCACAGGTAGGACTGGGCTAGCGCTTCCTCGTCGTCACGGATAAGCTCCCTGACCTGCAGGACCTCTACCCCCGCCTCCTCCAAGGCGTCCATGAGCTGCTTGTGGTCGTCTATGAAGCGTCTGGTGTCCACGGCCGTCTCGAAGTGGTGTGCCTCGGGGTCCCTGTTGGCGAGCTCCAGCTCCTTCCCGGGGTGGTGGACCATCACACGTTTCAGCTTACCCGACTCGTGGGTTATCCCGTAGCTAGGCATGGGATTTTGTGGGGGCGGGGTGCCTTAAAACAGTATGCGGTGCCGCTACTTGGCCTTGGCTGCCTTCTTCTCGGCGCGGGCCTTCCTCTTTGCGGCCTTCTCCGCCTCTTCCTCTGTGACGCGGTATCTTCTTACGCCGTCGGTGTCCTTGAAGCCGGCGACGCGGTCGCTCTGGAACATGGATTTGAGGAGGCTGTACGCCTTCTTATCCTTGACCTCTAACGCCGCGGCTACCTCTTTGAGGCTCATGGGTGCGTCAAGGAGCATTACGCCGATCTGGTTCTTGAGCTTGGATGCCGACACGGTTCCTCACCAATTAGTTGAAGGTATTTTATTAAAATTTGATGCATCCGGAGTTACTGTCAGTATATAAAACTAACTGGGCGTCGGCACCGGATCGACGGCTGAACCGTCACTAACCATGGCATAAGAGGCGTCTCCTCAGGGTGCAACTTGCGTCCCACAATTAAACGGCGCGTATATCCCGTTATCTACTCGCCCTGCGCCTCGACATGATGATGCCCCTACAGACGTCGGCGTATTCACAGTACTCGAGGCAGCTAGGCGCATCCTCCTTCTTCCTGTGCTTGGCGCCGCAGTCCAGGCAGACGCCCTCGGCCTCGTCGCTCCAGAACTCGACCCTGCCCCCGCACTCAGTGCATTCCTCGTAATCGACGGTGGGCCTGACGTAGTCCGAGATGCCGGGGCAGTAGCTCTCCGACGGCCGCTTGATGAAGCTCATCCATAACGCCGTCTGAGGCACGTTATAATAACCTTTGCAGGGCGGTGCCTTGGATTAGGATTAAATATGAAGGTGTGTTTTGGTATTGGAACCCGAGGAAACGGACATGAACGGTCAAGACAGAAGCATAATAGCCATCTCCGGGAGCCACGGCATAATGCACGGTTACCTGATTCTGTTGCCGGCGATGATACCCATACTGCAAGGCGACCTGGGCGACATAGGTACCGTGGGAATGCTGGCGTCCCTGGTGTCGCTTTTCTACGGCTGGTTCAGCCTACCCGTGGGCTTCATCGCGGACAAGTACAGCAAGAGGCTGCTCATCGCGGCGTCCATGGTTCTATGCGGCGGAGGCTCCATAGTGGTGGGCCTCTCCCCCAACGTCCCGGTCGCCGCCGTCGGCCTCATAGTGCTTGGCATCGGGGCGAGCCTCTACCACCCGTGCGGGTACGCCCACATGGCGCTGGTGAGCGACGAGAACAGGGGCCGGTACATGGGCTACCAGGGGCTCGGAGGCGACATGGGGATGGCCGTCAGCTTCCTCACCTCCAGCATCCTGGGAGCCGCCTTCGGGTGGAGGATGACCTTCATAATCTGGGGCGTCGTCGGCCTCGCCATAGCCGCCATAGACATGCTTGTCATCCAGGACATTGCGTGCGAGGTAGACCCGACCATGCTGAGGAAGGGCCCCGTGGAGACTGTGAGGCGGATGTTCGCCACCGCCGAGAGGCGGACCATGCTGCTGACCTTCGTCATCGTTATAGCCAGCGGCATGCTCTGGACCGGCGTGAGCAACTTCATAATGGTGTACATCACGGACGTCAAGAACGAGACGCTGGTCATCGCCGGCGGGCTGTCGACCCTCAAGTATACCGTGGGCGCGTTGGCGATGCTCGTAGGCGGCACCCTCAGCGACAGGCTGGGCAGGAAACGGCTGCTCCTCTTCGGGTACAGCCTCTTCGCGGTCTCCCTGGTGGCCTTGACGCTGGCGCCGAGCAACCTGCTGGTGCTGGCCGGGCTGGTTGTGGTGTTGGGCTTCGCTTTCTTCGTGACCCAGAGCCCCATGAACGCGCTCCTCGGCGACGTCAGTCACAGGGACACGGTGGGCGTCACCTACGGCGTCAACTTCACGCTGAAGTACGGCATCGGGTTCTTCACCCCCGCCCTCGCGGGGTGGATCGCCGCCAGCTACTCCTTGAACCACGTGTTCTACTTCTTCGCGGCGCTGAGCGCGGCGGCGTTCCTCATCGCCACGCTGATAAACGAGAGGTAGCTAGAGGCCCCGGGAGACCTTTTCCAGCTCCCCGTAGAACCGTGTCCTCCGCAGAGCGTCAGGGTCCCCCAGAGCTTCCTCGACGCCCTCGTCATACGCGACCGAGCCCAGGTACTCTAAACCGAGCTTTTCCACTTCCTCCCTGACGTAGGCGTTGGGCTTCATGACCATGTTCTCGACGACCCCGATGATGGGCACCCCCAGGTCCTTGAGGAGGACCAAGAGCCTCCGCACGGACTGGAAGGCGACCCTGCTGGGGGTGGTGGCCACCATGAACTCGATGCGGGGCATCAGTCTGAGGGTGTCGAGGGTGGCGTCGCCTATGCCGGGGGGCATGTCCACTATGAGGTAGTCGAGTTCGCCCCATCTGGTTATGGCGAGGAGCTCTATTATGGCGTTGGAGACGTCTTCGCCGCGGAGGGGTGTGGGCTCGTCTACGCTGTAGTAGGTGATGCTCATGTAGCTGAGGCCGTGGGCGGTGGGGGGCACTATGCCGTGCTCCTCCTCGGGGTACAGGCCCTCTACGCCGAGGATGACGTGGGTGGCTGGGCTCGTGAAGTCCAGGTCCAGTAGGCCCACGGTGTGGCCTTCGTCTCTGAGGCGGAGGGCGAGGGCGGTGGCTATCATGCTCTTTCCTACGCCGCCCTTGCCGCTGCTGACGGCGACGACTCTCTGGACGCCTCTGAGCCTCTTCTCTATGACGGCTAGTCTGGGGTCACTCATCGTTTTTGACTCCTTTGATGGTGGCGAGCCAGACGCCGCGGCCCTCGGTTACCTCGAAGTCGGGGCTCCCGCACTGGCTGCATTTGATGTAGACGTGGGCCATCTCGGGGACGAAGTGGATGGCCTCGCTGACGTCCTCGGTCATGCCCTCGCTTGTGAAGCTCCACTCGTTTCCGCAGTTTCTGCACTTGAACTTGGCTGGCTGGCTCTCTAGGGTGAACTTGGCGTTCTCGAAGAGGGGCGTCTTCAGGTTCTCGAACGCGAACTCCAGTACCTCGTGTTCTACCTGCTGGAGTTCGCCGACCACGACGACGACCTCCGTCACCTCTGTGATGTTGTTCTCCTCTGCGAAGCGTGTGGCGGTGGTTATGACTCCTTCGGCTAGCGCCCATTCATGCATGGGGCTTGTTGAGAGGTGGATGCTTTTAGGTGTTACTGGGGTCGTTACCGGTTACAAGAACTGATCGATGACTTGGGGTTCCTTATAGTAGGTTACTTACTATAAGCGTTTTTCAGCGGGGTTGGTTTACCTATTTTTAGTTTTTTTACTTTTTATTTTGTGATGTTGTGTTTTCTAGGCGCACGGAACCATGTCAACAAGTTAACTGGTATCCACATTTGGGAATATTATTTATCCCATGTAACAAGAAAAATCGACCCGCCAAGCCGCCCACACACACCATCATCTAAGGGGGAGGGGGGTAGACGAGAAAAGGCGAACAGATGCCCCTTCCACCGAAAGAAGCCCCCGAAACATCTCTTTCAAATCCAATCACATACAAAAGTGTAATCCACCGAACACAAAAACCCACCCCAAAAACGCTTACTCCCGTAACCAGGAACATCCCCCACCAAGAATTTTTTCCGTGATTCCAAGTAACATGGTACAGACACCCAACTCAAACGTTAAATCCACCCGACCAACCTTAGGCTAGACTAAAATGGCAGCCGCCTTCATCAAAGAACTCGGACAAGTCTGGAGACGCCAGACACGCAGCTGGAGAACCGTCGTCACCCGCCAGATCTTCAACAGGTTCTTCAACGAGCTCACCCTACAATACGCCAACATCTACATAACCCTCCTAGGCGCCTCCCCCGTCCAGCTAGGCGCCGTAAACAGCGTCATGGGCTTCGCCCGCTCCATAATCTCCATACCCCTGGGGGTCATACGCGACCGCTACAACATACGCAAGATCTACCTCTTCGGCGTCGCCATGATGGTGTTCGTCCCCCTCCTCTACGCCCTGGCGCCCAGCTGGCAGCTCATATCCCTAGCAATCCTCCTCTCGGGGCTCGGCATGATGGTGGGCAGCTGCGTCCTCATCTGCGACCTCAGCCTCCCGCCCCGAGACAGGGCCACCGGGAAGGCCCTCTGCGAGGGCACAGGCGCCCTACCCACCATACTAGCCCCCACCGCGGCCGCCACACTCATCACCCTGTTCGGCGGCATAACCGTATCCAGCATACGCAGGCTGTACTGGATACAGTTCGCCGCCAGACTACTGCTGTTCCTATACGTCTACAGGAACCTCACCGACGTGGAGAGGCCCAACAGCGTCCCCAAGGGCCTCGACCTGGCGGCCGAGTTCGGCGAGGTCTTCACCCGGGGCACCGCGGTCAAGCGCTGGATACTGTTCCAGAGCGTCAACAATTTCACCATGACCATGCTCACGACGTTCAGGTACCCCTACGTCTACGACGTCAAGGGCGCCAGCCCGTTCATAATAGGCGGCATAGCCACCGCGACCCTGGTCACGGAGGCCGTGTTCAGCACGATAATAGGCAGGTTCGCCGACAAGATGGGGCGTAAGAAGGCGTTCTACATACTCATACCGCTGTTCAGCGCCGCCAACATCGCCCTGATACTGGCGCCCACCCCGGCGTGGCTGCTGGTGGCCGGCTTCCTAATGGGTTTCAGGATGATAGCCGGCTTCAGCTACGGCTCCATGACACCCGAGCTTGTGCCCCCCGAGTGCCTAGGCAGGTGGCGCGGCCTCATAGGGCTCTTCACCGGCCTGGCCTGCATCCCGGCCCCCGTCGTCGGCGGCCTCATATGGGAGCGGCTGGGCCCCGAGTGGGTGTTCATAGCCATAACCGTGATAGACCTACTGGTCAGGACGCCCCTGCTATACTCCGTGCCCGAGACCCTCGGAAACCAGATCGACTAGCCTATTCCACGGCGACGCGGCGTATCTCGTACTCCCCGGGCCTCCTGTAGCTGAAGCCCCTGTGGGTTATCTCCAGGAGAACGTAGTCGGGGTGATCCGGGGTGTCGAAGTAGCTCTCGGCCCACCCGATGAGTTCGTAGACACGCTTCTTGGTGGCCCGGTCATTCACCTCCACGACCGTGGCCTCACCTCGTATGAAGCCGTCCCCGTCGTCGCCCTCCAGCGTCATGTAGTACTCGACCCGGGGGTTCCGCCGTATCTGAACCAGCTTCGCCGCGTTCACGCCTCCCCTGGCGCCCGTGATCATGTAGAAACCGTCGCCCGTCTTGATGAGGGTCATGGGGCGTACACGGGGCTGCAGGCCATCAACCGTGGCCAGGTAGACCACCTGCTGCTCCCCGAGCCACGACAGCACTTCCTCCAACGTCAACTTCCCTCAAAACAACCATGCGATAGCCCCGGATAAGCGTATCAATGGACGGCTCATGAAACCCCACACCCTGACACGGAGCCCCATGAGCCTTCAGGGTAAGCTATAAGGACGCGTTCACACATCTTTACGGGATTCGATGAAGGTTGTTAGATCCAGCCGGGCTCCCTCGGAGGAGATGACCGGCGGCATATTCACGGGCACGATAAGGATGACCCCGTTGATCAACGCCGATGCCGGCGCAGAGCAGCTCAAGTCGGCGCTCGTGTATTTCCCGGCGGGGGTGAGGAACAAGCTGCACAGCCACACCCACGAGCAGATACTGTTCGTCACCAAGGGTAAGGGGGTAGTCGCCACCGAGGAAACCGAGCACCCTGTCGGACCCGGGGACATAGTGGTCATACCCGCGGGGGAGATGCACTGGCACGGAGCCACAGACGACGCAGACTTCGAGCACCTCTACGTGGTGCCCCTAGACAGTAAGACCACCTACTAGCCAGAAGCCAAACCATTTTTATTAGATACATTAGCATCATTTTTCCCTGAAAAACTCTAAGGATCTTTTTCCTCGATTTAACGGGTCTCGACCTAAGTGGATAACCTTATGCGCTCCAGCCCCACACAACACATGAGAAACGATGGCTAAGATGGTGGGGGTTGTGGGCAAGGCCAACGTGGGCAAGAGCACGTTCTTCGGCGCCGCCACCCTCAAACCAGTGGACATCGCGGGCTTCCCGTTCACCACCGTCAAGGCGGACAGGGGCGTCGGCTATATCCGTGCCCCCTGCGTCTGCCGCGAGTTCGGCGTCCAGGACAACCCCGTCAACAGCGCCTGCGTGGACGGGGTGCGCCTCATCCCCGTGGACCTCATCGACACCCCCGGCCTCATCCCCGGCGCCCACCAGGGCAGGGGCCTAGGCAACCAGTTCCTCGACGAGGTGCGCCGCGCGGACGCGCTCATAGTGGTGGCGGACGCCAGCGGCGCCACCGACCTCAACGGCCAGCCCGTCGAGCCCCTGACCAACGACCCCATAGACGACGTCAGGATGTTCGAGGACGAGTTCGACCTCTGGCTGCGCGCCCTCATAGGGAAGGACTGGGACAAGGTGAGCCGCACCGCCCAGAGCAAGAAGGAGCACATAAGCAGACACCTAGAGGAGCGGCTCACCGGCCTCGGCATCAGCCGCGGCCAGATAGCCCACGCCGTGCAGGAGGCTGGGCTCGACGGCTTCAACAGCGTGGCCTGGACAGGCGACGAGTTCACCCTCTTCACCACCCAGCTCCGCAGGGTTAGCAAGCCCCTCATAGTAGCCGCCAACAAGGCCGACAGGGACGGGGCCGAGGAGAACGTCGAGCGCATGAAGGAGGCCGGGTACAGGGTGGTGCCCACCTGCGCCGAGGCCGAGCTGGCGCTGAGACGCGCCGCCGAGGCTGGGCTCGTCCAGTACACCCCCGGCGACCAGGAGTTCAACGTCACGTCCCCGGAGAAGCTGACCGACGGACAGCGGAGAGCCCTCGAAAGGATAAAGGAGAAGGTATTCGACAAGTGGGGAGGCACCGGCCTACAGGACGCCATCAACCAGGCGTTCTTCAGCCTCCTCGACATGATAACCGTGTACCCCGTCGAGGACGCCGAGAAGCTCACCGACCACAGGGGCCACGTGCTCCCAGACTGCTTCCTCGTCACACGGGGAACCACCGCCAAACAGTTCGCGGCGGAGATACACACCGACCTCGCCGAGGGCTTCATATATGCCATCGACGCCCGCACCAAGAAACGCCTCGGCGACACCTATATCCTAGAGAAAAACGATGTGATACAGATAGTGTCGGCAAAGGGCCGAAGATAGGTGAAAAAATGGTCAAGGTACTCGTATCCGACCCCATCCACGAGGACGGCGTCAAGATACTCAGGGAAGCCGGCCATACGGTGGACCTACGGACAGAGATAACGGCCGAGGAGCTCAAGAAGGTCGTCGAAGGCTACGACGCCGTAGTCTTGAGGAGCCGCACAAAGCTCACGGCGGAGGTTCTGGAGAAGGCGGACAGACTCAAGGCTATAGCCCGCGCCGGCGTCGGCCTCGACAACATCGACACCATATACGCCGAGGAGAGAGGCATAGAGGTCTTCAACAGCCCCGAGGCGCCGTGCAACACCGTCGCCGAGCTGGTCATAGGACTCATGCTCAGCATGGCTAGGCACATCAGCGTCGCCGACAGCACCATGAAGCAGGGCAGATGGGAGAAGAACAGGCTCACCGGAATCGAGCTCAGCGGCAGGACCCTCGGCGTCATCGGGTTCGGCCGCATCGGCTACACGGTGGGCAAGAAGGCCAGAGCCCTAGGCATGGAGGTCCTAGCCTACGACGTCCTCATGGACAAGCTACGCCGCTTCGTGGAGGAGATCGGTGCCAACGACGTGGACCTAGACACGCTGCTCGCTGAGATCGACTTCGTCACCGTTCACGTGCCACTGCTGCCCCAGACCAGGCACATGATCAGCGCACCACAGTTCGAGAAGATGAAGGACGGCGTCTACGTAGTCAACGCAGCCCGGGGAGGCATCGTGGACGAGGCCGCCCTCAAGGCCGCCCTGGACTCCGGGAAGGTCGCCGGGGCGGCGCTGGACGTCTACGAGTCCGAGCCCAGCCCCGACCCCGAGCTCGTGGAGCGGGCCAACGTGGTCTGCACCCCCCACATAGGTGCCGGCAGCGTCGAGGCCCAGAGGGGCAACAGCACCATAGTGGCCGAGAAGCTCATCAAGTTCTTCGGCTGAGCGCCATGATAACCATACTAGGCGCGGGGCTCTCCGGGCTGAGCGCCGCGTACCACCTGGGGGACGGCTACACGGTGCTGGAGAAGGAGAGAGAGGTGGGCGGCCTCTGCAGGAGCGTGAACATCGACGGCTACGTGTTCGACTACGCCCCCCACATACTCTTCACCCGGGACGAGTACACACGGAATCTATTCTTCAGCCTCCTCGGAGACAACCTCCAGACCCACGAGCGTAGAGCTTACATCTACATGATGGGCACCTATGTGAAGTACCCCTTCGAGGCCAACCTGAGCCCACTGCCGAGAAGCGTCATCGAGGAGTGCATCCAGGGAGCCATAGACCGGAAAAAGGTGGAGCCCCGGAACTTCATGGAGTGGATACACTCGACCTTCGGTGACGGGGTAGCCAGGCACTACATGGTGCCTTACAACCAGAAGGTATGGAAACATCCCCTCGAAGATATGAACACCGACTGGATCGCGGGCCGCGTCCCCTCCCCCAGCGTCGACGAGATGAGGAGGGGGGCCGAAGGGAGACAGGACAAGGACTTCGGCCCCAACGCCGTGTTCTGGTACCCGAGGCGCGGCGGCATCGGCGCCCTAGCCAACAGGCTGTCCAGGGGCCTGAACGTCTCGCTGGGCTCCACGGCAACAGAGCTAAAGCCCCGCGGAGACGGCGTCAAGGTGGTCTACATGAAGGACGGCAAACAGAGAGAGGTGGAGTCGGACCGCGTCCTCTCGTCGCTGCCCCTACCCGAGGTCGTCGAGATGATGGGCGACGCCCCCGAGGAGGTGCACAGGGCGGCCGAGCGGCTCGTGCACAACTCCCTGGTCTGCGTCATGGTTGGGGTCAGACGGCCCCGGATCACGGACAAGCACTGGCTCTACTTCCCAGAGAAGGACCTCGTGTTCAACAGGATCAGCTTCCCCATGAACTTCAGCCCGGAGACGACGCCAGAAGGCCGAAGCAGCATCCTCGTAGAGGTAACGTACAGGGACCACATGGACGTGGAGGAGACCAAGGAGCGCGTGCTCAAAGACTTGGTGAAGACCGGTCTCATCAACGCCGACGACGAGGTGGAGACCTGCAAGGCGGCCAGCTTCAAGTACGCCTACGTCATCTACGACCTGGACCACAGGAAAAACGTTAACATAGTGCACAGGTACCTTGAAGATAACCACGTCACACCCATAGGGAGGTTCGGTGAGTGGGAATACCACAACATGGACAAGGCGATACAGTCGGGGAAGAGGGCAGCCGAAGCCCTGAGCCTCTGATAAGCGTCGTGGTCCCCACTTACAACGAGGAGAAGAACATCGAGAGATGCCTACAGTCGCTGAACGGCCAGACAATCCCACGGGAAAGCGTCGAGATAATCGTCGTGGACGGGGACAGCATTGACAGGACCCGAGATATAGCCGAGAAGCTCGCCGACAAGGTCATCACCCAGACCAGCCTAGGGGTCGGCGGCGCCAGAAACGACGGCTTCAACATAGCCGAGGCCCCATTCGTCGCCACCACGGACGCCGACTGCCAGCCATACCCGGGGTGGCTGGAAGCCGCTTTGAAGGGATTCAAGGACGACGACGTGGTGGCCGTCACCGGTTTCCTGGACCCCAGCGACTGGGGCGACATGACGTGGGCCGAGAAGCTCGCCTACCAGGCCTTCTTCAAGATCAGCAACGCCATCCTCGTCGCCCTCAGGGTCCTCGACTTGTACCACCTCTGCGGGGCCAACTCCGCCTTCAGGAAAACCGCGTTCCAAGAGGCCGGCGGCTACCTCCCCCTCGCCTACGCCGACGACGTCGAGATATACAAACGCATCAAACACAAGGGCAGGATCAGACTGCTCCGCGACATGACCATCCACTACAGCGTCCGCAGGATCAAGAAGCTGGGGCTCCTAAACTATATACGCCTCGTCTTCAAGATGGAGTGGGACGTCACCGTGAGGAACCACAAACCCATGAAAGGCGACTACGCCAGACAGACATACGAATAAAAATTTCCAGATATGACCTGTAACAGGTCACGGAAAAAAGCAGCTATCTATTGCCCGCTACCCAGCCCACGTCCTTGTCGGACCTTATAGCAGGGTGGCTCGGGTCAACCATTACTATCTCGAACCACTTGTACTGGCCGTCCTGCCACGCCCAGTAGCTGTTAAGCACCTCGAGGTTCGGGTACTTCCGGGCGGCCCGCTCCTCGGCTATGAGCCTCTTGCTCTTCGCCGGAGTAAACTTCTTCACACCCATGCGCTTCTGCCGGCGCCCGAGAACCGGCCTGATCTTGCGCCTGCCGCCCCTGCGTACACGGGTGCGGACCACGACGAAGCCCTTCTTCGCCTTGTAACCCAGACTCCTGGCCCTGTCCAGCCGCGTCGGCTTCTCCACCCTCACGATGGAAGGCTGCTTACGCCAGAGTATAGCCCGGCTCTTCATGACCTCGCCTACGTAGCTGTCGTCTGGGCGTTTCCACGCCTCCCTGAGATGCCTGTACATTGATTGTTCTCCTCGGTGGGCTATCAAACATCATTGGTTCACATTAATAAAGGTATAGACGGCACCGGGAAGAGGAGCGCCGTGCCCGCTATACGCCCAGCAGCGCGTACGCTATGAATAGAGGCGCGAAGAGGGACGCTATCTGGCTGATAACAGTCACCAGCGTGTTCAGCGAGGGCCCCGCCGTGTCCTTGAAGGGGTCGCCCACCGTGTCGCCTATCACCGCCGCCTTGTGGGCGTCCGAGCCCTTGCCGCCGAAGTGGCCCGACTCGACGTACTTCTTGGCGTTGTCCCAGAGCCCCCCCGCGTTGGCCATGAGTATGGCCAGGAAGAAGCCGCTGAATATGGCCCCGCTCAGGTAGCCGGCCAACGCCCTTATCCCCGCGACGAAACCCAACACGATGGTAGCCATAATCGAGAACACTATGAGGGGCAGCAGCTCGGTGAGGGCGCCCTTGGTCGCTATGTTGACGCACTTGTTGTACTCGGGCGTGCCTGTGCCCTCCATGAGGCCGGGGATCTCCCTGAACTGGCGGCGTATCTCCTCGATCATCCTGTACGCGTTCTTGGAGACCGCGAGGATGATCATGGCAGAGAATATGACGGGGACGCTCATGCCGATGAAGACCCCCATCATGACCAGCGGGTCCATGAGGTCGAACACCACCGTGGTCCCCACGATCCTCTTCACTATCTCCTGGTAGGACGCCAGCAAGGCCAGAGCTGTGAGACCGGCCGCGCCTATGGCGAAACCCTTCGTGATGGCCTTGGTGGTGTTTCCCGCGGCGTCGATCTCGTCGGTGATGTCCACGACATCCTCGCCGAGCTCGGCCATCTCAGCGATGCCCTTGGAGTTGTCGCCAATTGGGCCGTAGGCGTCGCCGGCGATTATGATGCCGGCGATGCTGAGCATGCCGACGGCCGCGATGCCGACGCCGTAGACACCGTAGAGGGTGAACGCGATGGCTGACCCGATGCCTATTCCGAGGAAGGCCGGGAAGCAGCTGATGAGTCCGTAGCTGAAGCCGGTCAATATGGTGATGGCCGCGCCTGTCTGGCTCGACTCGGCGGTCTTCTTGGCGGGCGACCTGTTGATGGAGGTATAGTAGTCGCTCGTCAACCCGATTACGGTTCCGGCAGCCAACCCGGTAATGTTACAGTACCAGATCTTCACGTCGTAGCCGAGAATGATCGTCGCGCCGTAGGTCAGCACGGCGAAGGCGATGGTCGTAATATAGGTACCCATGTTGAGTGCCTTACCCGGGTCGCCGTCCTTACCCACCCTGACGATCGCTATGCCTAAGATGGACGCCAGTATGCCCAGGCCCGCGTAGACCAGCGGCACCGCCTCAAGGTACTGGATAGGAAGGGTCCCGCCCAGGATCATGGCCGCCATGATGGCCGCAACATAGGAGTCGAAGAGGTCCGCCCCAGATCCGGCGCAGTCGCCCACGTTGTCGCCCACATTGTCCGCGATGACGGCGGGGTTACGGGGGTCGTCCTCAGGGATGCTGAGCTCAACCTTGCCGACGAGGTCCGCGGCGATGTCCGCGGTCTTGGTGTAGATGCCGCCGCCTGCCTTCATGAAGAGGGTGAGGGTGCTGGCGCCGATGCTCATGCCGAGGACGATCTCCGGGTCCTTAGTGAGCCAGTAGATTAAGCTGACCCCGAAGAGGGCGAGCCCCACCACCATGAGTCCCATGACGGCTCCGCCCCGGAAGGCTATGGGGAAGGCCTCGGTGAGGCCGCCCTTCTTGGCCGCGTTGGCGGTTCTGACGTTGGCCTTGACGGCGATCTCCATGCCGATGATGCCGGCTAAACCGGATAGTAGCGTGCCGAAAACGTAGGTTACCCCGATCTTGAGGCCGAGGGCCGCGGAGAGTATGACCGCCATGACGGAGACGAATACGCCCAGGTACGTGTACTCGGTCTTGAGGAACGACCTGGAGCCCTCCTGTATCCATCCTGCGATCTGCTTCATCCGGTCCGTCCCGGCGTCCTTCTCGTTTACATACTTATACAGGAATAACCCGATAAGGATCGAGATTATCGATGCTGCTGGCGCGATTAGCCATGCCTCTGCCATTGCACTCATTTCCTCCATTAGTTTACTGATATCGCCTTTAATCGACTTGGAATATATAAAAATGTGTGGGATAAGAGACGGGTATTTACTTTTTTCTGTGCTCTACATACTGCCGTCGGGGGATCAGCCGCTGGGGGAGTATCAGGAACGCTGTGAGGCTGCCCGCGAAGCAGTATAGGAGCTGGTATGGCGTCAGAGGCACCACGTGGAACACGTCGTTTAGGAACGGCACGTAGATTATCAGGAACTGCAGGCCCACTCCGACTACGACCGAGACGAAGAGCATCTTGTTTGCCGTGATGCCTTCCCAGCCCAGTTGGAAGATGTGCTTGGTCTCGCTTCTGCACTGGTAGGCTAGGAGGAACTCGAAGAACACGATGCTGGTGAAGGCGACCGTCCTCGCTGTGGTGGCCGCGAGCTCGAAGTCCCCGGTTAGTTGTATTGTGCTGATGTAGGCGTAGAAGAAGGGTATGAAGTCGCTGACGAAGTCCACCAGGGCGGCGAACAGGATGAACCTCCAGAAACGCCTCAGCATGTCCTCCTTGGGGTCGCGCGGCGGGTACCTCATGATCTCAGGGTCCGCGGGGTCGATGCTCAGGGCCACCGCGGGCAACCCGTCGGTGACCAGGTTCACCCAGAGCACGTGTATGGGCAGGAACGGCACGGGGAGCCCCAGTACGGCCGTGACGGTGATCTCGATGAACTCGTCGAAGTTGGCGGCCAGCATGAGCCTGATGTACTTGCTGACGTTGTCGTATATCTCGCGGCCGCCCCTGATGGCTCGGACGATGGTGGCGAAGTTGTCGTCCTCCAGCACCATGTCGCTGGCCTCCTTGGTGACGTCGGTGCCCTTGATGCCCATGGCGACTCCGATGTCCGCCGCCTTCAACGCGGGTGCGTCGTTGACGCCGTCCCCAGTCATGGCGACGATGTGGCCCAGCCGCTTCTGGCTCTGGGCGATCCTCATCTTGTGCTCGGGGCTCACACGGGCGCAGACCCTCACGTCATCGATAACGTCGTCGAGCTCTCCGTCGCTCATGGACTCGATCTCTATGCCCTCCAGCACGGAGCCGTCTGTCTGCTCGCTGAGTATCCCGATCTCCTTGGCGATGGCGACCGCGGTGATCCTGTGGTCGCCTGTGACCATGACTGATCTGATGCCCGCCTCCTGAGCCGTCTTGATGGCCAGCGGCACCTCCTCGCGGGCAGGGTCGATCATTCCCTGCATCCCCACGAAGACCAGGTCGTTCTCCACCACCTCGACGTCGAGGTCGGCGAGGTCGTAGTCTTCGGGTAGCCACTTGTACGCGACGGCGAGCACGCGGAGAGCCTCCGCGGCCATGGCGTCCATCTCGCTACGGTTCTTCTTGAGGTCGGCCTCGGCGACGGCTCTCACAGAGTCGCCCTCCTGGAGGCCGTCGCTACGCACCATTACTATCTCTGGGGCCCCCTTCACGTAAGCGACGAGCCGGTCCTCAGGAGTCCTGTGGATCGTTGTCATGCGTTTACGGGCGGAGTCGAAAGGCAGCTCAGCCACGCGGGGGTAGCTCTCCTTGAGGGCGGCGACGTCCATCCCCGCCTTCGCGGCGGCGACGAGCAGCGCGCCCTCGGTGGGGTCGCCATAGCAGACCCACGCGCCGTTGTTCTGCTGTACATGGGCGTCGTTGTTGAGAGCCCCGATCCTCAGCAGCAGCTCAAGGTTTCCGTCGGATAATGGGTCGATGGTTGAGCCGTTCTCAGTGAAATCGCCATCCGGTGCGTACCCTGCGCCGCTTATGCTCGTCTGACGGCTGTTGGTGCTGACCTTTGTGACGGTCATCTCGTTCTTGGTGAGTGTGCCCGTCTTGTCGCTGCAGATCACCGTGGTGCTGCCCAGTGTCTCTACGCTGGCCAGCTTCCTCACGATGGCCTTCTGCTTAGCCATCCTCGCGGTTCCCAGGGCCAGCGTGATGGTGAGCACAGCGGGCAGGCCCTCCGGGATCGCCGACACGGCTAGGCTGATGCTGGTCATGAACACCTGTTCAAGCGTCCTGTCGTGGACGAACCATAGTACGAAGAACACGAAGACCGTGAGTATGACGCTGATGAACGCCAGCTGTCTGCCTATCTTCTCCATCTTCTGGCGGAGGGGCGGGGGCTCGACGTCGATGGCCTGCACCATGCCCGCGATCCTGCCGAACTGGCTGGTCATCCCTGTCTCGGTGATCACGACGACGGCTCTGCCATTGGTGACGACGGTGCCCATGAAGACCATGCACCTCTGGTCTCCGACCCCGGCGTCGGCGGCAACGGGGCTCAGTCTCTTGGAAACGGCTCTAGACTCTCCTGTCAGGGCGGCCTCGTCCACCTCTAGGTTGGCGGCCTCGATGAGCCTTCCGTCCGCAGGGACCCTGCTCCCAGCCTCAAGCAACACTATGTCTCCTGGAACCAAGTTTATAGAGTCTATGGACTCTTCCCTGCCCTCTCTGAGAACCAAGACTTGAGGGCTCACCATCGCTTTGAGAGCCTCGACGGCCTTCTCGGCCCGGTACTCCTGTACGAAGCCGAGGACGGCGTTCATCACGACGATGAATAGTATCACGATGGCGTCGGTCATGGGCTCGCCCTCCTGCATGGCAAGGTAGGCCGAGACTGCCGCGGATATCACGAGTATGATTACTAGTATGCTGGTGAACTGCTCGTAGAGGATGTGGTACCATTTTGTCTTCTTCTCCTCCTTGAGCTCGTTGGCGCCGTATTCCTCAAGCCTCCTACTGGCTTCCTCGTCCGTGATGCCTTCACGGCTTGTCTCAAGGGCCTCAAGAACGTCTTCCACTTCGGTAGCGTGCCAGTCAGTCTTCTCCAAGTATCACACCAAGCCACTCATTTATCCGGAATCTATTTCTCCAATGGGAAGATTTTGTCGCTTAAAACTTCTCCGCTGCCGCTCAAGTCAAATGTATGAGAAGGTGCCATTGGCCGCGCCTTTCATCCCATGAGTTCTAGGTATCTCCTCTGCCTGAGGACAAGAACTTTGACGCCTGCATCCCTCAACTTCTTCCTGAGCTTGGCGTCAGCTGTGCCTACTATGAATCTTTTATTCTCAGCTGTTCTCAGGATAGAGTCGTCCACCGACTCTCCGTCCTCGACATCAACCTCTAGGACGCTGCACCTCTCCGCTATCTTCTCCGCGAAGCTCAACTCCTTGACGAAGGACGGGCTAGCACCCTGTTTTAGATGCTCTATCTCTCTCAGGACGCTTCTAGTCACGTAGTACTCAGGCGGCTGGTTGAGCACACGCTCCGCCTCCTCGAATACGTCTACCCCGAACCGTAACGGGATCATGAGAAAGTTGGTGTCGAAAAGTATCCTCGGAGGCAAGTCAGCCACTCATGGTCCCTACCCCGATGAGCCTCCACCTTCCGCTGATGCGTCGGCTGATGGCCACCCGGTCCCCGGGCTCGGCGCAGACGGGGATGCTCAGCTTGGTCTCCATTTCACCTTTCTTGACGTCCGTCACGTCTCCCATGGTCTTCGCCGTCCCTACGTTGAGGAGCAGCTTCTCTCCCTTGGCTATCTGAGCCACCTTCTCCCGCTCACGGCTGCCGACGACGTTCTCGAAGAGCTCATACTCCAGCCTCAGCTCTTCTAGCACAGGAGGGAGGGTGCCGGGTCTTCCCACGAGGCTCCCAACGAGCCCATCAGACTTCGTCAACGAGGGATCAAGCATCGTGCCGACGCCAGCCAAGCCGCCGGGAAGCGCCTCTTCGACGGCTGTGCCTCCCACGTGGAGGCTCGTTATCTCGGTGACCAGTTCTCTCATCTTCAGCCTGTTCTTCTGCCTAGTCGGCAGACCAGGCTTGATAAAGATCTCGTCACCCATCTCGAATCTACCCTGGGTGATGCTTCCCCCGATGACTCCGCCCACCATGTCGTCTATGGCGGTACCGGGCTTGTTCACGTCGAAGCTCCTTATGATGTGCATCCTCGGGGGCAGATCCGGGTCCCGCGTGGGGGTGGGCAGGTATCTCTGCATCGCCTGTATGAGAAGGTCTATGTTGACGATCTGTTGTGCGGACACCGGTATTATGGGGGCGTCCTCCGCTATGCTGCCTTTGATGAATTTCTTGATCTCGTCATAGTTCTTCAGGGCCTTCTCCCTGCTTACGAGATCTATCTTGTTCTGAACTATGACCAGGTTCTTGAGCCCAACAGCCTCTATTGCCGCCAAGTGCTCCCGGGTCTGGGGCTGGGGGCAAGGCTCGTCCGCCGCGATCACTAATATAGCGCCGTCCATGACGGCGGCTCCGCTCAGCATCGTGGCCATGAGTATCTCGTGTCCGGGGGCGTCCACGAAGCTAACGGTGCGCTGTAGCTCGGCCTCTCCGCCGCACGAGGGGCACTCCTTGGTGACGCAGTAGCAGTATGGCTCGTCGCAGTTGGGGCATTTGTAGACGGAGGCGTCGGCGTACCCCAGCTTTATGGTGATGCCTCGTTTAAGCTCCTCGCTGTGGCGGCTCGCCCAGGTGCCGGTAAGGGCCTGGACCAGCGTCGTCTTCCCGTGGTCCACGTGACCTATGGTGCCTATGTTGATTTCAGGTGGGTTTGGTAGCTTCGCGATGTTGGATCTCCCCGTTAAGCTAGTGGATTCACTACGGAGCCTCATCTTAAATACATATCCCCGGCCGCCCCCAGCATCTGTGTTTAAACGCGACACCGATCCATTGATAAACAGTTAAAAACCCTCTAAAGGGATTTGAGATAATCAAGGTGAAAAAAGTGACAGAGGAAAAGGTCGCCGTGATGATCCCCCGTGAGCTACACGATAAGATCAAGGAGAAGATAGCCGGCACAAGCTTCACCAGCGTGGAGGAGTACGTCGTGCTCAAGCTGGAGAACGAGTTCCCCGACGAGACGGAGTACACGGAGGAAGAAGAGCAGATAATCAGGGAGCGCCTAAGGCGCCTCGGATACATAGAGTGATCCCTTATGCCGAGACCCCATGGCGGAAGACTGGTCGACAGGTTCACTCCACAATCGAGGAAAGCCGAGGCCGCGGAGGAGGCGTCCGGGCTCCCGGTGGTAGAGGTTAGTCGTGAGCTTAGGCTGGACCTCGAGAACATAGCCTCAGGGCTCTACAGCCCGCTCACGGGACCCATGACGCAGAACGACTACCTGACCGTGTTGGCTAAGGGAAGACTCTCAGACGACCTGCCTTGGACCGTCCCCATCCTTCTAGACGTCTTAGATGAGGCCGCCGAAGGCTTCGGAGAAGGCGACACGGTGACCCTCATGTGTGAAGGGGAGCCCTTCGCGAAGCTCACAGTAGAGGAGAAGTATGGATGGGACAAAGAGGTCCACAGCGAGCGAGTATACAAGACTACGGACCAGGCTCACCCCGGCGTAACAAAGACATACAGCAGGAACGACACGCTTGTGGGCGGCCCTATAGAGGTGTTCGACGAATACCCCGGCAAGTTCCCCCGGTACCGGCTAAAGCCGAGGGAGACCAGGTTCCTCTTCAAGGAGAAGGGATGGCGAACCGTGGCCGGCTTCCAGACCCGGAACGCGCCCCACATAGGCCACGAGTACGTGCAGAAGACCGCCTTATCCTTCGTGGATGGCCTGTTCATCAACCCGCTGATAGGTAAGAAGAAGCCGGGGGACTTCACAGACGAGGTGATCATCGAAAGCTACGAGGCCCTCTTCCAGAACTACTTCCTCAGGAACAGCGCCACCCTCGTGACGCTGGAGATGGAGATGAGGTACGCGGGCCCCAAGGAGGCGATACACCACGCCGTCATCCGCAAGAACTACGGGTGCAGCCACTTCATCGTCGGCAGGGACCACGCCGGCGTCGGCGACTACTACGGCCCATTCGAGGCCCAGGAGATCTTCGAGGACTACCCCGACCTGGGGGTGATGCCCATATTCTTCAGGAACTTCTTCCACTGCAGGAAGTGCGGGGGGCCGCAGAACGAGAAGATCTGCCCCCACGGCGAGGAGGACCACGTGAACTACAAGGGCAGGGTCATGAGGGAGCTGCTGATGAAGGGCTTGAGGCCGGACGAGACCCAGATGAGGCCCGAGGTCGTGGACGCCATACTGAGGCACAGCAAACCCTTCGTAGAGTAGCCACCATACCTTTTTCAACGGCGGCACCATCTTTCCTCGGATCGTCATGGCAGGTAAGATCAAGGCTGCGCACATCCTCGTGGAGAAGCACAGCCAGGCGTTGAAGATACTGGAGGAGCTCGAGAAGGGAGCAGACTTCGGGAAGCTCGCGAAACAGTACAGCACATGTCCCTCGGGCAAGAGGGGCGGGAACCTAGGTTCTTTCGGCAGGGGCCAGATGGTGAAGCCCTTCGAGCAGGCAGCCTTCGCCCTCAAGGTGGGGGAGACCACCATAGAGCCCGTGAAGACCCAGTTTGGGTATCACGTCATCAAGCGACTCGGGTAAGGATTCAAGCCAAGGTTCCTCTTGTCGAGGACGGCTGTGAGGAGCATCCCCATCTTTTCAGGCAGCGTCCGTCCTATCTCCCGGTACGCCTCGCACTCCACCCAGCAGCGGGGGCAGTCCAGCTCCGAGACGCGCCTCCGCGTCTCCTCGGCCTTCTGAGAGCCCCATATCTCCTGGAAGGGCTCCTCGCGTATGTTGCCGAGGCGGCTGTTCATGACTATGCAAGGGTAGACGTCGCCGATGGGGTCGAGGAAGAAGGACTCGGCGCAGGCGTGGCAAGGCGTCGTGCGGCGGGCCTCAGTCTCCACATATTCCTGGACGCCCGCTAGGTACTTCAGCTTTGTTAAGCTCCCCAGCACGCCATGCCGGTCCAAGGTGTTCCTCGCCACCGCCCTCAATGTCCTGTAGAGGGTCTCTGTGTCGTATTTTGTCCCAAAAGGATCGTTCTTGTAGTAGATGTCGCTTACGTTCAGAGGACGTAGGCTGAAGTCCGCGCCGCGTTTATACGCGTCCCGCTGAACGATGGGCGCCTCCTTGAGGTTCATGGGGGTCAAAGTCATGCCGACCGACAGCATCATCCGCGGCTTGGTCTTCTTGATATCCGACAGCTTTCTCAGGGTCTCCTGCGCCAACCCGTAGCTTCCCTCGATGCCACGCTGCCTGTCATGGGTCTCCTCCAAGCCGTCTATGGAGACGCTCAACCCAAGTCTTCCCGTCCGCAGCTTGGCGAGAGCCATCTCCGTGTACATACGGATGAGTTCGGGGCTCAACCCGTTGGTGGGGACCCAGAACGTGCACCCGTTTATGCAATCGTCTATCGCCTCGATTATCTCCGGGAGGTCGTCCCTCAGGAAAGGCTCGCCGCCGGTCAGCTGGATGGACTCGACCTCTCTGAACAATATGCGGTTTTCCTGGAAGAAGCCCCTGATCTCGTCTAGAGTAAGCTCGTCTCCGGGCGGCGACTTCCATATGTTGCACGTGGTGCATCTACCGTCGCACCGGTAAGTCACCGCGAAGTTAGCTATCTGCCGGGGTAGAACGCTCACGCTTAACTATACGTCAAGGTTGGCAATTAAGATCGTCGGCTCAGGGTAGGTTATATAGAGAGATGCGACGACTAGTTCACCCATGAAGCTGCTCAACATGGACCACATCCACTTCTTCGCAACGGACCTCGACGAGGCGATCAAGTTCTACGAGGGCATCGGTTTCAGGCTCGCGAGGAGGTTTGAGCACGGCGGCAGGGAGGCCGCCCAGCTCGCCTCAGGGTTTGGCATGTCAATAGACATAAACAAGACTAGAGCCTCGGACAACCCTGGCTACAGCCACTTCTCGGTCCTCGTAGACGACATAGGCGAGGCCGCACGGATGCTGGAGGAGAAAGGGCACCGGGTCGACGGCCCCACCTACAACGAGGACACCGAGAGACACATAATCACTGTAAGGGATCCCAACGGCTTCCTGGTGCAGATGGTCCAGAAAAAATAGAAGGGGTTAACCCCTGGCCCTCTTCAGGGCTTCTTTGGCGCCGAAAGATAGGAAGGAGTCCGCGTTCGAGACGGTGTTGAACCGGAAGCCTTTGCCAACCGCCCAGGCTACGTTGTCCATGTTGCACCACAGGCCCGCCGGCTTACCGTGATCCTCAGACACTTTCAGCACGTGCTCCAAGGCGCCCATGAACTTGGGGTTACCGTAGTCCGGGGGGACGCTGAAGCCCAGGTTGTTGCTCAGGTCATAGGGTCCGACGTAGCAGGCATCCACCTTCTCCACGCCCATTATCTCGTCTAGGTTGTCGAGCGCCTTCTGGGTCTCGACCTGAACGGAGACGAGTATCTCGTCGTTCGCGGTCTCACGGTATTCGGGGTCCCAGCGTGACGCCGTCCTTGGACCCCAGCCTCTGATCCCCTCGGGGGGGTACATGCAAGCCGACACGGCGGCCTCCGCCTCCTCCCGGGTGTTGACCCACGGGACGAGTATCCCGTGGGCTCCAAGGTCCAGTATACGCTTGATTATCACCGGGTCGTTCCACTGCGGGCGCACTATCGGCGTGCAGTCGGAGCCGCCCATGCTTCGGAGCATCCTTTCCATGGTCTCGAAGCCAATGGGGCTGTGCTCTCCGTCGATGAGGAGCCAGTCGAAACCCTGGCGGCTCAGTATCTCGGTGACGTCGGGGTGGCCCAGCTCGACGAAGGTGCCGACACAGTTCTCGCCCCGCCTGATCTTTTCTTTGAGCAGGTTCTTCATAGATATCCAATGAAGTACTCTCATCCAGTATATATGAGTGACCGAGAGGGCCTTCAGCTCATGGATTTCGCCGGCTAGACCCTGATCAGTAAGTGTTTTATTCTGTCTAGGACCCTTTTTCGACGATTAGGTGCATTGACATGGTTCAATTCCTTAGCTTAGACTACTGGAAGAAGTGTCAAGAGGTCGCCAACTCTGACGAGGAGTTCGGTATAAAGACCAGGATGTTCAACGCCACTTTCACTTACAGGGTCACCGACAATGACGCCCTCCCCGACGTCTACGTCAAGTTCGTGGACGGCGAGATAACGGAGGTCAGGGAGCTGGGCGAAGGCGAGAAGACGGACTTCACCTTGGAGGGCCTGTACAGCATATGGACCCAAGTCAACAAGGGCGAGCTGGACGGCAGCAACGCCATAATGACGAGGCAGCTACAGTTCAAGGGCAACATGAGCGCCATCATCAGGTACAGCAAGGCTTTCCTCAGGCTCTTCGAGCTAATGCAGACCATCCCCGTCGAGTACTAGCCTTAACACCACTCAACCCCTTATTTGATCCATAAACAGGGTAAATACCAGGCTTTTCTATTCAAACGATAACCGTATATACCGTTTTTTCATCAAATGAATAAGAGGAACAATGATCGATGAAACCTCCGTAGACGTTCTAAGGGAGCTACTCCGAGACGCTCGTCTCAGCTATAGAGAGGTCGCGAGGCGTGTAGGCGTCAGCAGCGGCACCGTAGCCTCCAGGGTGAAGACGCTGGAGGAGGACGGGGTGATAAAGAAGTACACCGTCCAAGTTGACCACGAGAGACTAGGCTACGAGCTGACGGCTATAACGGAGATCACCGTCTCCGGGGGGATGACGCTGGAGGTGGGGGAGAAGATCGCCGCCTACCCCGAGACGATATCCCTGTACAACGTGACGGGGGCGTCGGACATCATGGTCATCGCCAAGTTCAAGACGAGACAGAAGCTTAGCGACTTCACCAAGAACATCACCAAGATGCCTCACGTTGAACGCACCGAGACCCACCTGGTCTTGAACACGTTGAAGGAGAATCACAGCCTCCTCGTCTAGCCGCGGGAGGTGCCCAGCTCGATCCCCCTCTGAAGGGCTTGGAGGTTGAGCACTTTTCGTCTGGGGAAACGATCCATTATCGAGGCCGCGAGGGCCTCGGGTTTAACGACGCCTGTGAGCGCCTGGACGGCTCCGAGCATAACCATGTTCGCCGCCAGCTTGTTGCCCACCTCGTTCGCCGTCGCCACGGCGGGTACCCCGTAGTAGCTCTTCTCCGGGTCCATGCTTTTTTCCGGGATGGCCACGAGGCTATCATCGTATACGATCACGCCTCCGTCCTTCACCGAGTCGGCGTAGGTGGCGAACGCGTCTATGGACATGGCTACGAGGCAGTCGGGCCTCGTAACCTTGGAGTAGTCGATGAACTCATCCGAGGTTATAACGTCTGATTTACATGATCCTCCGCGGGCCTCCGGGCCATAGCTCTGGGACATGAGGGCGAACTGTCCGTCGTGTATCGCCGCCGCGTTCGCCAGTACGTAGCCCGCCGTTATGACACCCTGCCCGCCGAAGCCGGCAATCCTAGTCTCCCTACGCTTCACCCCGCCTTCGCCTCCAGCTCACTGAGTATCTCACCATAGGTCGGCTTCATCACGTCGACGAAGTCTCCGATTATTATCTCGTTGTGGGGGTCGATGGTGGCCTCCGTCGGATGGACCTTCTTTATCCTGGTGTTGTCTCTCAGCTGCCGCATCATCTCTACGGGGGTCTGTCTGTTGAGCCTCCCGTACCCGGTGGTGCAGGGGCTTATAACCTCGATGAAACTGAAGCCTTTCTTCTGGAGCCCCCTCTTTATCGCGTTCTTTAGGTGGTATACGTGGAAGGCCGTCCACCGTGACACCATGGTGGCTCCGGAGGACGCAACGAGTGCTACCAGGTTGAACGGGTTCTCTATGCTCCCGTATGGACTGGTGGGTGTCCTCGTGTTAGGCGGGGTCGTCGGCCCATACTGGGCCCCCGTCATGCCGTAGTTGAAGTTGTTGCTGCAGATCACGAGCATGTCCACGTTCCTCCTGGCTGCGTGGATGAGGTGGTTGCCCCCTATGGCGAAGAGGTCGCCGTCGCCGCTTATCACCACCGTCTTCAGGTCGGGCCGGGATATGCTGACACCTGTGGCGAAGGGCAGGGCCCTGCCGTGGGTGGTGTGGAACGCGTCTGTGTTGACGTAGCCGGAGGCCCTCCCGGCGCACCCTATCCCCGACACGGTGACGATCTTGTCTAGGTCCATGGCTAGCTCCTGGATGGCCTCCACGTAGCTGTGGAGTATGATTCCCAGGCCGCATCCGGCGCACCATATGTGGGGCAGCCTATCCATGCGGAGGTAGTCGCTTAGCCGGTGCTCCATCTCCTCCGTCAAGAATCGGCCCTCCTTATGGCTTCAAGTATCTCGTCTGGGGTGTGGGGGTTCTCCCCGAGCTTCGGTAGGAAGTGCACCGGCTTGGGCTTCACCGCCCTCTCGACCTCTCTCACCAGCTGGCCGTAGTTCATCTCCGCGACTATCACTGCCTCGGCGTCCTCTACCGTCTCCTCGATTAGCCTGTCCGGGAACGGCCAGAGGCTAACCAGTCTTAGCAGACCCGCCTTGAGGCCGCTGTCCCGGGCCTGCTTAACGGCTGTCGCCGCCGAACGCGCCGTTATGCCGTATGCGACCACCAGCACATCGCAGTCGTCCGTCATCAACGCCTCCGTCTTGGTTATCTTGTCTGTGTTCCGCCTTATCTTGTCGCATAGCCGCCTGACAAGCTTGTCCTGGGTCTCCACGGACATGTCGGGGTAGCCTTTCTCGTCGTGAGTTAAGCCGGTGGAGTAGAACCTGTATCCTTCACCGAATACGGCCATTGGGGGCACCAGTGACTCATCTGCCCTGTAGGGGAGGTACTCGGAGGGAGGCACCGTAGGCCTTTTCCGCTCCACGGTTGCCAGCTCCTCCTCTCGGGGTATCGTCAGCCTCTCGTAGAGGTGGCCGATGTTTGCGTCGCTGAGCAGGAAAACCGGCGTCCTGTACGTCTCGGAGAGGTTGAACGCCTCGACAGTCAGGTCGTACATCTCCTGCACCGACTGGGGGGCGAGGGCTATGGTCTCGACGTCGCCGTGCATGCCCCATCGGCACTGCATGACGTCGCCCTGGGCCCCCATGGTGGGCTGCCCGGTGCTGGGCCCGCCGCGCATCACGTTGACTATGACGCAGGGCGCCTCGGTCATCACTGCCAAGCCGATGTTCTCGAGCATGAGGCTGACGCCGGGGCCGCTTGTGGCGGTCATGGCCTTCAGGCCGCTGAAGGATGCGCCTATGACCGAGGCTATGGCGCCTATCTCGTCCTCGAACTGTATGAACTTGCCTCCCAGGGCCGGGAACCTCTGGGCCATGTGCTCCGCTATCTCGGAGGCGGGGGTTATGGGGTAGGCGGCGTAGTAGCCGCAGCCCGCGGATATGGCTCCCTCGGCGCACGCCCAGTCTCCGTGGACGAAGTGCGTCCCCGTCATCACCCTGTCAGCCGTGGGTTTCATCCTCCTCCATGGTTAACGCGAAGTCGGGGCAGAGCCTGGTACAGAGGCCACATAGGGTGCACCTGTCGGGGTGCTTGATCGTCGGGGGGGTCACGCCTTTCTCCGTGATCTCCTCGGACCTTTCGAACACCTTGTTGGGGCAGAACTCTATGCAGTAGCCGCACCCCTTGCACATCTCTTTTATCAGCTTTATCCGCTTATTAGCCAAGATGAAGCTACCTTCGTCCACATGTTAGTTTTACGTATTTTTATATATCCGTTTTCATTTGTGCAAAAACAGGGTGGGTAACGGGTCAGCTTTACTTATTTGAAGATAAAAAACCGTCTTTTTTACCCGAACGAGGCGTGAACTCGTGTTTCGTTGTTGGTTCTTTTAAGAGGAATCCCTTGGGGTTCATTCTTCCGTCATTTGTTCGCGGAGGGACTCGTCCTCCAGCGTTATGTTGCCGTACACTATGCCTATGACGCCGGAGTAGAGAAGCCGTTTCTTGATGTCTTTGAACTCATCCGCAGTGAATCCATGAGCTTCGAGCCTGCCCCTCAGGCTGTCCTGTGTGACGTGTCCATGCGGGTAGCTGCACAGGGCTTCTATGAAGAGCTTCTCTTTTTCCGTGAGCGTCATGTGCCGCCCTCTAGGGTAGGTAAAGGAACAGAACTGGAAGGGATAAGACTTGTTGTGCGGCTCAATGGGAGGCTGTTGAGAAAAACGGGTTGTATGCTATTCGCGTACGTTCAGGTCCACTAGTTCCTCTAGCCGGTCGTAGTACCGGAGCACGTTCATCCCAGACGGGGTGATGTGGTACTGTTTACCTCTTCCCCGCATGCCGCCCCCCTCCTGTGCGTACCCCTTGTTGACGAGGAGGTCTATGGTGCTCTTCAGGGTGTTCCATGAGAGGTTGGAGGCGTACATGATCCTCGTCGGCCTTGACTCTCCCTCGTGTATCACTGAGAGGACGTCAATGGCTATCTGGAAGCTCGATCTTCGAGGGCTCAAAGCAGAAGTTTCTCGGTGTAGAAGTATTATAAACATTATAGGCTTCAGAGAAGGAAAACTGATACATATGTTGTCGAGGGATGATGGGTCTATATCTTCTCCTTGAGAAGGGACCCTAGCGTCTGGATGCCCTCTGTTATGTCTGGGATGCTTGGGTGGCTGTAGTTGAGCCTTATGTGGTTGTGGGTGTCGGTGGTGTAGAAGTTGCTTCCAGGGATGTACGCGACGCCCCGCTGGACGGCCTCCATGAGCATCTCGGTGGCGTCTACTTGCTCCGGAAGCGTAACCCACAGGAACAGGCCGCCCTTGGGGTGGTTCCACTTAGCCTCTTTGGGGAAGCTGGCGTCCATGGCTTCGAGCATGACGTCCCGTTTCTTCCTGTATATCTTGACCATCTTCTCTATCTGCTGGTTTACGACGTCTTTCTCGAAGAGCTTGGCGGCGACCCACTGGCTGGGGAGGGCTGTGCTTATGCTGATGTTGCTCTTGGCCTCCACCATCTTGGCTATGAACTCGCGGTGGGCGACGAGCCACCCGATCCTCATTCCGGGGGACACTATCTTGCTGAAGGTGCTGGTGTACATGACGCGGCCCGTCTCGTCGAGGCCTTTCAGCGGCGTGGGCATGGGGCCCTCGAAGCTGATGTAGCCGTAGGGGTTGTCCTCCAGTATGAGGAAGTCGTGTTTCTCGGCGAGCTCCAGTATCCGTTTTCTTCTCTCCATGGTGAGCATCGTGCTGGTGGGGTTCTGGAAGCTGGGTATTATGTAGAGGAGTTTCAGGGTCTTTACCTCTGCCTTCACCTGCTTGATGACCTTCTCCAGGTCGTCTGGGTCCATGCCGTCCTGGTCCAGCTTGGCGGTTCTAATGTCGGGGTCCACTGTCCTGAAGGCGCCGAGTGCCGAGAGGTAGGTGGGGGCGCCCACTATGATTACATCGCCTTTGTCGAGGAAGACGCGGGTGACGAGGTCGAGGGCCTCCTGGCTGCCTGTGGTGATCATGATCTCCCTGTATGGGTCGGCTTCTATGCCGTGGCCCTTCATCCACGCGGCGAGCTGTTCTCTGAGGGGCTGGAGGCCGGCGGTGCTGCCGTACTGTAGCATGACGCGCCAGTCTGCCTCGGTGGCTTCGTCGATGGCTTCCTTTACTTGTTTCCATGGGAAGCTGGGCTCGTCGTACATGCCTCCCGTGAGGCCCACGATCTTTTTTCCTTGTCTTTTGAGCTCTTCGGCGGCGAGTATCACGGTGGTGAGTACTCCAGGCTTGTAGGTTGCGCCGAGTTTTGAGTAGAACTTATCGGGGTTCATGTTGCTTGAATTGTAGGTGTGGCTTTGTTATATTTGTTTGTGGCTTTTTTTGTGTCATGTTACAAGTAACATTGCCGGCGACAAGATATGAGCCACCGGGCAACCCGCTACAGCAGAGGAAGGTCCCCGGTGACCATGTCGACCCTCATGGCCTGGTCGGGCCCCACGCCCAGACACGTGACGGACCCCGGCGGCACCTCCGTGTGCCCCGCGTCCTCGATCAACACGTTGACGATGCCCAGCTCCTCGGCCCGGCGGGCCAGCTCCATGAGCTCCTCCAGGCTCTCCGCCTCGAGAGCCACCTTCCTTCCCCCCGTGTCCCTCCACCTGCGCCAGTGCTTGGTGTGGGTCCTCTTGGACTCCTCGCTGGCCGCCACCGCGGCGTGGCAAGCCTGGGCCACCATCTTGCCGACGCTCATGTCCAGGTCGGTGCGGACCACGATGGCCATCTTGTAGTCGCTGGGCCGCGTCAAGCTAGGGCACCAGCCTGTCACGGTCCCGGGGGAACATGCAGCACTCCCTGATGTTGTTCTGCCCCGTCACCGCCATGGTTATCCGCTCCATGCCGACGCTCCACCCGGCGTGGGGAGGCGCGCCATACCTGAACGCGTCCACGTAGTACCCGAAGTTGTCGGGGTTCAGGCCCTTGATCCGGATGCGCTCCCTGAGCAACTCGGGCAGGTGGATGCGCATGGTGCCGCTGCTCACCTCGATGCCTCCGTAGAGGAGGTCGAACGCCCGCACCACCCTGCCGCCCATCTCGGCGGAGCCGTAGGTCTCCTCCAGGTAGGCGGCGTCCCTCGGGTCGCTCTTGTCGTAGGGCATGGCGTAGAAAGCCTTCTGCTCGCCGGGCCAGTCCTTGAGGAAGAAGGCCTCCTCCCCCACCAGCTCGGTTAGTAGAGCCTCCTGGCTCTTGGTGAAGTCGTCGCCCCACACTATGGCCTCTCCCACTCCTTGAAGCATCTCAATGGCGTCGGTGTAGGTCACCCGCCTGAACGGGGTGCCCGGGACCACCAGATCCCGCTCCAGCAGCTCCAGCTGCTCCCCCGTCTCCTCCTTGGCCTCCATCAGCATGTGGACCAGGGTCTCCTCAAGCACCGCCATGACGGTCTCGTCGTCGGCGAAAGCCTGCTCTATGTCCATCTGCCGGACCTCGTTGAGGTGGGTCGGCGTGTTGAACTTCTCGGCACGCCAGATCGGCGTGATGGTGAACACCTTCTCGAAGCTTATGGCGCACATCTGCTTGTACAGCTGGGGGCTCTGGGCCAGATAGGCCGTCTTCTCGAAGTACGGGATGGCGAAGAGGTCGGCGCCTCCCTCGCTGGCGCTGCCTATGATGCACGGCGGCTGGAACTCCATGTAGCCCTCAGCCGTGAGGTGCTCCCTGAAGCCCGTGATCAGGGCGTTTTGGACGCGGAAGATGGCGTTGGTTGTGGGGCTGCGGAAGTCTAGGAACCTCCAGTTGAGCCGCGTGTCCAGGTCGCTCTTCTTGTTCTCCAGTATGTCCACGGGCAGAGGCTGCCGGGATCTGTTGACGACCTCGATACGGTCGGGGATGAACTCGACGCCGGCCTTCGCCACGTCGCTCTCCACCGCCACCCCGGTGACCGCCAGCACGTCCTCGCGGCCCAGGCTCAGGTTGAACATCTCGGGGGCGTCTGGCTTCACCACCACCTGGATCTCCCCGGTCCTGTCCCTGAGCACGATGAAGCGTATCTTCTTGAGGTCCCTGGTGCGGCTCACCCACCCGGCGAGGGTCACCCTCTCGCCGGTGCGGCGGCCGGCCTCCCCGATGTAGGTGCGTTCAAACATGTCCCTAGCTCCGGTGTTTACGAGGCTAGGAACAGTTGTAGGGTATAAAAAGTTTGGCGGTCAGTAGGCGTACTCGACGCGTAGATCCATGTTGCGGACGGTCTTCGCGACCGACGTGAGCGCCTTGATACGCTTCTTGCTCAGACGCCTCGAGCCGCGGCCCTGTAATACGACGCGGGTCTCGGTGCTCCCGTCAGGAAGCCAGATGATGTTCATGGTGACGATGTGCTGGTTGGCGAAAAGCTCCTCGAGGAACTGCCTGTCCTTGGTCCCCGACTCGAGGACGAGGACCCTCTTGTTGAACCTGTCACCGAGGTCTCGGGTGAGCCTGGGCTCGGAGTTGAACCTCGCCGCGTCCCCTTTTCCCACCACGAGGACTAGGAACCTGCCCGCGTCTAGGACGTTGTCGAGTCTCACCTTCTGGAGGAACTGGTTCTGGTCCTCCATCTCCAGCAGCGCTTTGGCTACCTCCATGTATTTCTCGCTTACTTCTCCTGACTTTAACTTCGCCTGGCACTTCGAGCAGAGCATACCGCTCTTCAGACAGAACTCGCATAGCTGTATTTGCACGTTGATGGCTCCTCCGGCGCGTCGGAGGGGTCAACGTGGATGATCTGCCCGTTCCACCTAAGCCTTGACGTGTATGTCAATAGTGCTTACGTTAGAAGGGCCCCTGTCATCGGTCTCTATACTGTCGGTGCCTATCTCTATCTTAACTATCTCGGCCTTAGGCATGAACCTGTTCCTGAGGACCTCCACGACGTCAACCGCGCGGCTGATGCTTCGGCCCCTCGCCTTCACGACTATCTCCTCGTGGCCGCTCTTGAACAAGGTCATACACGCCAGTACGTAGTTGAGGACAGGCTTCCGTCCGATGTAAACGGTGTTAGATCTCTCCATTTTGACTCCTCATTAGCTGGTTTTTACGCTGGTGCGTAAGATAAGCAGAATAAAAGGTTAAAAGGATTTTCCCTGAGCGGATCCGCGGGGTTACTCCGGTAAATACAGTCATTATTCACGTAAAAACGAGTGAAAAAAGGTTTTAGGCGCGTTTAAGCACCCTGCCGGGGGCTGCGCCGGTGTGTCTGCCACCCTTTACGACGGGGACTCCGTTAACGAACACGTATCTGACGCCCTCCGGGTACTTCCTCGGCTCGATCTCGTCGGCCTCGATCTTGAGGTGAGGCAGGTCCATGAGCACTATGTCGGCGTAGCTGCCCGGCTGTATGGTGCCCCTGTCCTCCAGGTTGTGGACGCGGGCAGCCATGACGCTGGTCTTCTGCACCGCCTCCTCCAGAGAGAAGACCTTGCGCTCGTTCACCAGGGATTTGTAGAAGATGGGGAACGCTGCGAAGGTGTTGATGCCCGGGAGGCTCCACGGCGGGTTCTTGGCTTGGTATTTCTCGTCCTGCACCAGCGTGTCCAGGCCTACCATGCCCTTGGGGTGGGTGTAGTACTGGAGGTAGGCGGGGTTGAAGGTCATGGTGCCGGTGACGCCCCTGGTGTCGGGGTCCTCGGCGATGATGTCGCAGTACGTCTCCCACGGGTCCTTCCCGCGCTCCTCGGCGATCTGGGCGACGGTTTTACCGTCTATGTCCTTCACCTTGCTCCTGGTGACGGTTAGGTTCTCGGCCCAGCGTGGGTTGGTGTTGGGGTTGTAGGCCACCCTGATGAACCACTTCCCCGCCTTTATGGCGTCGAGAACCTCTTCCCTGAAGTCAGGGACCTCCAGCCACTTGCCCAGCGCCTCGCGGCTTCCCAGCTCCCGTAGCCATGGCTCCAGGAGGCCGCAGAGGTAGGGCATGACGCTGAATCCGCCTCGGACGAGGAAGGGTATGGCGTCCCATGTCACGTCAAGCTCGCCCTCGCTGTCCCGGGTGATCGTGTCTATGGTGGCCTTGAGGTTGGCCTCCTCCAGCTCTGGGGGAGCGTCGGGGTATATCTGCCAGCCTGTGCTGAGGTGGGCGAAGTGCAGCCTGACCCCGGTCCGCTTATAGACGTCCACACACTCCATGAGAGCGGTGATCTTCTCGTTGGGGACGTGGCCCGCCGCCACGCCGCGTCGTCTACCCGTCCTCCTCCAGTGGGGGCAGTAGACGCCGCCGTAGTCCTTTAGCTGGGCCACGGCCTCCACGATCTCCTCCTGGTCCGCATAGACGTCGGGGTCGTAGTCGAGGCCGGCGCTCATGCCTATGCAGCCCTCCTCCATGGCCTGGTGGATGAGCTCGTGCATCTGCTCCCGCTCATCCGCGGTGCTGTGTCTCTTGTAGTCGAGGCCCATCGCCTTGGTACGGACGGTGCCGTGGCCGAGCAGCGGGGCATAGTTGATGCTTATGCCCGTCTTCTCCACCCGTTTGAAGAAGCCCCCCATGGTCTCCCAGTCAAGGGTCCACCCGTATATCTCCTCCATCCACTCGTTGACCTTCTCCAGCTTGTGCCAAGGCGTCCTGGGGTAGTATTTGTACGGCTCGAGGTCCACCAGGTGGTCTTGGAGGAGCCAAGGCACCTGTATGTACTCGCCGAGGGGCGCCGGGCTTCCGCCGCACTGGCCGCCCACGAAGGTGGTGATGCCCTGCATGACGTGGCTCTCCGTCTTAGGGAACCAGAGCAGCGCCCAGTCCACGTGGCTGTGGGCGTCGATGAACCCAGGGACCGCCGTGAGCCCCTTGGCGTCGATGGTCTCGGCGGCGTCGCCTTTGACGGCGCCCGTCTCGACGATCCTGTCTCCCTTTACGGCCAGGTTTCCCTTGTAGGCCTTCTTGCCTGTTCCTTCCACGATGGTGGCGTTCTTTATTAAAACATCATGCTCCATGAACAATCGGTGAATAGTTGGCGGCTGCGGATTTAACGGTTACATCAGCGGAGCCTGTACCTGTCGTTCCGCCACGGGTCCGCGGTGTTGCTGTACATGCCTGCCTCCCAGTAGCCCAGCCTGTCCCTCTTCATGAACACGACCTTGTTCAGCCACATCGCCGACTTGTAGGCGTACTTATGGGGCACCACCAGCCTCATGGGGCCGCCCAGCGGCTGGGGCAGGGGCTCGCCGTTCAGCCTGTGCGCCAGAACTATGTCGTCGCCCGTCAACTCCTTGATGGGCAGGCTCGTGGTGTAGTCGTCATAGCACTCGAAGGAGACGTACCTGGCGTCGCGGGTGGGCTTCGCCTCTTCCATGAGGTCCCTGAACCTGACGCCCTCCCAGCGTTGGTCCTTGACGCTCCAGGTCTCTACGCAGTGGAAGTCACTCACCGACTCGGTCTGGGGCAGGGCCATGAACTCGTCCCACGTGAACGCCTGGGGGTTCTCTACCTCCCCCGACACCTCCAGGCTCCACTCCGCCTTCTCTATGTCTGGGAGCGTGCGGGCGATGCCGGGGTGCTCCACCCCCCAGCCCAGTATCTTGGGGACCCATCGCTGCTTGGGCGGGAGCCTCTCCCTCGGCTCATCCTTCTTCCTCCTCCAGAACAAGTCGCTCAGGCAACGCATCTGATGGGCGGAAATTAAAGGCTTCCAAGGCTTTTATGACGCCGTGCACGACTCCTTGCCATGGAGCAGCGTGAACGCGCGGAGGAGATCATTAAGCGGCTGGAGGCGGAGTACCCCGACGTCCACGGCACGGTGCTCAACTGGTCCACGCCGCTGGACCTCCTGGTGGCCACCATACTAAGCGCCCAGAGCACGGACCAGCAGATCAACAAGGTCACCGCCAGCCTATTCAAGAAGTACAGGACGGCCGAGGACTACGCCAACACGCCCCGGGAGGAGCTCGCGGAGGACATCAGGTCCAGCGGTTTCTATAACAGGAAGGCGGACGCCATCCAGTCCTCCGCCAAGACCATCGTCGAGGAGCACGGCGGCGAGGTCCCGGACACCATGGAGGAGCTCACCGCGCTCAAGGGCGTGGCCCGTAAGACTGCGAACATCGTCCTCAGCGGGGCCTTCGACAAGACCTTGGGCATCGCCGTGGACACCCACGTCCTGAGGCTCAGCAGGCTGCTGGGGCTCACGGAGGAGAAGAACCGGGACAAGGTGGAGCAGGACCTCATGGCGCTCATCCCCCGCGAGAAGTGGTTCGCCGCCAACTACCTGCTCATCGAGCACGGCAGGAGGGTGTGCGACGCCAAGAAGCCCGACTGCGAGAACTGCGTCCTGAACGACATCTGCCCCTCGGCGTTCACGTTCAAGCACAACAAGAGAGGGTAGACGCTACCCGCCGTATATCTTCTTGTAGACCTTGGCCTTGCTGAGGGTCCTCTCATGTTCCCTGCGCATGTACTCGTGCTCGGCCTCCCTGCACTCCCTGACGGGCTTCGCCGGCACACCCAGCGCCAGGTGGTTGGCGGGTATCTCGGCGCCGGGGGAGACCAGGGCTCCCGAGCCCACGATGGAGTTTTCGCCCACGACAGCCCTATCGAGCACTATGGCGCCGATGCCGATGATGCCGCCGTCCCCCACCTTGGCGCCGTGGACCGTGGCGCCGTGGCTGACAATCACATCCGACCCGATCTCCACGGGGTTCCCCGTGGGGGCCTCGATGAGGCAGCCCTCCAGCACTGTGGTTCGGGCGCCTATCTTGACTGTGTCGTCGTCGCCCCGTATGACGGCGTTGGTCCATACGTTCACGTCCTCGTCCAGCGTTACGTCACCGATGATCCACGACCCGGGGGCCAGGAACACGGAGGGATGAATCTTAGGCTTCTTACCCTGGAACTCTATCACTGACATGGTTTCCTCAGCAGGAATCAGTCGTCTTGGAGGGTGAAAAGAATATTGCTAGCTCATCTGAAGCATGCGCTCGATGGCTTGTCGAGCCTTGTCCGCCGTGTCCTCGGGCACCGTCACCACGTACTGCTCCTCGCGCAGCGCCTCGTAGAGATTATCCAGGTCGATGCGCTTCATGGCGGCGCACTCGGCGTACTTCTTTACGGGCAGGAAGGTCTTGTGGGGGTGCTCGTTCCTGAGCCTGTCGATGAGGCCCTGCTCGGTCCCGACGATGAAGACCTCGGCATCCGACTCCACGGCCCGCCTCGTCATGCCGCCGGTGGACAGCACGTAGTCTGCCCTGTCCTGGAACTCGGGCTCACACTCCGGGTGAGCCCACACCTCGGCGCCGGGGTGCAGCCTCTTCAGCTCCATGGCCTCGTCGCCGTTGCCTAGAAACCTGTGTACACTGCAGTAGCCGTCCTCGGGAACCACCACAAGCTCCACGTCGGGCACCCGCTTCTCCACATAGTACGCAAGGTTCCTGTCCGGTCCGAAGATCACCTCGTCCGCGCCCAGCCCGGCGACGATCTTGTCCGCGTTAGACGATGTGCAGATGACCGTCGCCTCCGCCTTGGCCTCGGCGAGGGTATTCACGTACAGCACCACCGGGGCGCCGGGGTGCCTCTTCTTGGCCTCCCTGAGCATGCTTAGGGGTAGCATGGCCGCCATGGGGCAACACGCCTCCAGGCTCGGGATTATGACCTTCTTGTCAGGGTTGAGTATGGCGGCCGTCTCGGCCATGAAGTCCACGCCGCAGAAGACTATGAGCTCAGCGTCCTTCACGCGCTGGGCCTGCCTGCAGAGCTGCAGCGAGTCCCCCAGGTAGTCCCCTATCTCCTGTATCTCGGGAATCTGGTAGTTGTGGACCAGGAGGACTGCCTTCTTCTCGTCCTTGAGCATCAGTATGCGGCGCTGAAGGTCGGTGAGCCCCAATCACACCATCTCTATCTCAAGCTTCACGTCGAGGCTCCTGACGCTGTGGGTGAGGGCGCCCAGGCTGATGACGTCCACGCCGGAGGCGGCGTACTCCGCCGCGTTCTCGGGCGTGATCCCGCCCGAGGCCTCGTATATGAAACCGGTCCTGAGCCCGCTCTCCTCCAGCGCGGCGAGGCATCTGCGTATCTCTGATGGAGCCATGTTGTCGAACATTATTATCTCCGCACCCGCGAGGGCTGCCTCCTCCGCCATCTCCAGTGAACTAACCTCCACCTCGATCTTCTTGGTGAAGCTAACCGCCTCACGGGCCCTGAGCACCGCCTCCGTGACCGAGGGCACCAGCTCCAGGTGGTTGTCCTTTATAAGTACGCAGTCGTCCAGCCTGAACCGGTGGGTGTCGCCTCCGCCGTGCTCCACGGCCCTCTTGTCGAGGTCCCGGAGCCCCGGCAGGGTCTTCCGCGTGGCGGCCACGCGCGTACCGGGGCTGGCCTCGTTCACCTCTTCGACGATCCTCGCGGTGACTGTGGCTATCCCGGCCATCCTGCCGACTATGTTAAGCGCCGTCCGCTCCCCCGACAGTATCGCCGCCGCGGGGCCCTCCACCTCCATGAGGGTCTGAGCGGGCTCCACGGCGTCGCCGTCCATGGCGAGCGTCTCGACTGCGCAGCCCAGAAGCTCGAAGACGATGGACGCCTCCATGAGCCCGGACGCCACACCCGGCTCCTTGAAGAATAGACGCGCCCTGGCCATCTGGTCGGCTGGGATGAGGGCCTCCGAGGTGACGTCCCCGTAGCCGAGGTCCTCTCTCAGGAGATCCTTGATCTTATCCTTGACTAGCTGTCTATACGTATTCATACATGGCTCACCGGGCTATAGTTCATGTTGTTTTAAAGAAAGACCGAGGACGCGCTTTTAACTGTTCCCCGCCGCGGTAGTCTTTAAAGCGTGTGCCCGCGATACCCCTTGATCGAAATGGATTACAGGAGATACCTGCTGGAGGTGGGGACGGGCGTAGACCTCCACGGCATGGACGAGACCAAGGCAGCCCAGAGGGCCGTGAAGGACGCCATAAGCCACAGCAGCATGGTGGGCCTAGGCGGCCTATTCAAGTTCGGTAGCTTCCCCGAGCTCGAGGAAGCCATCATGGTGGACGTCACCGTCGCCGCTCCCAACCCAGGGAAGGTGGACGGCGAAGCCGTGCTGGGCGTCCTCCCCGAAGGCAGGAGAAGGATAACGGTGGTAAGGGGAGGCCTAGAGTTCCCCGTCGAGGACACCGCCGAGGAGGCGAGGACCCACGGCGTCGTCATGGTGAACGCCTGCATCGTCGTCCTCATCGACGTGGACAAAGCCGAGCGCAGATAAGCCCCGCCTTGCCTCGGGCTCCGCCAGAACATATTTATCGTTACTCTAGCGATAATCTCATTCATGAGCCGCGTAGTGAGCCGCATCTGGGAACCCGTCCAACGCACCAGAGCCGAGACATATCTCCAGATAACTCTACTGAGCTTCGCAGCCAGCGTATCCCTTACCAGGCTGTTCCTGGAGCTCGCGGGCTACCCCCAGCTCGGGAACCAGACCCTGCACGTCGCCCACGTGCTATACGGCGGGGTCTTCCTGTTCGCGGCAAGCCTATTGCCCCTCATCTACGCCAACAAGTGGGCCCTGACCTGGAGCGCGCTTCTCTCCGGGGTGGGCATCGGCCTGTTCATCGACGAGGTGGGTAAGTTCATCACCCAGACCAACGACTACTTCTACCCGGCGGCAGCCCCCATAATATACGCTTTCTTCCTCTTGACGGCGCTCCTCTACCTGAAGTTCTCCAAGGAGCCCAAGCTGGACGCCAGAGGCGAGCTCTACGCCGTGCTGGACACCCTCGGCGAGGTCCTAGACCACAGCCTAGAGCCGGAGGAACACCAAGACATGCGCCTCAGGCTCCAAAGGATACTCGACAAGACCAGCGACTCCGGCCTCAGAAGCCTCGCCGTCGAGCTCATGGACTTCATCGAGTCTGACAGCCTTAAGGTGACGCCGGAGGAACCCAACCCCTTCGACAGGTTGATACTGTTCTGCAACGAAGTCGAGAAGAAGCACCTTAACCAGCGGAGGGTCAGGGTGTTCCTCGTGGCGAGCCTCATAATACTGGGGACACCGAGCTTCACGAGGTTCCTCGAGTACAACACCTTGGCGGGCGACCCCTCCCAGAGGGGAGAATATTTAGCAGCCATACTGTCTGAAGTCCCGTCGGCCTCGGGGATCGACATGTTCTGGGCCCAGATGCATCTCGTGCTCGACGGAACGGTTGGTCTAGCCCTCGCGCTGAGCGCCGTCCTGATCCTCGTGGGAATGGACAGGCGGGGCCTGGAGCTTGGGTCAGCAGCCCTCCTCGTCTCCCTACTGGTGCTCAACTTAGTCCTCTTCTACATAGAGCAGTTCTCCACCATCGTGACGGCGGTGTACCAGTATGTCACTCTGCAGGGGCTCTACTACTACGAGAGGAGGCACCTGCCGAGAAGAAAGTGAGGGCTACTCCAGTTTGTGGCCGCAGTGACTGCAGAACTTCCCGGTGCCTGTTACCGGCTGGCCGCACTGGGGGCAGAACACCTGGTCCCGTGCCGGAAACTCAGCCTCCTGCCCATCCGGCCTCCGTTCCTCGATGGTTTCCTTGGCCGCGTCTATCCCTTTACCGGCTAGCTCAGCTCCCTGCTTGATGCCCCTACGTGCGAGCCTGAACGCAGCGCCGAGCCCCTTCTTGGCGGCCTCCACCCCTCTCTCGACCCCCTCCTCAATGTCTTCACTGTCG
>Ga0272441_10001770_pt1 | contig 45349 bp, 39 predicted proteins | sample SSMProp6N_FD_193582 | JGI IMG/M metagenome (GOLD analysis project Ga0272441, IMG submission 193582) | Marine sediment archaeal communities from Little Sippewissett salt marsh, Falmouth, MA, United States - SSM-Prop-6N | ecosystem: Environmental > Aquatic > Marine > Wetlands > Sediment ... | reverse complement strand
GCGACACCGCAGGCTATGAGGAATCCCAGGTATGACGGTGCCATCGCTTGATCGAGCCAGATCATCTCACCACGGCTCCGACGTCCCTTGCACCAGTACCACCTCCGTCACGCTCACTTTTCTCGACAGGTTCCCTTGGCTTTCGACGTCCCGGTGGGTGTTTACGCCAACCAGCCAGAACCCGCTCGTTCCCGTCCCCGCCGTGGAAACGCGAAGCCGGGATAGCAGCGACGCTCCCAGGCGATCTGCCACAGGACGCCACGGGGAGTCTCCGAACTCCGCGCCATGAAGCGGGTCGTCCAGGGCGATCTCCCACTCCCCGATCCCGATTCCCTGTGGGAAGTGATATACCGACCCGCCGCGGAGGACGAACGCCTCCTCCAACGCGCTATCGAGGGCATTGACGACCCTCAGCGTCTCCTCCCCGGTTTCACGCGCCGAGATGCGGGCGGGCATCGCCTGAAGGCAGGTCGCGTAGACGTCCTCTCCTGCTCCGACGGGGACCGTACCTCCGCGCCCCACCTCCCAGCGGCTCGCGACGTACGTGCTCACGCTATGGCGTGGCGAGGACGCCAGTAACGGGGGCGCCACACCGTCGAGGGCAACAGATGTGGGGGTAAGCGTCATCATACCGGTGCAATGAATCTCACTACCGACCGATGCTATAACCCGTACTACAGTACTTGCTGTATAAACGTCGATGTCTCGTTTTGTGGCGTTTCCTGCTAAACCAGCGCATACTGCGGCGCACCCGGCACCGACCACGACCAGGAGAAGGGCCATTCGCTGCCGTCGCACCGTGTACGATGCGACAGCGACCAGCGCAATCGAGACGATGACGATCGCTGCGCCCGCTGCGTGCCCCGGCGTCTGCAACGGCGTCCTCAGGAGTGCGGCTGCCGTTCCGGCAACCAGCGACGGAACCCCCGCGGCATCTACGTGAGACGCAATCTGTTCCAGGATCTCGCGCGAGCAGCGTCCAGCACTGACCGTCACGGCGTACAGCGTGCCCAGGCCGAGATCGTGCCGCACCAGTTGGATGTCAGGCTCTTCCGTCCACAGGATCGCCGCTGTGGGCCGGAGCTCTCCCTCAACGACGTCCACTCCATCCGGGAGACGAACGACCTGTGGTGACATCCACGGAAGGATCGACTGCAGCGGTTCGCAGTCGATCAGCGGAAGATCGGAGCCAGTGAACACGACCGCGCTTCCGCCAGCCACGATCCAGTGCTCGATTGCCTCCCACGCGGGAATCGCCAGCCCGTCCGCGACTCGCCCGATCCAGACGACACCGACACCCTCGTAGGCCCACCACGAGATCGGAAGGGACGATGCGTCCACCGCGACGGCGTCATCTCCAATGGAATACGGGAACCGGCCGACGCGCAGCGTCAGCGGTTCGGTTCTCGCACCTGCCCTGAGCTCCACGGTCTCCTCGGCGAGGACACGCCCGTCGACATCGATCGCAGCGATGTGTAGCGGTGACGTGAAATCATAGACAGGTAGGACGGAGGACAGCCATGCTGGGCCGGCTGACGCGACCGACCTGCGAAGCTCGAAGGTCGCTTCGCCGTGCCAAGCGTCGCCGAGGACGTGAGTGAATCGTAGTTGGCCAGTGCGGGCACGGAGATCTTGAGAGAGCCGCACATCGATCGGCGCGTAGCTTCCAGTACGAAATGCGCCGGAAAACGCCAGGCGGACATCCAGACCCTCGGATGCCCAGCCCGTGAGCTGAAGCACCCCGATCAACACAACGGTCGTAGCCACAGCCTTCTGCCTCGTGTCCGCTCCATTCCATGCCCTTGTGGCGGCCCGAGCCTTACCACGCCGGCGGTTCGGCCCAAGGAATCGGTAAACACCTCCACCAGCAGGACGAGGCGCAGGGGGCAGCTACCTCGGCGGAGAGTAGCGGTTGCCGCTGGCGCTGTCAATCGGGAGCCGCACCGCCGAGTGCTCAGGGATGCCAGCGCCGCGCGGATCGCTACTGCGGGAGACGGTTTACCGCAGCTGCGGTGTCCACATCCAGAACATCGGCATAGACTTGGGTGGTTTGGATGGAGCTGTGACCGAGTTGCTTCTGCACCAGCCTCAGATTGAAATCCGACGCGCGATACAGGAACGATGCGTACGTGTGACGACAGGAATGGATGGAGTACCGCCCGGGGATGCCCACGGCACTGGCGTAGGCCTTGAACAGCCTGTACACCGCCGTGCGCGTCAACGCCCTACCGGTGCGTCCGGAGACGAACAGCGGGGCCGTGCTGTGCGTTGCCTCACCCTGAGCCTGCTTCCAAGCCAAGAATGCCTCAAGGTGGAGTCGAAGCGCTTCGCCGACGCGCACACCGCGTTTCTTATGCCCCTTCCCGTCGCGGACGATTAGCGACGCGCGGCCGTGATCGAGAAGGAGATCGCCGATCGTGAGATCGCAGATCTCTGAGACGCGAAGGCCGCTGTCCAATGCCACGTGGAGGATCGCCCAGTCGCGCACGGGATGCTGACGCCCATCGGCGGCACCGGCTTCCGCTTGCTTCCGGCAATGCTCCTTCAGGGCGCGAACCCACTCCGGGGCGAGGAAGTCCTCTTGGGTGATCTCTAGCGGCACGCCCCCTCCCTTCGACGTGAGGAGGGTACGCGGCGGGGGGGCGCTCGTTCCGGGACAGCTGTCGCAACAAAAGGGCTCTTTTGTTGCGATACCTAAGGAAGGAGGAGATAACGCCCTGGGCAACGGCGCTACCGGCCATGTCGCGAAGAGCACGCCCTACAGCCCAGCGACCCGTGCGCCTACTCCCGTGGTGGGTCGACGGCGACGAGGCGATTGTAGGGCCTCTGAATCGATCGGCGCGGAACACGTCGCAACGGAAGCCAGGCGCCGCAAGGCGTGCCCTACGACATGGTGTAGCGCTCGAGGATCCTTGCCTCGTCACCGACGACTTCGCCGACCACTTCCACGTGCTGTGCGATTCCCGAACTCGCGAGCTTCGCGCCGAGGAGGGTGTCGAGTTGGAAGATCCCTGCCGAGTTCGACATCTCGACCTGGATCCGGATTGGCCGCTTCTCGCCGCGCAGAAGCCGAACCTTGCGGATGGCCAGCGCGGACACGGAATGGATCGTCTGCTCGCCGGCATCGAACGGAATGCGCGCACGCCCGGCCTCCATATCCAACGCGTCGGCGACCTTGACCACGCCGGCCTCGATGGTCAACGGTTGAACGTCCCGGCGATGGGCGTAGATCGCATGGAGGATCTCGCCCTCGAGGATGGTCAGCTGAGGTTCGTCGTACACGCCCCTCAGCAGGTCGGCGATGAGCGCAGGTGCGAGCACCAAAGAGAGCGCTTCGTGATTCTCCCTGTGGATCACGTGCCCGATGTCGTGGAGAACCGCGCCGAGGAGGACGACGACTTCCGCGTCGTCCGCTGCCAGATCGTGATCCGAGACCACGCTGGGGACCACGTCAGCGGCGATCAGCAGCCGCAGCAGCCGCAACGCGATGTTGGCGATGATCTTCACGTGAATGGGCCCGTGATCGTTGATTCCCATGCGATCGATGGCCATCGTGTTCGACGCCGTCCACAGCGCCTCGAGGCGTGCCGAGCCTTCGATCCGACGGGCGACCTCGCCCAGCCTTCGATTCGCGCGAACCGGAAGACTAAGGTCCATCGATCCTCCTCGGGGCAGCCGCGACCCGTGGATCGTTCGGCGTCGCCCATGATTGTCGGCTAGAACCCATCGCTCTCCTCCTGGAGGAGCAGCCACCAGCGGAGCTCTGCGTTGTGCGCGACGTTGGCGTTCCCGGGGACGGGAGCGTTGCGCTGTTCTGCCCGCGACTCGAGGCGCGCGATCCTTTCCTTGAGCGACGCGAGTTCGGTGCGCTGAGGCGCGTCGGCGATTGCTTGCACGGGAGCAGTGGTACTGTTTCGTCGCGTTTTGCACGAAACCGGAGTAGACGCAGCATCGTCTTTATATGCATATTCCCGCATGACCGCACTCGCCTCACTTAGGGTCAATCCACCTTCGTGAAGCTCCTGAAGCCGTCGGAGCGCGTCTAGGCCTTCGGGCGATACGAGAAGCTGGTTGTTCGGGCCGCGTCGGAGATGCTCGGTGAGGATCGATCGGATTGCGTCAATGCGGTTGCGCACCTGATGCGCCGTCAGTAGGCCGAGCTGTTCGCGCAGATCGTTGATGGTGTACATGGGCCTCCCTGCAGTCTGCAGGATAGCGTGCGTGGGCGGGTCGACGCAATGCGTTGCCTCGTCTCAAGCGATGGGATAGGGTCGCGTCATGGCTATCCGCGTTCTTCCCGCTCAGCTTGCTGCGAGGATCGCTGCCGGCGAGGTGGTTGATCGTCCCGGTTCCGTCGCCAAGGAGCTTGTGGAGAATGCACTCGATGCGAGAAGTGAGAGTATTGAAGTACGGATCGAGAACGGAGGGACGCACCTTGTATCGGTACGCGACGACGGTGAGGGGATGAACGAGGAGGACCTGCGGCTGTGCACGCTCCGGCACGCGACGAGCAAACTTGGGCACGTCGGGGATCTCGATCGGATCGCAACCCTGGGGTTCCGCGGTGAGGCGCTGACAAGCATTGCCGCGGTGGCGCGGCTTCGGATTGTGACCTGCTCGCGGGAGAAAGACGGTCCTGCACTTCAGCTCGATGTGGGACCGGGTCACGAGGCGACGGTCCTGCCCGCTGCGCGTGGCCCAGGGACGACTGTAGAGGTTCGCGATCTGTTCTCCACGACCCCGGCAAGGGCGAAGTTCCTCGGCAGCCCGCGCACGGAGTCATTCCACGTGGCGCGTGCGGTGCATCGGCTCGCCCTCGCGTCTCCTCGGGTCGGCTGGACGCTCCACCACGGGGCGCGGCAGATGCTTCGCGCCCCGCGCGTAGCCACGCCTGCTGAGCGTATTGCCCAGATCTATGGACACGATGTCGTGCAGAAGCTCATTCCCATAGACCTTCAGCGGGGAGAAGTGAGCGTTACGGGGTACGCCGGTCCTCCCGAGCTGCATCGAGGGCATCGTCGCGACATCGTGTTCATCGTCAACGGTCGTCCGATTCACGACCGTGGACTCAGCTTCGTCGTGGGCAACGCCTATCGAGGCATGCTGCGTCGCGGGAGCTACCCGATGACCGTTCTCTACCTTGAGCTCCCACCCGATGCCGTAGACGTGAATGTGCACCCGCGCAAGGACGAAGTGCGCTTCCGCGAGGCGCGCAGGATCCAGGAGACGGTCAGCGCCGCGCTGCAACAGGCACTGGCGTCGCAGGTGGCCGTTCCACACATTGTTCTGCCGCAGGATCCAGGACGCAGCACAGCGCACGCTGGAGCGGCCCTGCGAGAGCCCGCGGGCTTGGATCTGCGCGGCTACGGGAAGGCAAGTCGCGAGCAAGACGCACGAGAAGCCCTCGGTGCAAAGAGGCTGCACCGTGCTCTCGGGCAGCTACGTAACACGTATCTGCTTGTCGAAGGCCCCGAGGGCCTGGAGATCGTCGATCAGCACGTCGCACACGAGCAGGTGCTGCACGCCGCGTTGGCGGCGCAATTCGCTGCCGGGGAGATGCCACGGCAGCGGTTCCTGCTTCCGGTGAGGGTTGAGCTGCCGTTCGACAGCGCCGAACAGCTGAGCGCGGCTGCGGAGGAGCTAGCGCGCCTCGGCGTCGTGCTCGAAGATTTCGGTGGTGGGACGTTCCTCCTGCGCGAGTACCCGGCGCCCCTCGCCGAACACCAAGCGCGTCGTGGCTTCCAGGTGGCGATCGAGGAGCTGGTCGACACCCTTGGCCGCGGGATCGACGCGAAGGCAGCGCTTCACCATCGGCTGCTGTCGTCGCTGGCGTGTAGCGCGGCGATCGTCGCCGGAACACCGATGAGCGTTGTCGAGCAGCAGGCGCTGGTGGATCGGCTGATGTGTCTGGACGATCCGTACCGGTGCCCGCACGGACGACCGATCGTCGTGAAGCTGGACGAAGAGGAGCTCAAGCGTCGGTTCGGCCGTCGCTAGGCGGGAACGAGAACGCCCAGCGCGTCAGGTACCACCTCAACTGGGAACGCATCGCGGGGCAGAGCGAACGGCTCGCCATCGAGGTGCGCAACCAGTTTCGCTGGGGACGAGATCACCACCGACGAGGCTTGCCGATAGCGCACCTGAGACAGCCGAAGGTGTGTTCCCGCCCGCGCTTGCGGGAGCCGCACAAGCCGCACAAGCCGTGGGAAGTCGCCGATGGCAACGATATCGAGGGCGCCGTCTGCGACGTCGGCGCGCGGGGCGAGCTTGAAGCCTCCACCGGCGTAGCGGCCGTTGGCCACGCCGAGAGAGATGCACGTCGATTCCTCGACGTGATCCTCGAACTGCAGACGAACAGGAAACGCCGGGAATCGGAACACCTCCTTGACGGCGGCGTAGATGTACGCCGCGGCGCCGCGGATACGCTCCATGCGCAGTACGTCACGCGCGACCTGGGCGTCGATTCCTATCCCGAGGCCGTTGACAAAGTGACGTGCGTTGGCCACTCGGCCGAGGTCAATCCGTCGTTCCGTCCCGCCAAGGAGAAGGTTCACAGCGTCCAGCGGGTCGGGCGGGATCTCGAGCATCCTTACGAAGTCATTCCCCTTGCCCGCCGGGATCACGGCCAGCGTAGCGTCGGCGCCAACCATGCCGTTGGCGACCTCGTTGATCGTACCGTCGCCGCCCATCGCCACGATATGCGTGAACCCAGCCTCGATGCCCATGCGGGCGACATCTGTCGCTTCGTGGGGTTCATTGGTGTAGTGGAGATCGTAGTCAACGTGGAGTCTGTCAAGCCTCGCGCGCACGCTGGGAAACGTTCGCTTGCATCGCCCCTGACCGGCGATGAGATTCACGATCAGGAAGTACCGCCGCTCCACCATATCGAGCATCCTAGGTACAGCTCCGTGGCGTGTCAAGGCCGATGCCAGGAGAGAACATGCGGCGGAGCCATGCAAGCCTCTCACATTGCCCGATACAGACGGACCCGATCGGCGTTGGCCTTGATCCGCATCGGTGTGCCCACTGGCGGCGCCTGTCCGTCGACTCGCATCCTGAGCTTCCCCAGATCGGTCAGGAGCTCAAGCAGGATACGATCTCCTTCGTAGTGCGTCGCCTCGACCCGTGCCTCGATCGCTGCGTCTCCGCCTGCGGAAGGCTCCGAGAGAAGGGCGTCTTCAGGCACAAGGGCGAGGATCTGCTCTCCGACATCGAAACGTTGGCCGGCGTGAAGTCGCAGTGTCCCAGCGCCGATTTCGACGACCGTCTCGTTTCCGGATCGCTTCAACACCCTGCCCAGTAGAAGGGCGCCGGCATCCACCGCCCCAGCGACCGCGGCGGTCGCTGGGGATCGAAACACCTCGTAGGGTGAGGCCATCTGCTCCAGTCTGCCACCGTGGATCACCGCCACGCGATCGCCGAGTGCGAGCGCTTCGCGGCGATCGTGCGTGACGTGGATCATCGTCACGCGGAGCGCGCGCTGAACCCGCTTCAGCTCCGTCCGAAGCTCCTCGCGCAGCGATGCATCGAGCGCGGAGAGGGGCTCGTCGAGCAACAGCACACGCGGTTCCGGGGCGAGCGCTCGTGCGAAGGCGACGCGTTGACATTGACCTGCGGACAACGCCCCAGGGCGCCGCTTCGCAACCTCTGCGAGATGCACAAGCTCCAGGAGTTCATCGGTTCTGCCGCGAACCGTTCGCCGCGCTCCACGGAGACCATAGGCGATGTTCCCTCGTACCGTCATGTGTGGGAACAGTGCGTACGATTGGAAAACGAAGCCGAAGCGTCTTCGCTCGGGGGGGATCCGCAGCACGCTTACGCCATCGATGCGCACGTCCCCTCGGTCCGGCACCTCGAAGCCCGCGATCAGACGCAGGAGCGTGGTCTTGCCGCAGCCTGACGAGCCGAGGACGGCGAGGAGTTCGCCATGGGGGAGGGTCAACGTGATCCCGTCGACCGCGAGAACCGCGCCGAAGCTCTTGGTGATCTCGACGACCTCTACCGTTCCCATCGCCACCCCTGGAGGGCGGTGCCCATCCACTCCATAGCGATGAAGCACATCGCCGTCACGCCGATAAGCACCACGGCCATCGCGCTTGCGGCACCGAATTGCCGTGCCGCAAGGAGGCTGTGGATGGCCAGTGGAAGCGTCGCCGATCCCGGGCGCAGGAGGACAATGGCTGCGCTCATCTCCCCCATGCTCAGGGCGAAGGCGAACACCGTGGCTGCGACGAGGCCTCGCCACACCGAAGGAAGCTCGATCGTCCACAGGCGCTTCAGGGCCCGCGCGCCGAGCGCGCGGGCCGCGTCAACTTGCTCCGAATCCATGGCCTCCACTGCCGGTCGAAGGACGCGCGCCACGAACGGGTAGTGCAAGATGCCGTGGGCGATCGCCAGTGCAGCCCACCAGCCAAGTCCGTGAACGATCCCCCCCAAACCTCTAAGAATGGCGTAGCCGACGGCGATCGAAGACATCGCCAACGGCGCCATCAGAAGGACCTCCATCGCGCGGCGGCCGATGGCCCGCGACCGCACGGCGAACAACGACACGGCGAAGCCCAGAGGCACAGCCAGAGCCGTGGACGCCGTGGCGACCACCAGGCTGTTGCCGAGAGCGCCGAGCGGGGAGACGCCCAATAGCGGGTTGTAGCCTGCCGTTAGGAGGAAGCGGTAGTGGGTAGCCGACCAGCCTCCCTCCGCGCCGCGACGCAGCGAATCGACGATCATCGCCGCGATGGGGCCGGAGAAGAAGACGAGGGCAAGCGCAGCATAGACGAGAAGGATCACCCGCGAGCAGCTCACGGGCTTGGCGAACAACGGTCTGAGAGCGGCCTGGCGTCGGCCGATACTGGGAACGGCAATCGCCGCTTCGCTTCTCAGGTAGAGGTAGGCCAGGCCGAGCGACAGCGCGGTTTCCACGAGGATCAGCGCTGCACCCCGCTGGGGGTCAAGAAGCGTCCGAATCAGCGTGTAGATTTCCACCTCGACCGTCGCGTAGCGTGCACCACCTAAGGCAAGCACGATAGGGAAGGACAGGAAGCAGAGGACGAAGACCAGGGCGGCGCCGCTCACCAGCGCTGGGGTCAGAAGCGGCAGTGTCACGCCGATTGCACGACGCCACGGCCCTCGACCGAGGGAGGCAGCGGCTTCGTCAAGCTCGGGATCGATGCCCTCCCACACCGCGCCCACGACGCGGGTGATCACCGGGGCGTTGTAGAATGCGTGAGCAAGGACGATTCCCCACATCGAGTACAGGACCCGAACGGGGGGCGTGGAGAAGCCGAACCAGCTCATCAGAAGGTGATTCACCGCCCCACTCCGGCCCCAGAACAGCACGAAGCCAAGGGCTACAGTCACCGCGGGCATGACAAACGGCAACACGGTCATCGCGTGCACGACGCGTCGCCCGGGGAAGCGGTAGCGAGCCAGAAGCAGCGCCCCGGGAAGCCCTATGGCGACCGCGAGCAGCGTGCTCCAGGCGGCCTGCTTCAGCGTGAAGACAAGGACCCTAACGATGTATGGATCCGTGATCAGCGAGCGAAGCGTCGAGAGCGACCAGCCGCTCTCAGTTCGAAGTCCCTCAGCGAGGATTCGTGTCAGTGGAACGTAGAACAGCAGAACCAGGATGCCTGCAGTCGCGGTCCACGCGATGCGGCGCACGGTCATACGCGCTGTCCTTCCGACTCAGAAGATCGCTGCGACGGAGCGACAGCCGCCGGACCGTCCGCCATCCCCCGAAGATCGTCCATGGCGTCTCACGGAGCTCACATCGTGGATTGGCTGCACAGGCGACATCGCACATCCCTCCGCTGGCATGACCCAGATCAGGTTCGAAGGGTCGAGGCTGCGCGCCTCCTCTCAGCCCGAGAAGTGGGCTCCCCTAAGCAACTCACTCTACGGTGCGGCGCGGTGAGCGTCAACCTCCGATACCCCTGTCGGCGAGGCTCGCTACTCGAGCACGAAGGTCGCGTCGGATTCGAGAGCCGCCACAGTGTCGGCGATGAGCCGCGATGCGTTCTCCACGTCCCGCAGATCCACCATTTCGCACGGCGAGTGCATGTATCGGTTCGGTACTCCGATGAGCCCTGTGGCCACCCCGGCTCGACTGAGCTGCATCGCATTGGCATCGGTGCCTGTGCCACGCGGCGCTCCCTGCAGTTGATACGGGATCTCCGATGCCTTTGCCGCAGCGACGAGCCGGCTGAACACCATGGGGTTAATGTTCGGCCCGCGTGTGATCACCGGGCCGCGTCCCAACGAGATCGCTCCCGCCTTCGACGCGACGTCCTTGCCTCTGGGCACGTCGGTCGCATGTGTCACATCGACGGCGATACCGACGTGGGGATCGATCCCGAACGCGCTGGTGATTGCCCCGCGCAATCCGATCTCCTCTTGAACGGTGCCGACGATGTAGATGGCCGCAGCGGGGTCCATCTGCGCCGCCATGCGACCCGCCTCGAGAACGACGAACGCACCAATGCGGTCGTCGAACGCCCGAGCGCACACCAGATCGTCACGCAGCACGGAGAAGCCGTAGTCCAGCACCATCGGATCTCCGATTCGCACGACCTCTTCTGCCGCCTGTTTGCCCGATGCCCCAATGTCCACCCACAGTTGCTCGAACTTGACGACCTTGTCGCGCTCCTTCGGCTCCAGCAGGTGAATCGCCTTGCGGCCGACGACACCGAGGACGTTCCCGGCCTCGGTCTTGATGTTGACCCGTTGCCCGGGAAGCACCTGCGGATCCCATCCTCCAATCGGACTGAACAGCAGGAACCCACTGTCGTCGATGTGCGTCACCATGAGGCCGATCTCGTCGATGTGCCCGGCGAGCATCACGCGCGGAGAGCCCCCCTCGTTGACCACAGCGAACGAGTTTCCGTGCGTGTCTCCCCAGATCCGATCGGCGAAGGTTGCGGCCTCGGAGCGCCACACGCGCGCGGCGTCGATTTCGTGGCCCGTCGGACAGATCTCGTTCATCAGCCGTTCGAGAAAGCTCCGCTGTTGTCGATCCATTACACCTCCCAAGGTCTGGCCGTGAGTCTACGGTCGGTCTTCTCCGTCGTCGAGCTTCGAGCACGTTACGGCCCTTACGCAGGCGCGTCGACACGACGGCCGCCAAGTCGCTTTGGGCGCACCGCAGACGGCGTTGAGCGCCGCCACCTCCTGCGAGATACTCCGACCGCGATGGCGGACACAACGTGCGAGCGGCGGATCGAAGAGCATCCGATCCTTCGATCGGTGGCTGCGCGGAAGGTTCCCCTGTACTGGAAGGGGCGTGAGCTCGTCGCACATGATGGAGAGACGATTGCCGCCACCCTGTTCGCTCACGGCATTCGCACGTTCGGCAAGCACCCGCGCGATGGGTCTCCCCAGGGAATCTTCTGCGCCAACGGCCAGTGCGCGCAGTGCCTCGTCCTCGCTAATGGTGTCCCGGTCAAGGCGTGCATGACGCCGGTGCGGGCCGGACTGCACGTCGTCCCGTTGGAGAATCTGCCGACGCTTCCCGCCACGGATCGCGTTCCTCCACTCCACGACATCGAGACGATCGCGATCCCCGTTCTCATTCTCGGTGGAGGCCCGGCGGGGATGGCGGCAGCGATGGAGCTGGGCGCTCACGGCGTGGACACTCTCCTTGTCGATGACAAGGAGCACCTCGGCGGCAAGCTGGTGTTGCAGACCCATCGATTCTTCGGCTCGACTGCCGCCGTCCATGCGGGGACGCGCGGGATCGACATCGCCCGACTTGTCGCCCGTGAGGTTGAGGCGCTTCCATCCGTGGAGGTTTGGAGGCGGAGCACCGCTCTCGCCGTGTTCAGCGACGGTCGCGTTGGGATACTCCGAGACGGTAGCTACGTTCTCGTCCAGCCGCAGGTGCTCCTCGTGGCGACCGGCGCCCGCGAGAAGTCCCTGGCGTTTCCTGGGAACACGCTGCCGGGAGTCTACGGAGCCGGGGCGTTCCAGACACTCGTCAACCGCGATCTCGTCCGCCCTGCGGATCGGCTGTTCGTCATTGGCGGCGGGAACGTGGGGCTGATCGCTGCGTACCATGCGCTCCAGGCGGGGATCGAGGTCGTGGGTCTGGCGGAGGTGCTACCCGCGTGTGGTGGCTACAAGGTTCATCGGGACAAGGTGGCGCGGCTGGGCGTCCCCGTGTACACATCGCACACAGTGCGCAGTGCCAACGGGACGACGTCGGTCGAGTCCGTCACGATCGCGAAGGTCGACGCCCGCTTCGAGCCGGTCCCCGGTAGTGAGCGCTCCTTCGCCTGTGACACTCTGCTGATCGCTGTGGGACTTGATCCGGTCGACGAGTTTCTTCTCGCGGCTCAGCGCTTCGGCCTTCGTGCCTGGGCTGCGGGGGACGCGGAGGCGATCTCCGAAGCGTCCGCAGCCATCTATGCGGGCAAGATCAAGGGCGCAGAGATCGCGAGCCACCTCGGAGCGTCGAGCGACCCCGTACCGAAGATCTGGCGAGACACCGCCGCGCTCCTGAGAGCCAGGCCGGGTCCTACGGTGGAGGCGCAGCCGTCACCCGCAGGGGAGCTGTATCCGGTCTTTCACTGCACGCAGAAGATCCCGTGTGATCCCTGTGCGAGGGTGTGCCCGCAGCAGTTGATCCGCATCGACGAGACCGATATCTGTGCTGTACCTGTGTTCCGCAGCGAAGCCTCCGCCGGACGCTGTACCGGCTGTGCGCGCTGCGTCGCGATCTGTCCCGGGCTTGCGATCACGCTGGTCGACCGGCGCGAGGACCCACAACACCCTCACGTCACCCTCGCTTCCGAGTGCGGGAAAGCCGTGCTGGTCGTCGGCGAAGCGGTGACCGTGTGCGACACGGTGGGCGCATCCCTGGGCTCTGTCCCTGTGGTCGCGGTGAACGCCCATCCCGCACGGGGCGGCACGGTCCTGGCCACGGTTCGTGCGCCAGCCAAGATCGCCGAGCGCATCGCAGGCATCCGCCTTCAGGATCCTTCGGCGAACGCCGCCCTCCCGGAAATCGTCGAGCGATTGACGGACGACGCTATCGTCTGTCGCTGCGAGCGGGTGACGGCAGGAGAGATCCGACGCTTGATCCGCTCCGGATGCCGCGATGCCAATGAGATCAAGGCGATCACACGCGCTGGCATGGGAGCTTGCGGAGGCAAGACATGCCGCGCTCAGATCCTGCGGCTGTTCCGCGAGGAGGGCGTTGCCCCCGAGGAGATCGCTCGTGACGTCCCGCGCCCTCTGTTCGTCGAGGTTCCCCTCGGGGCGTTCGCCGGCATCGACAGTGGCGGTGATGATGGCCCAGCGCACAGCGTTTGACGCGATCATCGTCGGTGCTGGGAGCGTCGGCGTTCCGGCAGCGTGGGCGATGGCCCTTGCCGGCTTGCGCATCCTCGTTCTGGACGGGCTACGCAGCGCGTGCCAAGGATCGAACAAGACCGCGATCGGAGGGATCCGAGCGACCCATTCCGAGCCGGCGAAGATTCGAATCTGCCTCCGCTCGCTGGAGATCGCCTCAACGTGGGAGGACACCTACGGTGATCCCATCGACTGGCGTGCCGGCGGGTACGCATTCCTCGCCTACGCCCAGAGTGAGGCTCAGATCCTCCAGGAGCTGGTCGTTCCCCAGCAGGCCAGCGGCTTATCCATCGCGTGGCACGATGCCGAAGAGCTTCTGTCGATAATCCCCGTGCTTCGTCGCGAGGGCCTTCTCGGCGGTACGTTCGCGCCTGGGGATGGCATCTGTTCTCCACTCCTTCTCGGGCACGCCATCTACGAACAGGCCCGTCGGCTCGGGGTGCAGTTCCGGTTCGGCGAGCCGGTGACATCCGTGCAACTCCGCGGCGACCGCGTGCACGCTGTGATCACCGATCGCGAACGGTACGCCACCCCGATCCTCGTCAACGCGGCGGGGCCGTGGGCCGCCTCCGTCGGAGAGATGGTCGGACTCCATCACCCCGTTCGACCGGAGTCCCATGAGGCGGGGATCACCGAACCGGTGGCCCCATTCCTGCAGCCGATGATCGTCGACATCGCGAGCAGCGACGGTGCCGCGAACTGCTACTTCTTCCAGCTGCCTACGGGGCAGCTCCTCTTCTCATTGACGCCGAGCCCACCGATCCCTGGCTTCGACTGCCGCGAGACCAGCAGCTTCCTGCCCGCAGCATCACGGCGGATGATTCGCCTCGTGCCGCGCCTCGCCGGCGTCCGCGTTCGCCGGACGTGGCGAGGCCTGTACCCGATGTCGCCTGACGGTTCACCGCTGGTTGGCTGGTCGCGGGAGATCAACGGATACCTGATGGCCATCGGCATGTGCGGTCAGGGGTTCATGCTCGGTCCAGGCCTCGGCGAGCTGCTGGCCCGGCTCGTCAGCGAGGATGGGCTGTCCTCCGACGATCGGCAGCTGCTATGTGCTCTCTCCCCCTACCGCGACTTCGCCGACAGCGAGCGGCTCAGGTAGATCCGGTGGCAGAGCACGTCTCGCTCGGAAGACGCACGGAGAAGATCGGCTCCTCTCGCACAGTGGCACCTGCAGGAACCGACTTGCGAAGCGTCACGCAGGCGCCGATCTGTGCTCCGTCGCCGACCCGGATCGGCCCGAGAAGCGTTGCATTCGCACCGAGCAGGACACCGGCCCCTACTGTCGGATGCCGCCTTTCGGTGGCGCATTGGAGTCCGCCGAGTGTCACCCCCTGGTAGATCAACACATCATCCCCGATGACAGCGGTTTCGCCGATGACGACCCCCATACCGTGATCGATCACCACCCGGCGACCGATGGCCGCTCCGGGGTGTATCTCCACCCCCGTGCGCCGACGCACGACGTGCGAAATCACCCTTGCTGCGAGAAGACAACGTCGCCGCCACAGCCAGTGGCTCAACCGATGGGCCCACAGCGCGTGCAGTCCCGGGTAGCAGAGGACGATCTCCAGCACATGGCGAGCTGCCGGATCCCGCTGACGCACCGCACGAAGATCCTCCCGTAACCGACTAAGGCATCCCATCTGGCCTCCATAGCTTCGTTGATAGGTCGCGTTCGCCGCCGTCGGGGAGGACGACCACGATCGTCCGCTGGCGCGTGTCGCGCCTGGCAATCCTCCATGCAACGGCAAGCGCTGCGCCGCTCGAGATCCCGCAGAACACGCCGCACGACACCGCCGCGTGGCGGGCTGCGGCCGTCGCCTCACCCGTCTCCACCGTCTCGATCCCGTCGACGACCGATAGGTCGAGCACCTTTGGGCAGAACCCTGCACCTATCCCTTGGATTGGATGCGGGCCGGATCGTCCCTCGCTGAGAAACGGCGACTCTGCCGGCTCCACGCCGATCACCCGAAGCGCCCCCTTCCTACGCTTCAAGTAGCGACCAACTCCGGTGATCGTTCCTCCGGTGCCGATCCCTGCCACAAGCACATCCACCTGTCCGCCTGTTGCTTCCCAGATCTCGGGTCCGGTCGTCCGTTCGTGAGCCGCCGGATTCGCCGGATTGTCGAACTGGCAGGGACGGAACGCGTCGGTCATCGTGGCTGCGATCCGTTCCGCTTCGTAGATCGCGCCGCCCATCCCCTCGGCGCCGCTCGTCAGAACCACGTGGGCGCCGAGCGCGTGGAGGATCTGTCGTCGCTCCACGCTCATCGACTCGGGCATCGTCAGAACCAATCGATAGCGCTTTACGGCACAGACCATCGCGAGGCCGATGCCCGTGTTGCCCGACGTCGGCTCGACGACCGTGCCCCCCGGCCGCAGCCGTCCGCGGGCTTCGGCGTCGTCGAGCATCGCCACCGCGATTCGATCCTTGACGCTTCCCATGGGGTTGCATCGCTCTAGCTTGCCGAGCACGCCGGCGGCGGCATCCCCGGCGGGAGGGACAAGCCTCACCAGAGGAGTCCCGCCAACCAGTTCAAGGATTGACGCGTGGACCGGCATGTGCCTCCCTTCAGCCTGTCGCGATGAATTCCGCTCTCCGACGGGCACGCACCATGGGCGCGTCGCGAGCCTAGCGATCCCGAGAAACGCCGTCAACCGCGTGTCACAGCGGTCCAATACCTTGCACGCGGTACGCGCTCCGGTGTAGGCTCGGAACGAACGCTCAAGGGGAGAGGGGGCACCAATGTCGAGCCACAAGCCCGCCAGGACGGGCGCCACAACACTTATCGCACTGCTTCTCGTTGCCCTGGTCGTCGGGGTTGCACACGCCGCGAAGATCGAGGTCCCCAACGATTACCGCCGGCTTCAGGATGCGATCGACGCGGCGAGCAGCGGCGACGAGATCGTCATCACACGCCGAACGTCGCTTCGAGAGAACATCACGCTGCGCAACGAGCGCCGCCTGACGATCACCACGACGCGCACCGCCGAGGGCGTGGTCGTTCAGGCGCGCGATCACGAAGATCCCGTCATCGAGCTGACCAACTGCCGGGATATCGTGTTTGAGAACATCACGATCCAAAGCGGCTCGTATGGCGTGTGGTGCAGCAACGGCAACGATGTCGTGTTCAGCAACTGCACCATCGAAGAGAACTTCACGGCTGGGGCGTCGGGATCCGGGTTCACGCTCGACGAGTGCACGGTCCAACGCAACTTGGGCTGGGGTGTCGAGTTGATCGGCGACCCCACCGATCCCACGGAAGTCACCGCGACGATCGAGCAGAGCACGATCCTCCAGAACTTCACGGGCGGCGTGCGGATCCAATCGGCGACTGTCGAGATGTCAACCGCGACCATCAGCGACAACCTTGGGTACGGCCTTGAGGTCCTCGATGATGCGGTGGTCACGTTCGATGACTCGACCGGTCCCACGCTCATCGAGAACAACCGGGACGGGGTACGCGTGTTTGACGCCACCATCACCCTTCAGGGCACAGTGCGCAACAACGGCAACGAGGGCGTGCTCGCCGAAGAGGCGATCCTTCATCTCGACGAGGCGACGATCAGTGGCCACCCCGTGGCAGGTGTCCATTACCTGCGCTCCACGGGCACGGTGAATGAGACCAACGTCACCGGGAACCCGGGCGACGGCATCATCGTTGATGAGGGGAGTACCGTGACCCTCACCGGAGGTGTGGTGTCCGCGCAGGGGCGCTCCGGCCTGCGGGTGATCAACGGAGGACAGCTCACGGTCTCTTCTGCCGCGCAGATCGAGGGCAACGCCGAGAACGGCGTGGTGGTGCTCGGATCCTCGGGCACTCTCCTGGATGCGGTTGTGTCCGAGAACGAGCTGAGCGGCGTCTTGGTTCAAGACGAAGGCGTGCTCGCCACAGACGGTGCGACCGTGACAGGGAACCTCCTACACGGTGTCGAGGTGGTCGGTGCCACAGCGACCGTAGCGGCGACTGACGTGCTCGCGAACGGCGTTCACGGAGTGGCCGTCACGAACGGGGCTACGGTCCTTGTCAGCGATGGGAGCAGCATCAGCGAGAACGGCGAGGACGGCATCGCGGTGGACAGCGCCAGCCTCGAGGTCGTCGCCTCCCGGGTGTCGACAAACGCTCGGCACGGAATCAGCCTCATCAACGAGGGCACGGGGTCGATCGCCGGGAGCATCGTGAGCGACAACGCGCAGCAGGGTGTGTCCATTGCCGCTGCCACGGCCACCGTACGCGACAGTCAGGTTCTGGACAACGGCGTCGACGGCATTCACGCGGTCGACGGCTCCTCGCTTGAGCTCCTCGACGGGTCAAGCGTCACCGGAAACGGCTCCGATGGCGTGTTCCTTGATGACGCCACGGCGATCATCGACGGCTCCGCATGCTCGGAGAACGACGCCAACGGAGCGCACGCCACCAACGGCAGCTTCCTGTTCATCCGGAACGCGGCGCAGTTCCTCAGCAACGTCATCCATGGCATCCTCGTCGAGGACAGCTACATGGAGATGGACGACGGGGAGGTGCGCGGCAACGTTCAAAGCGGTGTGGTTCTCGACGGGGCGGAGGTACGCATCGCCACATCGACGATCGTCGGCCAGGTGGAGCACGGGATCCTGATGGATGGGAGTTCCGCCGCAGTGACCGACACGCGGATTGCCGACAACGGCCTCGAAGGGATCTACGAGCGGACATCGCGCCTGTCCCTTGCCACGTCCTACGTGATCAGCAACACCAACAACGGCCTACTCCTTGAGAACGCCGTGGCAGACATCCTGAGCACCGAGTTCACGGCAAACGGGATCCACGGGATCCATGCACGAGCGAACTCGAGCGCGACGGCGACCGACTCCCTGATCAACGCGCACCCCAGCGATGGGGTGCGCGTCGCCAATAGCTCGTTCGACGCCCTGACGTGCGTCGTCCGTGACAACCTCGCGCACGGCATCGCGGCGTCGATCGCCACGGTCGTGCTCGAGAGCTGCAGTATCCTTGGAAACACGCTCGATGGGTTGAGCCTGGCCAACTCCACCGCCGATCTTCTGACGACGTCCGTGACGGACAACGGGGGGCGCGGCATCAACGCGCAGGATGCGACCGCGTCGCTGATCGAATGCACCATCGCTGACCAGCCCCTAGAGGGAATGGTGCTCATCAACGCCGCGGCCGCCATCGACGACACGGCGATTACCGGAAACGGCACCGCCGGCGTCTCCGCTGCGAGCTCCGTCGCTGCGCTGACGGACGTGACCGTCTCGGGAAACGGGGCGAACGGCTTCCTCCTTGTGAAGTCGTCCATCGACGGGGAGAACGTCACCGTCCGTGACAACACCGGGGACGGATGGCACGCAACCTCTTCTGGTATCGCGCTTCGCACATCGTTGGTCTCCGGGAGCAGTCGCTACGGACTCTGGCTGCAGTTCTCCCAGGCCTCCCTGGAGCAGTCGACGATCACCGCCAATGGGGACGTCGGCATCTGGGCGGAGCAGCGGTCCCGCGCGACGCTGATCAGCAGCGAATTATCAAGCCATCCCAACAGCGGAATGGTGCTTCTTGATTCGACCGGCGACGTCCGCGCAAGTCGCGTCGTGAACAACTCTGGCTACGCCATCTCAGCTGACAGCTCCGTCGTGAAATTGCAGGATGGAAGTGAGGTTTCCGGGCAGTCCAACAGCGGCCTGTGGCTGGTGAACAGTTTCGCCGAGATCCGAGGAAGTACCATCGAGGACAACGGGAAGCATGGTGTCGAGGCGACGACGTCGACGATCGTCGCTGTCAGCTCCGAGTTCACCGAGCACCCCGAAGACGGGCTCCACCTGGCTGATTCCAAGGCCGATCTGGAGATCAGCGAAGTGAAGGCCAACCGCGGAGTCGGCGTCGATGCCGAGGAGAACTCGGAAGTCAAGCTGCTCAACAGCACCATCTCCGGCAATGACCGAGGCGGCGTTGATCTCGACGCCAGCACCCTCGAGGCCAAGGGCAGCCTTGTCCAGGGCAACGGGGCCGATGGCATCGTTGCCGTGGACGGACGGGTCGGCCTCGCCGAGTCGACGGTGAGCGATCACCCCGGGAACGGTCTCGCGCTTTCGGGCGCTACGGGAGAGATCAGCGGGAGCACGGTGTCCGACAACCGTGGCCATGGCGTGTCAGCAGAAGATGCGGCGACGGTCACCGTCTCCGGGTCCACCGTGAGCGGCAACGGCAAGGCCGGTCTCTTCCTCGAAGACGCCGGTGGTGAACTGATCGCGGCGATCGTCGAGAGCAACGGCACTGTGGGGGTCGACGCGGCGCGGTCCATCGTCAACGCGTCGAAGGGAACCGAGATCAGAAACCACCCAGGGGACGGCGTGTCGCTTGTCGACAGCTCCGCGAAGATCCTCGACTCCGTCCTGCGTGACAATCGCGGCCACGGCATGGCGGCGTCCGGATCCAAGGCGACGCTCCAAAGCTGCACGCTGACAGGCAACGCCCAGCATGCCATCGATGCGTCCGCGAGTTCGGTCACCGCGGCAACGTGTTCGATCAGCAGCAACGGGACGTCCGCCGTGCACGCGGTGCAGCGCTCTCGCATCGCCCTTGTAGGAACGACGATCACAGGACATCCCAGCGACGCCATCGACATGGATCAGAGTGCAGTGGATGTGCAGGATTGCGAGATCAAGGACAACAGCTCCCGAGCCGTGCTCGCTGCGGCGGGGACACTGACCGTGTCTGGGAGCTTGATCTCCGGCCAGGGCGCCGAAGCAATCTCCCTGACCGACTCACGCGCAGACATCACAAGCTCGCAGATCACGGACAACGCTGGCGCTGGCATCGACGCAACCACATCCACGGTGTCCCTGCGCGACTCGTCGCTCACGGGCCATCCCACCGATGGGGTGACGCTCGATCGCTCCTCTCTGGAACTCGAGGGCTCGATGCTGTCGGATAACACAGGCTCGGGCGTCCTCGCTCGTGACTCGCAAGCGACGCTCTCCGACAGCACGGTGTCCGGGAACAGCAGCCACGGTCTCGAGCTGGTGAACAGCTCCGCTGTCGTGATGAACGGCGCGCTGATCACACGCAACGGCGACATAGCGATCCACACCGACAATGCCACGGTGACGGTCGTCAACTCCAGCGTGACGGACCACCCGACGACCGGGATCCTGCTGGACAATTCGCCAGCCTCGGTGACGGCAAGCACGATCAGCGGCCACAGTGGCTGGGGCATCGAAGCGGTCGATCACACAGCGCTCATGACGACTGGGTCCCTGATCACTGGCAATGCGCTCGGTGGCGTATCGCTGACGAGCTCCGTTGCCGCGCTTCTCGGCGAGACGAAGATCGATGCCAACAACGGACCTGGCGTGAGGCTCGCAGAGCGCTCGGCGCTGATGGCGATCGAGGCGATCGTCTCGGGGAATGCGGCCACGGGAATCCAGCTTGACGCATCCTCGGCATCGGTGCGCCTGTCCGCGATCAGTGCAAACGCGGGCCACGGGCTCTCGCTCGCCGGCCAGTCGGTGCTCTCCCTCTACCGTACAACGGTCTCCGGGAACACCCAGGACGGATTGCGCTTCGAGGACTCGCTGGGATCGCTGCGTGGCAACGAGATCACCAGCAACCTCGGCTTCGGGATCTACGCCGATGCGCCGTCGCTGCTCGCGGGATACGACAACGTCCTCAGCGGAAACGGCACGGACAGCTCTGACACCGTGCCTGTGGAATTGACACTGCCTCGGCCGCAGTAGCCGTACGACCGCGGGGCAGGGCTTTGCGCCTTGCCCCGCGGGTCACGGCCGTGCTCTTCTCCCGCGGATACTCCGGGCTCGCTGCCTCGGCGCTGCTACGGCAGCACCGAGAGGATCCGCAACCCGTTCTCCCGGTCAGCCACGTAGGCTCGCTGATCGGAGACGAAGACATTGACGGCATAGCCCGGGGTGTCCACACGGGCCATCAACTGCGGCGCTGTCGGATCGAGCAAGGAGAAGACAGCCAGGCCTTCCGTGTAGTCCGCCACGTACAGATAGCTGCCGACGCGGAACAGCCCGTGCGCCTCACCCGCGGTGCCCACCGAATCAAGCTCCACCGGCTGTGTTGGGTCCGAGACATCGATCACGCGCAGCCCTCTGTAGCCGGCGGCCACGTAGACGATCTCGCCGAACGCGACCACCGAATGCGCCTCGCCGGTCAGGTCCAGCTCACTGAGCAGCGTCGGGGTCGTGGGATCCGCCACGTCGACGATCTCCAACCCGACGTCACCGGTGGCGACGTACGCGATGTCCTTCGCCACGGCAACCCCTTCTGCGTAGCCGCGGGTGGCCCATGAGCCGATGAACTCGGGCCTCGACGGGTTCGCGATGCCCAGCATGACGAGACCTCCTCGCTGATCGGCGACGAACGCGAGGGAACCTACCACGGCGATGTCCTGCGCGGAACCCATCGTGTCGTAGCGTCCAAGCTCCACGGGGCGCGCCTCATCGGACACATCAAGGATCGAGATCCCGTCGCCCCGATTGGCCATGAATAGGTGCCTGCCGTCGACGGCAAGCGCCTGGCTGTAGCCGGGCGTGCTGTACGATCCGAGCTCCTGAGGCTCGGCGGGATCGGACACATCCACGATCAGCAACCCCTTCGACCCGACGATGAGAAACGCAAGGTCGTCGACGACTGCGACGTCCAGCGTGTAGCCGCCCTGAGGGTTGAAGTGCCCGATCAGGTCCAGCTGGAGTACAGATTGCACGCTTACCGTGTACGCGCCGGTGCCGGTCGCCAGCGCCTGCACTTCGACGTAGCACGTGCTCGTGGCTGACGACACCCAGTCGATCTCCACCGCCCCTTGGCCCACGGGAACGGCGGTCGCGAGGCGGCTACTCCCGTCCGACGCAAGCAGCGCCGCGGCCAGTTGCCCGTCCCCGTTCGACGGACGGACGACGATCGTGTATTCGCCTCCCTCGCGCACCGCGACGGCAAACACGTCGACATCTCCGGGGACCTCGATTCGACCGCCTGTCGCCGAGCCGCCAGCGGCTACCGGGGTGGCGTCGCTCCACGTGTTGGCGTGATCGTCGCCGTAGCCCGTCTGCGATGCCGAGACATCATAGCCACCGATGCTGGCGCCGGACGCTCCCCGAATCATGAGGAAGTGCGCCCCTGTCAGCTCTGCCGTCCACACAAGGCGGACGTCCTCAACACCGGGAGACGCGGCCGCCTCCACGATGGCCGTCTGCCCATCAGGAGCGATGAGAGACAGAATAGGCATCACGCCCCCAATGAGATTGGCGACAGTCACGGTGTAGTCATAGCCTGCCTTCGCCTGCAGGAGGAACACGTCCACGTCAGCCTGCGTCTCAAGGTATCCAGCGAGCGGCGCTCCTGTTGTCGTGAGTGGCGTGGCGGAGAGAGGATCATCGCCGTGGTCGTCGACTTGCACCGCGCCGACCGACAACTCGTAGCAGCCCGTGCCCGTTGTCGAGAGGGCGTGGCGGACCATCGCGAAGTACGTGCCCGTCTGGGGGCACTGCCACTCGATCCGGGCGTCGCTCCCGTCCGCAGCGGCCGCACCAACCTCGAGGATGCCTTGACCGTCGCTGGCGAACAGGAACAGAACCGCCTCCATCTCCGGGGAGCTCCGCCTCGTCTGAAGGATGTATCGACGTCCGGCCTGCGCCGCGAACAGGAAGAAGTCCATGTCGCCCGCGTCGTCGATACATGCCGCCACCAGATGTCCATCGGCGTCGATCGGGAACGCGGTCAACGGCGAGTCGCCGTGCACGTCCTCCGCAGAGCCTGGTACGCCGATCGCAACAAGCAGCAGAACCGCGAAGCCAAGCCAAGCATCTCTCATGTTCCCTCCCTATGGATCCAAAGGGTACGACGGTTCCGCGTCGCACGACAACCGCGCGCTGCTGACAATACACGGAGTCGCCGCGTTGGTTGCGCAGACCGGACACCGATTGCGTGCAACCGCTGCTGTCGCTAGTAGACCTCGATGCGCAGCGCGAACTCGAGGATTGGCGTGTGCCCGGGGAGTCCGTAGGCGAGCGTCAGCGGATAGGTTGCGCCGCGGGGCGCATCTTCGGCAACGGAGACGCGCGCAACGTACGTCCCGTGAAGTGTGCCGTTCGCGGCCGGGGCAAGATCCCGATAGGTCGCCTCCGCGGTGAAGCGGATCCCATCCGGTAGCTCGTCGCTTGCCTTCCACTGGTGTGGAGAGTCCCACGCCATCGGGAGCTGGATGATCATCGCGTCGCCGGGAGAGGCCGCGAGGCTTCGTCCACTGTCCTCCAGATCCAGAACCGGCAGTTCGTCGTCCTCAAGGTAGCTCGATCCCGTCAGCTCGTAGTTGCGCGATCCGGTCACCCACTTCACGGAGCCGATACCTCGCGCGTACCAGAAGAACTCGGCCTCCGCCGAGCTGTGGCAGCGGCAGCCGCCGGCTTCCATCATCCACAGCTTGACCTTGCGGCACTCCGTGAACGTCCCGGCAGGCACCGAGACGGTCTCGGTGAAGATGATCTGCACGTCGACCAAGATGCTCCCCAGCTCGTACTCCCAGCGAAACGGTGTCGAACCGCCGTAGAGGGGGAGGCGGAGGACCATCGGCGTGCCGGGAGCGACCACGACACCCTCCCCGCTGTCTTCTGCGAGCAACAGCCATCCCGCGACGCTGCGATGGATGTACTGCCGCCGCTCCGTACCGTCCGGGAGCACGCTGTGGAGCAGGTAGCATTCACGTCCCTCGCCGTCGGCGACCGTGCACAACACGCGATCCTGACGCCCCTGTCCCGGTTGCCACGTGGGCAGATGATCCGCGGTGGCATCTCGATACGACCACCACGCCCCCACGGCCAGTGGGGCGTCGTCCTGCGAAGGACTGACGTTCACACATCGTTCGACGAAGCGATTCAGCAGCAGCTCCGGCCGCGGCACAGTATCACCGGTCGGCGCCGGCGCAAGCCATTGACAGCCGCTCAGCAGTCCGAGAACGACTCCCGTCTGAACCAGAGCGGCGGCCGCGGCCAATCTACGACGACTCACTCGAGCCTCCCTTCCTCACGTAGCCGTCGGCACGCCGCACGCCCGTCGAAGGGCTGCAAGATGCTCTTCGGGGACGCAGACCGAGCCGAGCGTGTCCCGTGCCGAGCCCGGGCCGTGATGGTCCGATCCGCCCGTCAGCAGGAGCCCACGAGATGTCGCAAGACGACACGCCCCTTCGGGCGTTATGTGAAGCCGGCTGTGGGCGCGGCCGTACGGATAGAACACCTCCATCGCCGACACGCCGCCGTCTCGGAGCTCGTCAAGTAGCGTCCCCCAGTTTGCGACCTCCATCAAGCACGGATGGGCGATCGAGACGACACCACCCGCATCGAGAAGCGTCCTGGTCACGGAGCGGTGCGACGGGCGCGAAAGAGGAACGTGGCACGGCTTGCTGCGACCGAGGTAGCGCTCGAACGCCTCGCGCTCCGAGGCCACAAGCCCCCGTCGAACCAACAGACGCGCGAGGTGCGGTCGGCCGAGGCTCGCCGCGTGTCCCGTGGGGTCGAGATCCTCGGCGGCGAGCGACACGCCAAACTGCTTTTCGCAGCATCTGAGCATCTCTACGAGCCGATCGCGACGCTCTTCTTGGCGATCCAGAAGAAGCCGGATCAACGCAGCGTTCGTCGGATCCACGGCCAATCCCAGCAACTCTCCGCGAGCGTTAGGAAACTGGACCTTGATCTCCACACCCGCCCATACCTCGACGCCGCCGATCACGCTGTGTCGATCCTGCAGCTCCCGCGGTATCGCGGCATGGTCGGTCACGGCGAGGGTCGTCAGTCCCTTCGCCCGCGCCGAAGCCAGCAGTTCATCGACGCGCTGGGTCCCGTCGGAGTTGTCCGTGTGCACGTGGAGATCAGCGCAGCCCGCCGTCATGGTTGGGGACACCCTAGCTTCCATCCTCAGGGTTGCCGCTGAGACCCGGAACATGAACACCCCTGGTCCTTGCCACCTCGACGGCCCGCGCGTAGCCTGCGTCGACGTGACGCACGACCCCTGTTCCCGGATCGCAGGTGAGGACCCTGTTCAGGCGCGTCTCCGCCTCCGGCGTTCCGTCGGCGACGATCACCATCCCCGCGTGCAGACTCTTCCCTATCCCCACGCCCCCCCCGTGATGCACCGACACCCACGTTGCTCCAGAGACGGCGTTCAGCAGTGCGTTGAGGATCGGCCAATCAGCGATCGCGTCCGACCCATCCTTCATCCCCTCCGTCTCGCGGTACGGCGACGCCACGGAGCCTGCATCAAGGTGGTCGCGGCCGATCACGATCGGCGCCTTCACCTTGCCAAGACGCACCAAGGCGTTGAATGCCGCGCCCGCGCGCGCCCGCTCTCCGTAGCCCAGCCAACAGATGCGTGATGGCAGTCCCTGGAACGTGACCCTCTCCTGCGCTCCTCGTATCCAGCGGGCCAGTGCGACGTCATCGGGGAACAGCTTCAGGATCTCCTCATCGGTGCGGCGAATGTCCTCGGGATCGCCGGACAGTGCGACCCACCGGAAAGGGCCCTTGCCTTCGCAGAACAACGGGCGAATGAACGCGGGGACGAAGCCCGGGAAGCGGAACGCGTCCGCGAGACCCGCGCTGCGCGCCTGCCCCCGCAGGTTGTTCCCGTAGTCGAACACGACGGCACCGGCGTCGAGAAAGCCGTTCATCGCTTCCACGTGGCGAACCATCGATGCGAACGCGGAAGCTCTGTACGCCTCAGGATCCTCGGCACGCAGTGAGAGTGCCTCCGCGTGGGACATCCCCCCCGGGACGTAGCCGTTGAGCTCATCGTGCGCGGACGTCTGATCCGTAACGACCGACGGGATCACGCCGCGGCGAAGGATCTCGGGCAGCACATCGGATGCGTTGCCCAGAACGCCAACGGACACGGCTTCTCCGGCGTCAGCTGCGAGTTTCACCCGGTTCAGCGCCTCGTCAAGACCCTCGGCCGTCTCATCCAACTGCCCGAGGCGAAGCCGCCGCCGGATCATTGCCGGGTCGATCTCCACCACAAGCGCCGTGCCCCCATTCATGGTCACCGCCAGTGGTTGGGCACCGCCCATCTCCCCCAGGCCGGACGTGAGCACGATGCGCCCTCGCAGACTCCCTCCGAAGTGCTGACGAGCGCACTCAGCCAGCGTCTCATATGTGCCCTGGAGGATCCCCTGCGTCCCGATGTAGATCCACGAGCCGGCCGTCATCTGCCCGTACATCGTGAGCCCGAGGCGCTCGTATTCGCGGAAGTTCTCCCAGGTTGCCCAGTCTGGGACAATGAGCGAGTTGACGATCAGCACCCGCGGCGCGTCGTGATGGGTGGTGAACACCCCCACCGCGCGCCCCGATTGCACGAGCAGCGTCTCATCGTCCTCGAGCTGTCGGAGGGCATCGAGGATCCGATCCACATCCGCCCAGGACCGGGCGGCCTTCCCTGTTCCTCCGTAGACGATGAGATGCTCCGGATCTCGAGCGACGTCCGGATCCAGGTTGTGTTGGAGCATCCTCCATGCGGCTTCCTGCAGCCATCCTTTGCAGTGCAGCGTCGTCCCCGTCGGGGCACGTAGCATCCGTACTCCCTGTCGCTCGCCCATTACTACCTCCAATTACGCAAGCTCCCCCGCGAAGGGCATCACCGCCGCGGTCACGTCACCCGACCGCAGTAGCTCGGCCATCGCCTCGATGCGCTCTCCGGGAGGCTCGTCCCCCGCAAGCGGGGGCACTCGCTTGCGGGTCGCACGATGCACCGCGGCCATGGCCGCAGGCACGCTCCGCTGCACGTGCTCCATCGCCTCGGCGGCGCACAGAAGCTCCACCCCAAGCACCGACCACGCGAGGTTGACGACCTCACGCAGGTCAAGTGCGGCGTGGAGGCCAAGGCTGACGTGGTCTTCCTGGTCGCCGGAGACGGGTATCGAGCCGGTGCTTGCGGGGTGAGCGAGGAGGCGTGATCTCGCGACAAGCGCTGCCGCAGTGTACTGCGTGAGCATCAGCCCCGACTCGAGGCCCGGTCGACAAGCAAGGAACGGAGGAAGCCCAGCGTTTAGATCTGGGTGCAAGAGGCGGTTCGTCCTCCGCTCCGACAGTACGCCCAATTCCGCCAAGGCCAGTGTCGCGTAGTCCGCGGCCAGGGCGACCGGCTCTCCGTGGAAGTTCCCGCCGGAGAGGACCATGCCGTGATCCGGGAAGACCAAAGGGTTGTCGGTGGCTGAGTTCATCTCGATGTTCAGGACGCCGACGGCATGCGCCACGGCATCACGGATCGCTCCGTGGATCTGTGGTATGCACCGCAAACTGTAGGCATCCTGGACGCGATCGCTTGCCTCGAGTGAGGGCAGCAATCGACGGAGGTTCGCAGCACTCGCCTTCTGCCCGGCGTGCCCTCGAGCGGCATGAATCTCCTCGGCAAACGGCTCAATCGAGCCCCCGAGAGCCGTTAGCGTCAGCGCTCCGACCACATCCGCCGCGCGAAGCAAGTGCCGTGCGTCGCTCGCAGCGAGCCCCGCCACGGCCGTCATGAACGGCGTTCCGTTCACCAGTGCCAGACCCTCCTTGGATGCCAGTTGGAGGGGAGCGACCCCAGCAGCGCGCAGCGCCTCGGCACCGCCTACGATCCTTCCGCCTACCACGGCCTTCCCGTTTCCGAGAAGGACGGAAGCAACGTGTGCGAGGGGGGCCAAGTCCCCGCTTGCGCCCAGCGACCCGTAGCGGGGGACGACGGGGTGTACGTCTGCGTTGAGCAGCGCAAGGAGGCCGTCAACAACCTCTGGGCGCACGCCGGAATGGCCTTTGGTAAGGGTATTCGCCCGTACGAGCAGCGCACCGCGTACGACCTCCTCGGGTAACGCGGGACCCACGCCCGCTTCGTGGCTCGCCACGAGGTTCGCTTGAAGCCGCAGCGTATCCGCTTCGCTGATCCGCTGAGAAGCGAGGCGACCGAAGCCGGTGTTCACACCGTAGATTGCCTGTGCGCCGCGCAGGGTGATCGACTCCAGCGCAGCTCTTGCGGCGCGAAGCTTACGGCGACCCTCGTCGTCGAGGAGCACCGGATTGCGGTCGCGCGCGACGGCGACAAGCTGCTCGAGGGTCAGGCCTTCTCCCCGAATGGAGATAGTCGTGCCCCGCGCCCCCCCGCCCACGTCAACCTCCCGTAATCCCTCGCATGTCACGCCGGTATCCCTTACTCCAACGGAAGTGCGGCTTCCTCATGGGATGACGGCTCAGACGGTAGCTCTCGATCTTGCCGTTGTCAAGACGCTGCTCGGGCGGCATGATCGCTCCGCGACCATCAGCTCCACCGGGCTGTGAGCGCGGGTAGGGAATTCGAGGCGACGACCAAGGGAGAGCACATGGACGATCTTCAGGGCTTCCTCGAACGGCTGGCGTCAGCGGCTCCGACGCCCGGCGGCGGCAGCGCGGCAGCGCTCGGCGCCGCAGCCGCAGCCGCGCTCCTGGCTATGGTCACGCGACTGGCTGCGAAACGGCACCCGTCGCGTCAGGATATCGGCGATCGGCTTCTTCCCTCCGCGGAATCGCTCCTCGACGAGATGCGCTCTGCGGCGCGCGACGATGCTCTCGCCTACGGCCAGGTCCTTGATGCGTACCGTCTGCCCAAGGGCAACGAGGAGGAGCTGAGAGCGCGTGCCCAGGCAATCCACGAAGCGCTGGAGGGCGCCGCCGCGGTTCCCTCCTCCGTCGGCCACGCCGCAAACCGAGTGCTGCGCCAGTGCGAGGAGACCGCGGAGATCGCCCCACCGTTCGCGGCAAGCGATCTCGCCGTGGCCGTCCACCTTGCGTGGGCAGCGCTGCAGGGCGCCGTCGAGAACGTTCGTGCTAACCAGAGAGCGCTGCGCGATCCCTCTGCGCGAACCCGCCTCGAAGACGATGCCGAAGCCCTTCTGGTGGAAGGGAGACGCGCGTACGAGGACGCCATCCGCGCGACGAGCGCGCTGACGAAGCGTTAGCCGGTGGCTGGTGGTGGGCTGTCGAGCTCACCACCGCGCTCTTTCCAGAGGCGATCGAGAATCCCGTTGACGAACCCCGAGCAGCGCTCCGTTCCGTATGCCTTGCACAGCTCGACGGCCTCGTCGAGGGCGGCCTCCGCAGGCAGATCGCCCGCGAACAGCAACTCGTACGCGCCCAATCGGAGGATGTTCCTGTCCACCAAGCTGATGCGCTCGTAGCGCCACCCCCGCGTTCGAGGCGCAAGCATCGCATCCAGTGCCTCAAGATGCTGCACGACGCCGGCAAAACGCTCTCGGACGAACCCCGCTTGATCCCCGAAATGCTTGCCTTGAAGGACGGATTCCCCGGCCTCGGGGGAGAACTCACGCTCATACAGCAGCTCAAGCACAACCCGGCGAGCGGAGTGGCGATCCATCTACGGCCTAGAGACGTCCGCCGGCTGACGCACGGCGGTTGGCGAAGCGTCAAACACCGCGGCGCTCGTCGGACGCGGCTGCGCGGCTCGCGGAACGCATGCTGCGCACGGTGATCGCGACCCGCTCCACATCCACCCCGATCTGCTGTGACACGCGCTCCGCGATCGTCCGCTGCATCCGTTCACCGATGTCCGTCACCGTATCGTTCGAAGACAGTGCGGTTCGGATGCCAATGACCAGGCCGCTGTCACCGTGTTCCAGCCGCACACGAAACGACTCGAGTCCGATCTCACGGCTGAGCAGATCCCCGACGAACTGCTTCAGCGCGCCAGGAGAGAGTGCGATCGTGCCCCATGCCCCGTCGTGTGAGAGGTGCAGGGATCGCTGCCGCTCCTCGACGAGAAGGCGGATGAAGTGCGCTGCGATGAACAGCAGGCAGGCGCCGATGAATGCAAGGAATGCGACACCAGCCCTGTGATCCAGCAGCCAGGACCAGGCAACATCCCCCAGCATCCTTGCCCCAGCAAGGATCGCCAAGATCCCTAGCGCGCCCGAGAAGGCTGCCGCAAGGACGAAAGTGAGAGCGCGGATGAAGCTCATGCTTCTTCAGCACCGCGCAATGAGTCTGCCGGCACGAGCCTCTGCACATCGACGTCCACGGCGCTGACGCGCAGGCCTGTCATCCGCTCGATCTCGGCCTTGACGCGGGTCTGCACCTGCTTCGCCACGCGGTGGATCGGCGTTCCGTAGACCACATGGATCCGCACACTGACCTTGACGTTATCGCCTTCCACCTCGGTATCGACGAACCGCTTCATCCCGTCTCCGCGGCGAAACACCCCATCGGTGTCGCGAAGGTTGCCAATGCCTTCCACTTCCGAAACGGCGATCCCGGCGATGGCGGTCACCACGTCCCGGGAGATGCCGACGCTGCCTTTCTCGATCTCGGCCATCGCTGCCTCCTCAACCTTCCTCTGCTTCGCTGGCGTGTGTGTGCGGCCGAACGACCTTGCGCACGTAGATGTCCACCCCCGCGACCGATACACCGGCAAGCTCCTCGATGTCCTTCTGCACTGTGGACTGGATTCCCTGAGCGACCTCGTGTACCGGGTATCCGTACTCCACGGCGATGCGCATCTCCACATGCACCCCGTCGTCCCCGAGCTCGATCTTGATCGTCGGAGCGACGTCCTCGCCGCCAAAGATGCTCTTCAGTCCGCCGGCGCCGCCGGTCGATCGAGCGATCCCGTCGACTTTTTCAGCCGCCGTCTGCGCGATCGAGGCAATGACTTCATCCGACACGGAGATCCGCCCGTCGTCATCGACCATGTCCACACGCTTCTCTGCCATGGATCCTCCTTAGATTCGCTCCACGTACGACCCGTCCCGCGTGTCCACCTTGAGAACGTCCCCGCGCTTGACGAACAGCGGCACCGAGATGATCGCCCCACTCTCGAGCGTAGCCGGTTTCTCCACATTGCTCACGGTGTCGCCCCGCACGCCGGGTTCGGTCTCCACAACACGAAGCTCGACAAAGGAAGGGATCTCTACGCCCACCAGTTTCCCCTCATGGTAGCGGCCAGTGATCACCGTGCCCTCGACAAGATACTGCGCGTCATCGCCGAGCATCTCCTGGCCGAGAGGGAACTGGTCGTAGCGCTCCACATCCATGACTACGTAGCTCACATCATCCTTGTACAGGTATTGCAGGGCCCGTGACTCGAGAAACGCTGCCTCCGTGTTCTCCGAACCCTTGAATGTCGTGGTTGTCACACGCCCGGTCTTGAGGTGACGCAGTCTCGTTCGCGCCATAGCCCCTCCTCGACCACGCTTCGAGTGCTCGTACTCCACGATCTGGTACAACTCCCCGTCGTAGAGAATGGTCATGCCCCGTCGCATCTCGCTGACCGCAAGTCCCATTGATGCACCGTTCCTTCCTCAATGTGCCGCTTCGGGCCATCCAGCTCGCCTCAACGGGGCGCATCGGCGTCGCGCCGCGGCCAGTGGAGAACCCGAAGCCCCACCGGCACAATCCCTCGTTCCACTGTCCCCAACTGCTCTGCAGCCCCCTTGGACAAGTCGATGATCCGCCCCTCGACGAACGGCCCGCGATCGTTGATGCGTACGTCGATGCTCTGCCCCGAGTCGAGATCCACCACGCGCACGACCGTCCCGAAGGGGAGCGACTTGTGCGCGGCGCTGATCCCGTTCATGTCGTACGTCTCGCCGTTGGCTGTGAGCTTCCCGTGGAAGCCCGGGCCGTACCACGAAGCGATGCCCGTCTCGTAGTACGGGCCCGCCACATGAAGCCACACGGCAAGCACCGTGAGCACAGCAATCGACGCCAGATACACGATCCATTCTCTCACACAGAGCATTATAGGGCTGCGGTTTTCCGTCCACAATGCATCATCGGCGCCGCCGACGCCGTGCGGCCGTCTGCAGGCGGTCGAGGATCACATGCAGCACGTTTGGAGTGTACACGCCGGCTGCCAGAGCCGTGACGATCCGCCCTCCTGGCCACGCCAGCGTCATCGCCCGACCCGTGATCCAGTATATGACCGCCGCCAGCACAAGACACAGCCCGGCAAGGTAGATCACCCGTGACAACGGGCCGAGGATCATGCGATGCGACGTGCGCCGATGCTGGAAGATCCGCGCGTACGGAAGCCAAAGCACCCGGGCGAATCCCCACCGTCGTGATACGTCGCTCCTCGCGAGATCCAGGTCCGGGCTGAGAAGAAGGCTCGAGAACAGGTACGATCCGAGGAATACCGCCACGTCCTGGGGCGCAAGCCAGCCTGCGGTCGCGGCGTAGCCTCCGCCGGCGGCAAACGCACACAGGGTTCCCGTTTCCACGGCCAGATGCACTCGTCCCGACGGCATGCCGAACGAAAGATACTGTCCCCATGGGCGTTTCACAACCATGCGGGATGCTTGACGGACCCACCTTCGGACGCTACAATCCGTTAGCAGGTCGATGCGGTGACTGCTAACTACGAGTTCTACAAGGAGGGTAGCCGATGAAGATCAAGCCGTTGGGAAACCGGATCTTGGCGCAGAAGGCCAAGGAGGATGAGCGCCGCACGGCGGGAGGTATCGTCCTTCCCGAGTCCGCGAAAAGCGACAAGGTAGTGCGGGCGAAGGTGCTTGCATTGGGAACCGACGAGTCGTTCGAAGTGAAGAAGGGTGACGAGATTCTCGTTTCCAGCTTCGCCGGCACAGAGATCGAGCGTGGTGAGGACAAGCTGCTTCTTGTACAGAAGAAGGACATCCTCGCCATCATCGAGTAGTCAGCTAGGGGGGACAAGACATGGCAAAGCAAGTCATTTTCGGTGAGGAAGCGCGGCGTCGGATGAAGAGCGGGATCGACAAGCTCACCGACGCTGTCAGGATCACCCTTGGCCCTCGCGGGCGGAACGTGATCATCGAGAAGAAGTTCGGCAGCCCGGACATCACGAACGATGGTGTGACCATCGCCCAGGAGCAGGAGTACAAGGACGAGTTCGAGAACATGGGGGCGCAGCTCGTCAAAGAGGTGGCATCGAAGACGAACGACATCGCCGGTGACGGGACGACGACGGCTACGATTCTCGCCCATGCGCTCATCGAGGAGGGATTCAAGAACCTCGCCGCTGGCGCCAATCCCATGGAGCTGAAGCGCGGCCTGGAGAAGGGTGCCACCGCCGTTGTCGAGGACCTGCGACGGCAGAGCCGCGAGTTGAAGTCCAAGGCAGAGACAGCCCAGGTGGCGACGATCTCGGCCAATGACGAGTCGATCGGGAAGATCATCGCCGATGCCATGGAGGCCGTCGGCGAGGACGGCGTCATCACCGTCGAAGACTCCGATACCATCGACACCTACTACGACGTCGTCGAGGGGATGCAGTTCGACCGCGAGTACATCTCCCCGTACTTCGTCACCGACCCGAAGAAAATGGAAGTCCTCCTGGAGAAGCCGCTCGTCCTCGTGACCGACCAAGAGGTGAAGAACGCAGCGGACCTCGTTCCCCTGCTGGAGAAGGTCGCCCAGTCGGGCAAGCCGCTGCTCGTCATCGCCAAGGACGTCACGGGCGAAGCGTTGACCACGCTCGTGCTGAACAAGCTCAAGGGGACGCTCTCAAGCTGCGCCGTGAAGGCCCCCGGCTTCGGCGATCGCCGCAAAGCGATGCTTGAGGACATTGCTGTGCTGACTGGAGGTACCGTCATCGCTGAGGATGCCGGGATGCAGATCAAGGACACCACCTTGGACATGCTCGGTCAGGCGGAGACGATCAAGGTCGACAGCGACGACACGACGATCATCGGCGGCAAGGGTTCGGAGAACGCCATTCACGGGCGAATCGAGCAGATTGAGGCACAGATCGAGACCACGGACTCGGACTACGACCGCGAGAAGCTCGAAGAGCGCAAAGCGAAGCTCGCAGGGGGCGTCGCCGTGATCAAGGTTGGCGCACCCACCGAAACCGAGCTGTCCGAGAAGAAGCACCGCATGGAGGATGCGCTCGAGGCTACGAAAGCCGCGGTCGACGAGGGGATCCTCCCCGGTGGCGGCGTCGCCCTCGTCCGGGGCGCGAAGGCTCTCGAGAAGGTGAAGGCCAAGCACGATGAGAAGATCGGTGTCAGCATCCTCCGCCGCGCGCTCGAGGCTCCTTTGCGACAGCTGTCCGACAACGCAGGCTTCGAGGGTGCCATCGTCGTGCAGCGGGTCAAGGACGAAGAAGACAACATCGGGTTCGATGTGATCAGCGAGAACTACCGGGACATGTTCGAGGCGGGGATCATCGATCCCACCAAGGTGACGCGTTCTGCCCTGCAGAACGCTGTGTCCATCGCGGGGATGCTGCTCACGACCGATGCGCTCGTGGCCGAGATCAAGGAGAAGGACGAGACGCCAGCGGCACCTCCGATGCCTGGCGGAATGCCTTACTAGTCCAATCGTACGGCTTGCCGGTGACCCCTCGGCCGACTACCATCGGCCGAGGGGTTCACATTGGCACGTCGTCTTCGATTGGGTGTAGCACTCGGCGGCGGTGGGGCTCGAGGTTTCGCACATCTCGGCGTGCTCCTCACGCTCCAGCGACACGGAATCCCGGTCGATGCCGTTGCCGGAACGAGCCTTGGCGCTGTGATGGGAGCCGCCCAGGCGCTATCGCTGGACTTGGACTTCTTCCGCCGCGTTCTGACCTCGCTCGATCTGAATGCACTGCTTCAGGTGTCCAGCAGCACAGTGCGCGAGATCCAGCGCGCCATCGGGCGCGGAATGATCGAGTACGTGCGAGGCTCGGCGTGGAAGAGCCCGGATCGCGAATCCCCTAGTACGGCGCGAATGCGCGAGCTGTTCTCGCTTCTGACTGCCAATCGATCGTTCTCCGACACCACGATCCCATTCGCCGCCGTCGCCGCCGACCTGGAGACGGGTGAACGGGTCGTCCTTCGGTCCGGCACGCTGTGCGACGCGCTTGCAGCGAGTGCTGCTGTGCCAGGTGTGTTCCCGCCGGTGCTGTGCCAAGGCCGCTACCTGATCGATGGCGGCGTGGTTGACAAGATTCCGGCCGATGCCGTCGTCGATCTCGGTGCCGATGCGGTGATCGCCGTAGACACCGGCGCACCGCTAACTCGATCGATCGACACGAGCTTCGATGCCCTGCTGCAGTCCGAGCGGATCACCTCTCGCCACCTGACGTCGCTGCAGCTTGCCCGGGAAAGCGCAAGACTCGATGGGCGGGTGGTCGTGATCGCTCCTCCGGTGGGCTGGATCACGATGTTCGCGTTCGAGCACATCGCGCAGGCGGTAGCGGCCGGGGAGCGTGCCGCCGAACAGCAGCTCCCGGCCGTGCTCGATCTGCTTCGCAAACGAAGATCGATCAACCGTCGTTGGCAATCGAGAAGACCGCCCCCTCCACCATCGCCGTGAAGCCTTGCGCATCGGCAGCAACAACCCGCAGCTGATACCGACTGCCGTCCTCCATCGCTGCGGTATCCCAGGTGTAGGCACCGCCATTGGCCAGACCGTCGGCTACGCTTCGCCACTCGCCGGCGCTGGAGCGGAGCCAAAGGTCGACGCGCAGCGCGGCATCGTCTCCGTCAGGATCCACCGCTTCCCACCGTACGACAACGTTGCCCCGGAGCGTGACGCCGGCCTCGTTCGGGAACAGCAAGCGCACTTGCGGGGTCATCCGCGCGGCGGCCGTCGCCGAGTTCTCCGCTCTCGGCGTCCCGTTGATCGGGGAACCCTCCGCATCACAACCGTTGCGTAGAAGCCCGTTGTTCGACGCCCAATTCTCCGGCGTGTCCGCCGCCGCAGGAGCGACCCTCTCCATGGTTGCCCGCGGGACGTCGGCGTCCGCCGATGTCCCCGCGAACCACGCCTCTGCTGCTGCGTTGGCGGTGTCAACCTCGGCACCGTGCGCGTCCACCAGCCTCAGGGTGCATCCTGCGTTGCTGAGAGATCCACTGTAGATGATGTCAGCATCGACGTCGGATACGGCACTGTCGTCGGTCCGCTCCAGGAGGAAGTACCCGCCCGCTTCGATCCGGGCGGAGCGCACCTCCCTCGTGCTTCCGTCAACGATGGATAGGTGGATGACCGTGTCTCCGAACTGCAGCGTCCAACCGGCGAGATCGATGGGGTTCGGCCCGGGGTTGTACAGCTCGATCCATTCGTCGGAAGAGCTGGCCGCAGTGCCTGACCAGGCCACCTCGTTGATCACTGGATCCGCGGCCATGGACGCGGACCATCCTGCGGCGATAACCAAGATGAGCAGCGCTCCTGCGCTTCGCTTCGACATGGTGATTCCTCCTTCGTGGTCGCCTCGCTGTCGCCCGATGCGAACAGCGGCGGTGTTAGCATAGTAGATCATGTAGTACATGTCAATAGGTGGTGCGCATCACCCACACGCACTGCCCTTGCCTCCCTTACCGCTGTTCCGTACACTGGTTTCCGCGTTGCGGCTGTCTACCACGAAGGAGGCGCCTTGTTCATCAAGCAGTTCCGTACGGGAGGCGATCGAAACTTCGGGTACCTTGTCGCGGAGGAGCGCTCCAACGAGGCGATGATCATCGATCCATCGTTCTCCCCGGATTGCATCGTCAGCTACGCGCGGGAACACGGCTACGTAATCCGCTACGCGTTTGCCACGCACGATCATCACGACCACACCAACGGTAATGCGGCGATGGAACGGCTTACGGGGGTCCCGGTACTGATGTTCGGCGGCGTGGATCCGCACACCGGCCGGGCCGTCGAGAGCCAGTCCTGCTTCGCCCTTGGTCAGCTCTCCATTGTGGTCCTGCACACGCCGGGCCACACCGTGGACTCGATCTGCCTTCACGTAGGAGACGCGGTGTTCACCGGGGACACGCTATTCGTCGGCAAGGTGGGGGGCACAGGGCTTGGTGATGATGCCGAACAGGAGTACAAGTCTTTGCACGAGACACTTCTCGCGCTTCCCGACGAATGCCGCGTCTTCCCCGGCCACGATTACGGCGTCGCTCCAGAGTCGACAATCGGCCACGAGCGCCGAACCAACCCGTTTCTTCTCCAACCGGACTTTGCTTCGTTCGTCCACCTCAAGAGAACATGGCCGGAGTACAAGACAGCGCACGGCATCGCTTGACTCCATGGTATGTCGACAGCTTCGGCGTCGAGTACCTGAAGCTGTACGCCCATCGCGACCAGGGCGAGGCGGAGTCCGACGTGCAGTCGATCTGCCGTCTCATCACACCGGACCGGGCAGCGCCCGTTCTCGACCTGGGGTGTGGCGCCGGACGCCACTTGGTCGCTCTCCGCAAGGCAGGCTTCACAGCCCTCACGGGATTGGACCTATCGCGGCCGTTGCTCGACGAAGCACGCTCTGCCCTCCTCGAACTTGGTGCAACCGATGTGCGTCTGGTTCGCGCGGACATGCGGCGCGTACCGTTTCGCGACGAGTTCGCCTTGGTCCTCTCGTTGTTCACCTCGTTTGGGTACTTCGACCGCGACGAGCAGAACGAGCGGGTACTGCGATCGGCTAGCAGGGCCTTGCGAACTGACGGTGTCCTCCTGATGGACGTGCTCAACGGACCCTTCCTTGTCTCCTCTCTTGTTCCGCGCGAGGAACGGGTCGTCGGTGACAAGCGCCTGTGCATCAGCCGAAGCTACGATTCCCGACGCCATCGCGTCGAGAAGACCACCTGCGTCGACACGCCTGACGGCCGCCGACGGACCTACCGGGAGTCCGTACGCCTTTACGACGCGCAGGAGCTGACAGCGCTCCTCGAGCGTGCGGGGTTCCCGCGAACCTGCTGCTACGGGTCGCTGGACGGAGCCCCGTACACCGTGGATTCCGCGCGGCTTGTGACGGTCTCGCAGCGCTGTGGCTCTCCGCCTCCTCACGCGCTCCGAGGGGCCTCATGACAGCGAGCGTCGCACTGCGTGACGTCTATCCAGATGCCTCACTGGCATGCGATCTCGCCGAGGGGCTTCCCCGGGCGTGGAAGCTGTTCGCTGCGGGCCCGCAAGCTGTGGACGAAGTGGCCGCGGCGCGTCGCCGCGAGCGACGCGCAGGAGAAGCCGTCATGAAGAGCGTCTGCGCCTACAACCGCTCGCTGGGCGCTTCCGAGAGCAGCTTGCGTAACGCTGCCGCCCTCGCTGATCCGGGCACGCTGTGCGTGCTCTCAGGGCAGCAGGTGGGCTTTCTCGGCGGCCCGGCGTACACAGCCTACAAGATCCTGACGACACTTCGCGTCGCCCAACGCCTGCAGACGCAGCTGGCGACGCATGTCGTCCCCATGTTCTGGCTTGCCACACAAGACCATGACTTCGGCGAGATCTGCCGCGCGCACTACATCGCGGACGACGGCGAGGTCAGGGTCGTCCGGTTTGACTGGGACGGTGCGGGGCGCGCCATCTCCGATCTTCCGCTGCTCGACGGGGCGTGCCGAGCCTTCGATCAGTACATGCAGCATGCCGTGTCGCCGCGGCAACAAGGGGCGATCGCAAAGCAGCTCCAATACGAGGGAGGCGATGACTACTGCCGCTGGCACGCGCGCATCTGGACGCGGCTCTTCTCGCAGCACGGGCTGGTGCTCGTGGATCCTGAGACGCTCGCCGATCCCGCCTCCGCGTTCTATCGGGAAGCACTGGCACGAGGCGGGGAGATCCGCGCTGCACTGAAGCGAGGCGGGGCATCCGTTGAGCAGGCCGGCTACCCCGTGGCGCTCGATCTCGATCGCGCGGGCCATCTGTTCATGAGGGATCGCCGCGGGCTCCGGGCGCGCGTTCCGGATTGCGCGGAGCGGACCCTCGATCCGTCCACGGCCACGCTGTCTCCGGATGCCGCCCTTCGTCCTCTGCTGGCCGATACGTTGTTTCCGACTGTGGCCAACATCCTCGGTCCCGGCGAGCTCTCGTACCACGCGTTGCTTCGACCGCTCTACGACCTGTTCGGCATCCACCAGCCTGTTCCCCAGCTGCGGCTCAGCTGTACTCTCGTCACCGCGGATCAGGAGCGGCTCCGCACGCAACTTGAGCTTCCGCCGACCTCATTGGTGAACGGCACGTTCGATGTGCGGCAGGCGGCAGACCGGCTTTCCCCGGAGCATCTGGCGCAGCCGTTTGCGGAGGCGCGAAGCCGAATCACGGATGTCTTCGGTACTCTGCGTCCGGCGATCATGGAGACGGATCCTCAGCTCGACCGGGGCGCCCAGCAGGCATTACACGCGTCTCTTCACGCGCTCGATCGTCTTCGTAGCCGCGCCCTTCGAGCGGAACTCGCACGCCGGGGGACCTCTCCGCAACAGATGCAGCGTCTACGGAATGCGGTTCGTCCCCGGGACAGGCTGCAGGAAAGGACACTTCCAATCTGGCACTTCGTGGATCGCTTCGGCTCGAAGCTGACGGACCGACTGCTTGTCCTCGATCGCATCGAAGAGGTTGGGCATCATTGGCTCTGCCTGGAGGAAGACGATGACGACGGCTGATGTCGTGGTGTTCGGGGCCCACCCCGATGACATCGAGATCGCGTGCGGCGGAACCGTGTGCAAGCTTGTGCACCAGGGCCACCGTGTCGTGCTTGTTGACTTGACACGCGGCGAGCTGGGGACCCGTGGAAGTCCTGAGGTCCGCGACGAAGAATCGCGTGAGGCGCTCCGCATCCTCGGCGCGCACGCGCGCGACAACCTCGGGCTCCCTGATGGAGCGATCGCATCCACTCCCGACGCCATTGCCGCGGTTATCAGGACCGTGCGGCGATGGCGCCCGCGCGTCGTCCTCGCCCCACACGCGCAGGCAAGGCATCCGGATCACACCCGCGCCAGTCAACTTGTGTACGAAGGCATCTTCCTCTCCGGTCTTCGCCGGGTGTCGACCGATCGCCCCGCGTGCCGCCCACGACAGCTCTTCTATTACACGGAGTCGGCCACGTTCGCCCCTTCGTGCGTCGTGGACGTTTCCCCGCAATTCGAGACGAAGATGCGCGCCGTCCTCGCGTATCGCAGCCAGTTCGTCGCCGAGGCATCGGACGATCCCCAGACGCGCCTCACCTCTCCGCAGATGCAGCGGGACATCGAGGCGCGCATGGCCCATCTGGGGTCGATGATCGGCGCTCGCTACGGAGAAGGGTTTCTCATCCGCGGTACGCTGCAGGTGGAAGACCTGCTGAGCCTGGACTTCGACTCATTCTAGGAGAGCCATGCGAATCGGCATGATGTGCTATCCGACCCATGGGGGAAGCGGTGTGGTTGCCACCGAGTTGGGCAAGCACCTGGCAGCCATGGGGCACCACGTCGCGTTCATCAGCTACGCTTCACCGCTCCGACTCGGGGATCTTCCGCCTCGCGTGTCGTTCCACGAGGTAGAGATCGAGGAATACCCGCTTCTGCGTCAATTCCCCTACACACTCGCCCTGGCATCGAAGATCGCCGAGGTCGCCCGTGCTAAGGAATTGGACATCCTCCACGCGCACTACGCGATTCCGTTCGGGGCCGCCGCCTTGCTCGCCAAGCGGATCGTCTCCGAATGGCCGGTGAAGGTCATCACCACACTTCACGGCACCGACATCACACTGGTGGGGAACAACGCCTCGTTCCGGCCGGTGACGGAGATGATCATCCGGGAGTCCGACGCAGTGACGGCCGTATCCCGGTTCCTCGTAGCGGAGACCGTCCGTCAGTTCGACACCGAGCGCGCAATTGACTGTGTCTACAACTTCATCGACCCCGGACGGCACGATGCCACGCCGTGCAGCTGCCTTCCTGAGAAGCGTAGCCGCGACGAACTGACCGTCATGCACGTCTCCAACTTCCGCCCCGTGAAGAGGGTACAGGACGTGATCGCCACGTTCGCCAGGATCTGCCAGGCGGTGAACGCCCGCCTTGTGCTCATCGGCGATGGGCCCGACGTCACCGCTGTCCGCTGCGAGGCCGAGCGTCTAGGGGTTCTTGATCGCGTCTTTTTCATCGGCGTCGTCGACCACATCGCCTCGCTGTTGGCGGCGGCGGACCTGTTCCTTCTTCCCAGCGCTACGGAGAGCTTTGGGCTCGCGGCGCTTGAGGCCATGGCCAGCGGCGTCCCAGTCATCGCCAGTGACGTTGGCGGCCTCCCGGAGGTCGTCGAAGACGGCGTGACAGGCCACCTGGTCCCCGTTGGCGACGTCGGACGCATGGCCGCCCGAGCTGTCGAGATTCTCTCCAATCCGCAGATGCGGCGCGTCATGGGGGAGGCGGGACGCCGGCGGGCGACGGAGTGCTTTCATTACCGTGTGCTGGTGCCGCAGTATGAGGCGATCTACCAACGCGCCCTCGCCGCGGACGCGTGAACCGGACGCTAGCGATCGCGTCGCGTGTATACTGATCCACTTGAAGGCTGTGCAAGGAGGGCCGATGCTCCGAGGACTGACTGCCGTAGTTGTCTTGCTCGCTTCCGTGTCGCTGTTGGCCGCAGGTGTGGGAGAGGTATCGCACCCCAACCGCACCGCGTACAGCGAGGTCGAACTGGAGGAACTCATCCCCGCGCTAGCTCGCCTCGTTGAGCTTCTCGATAGCAGCGCACTGACGTTAGGGAGGCGGTATCCGGATCTCTGGACAAGCCTAGACTTCGCAGCCTATGCCCAGGGGATCCTCACGGCAAGCGGCTACGCTGCCTACCTTGTGAGCGGCGTGGGTTGGCCGGAGGATCCGCACACGTGGCTCGTGGTGGAGGTCCCGCTTCCGAGTCGCGTCGCTTGGATCCCCATCGAAACCGCGCCTGAGCCGGGACAGCCCCAGCAGAAGCTGGGACATATCCCGCTGGCCGCAGATGCGATGGGCGTCTTGTGGTTCGATGACCGCTACACGCGACCCAGCGTGACGCTCGATCTTCCGGCGAACCGCCCTCCGGTCGCGTCGGTCCGCACGCTGCCCGTCATCGGGATCCCAGGAGGAGACGTGACGTTCTTCGGCGGCGACTCTCGCGACCCCGATGGAGAGATTGTCCTCTGGCTCTGGACATTCGAGGACGGGGCCACCAGCAGCGGGCCTATCGTCGATTACAGCTTCCCATCGGAGGGGACGCACCTCGTGAAACTCACCGTGGTGGATAGCCACGGCGCTTCGGCATCAACGACGTACCCGTTCCGAGTGGTCGATGAGCGCCGCCCTCCCGCGGGCTGTGGGTGTGGGGGATAGTCGCGCCCGATCGTCCCCGCGTTTCGCCAAGCGGCGCCGCCCCTCGAGGTGTGAGACTCGAAGCGTGGTGCGCCGCCACGGGTGGGAACCGCAGCCGCGAGCGTGTGTAGATTCCGAGAAGACGAAGGAAGGAGGCCATCCGTGGAGCGGAAACGGTACAGCTGCTGGATGGCGGCGCTCCTGGTCGCGGCCCTGGGTGTGACGGGCACGGCAAGCGGTGCTGCCGATCTGTTCGTCGAGACGCACTACTACGTCATTCCCATCGGAGATATCGAGGTGGATCTCGCTGCGCTGATCGATACCGCGCGGGGAGAAGGCTACACGGTGATCGTGCGCAGCGCAGATGTGCTCGAGGCGTACCGCGGAGACACCGAGACGCTGCTCGAGGAGAGCGTGCTGCTCGACGACCGTCCATTGCTGTACGTGGATCGTGGCGAGCTTCTCGTGTCCCTCGCCGACACTGACTACGATCTCACACTCCGCCCTGGCGCTGAAGGCTATGACCTTGTCATCAGCCCCAACCGCGCGATCCTCATCGGGGAGACCTTCGGTTCCGCGCTGACACAGCTGTACAACCTGGGAGTCGTCGGCAGCTCCGTCGGCGCCGCAACGCCGCAGGCGTATGAGAAGCAGCCTCTGAAGGGCCCGCCCCCCCCGGCGGGCGTCCCGCTCGATTCGGATCTCTACGGCTTGGTCATCGCCGAGAGCTGGTTCGCCTATGCCGCCCTGCACGGCATGACGCGAGACGGACTCCGGGTCGAGGTCGTAGGAGAGAAGAACCCCGGCGCGATCCTCCCCGCGGGCTTCCGTGACTTCCTCGTGGAGGAGACCGATCTTCTGGCACGGCTGCGCGTACCCATCCACCGACTCCTTGAGCTCGCGTCCAGTGGTGCCTTCCGGCTTGTCCGTACCGCGTACGAACCACAGCCGGCGACAGGCTAGCCACGGAGGGAATGATGAGAAGAGCGCTCCTGCTGCTGTTCCTTGGATTGGCCGCCATGGGGTGGACCGTCGCTGCGGCGACCACGATCGCGGTCGGGATTGTCACTGGCACGGAAGACGAGTGGGTCGAGATCGCGACGTCGGTGGAGTCCATGCACGACGTCGACATCAGTCTCCACCCGACCTACGAGCTGTACCTTGAGTGGTTCGACATCCGTGGGACCAGTCGACATCTGATCATGTTCCGCGACGCCTGGATCTCAAGCTATGGCCGCTACTTCGAGGATCTGTCGACGATCGCTCCGACTCTGCTCGCGGCCGGAGCGGAACTCGCGTACTTCGGAAGCGCGCCGATCGGAGTCCGCCTCTCGTTTGACTCCGAATGGTACGTCGGCGTCCGGAAGTGGCCAGCGGACATCGCGGCCACCACGAGCTTGCTGGCTCGCGCCGCGGGGCAAGACGCGAGCGGCACGACAGTCAGTCCGACGGGGATGGCCACGGAGCCTGGCATCAACAAGCTCCCTCAGGAGCAGCACCAGCGCAATGTCGACGGCGCACTGACCAGCCTTCTGGCGAGCGTCGAGCAGGCCCTGGGGCAGGCTGTGACGTCGCTGATGTCGTTCCTCCCGGCGACGGCGCGGAATGCCCTCTCGAAGACGGCTTCACTCTACGGGATCCCGCTTACCACGGCGACGAACGGTGAGACGGCCGTGACCGTAGTCCTCGAGACACGCTCGTCGGCGGTTGCCGCACAGCAGGTGCGCGCGATGGGCGTATCCGATCGTGCCATCGAGACCTCGTCCGCGTCGGGGCTTGTGCGCGTGGAGGTACCTCTCTCGCAGTTCGGCGAATTCCTTGGCACGCTGTCCGGGTCGGCGTACATCCGCCCACCCTACGCGCCGCACACGCTGGCGGTCGATGGCGAGGGGATCGCTGCGATCAATGCCGGGGCGTTCCACAGCGCGGGAATCACAGGAGCTGGAGTCAAAGTCGCGGTCATCGATCTCGGCTTCGCGGGGCTGACCCAGGCCCAAGGGAACGGAGATCTTCCGTTTGCCCTGGAAGCGAATGACCTCACAGGAACCGGTCTCAGCACCGGTTTGAGCCATGGCACGGTGGTCGCCGAGATCGTCCACGAGATCGCACCCGATGCCCAGCTCTACCTGATCAAGATTGCCGATGAAGTCGATCTCGATCTCGCGGTGACCTACTGCATCAATCAGGGCATGGACATCATCAATCAGTCGCTGGGCTGGTATAACACGAACTTCTATGATGGTACGGGCATCGTTGCCGGCATCGCCAATCGCGCCATCGGCAACGGCATCCTCTGGGTGAACTCCGCGGGCAACGAGGCGCAGCGTCATTGGAGCGGCAACTTCGCAGACGGAAACGGCGACGGATGGCACGATCAGGATGTCACCTTCTCGGTGCAGGGCGGTCAGCCGATCGGGATCTACCTTACGTGGAACGACTGGCCCGCAGCGTCAACGGACTTCGACCTACACCTGTACAACCCATCCGGGCAGCTCATTGGCTCTTCCACGAAGTACCAGACGGGCATTGAAGAGCCGACCGAGGCGCTGTTCCTCACCGCAGCGGCGAGCGGGACGTACCGCATCCGTGTTCGCGGGTCCGGAGCCGGCGAACTCGAGCTGTTCTGTCTCTACCAGAATCTGGACGCACCGCGAACCGCAGGATCGATCCTCGCTCCGGCCAACGTTTTCCAGGTCGTGGCGGTCGGAGCGGTGAACGTCGGCAACTACGCATCGGGCCCAGTGGCAGACTACAGCTCTCGCGGTCCGTCCAACGGCGGCTACAGCAAGCCCGATCTTGTCGCTCCCGATGTCGTGACGACAGGAACCTACCCGTACATCCCGTTCTACGGCACCTCGTGTTCAAGCCCCCATGCTGCCGGTGCCGCGGCGCTGCTGCTATCGGAGACGCCGACGCTCAGCGCCTCTGCGCTTCGAAGCCGGCTCCTGTCCTCGGTGATTCCGGGCGGGGATCCGAATGCGTTCGGCCAAGG
>Ga0272441_10001769_pt1 | contig 45373 bp, 50 predicted proteins | sample SSMProp6N_FD_193582 | JGI IMG/M metagenome (GOLD analysis project Ga0272441, IMG submission 193582) | Marine sediment archaeal communities from Little Sippewissett salt marsh, Falmouth, MA, United States - SSM-Prop-6N | ecosystem: Environmental > Aquatic > Marine > Wetlands > Sediment ... | reverse complement strand
TCTTGTCCGGCGGATACGCCGTGGCCTATCCTCTCCGGCTCTAGTTGCTCGACGCACTCCCAGACGCAGTCCACGCCGGCCCCCTCCCCCTGATGCGCCACCGTATGCAGCCCCATCTCGCGGGCCCGCCGGTAGCACCCGCTGTAAGGCTTCGGGGGGTAGCCATACTCGCTTCCCCCCGTGTCGATGGCGACGACGTTGTCACCATTCTCCTCGACCAGATCCAGCACCTTCATCCCCACCTCGGGCCCGTAGTTCCTCACCAAGTCTACTCGTATGGTGCAGGTGACGCCGAACTCCCTCTCTGCTCTCCTGATGCCCCTGTTGATGGAGTCCACCATCAACCCGTAGTCCAGGCCCCGCCTCACGTGGTCCCACGCCGAGAACAACGCCTCGACGTGCCTGACGTTGCACGCCGCCTGGGACTCCATCATCTCGTACGTGATGCGCTCGTAGTGGCTCTCACTGGTGATGGAGTCGTTCACCGTGCTGTAGACCTTCAAGAAGTGGGGGAAGCCGCTGTAGCTGTAGAAGCCCACCAGATCCTCGACCGTCTCATAGGGCAGGTCCAGCCCGCTGTCCCCTATGAGCCACAGAAACGTCTCCGGTCGGACGGAGCCCACTATGTGGACGTGCTGCTCTAGCTTCGGCAGCGCCTTGATGGCTTCCTCGGCGGACATTACCCGGTAATTCGCTGAGATGGTTAAAAGGTCATTCCCCGGGGGACCTGCCATAACATTCCTTCACGAAGAGAAGGAAGATGAGGGGCGTCGCCGCGGCTGTGACCAGTATCATGGCGTTGGACGCGCCGTAGCCCCCGGTGACGTCCACCATCGCCCCGTACACGGGCGCGATGAAGCTGAACCCTATGGTGCCTGCGCCATTCACGATGCCGAGGCCGATGGACGCGGTCTCGGGGGGCAGCGTCTCAGGGATCATGCTGAAGAAGAGCACCCAGAAGCTGATGCAGAAGTTTAGGGTGAACGAGATCGCCATGTACAGGGCTAGGGGCGCCGAGGCGGGCAGGAGATAGAAGACCGCGAGCGCCGCCGCGTAGAGAGACGCGAAGCCGACGAGGGGCAGCTTCCTGCTCCTGAGCCTGTCGGAGACCGAGGCGACGACGATGCACCCCGGTATCCCCGCGAGGGTGCCGAGGCTGGCTATCTGGCCCACCTGGAGGTACGTGAAGCCCTTGGCGTCCATGAGGTACTGGGTCACCCAGTTCATGAACACCCAGCCCGTGCTCGCCGAGATGTACCCGGCGAGGAAGGGATATACCCTGCGGTCCCTGAGCACTGAGCCCACCGAGGCGAGTATGGAGCCGTGGCCGGTTCGGCGGGACGTCTGCGGCTCCTCCCTCTCCTTTAGGATGAAGAAGTTCATCACCCAGTTGACTACGAGTATGACGCTCATGCCGAGGTATAGGCTCCTCCAGCCGCCCAGCGCCTCCATGGCTACGGGGAACCCTATGTAGGAGACGGCGTTGCCGAGGCCGCTCGACGCGCTGAGCACGCCTATCGCGGTGGCCCTCCTGTCCGCGGGGAACCAAGTGGAGACGAGCTTGACGGCGTTGATGTAGAATGTGCTGCATCCGACGCCCACGAGGAACTGGGCGGCGAAGAGAAGGCCGTAGCTGGTGCTCACCCAGAAAAGGAAGACGCCAACCACCGTCAACGCCGTGAACCCGAGTATGGTCTTCTTCGCCCCAAAGGTGTCGCTCAGTATGCCACTGGGCAGCTGCATAAGGCCGTAGACGAAGAAATACGCCGAAACCAGCAACCCCATGGCGCCGTGGCTTATCCCCAGCTCCTCTATGAGGACCGGCGTCAACGCGCCGGCGGCGCTGCGGAGGAAGTTCTCGACGAAATAGGTGACGCAGATGGACGCCAGCAGCACGGCGGCGTAGTACCTGCTCCTCTCCAAAGGTATCTCGCCTTCGGAGTCCTCCACAGGCTTAAAGTTATCGAAACCTAGCCGTGAAACATTTATCGTGTACACGTCATGGTTTAACCATGATTGGTGAATGGAAGGCCGAGATAGGGATCATCGGCGGCACCGGAGTCTACGACCCAGAGATCATCGAGGACGCCCACGAGGTCAAGGTCTACACGCCCTACGGGGCCCCCAGCAGCCTGGTCACCCTCGGCACCTACAAGGGGCGAGCCATAGCGTTCATACCCCGCCACGGCGCGGGCCACCAGATACCCCCCCACAGGATCAACTACAGGGCCAACATATGGGCCATGAAGCAGCTTGGCGTCCAAAGGATCGTGGCCAGCAGCGCATGCGGAAGCCTACGCGAGGACTACGAGCCGGGGGACTTCGTCATAACCGACCAGTTCATCGACAGGACCCGTAAGCGCCTCGATACCTTCTACGAGGGCGGCGTCGTGGGGCACGTTTCCAGCGCAGACCCCATCTGCCCCCAGTTGCACGATCTCTTCATGGAGCAGGCTGAGGGTCACGGCTACCCCTTCCACTCTACAGGCACATACGTCTGCATCGAGGGCCCCCGTTTCAGCACCAGGGCCGAGTCCCGGTTGTTCAGGCAGTGGGGCTGCGACATCATAGGCATGACCATGTACCCGGAGTGCGTGCTGGCCCGGGAGGCCGAGATATGCTACGCCTCAATAGCCATGGTCACCGACTACGACGTCTGGGCCGAGAAGCCGGTGAGCAGTGACGAGGTCGTGGAGACCATGAGAGTGAACAGTGAGAAGTTCAAGACGCTCATCATGGACGCGCTGCCGCTTATACCCGAGGAGCGCACATGCGGCTGCGGCTCAGCCCTCTCACAGGCGCTGCTCTAGATACCTTCTTATCGTCCCCCACCTTTTTCCCCGTCCATGAACGGTAAACGGTATGTCTTCATGGTCCTCGAGGAACACCCCTACGGAAGGGAGATGCTCATGCAGCTCCTAGAGGCCGGCCACGTCCCCGCGGCGGTGGTGGAGGAGGCCAGCCCAGTGGCGGACGAGGAGAGGGAGAAGTTCCTGGTGAGGATCAAGGGGCACCGAGTCGCCCCCACGTTCACCGAGCTACTGGAGGGCAGGGACGTGCCGCGGTACAAGGTGCCCCACCACAACAGGCGGCAGTGCAGGGAGCTACTGGAGGAGTTAAAGCCCGATCTAGGGGTCCTGGGCGGGACACGTATCATCAGGAAGAGAGTGCTGGCGATACCGCCGGACGGCATGCTCAACAGCCACCCCGGGCTGCTCCCGGAGGTGAGGGGCTCGGCCTCGGTGGCCTGGTCCATCTACCACGACGTCCCCATAGGCAGCACCTGCCACTTCATCGACCCCAACATAGACACCGGGGACATAGTCGCTAAGAGGGTGATACCCATCCACAGGGGCGACACCTACGAGCTCCTCTGCTGGAAGACCCTGGTGATGGCCGGCACCCTCATGACGGAGGCCGTGGGCATGTGGCGGAGAGGCGAGATGACGCGGACGCCGCAGGGCGAGAGCGCGTTGCCCACCTTCAAGGTGGCTCCTCCAGAGGTACTCGACGTGGTCTACAGGAAGCTAGAGGAGGGCACGTACAGGCATTTCGTGGACTGAGCCTGAAGGACGCAACGCGAGGGGGACTGGCTGGAGCCTTTATCGAACAAGATAATAGATATAAGATATTTGGATACCTGATTACGAGAGGAAAGGCTGTAAATGTCGTTTCATGTTTCTGAGAAAGACCCACGGCTTCACGTGAAGAACATAAAGTACCCCGGCGAGACAGGCGACGTTCTCGCGCATTACGCCAGACCCAAGGGGGATGAGAAGCTGCCCGGGGTAGTCGTCATATCCGAGATATGGGGCCTCGTACCCCACATCGAGGAAGTCGCGAGGCGTTTAGCCTTAGAGGGGTTCCAGGCCATTGCCCCGGACCCCCTATCCCCCCTAGGAGGAACCCCCGAGGATACCGATGAGGCCCGGACTCTGATGAGAGAGCTTGATGGCCAGGAGAATACGAAGAACTTCGTCGCCGCGGTGGAGTACTTGAAGACGCACCCCCAGTCTACGGGGAAGGTGGGAGTCACGGGCTTCTGCTGGGGGGGCGGCGTCACGAACCAGGTCGCCGTCAACTCCCCGGACGTGCAGGCGGCGGTTCCCTTCTACGGCAGGCAGCCCACCCCCGAAGAGGTCCCCAAGATTAAGGCGGTCATGCTCATACATTACGCCGGCGACGACGAGCGCATCAACGCGGGCATCCCGGAGTTCGAGGCCGCCCTCAAGGAGGCATCCATAGACTACGAGATGCACATGTACGAGGGCGCGAAGCACGCCTTCTTCAACGACGCCGGCTCACGGTTCCACGAGGAGGCCGCCAAGCTCGCCTGGGAACGGACGATAGCCTTCTTCAAGGACAAGCTGAAGACTTGAACGCCGTCACTTCGCGTTCTGCCGCCTCCACAGGGCGGCCACCTCTGAGACGAAGGGCTGGCAGTGGGTGAAGAACCGTTTATAGCCCTCGCAAAGGTAGTTCAGCCCCTTTTCTCCGTCCGGCGTCACGGTGAAGCGGTTCCTGGGGCACCCGCCGTTGCACATGGCCCTGACGCCACACTCCCGGCAGTAGCGTGGCAGTGTCTCCAGCTTGGCTCGCCCGAACGCCCTCTGCGCCGGGCTCTCCAGAAGCTCGACCAGGGGCGTCTCATTGATGTTACCGAGACGGTGTTCATCATCGACGAAGTGGTCGCACGAATAGAAGTCTCCGTTATGTTCGACGACGGGGACGTCGCCGCAGGTGGGGCGAAAGATGCAGAGCGAGTGCTCCTGGTCGAAGGCCGTTCTTGCTGCTTCCTCGAATATCTGCACCTTGACCCGCCCAACGTCGTGGTCCCTCCACTCGTCGAAGACGGTGCAGAGGAACTCGCCCCACGCCTCGGCGGGCACGCTGTCCCGGGTGACGCAGCCCCTGCCGTCCGGCTCGACTAGAGGCAGGAAAGTTATGTACCGGGCGTCTAGCTGCTTGAAGAACCGGTAGACCCTGAGGGGGAACCGCACGTTCTGCGCGTTCACCACGCACAGGATTTCCGTGGGGACACCATGCTTCCGGAGGAGCCTGTATCCCCGCATCGTCATCCAGTGTGTGGGCTTACCGTCCTTGGTGACGCGGTGCAGGTCATGTAGCTCTGGGGGGCCGTCCATGCTGAGGCCGACGGCGAATCCCTCCTGGGCGAGGTAGCGGCACCAGTCATCGTCGAGGAGGGTCCCGTTGGTCTGGATGCCGTTGACGACGTTCCTGCCTGGGGGCAGGTGCCCGCGCTGCAGCTCCACGACCCTGCGATAAAAGTCCAGCCCCAGCAGGGTGGGCTCGCCGCCATGCCATGAGAACCTGATCACTTCCTCGAGGGCGGCGTCGATGTGCTGGGCGATGTAGCTCTCCAGGGTCTCGTCGGTCATCTGAAACGTCTCGCCTTCCGGGTAGAGGTGCTCTTTCTTCAGGTAGTAGCAGTAGCTGCAGTCCAGGTTGCATATGGCGCCGATCGGTTTGACGAGGACCTGAAAATCACGGGACGCTTTGACCATTTCCTACCCCCAGGGCGTGTTAGTTGGATAAAACCACCTTTCATCATAAAGGATTTTATCTTATACCTCCCCTTTGGGGAGTGATAGCCTTGAGCGACGGATGGTTCTACGGGTCTAGCGACAGGTCGAGGAGCAGAGACAGCTGGCTCTGGGTGGTAGTCATAGTTTTCATGGTGATGAACGTGGGGGTGCTCAGCTACTTCACGTTCTATAGGACGCCAAGCGACAGCGGCGACATCGACGCCCTGAACACGGAGCTTGACAGCCTCAGGTTCCAGCTCTCCAGCGCGCAGGCCGAGATAGACAGCCTCAGGGAGGAGATAAGGGTCGGTGAACTGCCCCCAGACACGGATAACCTGATCCTGACCCAGCTATACAACCGTACAAGGGACAGCGTGGTCCTGATAAGCGTCCGCACCCCCACCGGGGACGGCACGGGCAGTGGCTTCGTCTACGACAAGGAAGGCAGGATAATGACCAACAACCACGTGGTCGAGGACGCCACGAGCATCGACGTGACCTTCCTCGACGGATCGATCGCGGAGGCCGAGCTGGTGGGGAGAGACCCCTACAGCGACATGGCCGTGATACAGGTAGACCTGCCCCCTGGGCGGCTGGAGCCGGTGAAGCTGGGCGCCTCGTCGGACCTCCTCGTCGGGGAGACGGTGGTCGCCATAGGGAACCCGTTCGGCCTCGCCAACACCATGACCCTGGGCATCGTGAGCGCCGTGGGGAGGCAGGCCTCGGCCCCGGGCAACTACGTGATAGTGGACGTCATCCAGACCGACGCAGCGATCAACCCCGGTAACAGCGGCGGCCCGCTCCTGAACCTCCGCGGCGAGGTGATAGGGATGAACACGTGGATACTGAGCGACACGGGGCAGTTCAGCGGCATAGGGTTCGCCGTCCCCAGCGACACCATTCAACGCGAGATCGGCAGCCTCATTGAGACAGGCACCTACCAGCACCCCTGGATAGGCATAGTGGGCCGGGAGATGATGCCCGACCTCGCCGAGGCCATGGGCCTCGACAGGGACACCCTTGGCACCCTCGTGATATAGGTGAGCGACGGGGGGCCGGCGGAGGAGGCGGGACTGCAGGGCGGGGACACGCAGACGACCATCGACGGGACGCTGGTGACCATAGGCGGCGACGTTATAATCGGGGCCGACGGCAAGACCATGAACAGCTTCTACGACCTAATATTCTACGTCTCCAGGTACAAGAAGCCGGGCGACGTACTGACGCTGACCGTCATAAGAGACAAAGAGATCATGGATGTCGAGCTCACCTTGGGCGTGAGGCCGAGCCCCTAGCCGGTTCCTTTGAATTGCTTCATCTTTCCCACGCTTTAGCCCATGAGACGCCTGAAGCCGGCGGTGGGCTACGTCTCACTGGATGGGGTTAGATCGTCTAATCTATGAGCCTGGTTTCTGCGTCCCTTGAACGTAGAGACGGTTTCAAAGCCGGCCTGTCTCAGGCTGGCCGCGGCTTCGTCCAAGCGGTGGCCGAGCGCGGAGGGGGTGTGGGCGTCGCTTCCAACTGTCACGGTCTTTACACCAATTTCGTACGCCTCTTTCAGGAAACCCTGCACCGGGTAGAACTCTGTGAGCCCGTATTTATCCGACGAGGTGTTCACCTCTAGGCCCACGCCTCGCTCGGCGAGCTTCCGGAGGGCTTCCCGGTACTCTGACCCATATTCCTCGATGGCCGCCGGCTCGCTCCGCACCGTTCCTAGGTGCTTCCTCCAGTAGTCGGGGTGAGCGAGGACGTCGAATAGCCCACATTCCGCCGCCAGCCTCCAGACCGTAAAGTACTCGTCCGTCGCCTCGCGCAGCGGCCTACCCCTGAAGAAGTTGCGGGCGTCCACCCTTGACCCTATGTCCACGCCGTTCAGGTAGTGGACGCTGCCGAGGCAGTAGTCGAGGGGGTGTTCGTCGATTATCTTTTCAAGCCTCTTCTCCTCGCCGGGGAAGTAGTCCACCTCCAGTCCAGCCCGTAAGACCACGTCTGTGTCCTGCTGCGCCCCCCATATGCCTTCGAAGTACTCGTCAAGCTCGTCCATCCGGACGCTCAGGTACACGTCCGGCCCCGTGACGATGAGGTGACTGGTCAGGGCGATCTCACTGATGCCCCGTTCCTCGGCTGCGTAGATGATGGCCGGGAGGGTGGCGTCTGGGGCGTCTCTGCTGTGGCTCTCGTGGATGTGGTAGTCGAAAGGGAAGGTGAAGCGCATATTGTTGCCTATTGTCTCCGCGTCCAAGCTAAAGAGGGTTTCACATCGGGGTGCGGGCGGCCACCAGGACGTGTTGACCCATGTCAGTGACGCCCGGGTGGTTGCAGAAACTTTTCTCCAGCTCGATCAACGCCTCGACGGCCTCGGGGCTCTCAGCTATGCGTGGCATGTTGAACTCACCTGAGGTTATGGTGTTGGTGGCCGCGATCTCGACTACGCTGCACCCCATCCCCTCGAGGAGGCCGCGTAGATAGGTGCTCGTGTACAGGGTCATGGGCGCGTGCCACTCGGGTGAGCTGGGCCTCGAGTATAGTATCTCCGGGAAAGATGAGCCGCGTTTCCACTCCACGTGGTCCTCGATGTTCTCTAGGAAGTCGACGGCGTCCAGCGTCGATATGAGGTGAAAAGTACCGAGGAGGCTCATGGCGCTGATCACCAGAGGCGAGCCTGGTTTGGCTACTCTAATCAACTCTGATACGGCGTCTATGTGCCGCTCCCTGACGTATGAGAGGGCGCCGCCCAGGCATAGAACCACGTCGAACGTGTGGTCGGGTACGTCCTCCATGTCGCATACGTCGAGCCTTTTAATCGTCTTGACGCTGGCCTCCACCCCGGCCTCCGTTATCTTGGTGCGCGCGATCCGCAGCTGCTCATCCGATATGTCTCCGAGGTATACCTTGGCTCCTCTCTGGGCCAGCCATATGGTGTATCTGCCGGGGCCGCCGCCGGCGTCAAGGACGTAGTCGCCTTCTCTGAGGTACTTGGCGATGATGCTTGTCGTCGTCTCGAACTGCACGAGGCCGTGGAGGCTGCCTTCCAGCCGAGTCCACTCCTTGTCCCCATACGTGTTATAGTAGCGCCTGACGTCCTCCGGGATGTAGCTCATGTTTGGACCTCTATCCATAGGCTTTTGACGGTTTTGAGCAACATATATTGACCACGGGTTCAGGTATAAGGCTCTGTATCTCTGGTACCGAGCCGCGGTAACGAGGAGTCCCCTGTTTCAAAGTTAAGGTATACGTCTCCTCAATGGTTTTTAACATTAAAAAACGGGGTTTCAGGGGAACGCGGATGGAGGCAGTCGCACGCGGGGTGGTCGAGCAGGCCATAGACGACGAGCTCTCGGACAGGAGGCTCGAGCTCAGCCACAACACTTTCAGACGGTTCGAGGAGATGGGCATAATCGAGTCCGCGGAGAGCGCCATGTTCGGCAAGATATACTCCGAGGCGTTCAGCTACTTCATCAACTACAAGATGCACAGCAGGGAACCCATAAGCCTCCGGGAGATGGAGGAGTTCGAGCTGGTCATCGACCGCAGGGTCATGGAGATAAAGGGCAGGATAATGCACCTCACCGGGAGATAGTCGAGGCCGTATTTCTCTAGAAACGTTCTATAAACGATTAATATCCAAGCGGTGGAGCTGTTGACGTGAATAAACGGGTCTTGCTTCTAGTCGGCGTAGTCATCATCGTGGCCGCCGGAATCGTATTCCTGAATGACGGGGAGGAGCAGGTCAACGAAGAGGCCCCCGGGGAGCCTACAGTGCCGAGTGAGGAGCCGGAGGAGGCACCTGCAGCAGGTGAGGCGTCGGATTACCCGAAGATAGCCAGCTGGCTCGCCAAGAAAGACGAGATCATCGAGAGCGGTAAACCCTATGATCTCGTGATGGCCGGGTGGTTCACGCAGGAGGAGGCGGCCCGGTTCAGGGAGAACAACCCGGACGTGCTGCTGCTGGCCGGGTTGACCACCACTTGGGTCTGGGACAACGAGGAGTGGATGAGCTTCCTCGTGACCATAGCCAACCATGGCCGGGACGAGGCCATCGAGGTGACCGAGGAGATGTACCTGCACGACTCCGAGGGCGGGCGGTGCGCCTTCGGCTGGGCGTCGGAGGAGTGGGGCCACGGCGAGATATACGCCATGGACCCCCGCAACGAGGACTGGGCCAGCCTAGTCGTCAACTTCTACGAGACGGTGCTGGCGCAGCCCAGCCACGACGGCATAATAGTGGACATGGTCGTCGAGAGGCAGTACTGGGGGCAGGACGCCATAACCGACGAGGAGTGGACAGCCGCCACCAAGGCGATATACAGGAGGATCAGCGACCTCAACACCGAAGACAAGCTCGTGATCTTCAACGCCGGGGCACGGCTGTCCGACATCGACGACTACTCCATGTACTTCGACGGCTACCTCATGGAGAACTTCATGGGCGGCCAGCTGAAGACCACATTCAGCGAAGGGCTTGAGGCTTTGAACGGCGACAAGATAGTGATCTACGGGGTGGACACGGACGATACAGGCGTCGTCGACATGAAGAAGATGAGACTCGGGCTTACCCTCAGCCTCCTCGGGGACAACACCTACTTCACGTACGACTTCGGCCCCAGGGACCACGGGCAGGCTTGGTGGTACCCGGAGTACGACGTCGATCTCGGTGAACCCCTGGGGGAGTACTACGAATTAGAAGGCGCCTACTGGAGGGAGTTCGAGAGAGGCATCGTCGTAGCTGCTCCCGAAGGCGCATCAGTCAGCTTCGATGAAGAATACACTGACGTGACCTCAGGCGAATCCTCGGAGAGCTTCATCATCGAGGAAGGGGACGGCAGGATATTCATTTTAGAGGCGTCAACCAACTGACGCCAGTTGGAGCCGTTGGCGGAAAAGGTTAAATCGCATGCACCGGTTCCCCTAGGCGGCGGGTGAGTGGGGCCTCCTACCCGTTCCGCCCTAGAAATCCCGGAGCAAGGAGGTAGACACATGAAAAACAGAGACATAGCATTAATCGGTGTATACGCGGCGCTCTACGCCGCGATGGTCGTGTTCTTCGCGCCACTATCGTTCTACGCGGTGCAGTTCAGAGTCGCAGGAGTGCTGAGACCGGCGATAGCCCGGAAGAGGAAGCTCGCAGTCGGCTACGCACTGGGCGCCGCGGCGGCTAATCTGTTTAGCCCGTTCGCGGGGATATACGAGATACTATTCATGCCTGCGATGAGCCTCGTCGCCGGTCTTGCCGGGTACGAGGTGGCGAAGAGGCTCGGCGGCGGCTACTACAGCTGTGGGGCTGTGATAGCGGTTATTATCCCGGTGAGCGTGGCGTGGATGCTCAGCCAGCTCTTCGGCCTGCCGGTTGCTGCGACTCTCCCAGGGCTGCTGGTCAGCGAGCAGGTCATCAACGCATTAGGGTCAACCGTTTTTAGGCTCGTCGAGAGGAGGTACAGGTGGTGGGAGGAGTGAAGTGCGCAGTCATTCTCAGCGGCGGCCCGGACTCGGTCACTGTGGCGTACTGGGCTAAGAGCCGGGGCTTCGACGTCCACGCGGTCACGTTCGACTACGGACAGAAGGCGAAGATCGAGATATCGAGGGCGCGGGAGATCGCTGAGGCCATAGGCGCCACCCACAAGGTGATCGACCTGTCCAGGCTCTCCGAGATATACGAGGGTGTGACGAGCCTCGTCGACGAGGACATCGAGGTCACGGAGGAGTTCAGCGACCCCATAATAGTGCCCTTCAGGAACGGCGTCTTCATGGCGGTCACGGTGGCTTACGCCGTCGGGATAGGCGCGACACACATATTCTACGGCGCCCACGCCAGCGACGAGCCGTTCTACCCGGACTGCCGCAGGGAGTTCTACGAGGCGTTCCAGGAGGCTGCGCGTCTGGGCACCGAGACTGAGATGGTGATCCGGTCGCCCTTCAGCGATATGCCGAAGTCAGGGATAATCAGGAAGGCCGTGGAGCTCGGCGTGCCCCTCGACAGGACGTGGAGCTGCTACCTGAACGGGCCCGTCCACTGTGGCAGATGCGAGTCGTGCAACAACCGCAGGAATGCATTCGCCGAGGCGGGTGTACAGGACCCGACGGAGTACAGGGGTTAACCTGTTTTCACCAGCCTTATCAGCGAGGAAACAGTGGATTCCTGTATGAACGTCCGGATAGTCCGGCTGATGGGATGGTTCGGCGTCTTGGCGCCTATCCTCGCCGCGGTGATGATATACCTGAGCATAGGTTCCACGCCGGGGTGGAGCGTGACTGAGGATACCCTGAGCCATCTAGGCGCGGTGGGCTTCGGGGCTGTGCTCTTCAACAACGGCCTCGTGATGTCGGGCGCCTTGATGCTGGTCTTCGGGGCCGGGCTGTACGAGTTCTCGGCGGGGGACACGGTGGGCCGGATAGGCACTGGGTTGTACCTACTGAGCTCGGGTTTGGTCATCGCGCTGAGCCTGGCCACCTTAGAGTTTCAGCCCATTCACAACCTAGCCGCCACGGCGTTGTTTATCGCTCTGCCTCTCAGCGCCGCTGTCACCAGCGTTTACGCCTGGAGGATAGGATTGAAGCCCTACGCGGCAATGGGTTTCGCGGCTTCAGCGATCTCCGCTGCGGTCTGGGCTGCAGCGGGAAACGTGACGGCATTTTACGAGGTTATGGCGCTCGCACCAGTAGGGCTTTGGCAGATGACGCTCGGGTACTGGATGTGCAGGCAAGTCCCGGATGATGATCTGTAGCCTAGCCACCTAGACGCGATGGTGGCTATGGGTGGCCTCGTTTCTGGTGGGCTAAATTAGAAATTGTTGGTCTGAGCCGTATAGGGGAAGGCTATGGGTAGACCCTGCGCATATCCCGGGGGAAAGGCACGGTGTCCCTGATGTGCTCCAGCTTGAGCATCCACATGAGCACCCTCTCCACGCCCAGGCCAAACCCGCTGTGAGGCACAGTCCCCCACTTGCGGAGGTCCATGTACCACGCGTAGTTGGAGGGGTCCAGGCCGTCGTCGATGGTGCGCTGGTACAGCTGCTCGTAGTCGTGGACCCGCTGGCCTCCGCCGATGATCTCGCCGTAGCCAGCCGGCGCCAGCAGGTCGGCGCTCATGGTCACCTCGGGCCGGTCCGGGTTGGGCATGTGGTAGAACGGCTTTATGCCGCTTGGGTAGCCCACGATCCAAGTGGGCTTCTCGAACTGCTCCGTGAGGGGGCCCTCCTGCTGCCACCCGAAGTCGTCGCCCCAGTACATCTCGACGCCCTGGTTCTGGACGGTCTCCACGGCGTCGTCGTAGCTCATCCGGGGGAACGGCGGCTTCAGGCCGGCCAAGTAGTCCGGGTCCCCGCCCGCATTCAATACCTTCTCCGGTATCTCGTCGCCGAGGACGTTGGCGATGTGGCTCACAAGCCTGTCGCCGGTGGTCATTATCCCGTCGAGGTCGGTCCACGGCTCCTCCAGCTCCATGTGGAGGAACTCGCTGAGGTGCCGCCTGGTCCGTGACGGCTCGGCGCGGAAGCTGGGGGCGACGGTGTATATCTTGCCTAGGCTGCTGATGAGGGCCTCGGCGTATAGCTGCCAGCTCTGGCTCAGGTAGACGCCCTTCCTGTCGAAGTACTCGACGCTGAACAGGGTGCTTCCTCCCTCGACGCTAGCGGTCATGAACATGGGGGTCTGGACCTCCGTGAAGCCGTTGTCGTTGAACCAGTCTCGGGCGGCCTCCAGGAACTTGGCCCTGATCTGGAATATGTTCTGGAGCCTGGGCTCGCGTATGTAGAGGTGCCTGTTGTCCATGAGGAACTCGATGCCCTGCTCCTTCTTCACTATGGGGTAGTCCGGCTTGGAGACGTAGACGTCGCCGACGCCGTTCACCCTGACCTCCCAGCCGCCCGGCGCTCGGTCGTCCCGTTTGGCGACGCCCCGTAGCTCCAAGGCGGTCTCCAGGGGGTACTTCTCCACCTCGTCGAAGGTCTCGTCGTCGATGCCGCGCCTGTTCAGGGTGCACTGTATGACCCCTGACCCGTCCCTGAGCTCGAGGAACTGGATGCCTCCGCTGCTCCTGCTGGTGTATATCCAGCCACGGAGCTTGACCTCGGCCCCGTCCTCGATCTCTCCCTCCAGTATGTCGGCTGCGTCAACGAAACCCTTCATTTTAGACACTGAATCTTGTCTCAGCCTGTTAATGACTCTTTCCGATCACCGGAGCCGGCTAAGCCGTGGAGCCGGATATATGGAACGATGATCCATGTATTATGTAGTCTCCTTATACAGACTCATCTTCATTAAAACATAAATCAAAGACAGTGGCAGATATAACCATGGACAAGAGGATCAAGCGGTTAAACCGGCTCAAGATGCAGCTCAGCGGCTACGTCTACACCGGCCACAAGAGCAGGGACGGCTGGAGGGGCGAGCTCCCCCACTACCAGTTCGAGTGCCCCATCCACGGCCTAGTCGAGACCTACCCCAGCGGCTACGAGCAGCGGCTGGAGTGCCCCCTCTGCCTGGCCGATAGAAGGGAGAAGCGCCTCAAGGCAGCCGCCGGGGAAACGCTTTAACCCTGAGCGTTGTTTGAGGCATCATGGAGCCGATGACCAGAAGGGACATCATCAGATCGTATGAGTGCAGCCGCGCCAAGGTTTTCGTGTACATGGCTGAGACCCTCATCGAGCATCTGGGCGAGGACGAAGGCGGGAATGTGATCCGCGAGACGGTGCGGGAGATGAACAGGGACTCTGGTGAGAAGACCCGTAGGAGCTACGAGGAGCGGGGCGTCGAGAACACGTGGAGGAACCACAGGGACGAGAACGGCCCCCTGTACGCGCTGGCGTGGGTGGGAGGCGTCACGGTGGACGAGCCCGACTTGAAGGTGGTGGAGTACAGCTACTGCCCCCTGGGGGACGCCTTCGCCGAGCTGGGCCCCAGAGCCGAGAAGATCGGGGACATATACTGCGGCGTCACGGACGACGCGTTCTGGGAGGGTTTCAACCCCGAGTGGACGGTGACCCGCGAGAAAACGTTCAGCGTGGACGGCCTATGCAGGCTCGTCTGGCGGAGACGAGAGTAACAAACAGCCGCCTACCTATACAGGTCTCTCGGTTCAGCAGGCGTCAAAGCCTGTCGATGAACTCCCTGATGCTCCTCATTCCCAGCATTTGCAGGTTCCCCACGTTTGGCTTAGGCAGTATGAAAAAGCAGCAGGCTGTGGCTTCCCGGGGTAGATAAGAACAGGAGGGCTCCGGCATTATGGCTGCCGGGCTGGTTGAAACATAAAATAAGTGGAACCCTATCTCTTTGTTATGAGGAAGACTACGGCTGGCGTCGTTGTTATCGCTCTAATGTTTGGTGCCTTTCTGCTCATCAGATGGTATCCGCCGGCGGAGGAGCCGCCCGAGGTCGTGCACGAGTTCCCCGTCCAGGGCGTGATGGGCAGGACCATCGCCTACTACTACTTCCCGGGGATATACGGTTCCCTGTACGATGCTGAGAGCAACCAGAGGCTCGTGTCCAAGGCGAAGGCGTGCGGGGCTGACTATGTCCTCCTGAGGGCGTTCTACAACTGCACCGGGGGCGGGGCTCTGGTGGGGGACACGGGGGAGGCGAAGGCGGGCCTCGAGGCCGTCATAGAGGAGGCCCACGGCGAGGGGGTGGGGGTGTTCCTGTCCCCCTTCGTGGAGTCCATGATGTTCTGGCCCGAGGCCAAGTGGACGCTGGGCGCAGACGCGTGGACCCCGCTGGTGGTTGAGTGGGCGCGGTTCGCCGAGGAGAACGGCGTCGAGATGTACGCCCCGGGCTTCGAGATGGCGATCATACTGGACGAGGATGAGGCCGAGGCGTGGTTCATCGACGTGCTGCCCAGGATACGCGAGGTCTACTCGGGTGAGGTGGGGTTCGCCGAGATACCCTACGGGCGTCGGTGGGAGCGGCTGAACGGCAGCAGGGTCTTCGAGGGATACGATTTCGCGGGGATAACCATATTCCCGTGGAAAGACTACGGCGGCGTCCACGACATGAGGAGCATGGACGACATGGCGGAGCACGTCGAGTCTCAGGCCAGGCTCCTCGAGAACATAGGCGAGTGCTACGGCTTCGACGAGCTATACGTGGCGACGCTGGGCATGGACTTCTGGCACGACGGGATGCCGTCGGCGGAGAGGAGGGCCCAGGGATACATGGCCGCGCTGGAAATCCTCAGCGGCCACGACGTTACGGGCGTCTTCCTCCACATCTGGGCTTCGGAGCACGACCACCTGGGCGACGCGACCGACGTGGAGGATATGCTGAGGGCCAGGTGGACGAGGTAGGTGCTACCAGCCTACGGCGCATCCGTCGCCCCTGGGGTCGGAGCCCGCTGTGAGGACCCCCGTCTCTGGGTCCCTGTGTATCATCTGGCCTTTCCCGAACAGTATTCTCCTCCATCCCGACGCACGCTCTGCTTGGTGGCCCATGGCGGATAGCCGGTTCACGGCGTCCACGGTGATCCCCTCCTCCAGGAGCACCTTGCCGCCGCTGGTGCCGTCCACTATGAAGAACCGGGGCGCGTCCAGCGCCTCTTGGGGGTTCATCCCGTAGTCCACCGTGTTGACTATGACCTGGACGTGGCCCTGGGGCTGCATGTAGCCGCCCATGACGCCGAAGGGCGCGTATAGGTCGCCGTCCCTGGTGGCCATGGCGGGGATTATGGTGTGGTATGGGCGTTTCCCGGGCTCAAGCCTGTTGGGGTGCTCTGGGTCGAGGGTGAACCCGTAGCCCCTGTTCTGGAGGGTGAAGCCGCAGTCGTGGGGGATGATGCCTGTGCCGAAGCCGTTGTAGTTGCTGTTTATGAAGCTGCATGCGTTGCCCTGGCCGTCCACGACGCAGAAGAAGACGGTGTCGCTGCCCGAGGGTACGCCTTTCCCGGCTCCCACCGACGCCCTGTCTGGGTTCAGCAGCCTGCGTCGTTGGGCAGCGTACCTCTTACTGATGAGCTCCTCGACGGGGACGCTGACCACGTCAGGGTCGGCGACGTACCACCGGGTGTCCGCGAAGGCCAGCCTCATGGCCTCGATGAGGGTGTGGAGGTGCCGACGAAGCCGTGAGGTATGCCGTCGAAGCTGTATTCCTCGATGATGTTTAGGGCGATGAGGGCGGTGATGCCCTGGCCGTTGGGCGGGACCTCATGTACTTCGAGGCCCTTGTAGTTGGTGGATATGGGCTCCGGGAAAGTGTTTCCATGATTCTTAAGGTCTTCAAGGGTCATGGTTCCACCCAGGTCGCCCAGCACCTTGACTATCTCCTCGGCTACCCTGCCCTCGTAGTAGCCGGCCTTGCCGTGCTCGGCCACCTCCCTGAAGGTCCGGGCCAGGTATCTGTTCCTCATGAGGCCGCCCGGGCGCGGCGCCTCGCCGTCCATCAGCAGCTCGTCGTGGTGGGGGCCGTTCATGAGCTGGGGTACGCCCAGGCCCCAGGCCCTCGCGGTGACTGGGCTCACGGGGAAGCCTTCCTCCGCTAGGCTGATGGCTGGGGCGAGCGCCTCGCCCATGGTCATGGTGCCGAAGCGTTCCACGGTGTCCACCCAGCCGGCGGCAGCGCCGGGGACGGTGACGGTGTGGACGCTGTACCGGGGGAGCTCCTTGATACCCTGCTCCGCCAGGTACTCTATGCTGAGGCCGGCGGGGGCCCTGCCGCTGGCGTTGAGCGCCTTCACCGTCCTCGTGTCCGCGTCGTAGAAGAGGCAGAAGCAGTCCCCGCCTATGCCCGTGCTGGTGGGCTCGGTGACGTTGAGGGCCGCCGTGGCGACGGCTGCGTCTGCGGCGTTGCCGCCGTCCTGCAGGATTCTTACGCCGGCCATGGAGGCGAGGGGCTGGCTGCTGGCGACCATGCCATGGGTGCCGTATACTGGTGAGCGCCGGGAGTTGAACCTCATATCCATGGTGGTCCTTGGGGGCGGGACATAAAGTTAACGGGAGGGGCTAGTCGTAGCCCAGGCTTCGGAGGGTCTCGGGCAGCTCGGTGAGGCGGGTGACCACGGCGGCGGCTTCAAGCCGATCTATGTGTTCAGTGGTGTAGCCTCTGGTGTTCACGAGTATAAATGCGCCGCCGGCTGCCTTCGCGGCCTCGGCGTCGTGGTCCGAGTCCCCGACGTAGATGAAGCCGTCTCTGCCGTGGAGCCGCAGCGCCCTGTGTATGGGCTCGGGGTCGGGCTTGACGTAGAGACAGTCGTCTCGGGTCACGGTGTGGGTGAAGAATCTTCCGAGGCCGCCGTATTCATGGCTGCCGAGTATTCTCTCGACAGACTCCCTAGACGCCGTGGTGACCAGCGACATATCGTAGCCAGCATCCCGGAGGGAGTTCATCGCCTCCTCCGCGCCCGGGAGGAGGACACTCAACGCGTGGTCGGCCCTCTCCTCCTCCATGAAGGGCTCGTTTATGGCCCTCATCAGCGCCGTGGTGGCCTCCTCGGGGAGGCCGCTCCTGTCCGCGTGGGCCCGGGCTGCGTTCCATATGTGGGCCATCCTCTCCAGCCCGGCTACCTCGCCGTGGGGTATCCCGTGGGCGGCGGCGATGTCCTTCATCCTCTGCTTGATGGAGCCATAGGAAGGGTTGTGCCGTACGTGTGGGCTGTGCCTGGAGAGGTCGGTCATCTCTATGAGGGTGCCGTCCATGTCGAAGAGAAGCAGGGGCTTCATCATGCGTATGCTCCGCTGAGGATGTTACGATATACGTTGCGTCTTATTTATGTTGATAAAATTTGGAGATAGAAACGGTTTGTGTGGGTTGTTACCAGCCGAAACCCGATCTGGGTGCATCCACTTCGTCGTTTACGTTGTCCTGGTCCCTGGGCCTCTGGTGGGCTCCGTCCGAGTCCTCTCCCTGCTGGAGGGGGCCGGGGGCGTCGCCGCCCGAGTCTCCAAGTACCAAGGCTGTTGACGCGAGGACGCTCAGCAGTAGCACCGCCGCCAGTAGTCCGGTGACGATTTTCTTGCGCATGTTTGGTCACGCATTGAGTGTCATCGATATATGTAAAGAACAGCGTGGAACGATCATTCCAAGGGGCGCGTCCCTCAGTTCCCGTTAAATACGCCGCCCTGTACTATGCGGTATGGCTGGAGCAGGCGAAATCCTCCTGTCGCTGGGCTTGATAGCGTCGGGTCTGCTGGCGGGGTACCTGTACAGGAACAGGGTCCCCCACGGCGTGAGGCGGACCGAGGGGGAGATCAACCGGCTGAGGAGGAGGCTTCAGGCGGCGGCGCTGCTCTACGTGAACCCCGTGGCGTTTGGGGGAGCCATCTGGGCCCTGGACCTGGGTGACGTGAGGATAGTGGCGCTGCCTTTCGTCGGTGCGTTCGCCATCTTCCTGGGTGGGGCGTTGGCGTATCTCGCCGGACGCGGGCTGGGCTTGGGCAGGAGGCAGATGGGTGTGTTCGTCACCTGCGGCGGCTTCACGAACATCGGCAGCATCGGGTCCCTGGTGGTCTTCTTCCTGTTCGGGGAGGCCGCGGTGGCGTTGATGCCCTTCTACAAGCTGTTCGAGAACTTCATCTACTATGGGGTGGGGTTCCCCTACGCCAGGTCTATGAGCGACGCGGTTTCAGAGAATGAATCCGTCGGGGATAGGCTCAGGAGCGTGTTGACTGACAGGTTCGTTGTGGTCGCCGTCACAGGCATGGCGGCTGGGTTGGGGCTGAACCTCCTAGGCTTCGAGCGCCCCGGGTTCTACTCGACTTTGAACGGCGTGTTGATCCCTCTTGGCACCCTGCTGCTGCTGTCCTCCATAGGCATGGCGATGAGGTTCGGGAGGATGCGGGGCTATCTCCGTGAGGCGGGGGTCATCTCGTTGATCAAGTTCGCCGCGGTGCCGGGAAGCGTGTACCTGGTGGGCTCGTTGCTCGGTTTGGGCGGCGTGGACGGGGGGCTGCCGTTGAGGGTGTCGGTGGCTCTGGCGTCGATGCCCGTGGCGTTCACGGCCATGGTGCCGCCGACCCTCTACGATCTGGACGTGGACTTGGCGAACATGGCTTGGTTCGTGACCACGGCGCTACTGGCGGTTGTGGTTCCTGCTCTGTGGCTTCTACTAGCTTGATACGTCTTCCTATAGCTTGGTGTCTCCGGTTTCTTGGTCCCGTACAAACATTATATTTTTGTTGACTTGCAGAGGTAGCATCCAGGCTCATCCCTTATGCGGACATCGACGAACCCCGCGTTACTCAGCAGCCAAACCATCTCCTCCTCATCGGGAAGCGTGTCATTCGCTACGGCGAGGGTCGCGTCTAAGTGGCGAGCCTTTATCTCGGCGCTGCTGAGGGCGTGAGCTATTATCAGCTTTCCCCCATTCTTCAGTACTCGGTGCATCTGGGAGAGCGCCTTCTCCCTGTCTTCGATGTGGGGGAATAGACCGAAACAGGTCACGGCGTCGAAACAACTCGACGGAAGATCCATCGCCTCGACGTCCTGGTTCATAACCGCCACGTTTTGGAGATGGGAGTGTTTCGACCTGCATATTCTCACCATCTCCTCGGCGTAGTCGATGGCCGTGATCGATCCGGAGAGCCCGACCGCCTGGACGAGGTAGGGTATCAGCACGCCCGTACCCGTGCCGGCGTCCAAGATATTCTGCCCTGGCTTCAACCCGAAGCCCAGTGTGATCCTCTCAAGGAACCGCGCCAGCTCCGGTGTGCCGTACTTCTCGTCCCATTTGCTGGCGGCCTCGTTGAAGAAGGCTCTACGGCTCACGGCCACCCCTCCTTGTGTAGAGGAGCGCGGCGGAGGCCGCAGCCACGACCACCGCTAGGGCCGTCGTCATCTGGTAGGGTGCCGCCCTTCTCTCTTCCTCATAGACGGTTGAAACGTCGTCAAGGCGTATGACGGTGCTTGTTTTAATCATTTCATGGTTTCCTGTTTCTTCGATTGGCTATCTTACTACAGACGCATGCCTTTAATATTATTTTTACATGATTCAGTAATACGATCTAGGTCTCGTGCAAAGCTTCAACTGCTTGAAGTTAGTTGGCGCCCCGGGGAAGACTCGAACTTCCGACCACCTGCTTAACAGGCAGGGGCTCTACCTACTGAGCTACCGAGGCATTATCTCCTATGGACTCCAACATCTCTATTATAATCTTCCTAACCACATTCGCGTCGGCCCGGGCCCTCACCCGCCGCAGCACCTGGCCCACGAGGTACTCGGCCGCCTTACCCGTGCCGCCCAGGTAGTCCTCCACCGCCTGGGGGTTCTCGGCGACCACCTCCGCGACCACCTCTCTGAGCCTGCCCCTAGGCATCAACGCGAGGCCCTTCTCCTCGACCAGCCGGCGGGGCGACTCCCCTCCCGCCGCGTAGTCCTTGATGAGCTCCTTGGCGGTGCGCTGCGAGATGACCCCCTCGTCGATGAGCGTCAGGAGCTCCACGAAGGTCCCGGGCTTGACACCGCTCTCCCCAAGCGTGAGCCCTAGGTAGTTGAGGCTCTTCAACAGGTACGTCACCAGCCAGTTGGCCACCGTCTCGGCGTCGCCGTAGAGGCGGCAGCACTCCTCATAGAACAGGCTCATCTCCAGCCCCGCGTTCACTATTATGCCGGCCTGGAACCCGGTTATGCCGTACTGCTCCACTAGGCGCATGGTCCTCTGGTCGGGGAGCTCCGGCATGGTGGCCTCTATCGTCTCCACCCACCCGGGTCTGAGATTAATCCTGACGAGGTCGGGCTCCACTATGTACCCGTAGTCCTCCTCCTGCTCCTTGCCGCGGAGGCTCACAGTGCTGCCGGTCCCAGAGTCATAGTGCCTTGTCTCCCTGGCCACGTCGACGCCCATCCTAGCCATGCTGCGCTGCCGGACCGCCTCGAAGCTCAGCGCCTTCTCCACGTTCCTGTAGCCGGTGATGTTCTTGACCTCGACGCGGCTGCCGCCGTCTACGCTCACGTTGGCGTCGACCCTGAGGGAGCCCTCGGCGTGGGGGTCGTAGACGCCCAGGTGGTCCAGGGTGACGCCCAGCTTCTCCAGGAACAGCCTGGCCTCTCTGGTGTCAGCGATGTCGGGCTCGGTGACGATCTCTGCGAGGGGCACGCCGCTCCTGTTGTAGTCGATGAGGTTGTACAGTGAGGACGTGATGTCGCCGCCGACGTGCACCAGCCTGGCAGGGTCCTCCTCCAGGTGCACCCGCCTTATCCGTATCCTTCTGCCGTTCAACACTAGGTAGCCGGCTTCGGCGAGGGGCTGCTCGTACTGGGTTATCTGGTAGTTCTTGGGCATGTCCGGGTAGAAGTAGCTCTTCCTGCTGAACCGGACGGCTGGGGCGAGGCTGCAGTTCAGGGCCTTGGCTATCCTTATGCCGTGCTCCACGGCCTTCTTGTTGATCTTGGGCTTGCTGCCGGGGAAGCCGAGGCAGATGGGGCACGTGTTGGCGTTGGGCTCGGCGTCGGCCGAGTCGGTGCTGCAGCCGCAGAACAGCTTGCTCGTCGTCCTGAGGCGGACGTGGATTTCCAGGCCGATGGTCGCCTCCATCTCAGCCCTCCTCCACCGCCGCGGTGGCGCGGATCACGTCGGCCTCGCCCAAGTGGTCGGCCATGACGTGGAGGCCCACGGGCATCCCGTCTGACTCTCCGCAGGGCACCGACGCCATGGGTATCCCGGCGAGGTTGGGCGCCACCGTCAGCACGTCCATCATGTAGTGCTGTATGGGCTCCATGTCGGCGACCTCGTCGAACCTAGGTGCCACCACGGGCATCGTCGGCGCCGCCAACACGTCCACGTCCCCGAAGACGCGTTTGAAGTCCTCGATGACCCTGGTCCGTACCCTCAAAGCCTTCAGGTAGTAGGCGTCCCGGTACCCCGCCATCCTGGCGTAGGTGCCCAGGATTATGCGGCGCTTGGCCTCGTCGCCGAAACCCGCGCTGCGGACGGCGCTGAAGTACTCATCGAAGGTGCCCTCCAGGGGCATGTGGAGTCCGTATCTGAGGCCGCAGAACTTGGCCAGGTTGGTTGACGCCTCGGCCATGGCGATGATGTAGTAGCTGCTGAGGCTGTACCTTGTGAAAGGCAGCGAGACCTCACTTATCTCCGCGCCCCGTTCCTCGAGGCGTTTGATGCCCCGCCAGACCGCTTCCGAGACGCCCTGGTCCACGCCCTCGCCGAAGTACTCCCGGGGGACGCCTACGCGCAGCCCCTCTACTGGTTCGTCGGCTCTGGCAACGTAGTCATCCACTGGAGCGTGCAGGACCGTTGAATCGTACCTGTCTGGGCCCGAGATGACCGAGAGGAGGAGGGCCGCATCCCGTACTGTCTTCCCCATGCAGCCTATCTTGTCCAGGCTGTTGGCGTAGTCGATGAGCCCCCACCTGCTGGTCCTGCCGTAGGTGGGCGTTACGCCCACCACGCCGCAGAAGCTGGCGGGGCAGCTTATGGAGCCGCCCGTGGACTCGGATATGGCGAGGTGCGGGAACTCCGCGGCGGCGGTGACCACGGCGGCGCCGCCTGAGCTGCCGCCGGGGCTCCTCTCGGGGTCGTGGGGGTTGAGGGGGACGCCGTAGGGCGTGTTGACGTTGAAGGTGCCGAACCCGAATTCGTCTTGGGCTGTCTTGCCGAGGATGGCGGCGCCCTCCAGACGACACTTGGCCACCACCGTCGCGTCGAAGGGAGGCACGTAGCCCTCCAGCACTCTGGAGCCCGCGGTGGAGGGCATCCCCTCTACGCACACGTTGTCCTTCACCGAGACGTAGACGCCGGATAGCCGCCCCTCGTCCCCAGCCCTAAGCGACTCGGGCAAGTGGTTGAAGGCCCTGTACATGTGGTCTATTCGACGCGCCTGCTCTAGTACGTTCACTGTATCCGCGGCCCCCTGAAGTAACCGTCTTCCCTGTGCGCCGAGTTGGCGAGGGGGTCCCAGCTCCAATGGCTGACCTCGTCGTCCCTGAGGACACCCTCAAGCTCTACGGGGTGGTAGCTGGGCTCGACGCCCTGGGTATCCACCTCGTCCAGCTCCCTGAACGCCTCCAGTATCACCTTGAGCTGCCGCTCGTACCGCTCCAGCTCCTCGTCGGTGAGGCTGAGGTGGGCCGCCTCGGCTACCCGGCGGACCATGCCGCGGTCTATCTCGGCGTCAGACACGTCTGTGCGCCTCCTGGCGGCTTGAAACAACCTTGCTAGGTTCTTGAGGTGAGGCGTGTGACGGTATTAATGCATTCACCTGTCAACATCTTCACCCCGACGCCACCGTAGACGCCGGCTCGTTATATAAAAATTGCTGTAGGGGCGACGGTTCAACGCTTGAACGGGTTCCTGCCGCTTATGCAGTAGGTGCAGACGTGCTCCCTGGGCAGCCCCACGGCCTCCAGTATGTGCTCCTCGTCGTTGTACCGCACCCTGTTGATGCTGGGGAGATTCTTGGACACCAGGTCCCCTATCTCGGCGAGGCTCTTACCCTCGTAGGGCCGCGCCGCCAGGGGTTTGTCCGGGGGATCGCTGAAGCACGGGTGGAATATGGGTGCGTAGCTCACCAGGAACTCCACCTCCCTCGCCCCGGCCTTGACGAGGTTCTGAGCCACGGACTCGCTTACGGTGCCCCTGACGATGCTGTCGTCGGTGATGATCACCTTCTTGCCGTCCACGGTCTCCCGTATGATGTTGTGCTTCAGGTCGGACGCCAGCTTCCTGTACTCGGGGTCGTCGATGATGTACGTCCTCCCCATGTACGCGTTCTTGATTACCCCCTCGTCGGCGGTGACGCCGAGGCCCTCCGCGACTCCCGTGCACACGGACCTGCCCGAGTCGGGCACCGGGATGACCACCAGGTCGTCCGGGGCCCCCTCCGCTACCCCGTACTCGTCCCTGAGGCCGTGTAGCTCCACGAGGGCGTGGCCCAGCGCCTTACGCGCCGAGTGAACAGTCCTTCCCTCTATCACCGAGTCGGGGCGGCCGAAGTAGACCCACTCGAAGACGCAGTGGGCCGGCCTAGGCGGCAGCACCTGGGTCTCCTCGACGCCGCCCTCGTCCACGCGGAGCAGGGAGCCTGGGGCGACGTCCCTCCTCGTGGTGAAGTGCTCGCCCATGTTCTCAAGCACGTCCATGGGGGCGGACTCGCTGGCGACGTAGCCGCTGGCCTCGTTGGCCGCCAAGTAGAGCGGCCTCACGCCGCGCTCGTCCCTGGCGGCGTACAATCGGCTCTCGTTCTCGTCCCTGTCCCAGACGCACGCCACCAGGCTGTAGTAGGAATCCCTGTGGCTCTTCATGGCCTCGGCCAGGGCGTCCCCGAAGCCTTTGCCTTCGCTCAAAAACTTGTTGATGGTCGCCGCGACCAGCTCCTCGCTGGTGCCCCCGTCCCGAGGGAAGTAGCCGTCCAGCGCCAAGCTGAATATGAAACGGCTGTCTTGCCTCGACTCGTGGGGCGGGTAGCCGTTGCCGGCGTTCTCTCCGCTGGCGCACCCTATGGATGCGTAGTCGTCGGGGTGCATGAACGAGCGGAACTGTTCGTCGAAGACGCCGCTGGCCAGCCCCCGGTCCTTCCACGTCCTGAGGCTGTGGTCGCCCGCCGCCGTGAGGCCGCTGCTCTCCTGGCCCCTGTGCTGCACACCGTAGAGGGTTTGAAGGCCCTTGGCGCAGGCGCCCTTTCTCGAGTATACCCCGACGACGCCCTTCATACCCATGATTGATCGGTTACAACTTAAAAGGCCAGCGGCCTCGCTGTTGCGTTTTCCATGAAACTTAACATTCGGGGTGCAACGGCCACAGCCCCGACTTATATATGGAGTGTACTCAATGAAACCGCATGGATACCACTGAACTGAGGAACAGGATCAAGGACTCGGTGACCATCCTCGAGAACTACAGGAGCTTCGGCCCCATGGTGAACGATGGCATCGACGCCCTCAACAGGATAAACGCCTGCGTCGCGGAGCCCACCCCGGAGCGGGTCGCCGAGGCCAAAAGCCTCCTTGAAGGGCTTAAAAGGGAGATCGGGCCCTACCGTAGCTACGTGCCCACCGTCGCCCAAACGCTCCAGGAACTCAACACGTGGGCGAAGACCGTCTAGCCCTTCAGCTTCATCCCCATGTCGGGTGAGAGGAGGAACGGCGGCAGGTGCGCCGCCAGGTTGCTGAAGGGCAGCACCTCGGGCTTCAGCCTTATCCCCAGCGACTCGGCCATGAAGTCCCTCCTGGCCTGTATCCTGTCCCAGGCCTCCGGGTAGGCGGCGGCGAAGTCGGCCCTAAGCCTGTTATCCGCGAGGACTACGCCGTCCTCCATGTTGGTGGTGAAGTAGGGGGTGCCCGTGGCGGGTATCACGTCCACCTGGAGCGCCATACCCGACCTGAGCCTCAGCCGGGAGCCCCTGTATACGGGGCTGTTGAGCCACTCGTCCAGGTGTATGAGGTGCCCCGGGTTCAGTTGCACCCCGTAGAACGGGTCGCCGATACGGTCGTGGATGGCCCTGTATAGGGCGCCGCCCTCGACGCCGAGCCCTAGGACCCTGTACCACTCGGCGACGGCCTCGAAGTAGGGGGCAACGAGCCTGGGGACGTAGTCGCTGATACCCTGGGGCAGCTGAGCCTCGTCCTCGACCACCCAGCCGGCTCGGCAGTTGAGGGCGCCCCAGACGCCGTACGCCGTGGTGAACGGGTCGCCCCGCGTTATCTCCCTGCTGGATGGGCTGGGTAGCCCCATGAAGGCGCGGGGCCCCGAGCTCAGCATAAGGTGGCATGAGAGGGGTATGCCTGTAACCTTCATGAGCGTCACCGCCTCGTACTCGGTCATCCCGGGCTCCAGGTTGAACACCACGTCCCGGACCGCCTGGGAGGTGTGGCACGCCGCGTACTCGAACCACGCCAGCTGGTCCACCTCGTTCACGGCCCTGAGGCCGTCGGTGGGGTGCATCAGCAGCCTGTTGGCGTTCATGACGTTGTGTTTGCCCACCGTCTCCCGGAGGGCGTCGGCGATGTACGAGGGTACCTCCAGCCGGTACTCGGGGTTGGCGGTCTCCTTCTCGGTGTAGTACTTCCAGCCGGCGACGCCCACAGTGTCGCCGTCCTCGACGCCGGCCTCCATGAGTATCATGCTTAGGGGCCTGGTGGTGGACCTGTCCTGGGCCATGAGGCTGAAGCTGGGGTAGAGCACCGGCCTCAGGCTCTCCTTGACGAGTGATACCGGGTAGTAGCCGAGGCCTTCGTGGCCCATGACCAGGGATGCCTTGCGGGTGGCCACGTCCATTATGAGCATGGACTCCTCGAAACGGGGGTCGTAGCCCGTGAGGTAGGCCAGGTTGGCGAGGTGCTCCCTGTCCCCGTAGACCACGATGGACGTGTAGCCGGCGTCCGCGGCGGCTTCGTATAGCTTCTCCAGCCGGGTCTGATAGGTGGAGCCTGATACCCTGGGCTCCGTTTTAGGCATCCCAAAGTCGGGGAGGTCGATCTCGGCCAGCGTGGACGAACCCATCTAGAACACTCATATTATACTCGGGCGACGCGTATTTAGATAGTATATGTTTAAAATCGTGCTGTCTACCCAGTGATTCGTTAGTTGTGGACAGCTCTGAGGAAAGAAGTGGGTTGTAAGCTATCCCTTTTATATCTGATTTACACCAATTTACTTTATGACATAAAGTTATTTATATGGAAAACCTTTCTAAGGTGTCAGGTGAGCGGCGTTAAGCGACGAGATAGACCTCGAGGAGATAGAGCGGAGAGCCTTGACGGCTTATAATGAGGATGGATTGCTCGACATCTTCATTGGTGGATACCTGATTTTCTCCGGCTTGAAGGCTTTCATCCATCTGGAGCATCGCAACATTCTATTATCCATTCTTCCTGGTCTGGGCGTATTGTTTTACAATGAGGTAAAGAAACTTGTGACGTATCCCCGCATAGGTTACATGAAGTTTACAAAAGAGAGAAGGGCACGAATCGCGAGAGACTCGATTATAGTAATATTAGTTTCGGCGTTCGTGACGTTCACAGGGCTGTTCACTGGCATGGGTTCGCCCGAAAGTGCTCCTTGGGGGGTTCTGCTCCTAAACAAGTATAACCTACTTTTCCAAGGAGGTGTTCTCGCTTTCATCTTTTTTATGCTGGGTAAAATAATGGGTGTAAACCGGCTCTACCGTTACTCCGTCCTATCACTACTGGTCTTTCCTGCAGGGTACCTTTACTTAGACTCACCTTACATGGTCACGTTGCAGAACATGGGCACTCAGTGCGCGATCATCGGCGTAGTAATGGTGGGATATGGAGCCTTACACCTTCGACGCTTCATCGTAAGGTGCCCTAAAGAGGCTTAACAATTTGATGACTCCACCTAGCAATAAAAACCTCCCCTCCTTGAATGAGATCGACAGGCTCATCCACGAGCCAGCAAGGCTCCTCATTATGGCCAACCTCTATGTATTGGAGGCCGCCGACTTCCTGTACCTCATGAACCAGACGGGCCTCACATTCGGCAACCTTAGTGGACACATGACGAGACTGGAGGAGGCTAGATACATAGAGGTGGAGAAGTCCTTCGTGGATAAGCGACCCAACACCCGGCTCAGCCTCACGGATGCGGGGAGAAAGGCCTTCGAGGAGTACAGGAAGAGCATGAGGGGGCTCCTCGCTTAAGCTTTTGACACCCTTTTTTAGCTCTTCATACATTGACAGGAAGTCTTCATCGAACTCTGCCTTTGGGCCAACTCAGTGCAGGCTGCCTTAAGGATCGCTCCATTCGTTAGCCTTGCTTGGATTTTGGTGATGCGAATACCCTTCTCTGAGACTAGGAACAGTAGAGGCATTGATGGGTAGCCTTCTGTGGGTGAGGTGGTGCTTGAGTAACCTGTCCGGGTTATGAGGATACCTTTCCCCGTAAATTTTCTTTAATCTAAAAAATTTTAAGGCTAAATTGTATTCAACGTCCAGCCGATCCTCTCAGATAGCTGTGTAAAAACAGGGGGACAGCTTCGAGTCCATGCATGCGTCACTCGAAGTACACGTTGTTGGCCTCAAGCGTCTCACGAAGCCGCTGATAGGGGAGTCCCCGGCTGTCCAGCCCCATCTCGGTACATAGCGCCGTGGCGGTCCCCGCGGCCTGCCCCTGGCCCATGCAGCACACCGTGTTCCGCGTGGACATGTGGGCCCTGTGGTCCGACGTGATCATCATGCCCGTGGCGTAGAGGTTGTCCACGCCCTTCACGCAGAGGGCGCGGTAGGGGACCCCGTAGGTGCCGCCGTCCTTTATCTGGAGCCGGGGCGCCATGTCGTGGAACCCGTAAACGAAGGTGTCGTCGTCGAAGTGGCGGCCCTCGATGACATCCTCGTGGGTTATGTCGTAGTCGCAGGCTATGAGGCGGCCGCGGCGGACGGTGAGCCCCGGGCTGGTCCGGGCGATGAAAGACTTCTCGAACCCAGGGACGCGTTCCTTTAACAGCTCCGCGCCCCTTTGCATGCGTTCACGCAGCTCCATCTCAGCCAGCGTGACGTCGTCGCGGTCCACGACGCTGCCCGGGAGCTTGTAGTTGCACTTCACGAACATGAGGTAGTTGTCGTGCAGGGTGGTGGTCACCGAGGACATTCCCAGCTCCCTAGCTCTGTCGGTGAACCCGGGGATCTTGGCAGCCTCGGCGTCCACCCGGATCACCCTGCCTTCCTCGCCGCTGCGTGGTCCGCGGCAGAATTGTCTCACTGCTCCGTGGGACTCGATGAAGGCATGGTAGTCGTCGATGGAGGCGTTGGCGAGGCCGAAGCTGTTGACGCTGTTGTAGTCGTTGGGGACGGTGTACTCGGCGCCGGCGTACGCGCACAGGTCCCCGTAGCCGGTGGCGTCGATGAAGCTGTGGGCCATGAACGCCTCGCGTCCGCTGCGGCTCTCCGTGATCACGCCCTTTATCCTGGTCTCGTCCATGACGGCACCGGTGAGCAGGGTGTTCAGCGCTAGGTGTACGCCGGCCTCCCTGAGCATCCTGAAAGCAAGTAGCTTGTAGAGCTCCGTGTCCACCGCGGTGCATACTGAGTCGTAGCCTCGGCCGCCCTCCATCTCCGGGTACCCGGACGCGCCTCCCATAGCCGTGAGACGGTCCATGAACTCCATCGGGATACTCCTGACGACCTTGCGCTTCTCGACGCCCGGGAACGCCGTGTACAGGTTGTAGAAGCTGTGGATGGCCGTGCCTCCCTCCACGGCGATGCCCCCGCAGTACCCCTTGGACTCGACCAGCAGGGTCTCGGCGCCCAGCCGGGCCGCAGCGATGGCGGCGAACAGCCCCGCGGTGCCGCCTCCCGCCACCACGACATCAAATTTTTTCACCGGCAGATCCCTGCCGGGTTCACGGTAGAACCCGCCACGCTCCGATCCAGTGTCACGTTTGTCCATGATGCCTCTTCCTTCGATGACTCGGGTTAAATAGTTTTCAATAATCGTCACCGAGAAGAACGCGCGTACCCAGTGGGAGCCTTTCAGTTTCCGCGTTCAATCAAGCCTTTGAGGGCAGAGACCAGCAGAAAGCAGGCGACGAGGGTAAAGACTATGACGCCGCTGGTGGCCACGTCGAAGACCGCCGAAGCGAAGACCCCGGCCACCACGCTCCCCACCCCGAAGACCACGCTCATGAACGCCGTCCTCCTGAAGCCCAGGTCGAGCTGGAGCGCCGTGAGCCCCGGGAGAACCAGCAGCGCCGTCACCAGTATCATGCCCACCACCTTTATGCTGAGGACTATGGTGACGGCCACCAACAGGTTGAAGACCGCGCTGAGCGCCCCCACGGGCACCCCCATGAGCCTGCTGGCCTGCTCGTCGAAGGTGATGCTGAGAAGCTCCTTGTAGAAGACGCCCACCAGGGCCAGCGAAAAGACGCCGAGGACCGAGACCAGCGCCAGGTCCCAGGCGCCTATGGTGAGTATGCTGCCGAATAGATAACTGAAAAGCTCGACGTTGAACCCGCCTGCGAGGCTGATGATTATGAGGCCCGTGCTGAAACCCACCGCGAGGATCACGGCGGTGGCCGAGTCTGAGTCGGCTAATCCCCTGCGGCGCATGTAGGAGATGCCGAACACGGCGAGGACCGAGACGATGAGCGCCGTTATCAGCGGCTCCACCCCCAGGTACAGCCCTATGGCTATGCCGCCGAAGCTAACGTGGGCCACCCCGTCCCCTATCATGGCCTGCTTACGGAGTATGACGAACAGCCCCACCAGTGCGCAGGAGAACGCCGCTATGCTTCCGCCGAGGAGGGCGTACTGGAAGAACCTGTACCCGAGCAGCCGCAGGAGGTAGCTAGACATCCTCGAAGAACCCCTCGCATGTGTGTTCATGGAAGACGAAGTGGAAGTGCTCCCCGTAGGCTTTCTGCAGGACCTCGTTGGGGTCCGCGTCGGGGCTTATGGGGCTTGTGTACACCCTGCGGTTGACGCACATGACGTCGCTCATCCTGCAGAACACCGCCGCCAGGTCGTGGCTCACTATCACTATGGTGGTGCCCTCCCTGCCGTTAAGGTCGCTGAGCTTCATGTAGAACATCTCCTGGGCCTCGGCGTCCACGCCCGCGACGGGCTCGTCCAGTATGAGGACCTCCGGGTCCCTGACTATGGCCTTGGCCACGAAGACGCGCTGTTTTTGGCCCCCGGACAGGTGGCCCACCCTCCTTTCGGCCAGCTCGCTTATCCCCATGAACCCGAGGACCTCGTCCACCTTCGCCCAGTCCTCCTTCTTCAAGGGCTTGGCCAGGTTGCCCCTGTTTATCCTGCCGAGGCCCACGAGTTCGCGGACGTTTATGGGGAACCTCTCGTCGAAGGATATGCTGTGCTGGCTAACCCAGGCGAGCCTGCTCCATTCATCGAACTCCTCCATGGGGCGGCCCAGTATGCGTATGGAACCCGAATCGTGGGGTATTATCCCGAGGACGGCCTGGAGCAACGTGGTCTTGCCTCCCCCGTTGGGGCCCACGACGCCCATGTAGGCGCCGCGGCCGACGGTGAACGTGGCGTCCTCTATGACGCGTCTGCCGTTCCTGGCGACGTTGAGGCCGTCCACCTCTATCACGGCGTCGGTCAATTCACCAGTCCCTCCGCGAGGTTGTCAAGGTTTGCCTCAAGCTGATCCAAGTAGTCCATCTCATCCACCGGCCCCACCATCAAGTACAGCTCCAGTAACTTCACGGCCTCGCCTGTCCGTGTCTCCAGCTCCGTTTTAAGAGCCTTGGCATACTGGTCGCTGTACACGGGGTCCACGTATATAACGTAGCTTCCCATCAGGGTCATCTCCTCCACTATCTCGGATATCTTAGCAGTGCTGGGCTGCTCGTCCGCGGATAGTCCTATGATGCCGTGCTGCTTAAGCCCATACCCGTCGGCTATATACCCGTAGGCGGAGTGGGTCACGAAGAAGGTTTCCCCGGCGGCCGGCGCCAAGGTGTCGCTGTACATGGTGTCCAGGCTTCTAAGGGTCTCCCCGAACGCCGCCCACCTCTCCGCGTAGTAGTCCGCGTTGCCGGGGTCCGCCTCCTTGAGGGCGTCGGCTATGTTCCCGGCGAGCATCAACGCGGTGTGGGGGCTCACCCAGAGGTGGGGGTCCCCCTCCCCGTGCTCGTCGCCATGCTCCCCGTCTTCATCCATCTCCATAAGCTGTATCCCGTGGCTTGCCTCGACGACCGTCTTGGCCGTGGTGTCGATGGACGTCAGTATGTCTTCCTGGACCCAGTGGTCCAGGCCTGCGCCGAGGTAGATGATAGCGTCGGCGTCCTCGGCTGAGGCGATGTCGCCTATGGAGGGCTGCCAGCTGTGAACCTCGCTGCCCGGCGGTATGAGAGACGACACCGTCACCCTGTCTCCGCCGATCTGCTCCGCCATGTACGCCAGCGGGTAGAAAGATACGAGGACCCTGGTCTCCTCCCCCTGGGGCTCGGTGCCTGTCCCTGTGAACCCGATCACGGCTGCCCCGGCGAGGACGACCACCAATGCCACGGCTATTATCCATTTTCTGTCTTTGAACACGTTTCTCGTTTAGAGCATGGAAACTGTCTTTAATAAAGCGTTATAGTATTTTATTAAAAATTATATATTAAATTATGTTTTTTTATTAAAGCCTCTGGGCTTAAAAAATGTCGCCCGGGGGCTCCGCTCCTAATCGACTTATACGGCATGGGACATATTCAGTTGATCTGCGATGGGTTTCTTCTTGGGCGTTGACAGCGGCACCCAAGGCACCAAGACCGTAGTGGTGGACGACCAGGGCCGCGTGAGGGGGCGCGCCTCCGTCGGCTACGGCCTCATAGAGGGGCTCCCCCGCGGCCACATGGAACAACACCCCGAGACCTGGGCCGACGCCATGAAACAGACCATACGAGGCGCGTTGAAGGACGCGAAGGCGGACCCGGCCAAGGTGTGTGCCATAGGTGTGAGCGGCCAGCAGCACGGGTTCGTCCCCCTCGACGAGGACGGGGCCGTGATAAGGCCGGCGAAGCTGTGGAACGACACCAGCACCGCCGAGGAATGCGCCATGCTGATGGAGACTCTGGGCGGCGTCGAGGAGGCCATCAGGCTCACCGGTAACAGCATCATGCCGGGCTACACCGCCGGCAAGATACTTTGGCTGAGACGCCACGAGCCCGGTAACTACGCCAAGCTGAGGCATGTGTTGCTGCCCCACGACTACCTCAACTACGTGCTCACAGGCGAGTTCACGATGGAGTACGGCGACGCCTCCGGGACCGCGTTCATGGACGTGCGGAGACGCAGGTGGTGCATGGAGGTCATCGACGCCATAGACCCAGCGCTAATAGAGTGGCTGCCGGAGGTCCGGCCCAGCGACAGGCCGGCCGGGACCGTCGTCCGGAGCGTGGCTTCTGAGTTGGGCGTCGGCGGAGACGTGCTGGTCGCCGCGGGTGGAGGCGACAACATGATGGGCGCCATAGGCACGGGGAACACGTCCCCCGGGAAGGTGACGGTGAGCCTCGGCACCTCCGGCACCGTCTACGCCTACTCTGATGAGCCGGTGGTGGACCCCGGGGGGGAGGTAGCGGCTTTCTGCGACTCCACAGGCGGCTGGCTGCCCCTCGTGTGCACCATGAACGTGACCGTGGCCACCGAGCATATGCGGCTGCTCCTTGGGCTCAGCCACGCCGGGCTGGAGGACGCCGTCTCGGCGGCCCCGCCCGGCTGCGACGGGCTCCTGCTGCTCCCCTACCTGACGGGGGAGCGCACCCCCAACGTGCCCCACGGTAAGGGGGTGCTCTACGGGCTCACCCCCACATGCTTCACGGCGGGCCACCTGTGCCGCGCCGCCATGGAGGGCGCCACCATGGGGCTCAACTACGGGTTCAACAGATTGAGGGAGCTGGGCGTAGACCCCGTGGAGGTCAGGCTCACCGGCGGCGGCGCCAGAAACAAGGCGTGGAGAAGAATAGCCGCCGACGTCTTCGACGCCGAGGTGGTGACCCTCAGGGAGGAGGAGGGCGCGGCCTACGGCGCCGCCCTCCAAGCCATGTGGACCCACAGGCTCCGGCGGGGGGAGCGGGTGACCATGAGCGAGATAACTGACGAGCTGGTGGAGATCGACGAGCCCAGCAGGCTCAAACCCATAAGGCGGAACGTTGAGACCTACGAGAGGCTGCAGTCCACACAGGACAGGCTGAGCAGGGACCTGAGGGGGCTCTTCAGCGAATCCGGGTGAGGCGTCGCATGGATGGAGAAGAGGAGGGGGACAGCAAGGGGCCGGCGGCGCTTGCCTCCCTCCTGCTGTCCAACTACTCCATCTACCCCGGCACCATACTGACGTCAATACTACTGGTGGAGATCGCGGAGACCTTCGACTCGGGCGTCGGCGTGGTAAGCCAGATCAGGACACTCTCCTCGGTGCTTGGCTTCGTGACGGCAGTCGCCATGGGGGCGGTGAGCGTCAGGTACGGCGGCAGACGCCTGCTCGCCGCGGGGCTGTTGCTGCTGAACCTGTCCTGCGTGGGCAGCGCCGCGGCGCCCAGCCTGTTGTTGCTGTTCGCGCTTTACTCGTTTAACGGTGTAGCCTCCAACGTCGTTTTCCCCATGCTGACGTCTCTGGTGGGGGAGTACTATCCCCCGGGGGACAGGGCGAGGGTCATGGGCTGGATAGGCGCCTCCGGGGGCCTCTCCTACATGCTGGGGGCGCCGATAATCGCGTACCTGGCCTCGGCGGGCGGGTGGAGGCTGCCCTTCGTCGCCTACGCCGCGGCGATCCCGGTGGCCGCCCTGGCGCTGACGTTGCTGAGGCTGCCGGCCACACCGGTCAAGGCGGACACCGTCGGCATAGGCGAGGGGTTCAGGGCCATAGCGTCCAACCGGTCCGCGTTGGCGGCCCTCGGGGCCGTTACCCTGAGGGCGGCGTCCACCGAGAACATATACTTCTACAGCTTCACTTTCCTACGGGAGGCTCATGGCGCGTCCCAGGGACAGGTCTCGCTGATATACTCGGCGGCATCCCTCATGTTCCTGCTGGGCTCCTTCTTCTGCGGCAGCTTCACGGAAAGGCTGGGCTTGAAGATGTCCCTCGTGACGTCCCTGGGGGTGGCGCTCCTGTCCCAGGCCGCATACCCGTACCTTCCTCTCTGGCTGGGCGCGGCGGCGATAATCGCAGGGCACTTCCTCTTCTCCCTCCAGTACTCCGCGGCGAACACGTTGGTCCTTGAGCAGATCCCGGAGTACAGGGGGAGCATGATGTCCTTCAGCTCCGCCCTCTCGTACCTGGGCTACGGGTTGGGCACAGCCATAGGGGGCGCGGCGCTGGCGGCGGCTGGGTGGATGTCTCTGAACGCCGCCTTGGGCATGTTAGGGGCCGCGGCTTTCCTGCTCTACTATTATCTTGTGGAAGCCTAGACGGTCATGGTTAACCCTTTAAACCCGTGGGGCATGCTGAGATCGGTGCCTTCTTGAAGGATATCCGTTCTCAAAGCATAGTAAGGGACAGGGAGGAGATGCTGGGCCACCTCAAGGGCACATCCCTTGAGCCCAGGTACAGCGCCGGGGTCTGGTACTTCTACCCTGGGGCCAGCCGTTTCCACGACGCGTACATAGACAAGGGCAGCATAGAGGACACGCTGAACAAGATAGCTTGGATGCGCGACGAGGGGCTCATCGACGGCGGGTTCGGCGTCGAGGCCCACTACCCCAACGAGGTGAACATGGACAACCTCCACCTCTACAAGGCCCTGGAGAAGGAGACCGGGGTAAGGCTCATCACGGCCATCCCGTTCCTGTTCTACGACCGCCGGTACGAGTTCGGTAGCCTCAGCAACCCCGATGAGGCGGTGTGGCGTCACGCCATCGAAAGGACCACCGAGGCCCTGCGGCTCAACAAGGAGCTGGGCACAGAGTTCGCGGTGGTCTGGCCGGGCATCGACGGCTACGAGAACCCGTTCGGCCACGACTTCTACGGGATGTGGAACAGGTTCGAGAAGGGCCTCGCCGAGGCCATGGACGAGGTGCCCGGCGTACGCGTCGCACTGGAGCCCAAACCCTACGAGCCCCGCGGCAACAACGTCTACCGCAACACTGCCAACGGCCTCCTCATGGCCAGGGACGTGGAGGCGCTGCTATCGGCGCCGCAGAACAAGAAGACGCTGAGCGACGGCCACGCGCTGGTGGGGCTGAACCCCGAGGTGGGTCACGTGTTGATGGGGCACGAGGAGCTTGCCTACGCGTTCGCGTCGGTGCTCCGTGAGGGGCGGCTCATGCACAGCCACTGGAACAGCCAGCCGCTGGGCAACTACGATCAGGACCTGGACGTGGGGGTGCTGGGCTTCGACCAGATGCTGGCTGCGCTGCTGGTGTTCAAGATGCACGGCTACGCCGGGTACTACGGCCTCGACATCAACCTTGTGCGGCTGCCCGTGGATCGGGCGCTGGTGCTGAGCATGAACGCGTTGAACTGGGGCGCCGAGGTGGTGAACAGCCTCGACTACGATGCCCTCGTTGAGGCCATGTACGACCCAGCCGGTAACCGGGGAGTAGTGGAGGACGTGCTGCTGCGGGCGCTGAGCCGGGGCGGTTCCAGCCTCAAGCCCATTCCCTGAGGTTCCAGCCACGAAAACTCTTTGAAGGTAGTGACCTAGGAAGCTGGATGGCTGTAACGATTCATGCTTTTGCCAGTACTGAGTTTGCTTCAGTGATGACTCTGAGAGACGTCCAGAGGAACTGGGACGCCATGGGGCGCAGAAACCCACTCACAGCCATACTAACCACACGACTGAACTGGGACGTAGGCGAATTCTTCGAGACCGGGAGGAGAGAGGTTGAGGGGCTGATGCGGGACATCGCCGAGCTGGACGCGGGCCCCGACGTGGGGAGGGCCCTCGACTTCGGCTGCGGCGTGGGGAGGCTCACCCAGTCCCTGGCGGACCACTACGACGAGGTCTATGGGGTGGACATCGCGCCTTCCATGATCGAGAAGGCGGAGTCCCTGAACAGGCACGGCGGCCGGTGCAGGTACGTGGTGAACGGCGAGGACAACCTACGCATGTTCCCGGACGAATATTTCGACCTCATCTACTCCAACATAACCCTGCAGCATGTTAAGCCGGTCCACGCCCTCAACTACGTTAAAGAGTTCCTGCGGATCCTGTCGAGGCGGGGGATTATGGTGTTCCATATGCCCAGCGCCAAGACGGGGAGGAAGCTCATGGACTACCTGCCCGGCGGCGGCGCCGTGCTCGTCCAGAGGCTTGTGCTGGGGGGCGCCATGGAGATGCACGGTGTCGAGAGGGACAAACTGATACGCTTCATCGAGGGCAACGAGGGCGAGGTGCTTAGGGTGGTGCCTTCGGACAGCGCAGGTGGCTCCTGGGAGACCTACGAGTACTTCGTGGAGAAGAGGTAGCCCTCAAGACGCGCTAACCATATATCTAGGACCGCATCCCCTTTCCCAGTCATGCGGCGCATCGTGGTGGTCGGCACCTCGGGGACGGGGAAGACCACGGTGGCCTCGAGGACAGCCGAGGCCATAGAAGCGCCCCACATAGAGCTGGACAGCCTCCACTGGGAGCCCGGCTGGGAGGAGGCGCCCGACGACGTGTTCAGGGCGAGGGCGGCTGAAGCCACGTCCGGCGATAAGTGGGTGGCGGACGGCAACTACAGTAAGGTCAGGGATATACTGTGGGGGAGGGCGGACACCGTGGTGTGGCTGGACTACCCGCTGCGGGTAGCCTTTTGGCGGGTGCTGCGGAGGACAGTGGTGCGAATAGTGACCCGGGAGGAGCTTTGGAACGGCAACAGGGAGGGGCTGTCGGCGCTCGTGGGCCCCGACTCCATGCCCCGCTGGGTGTTGAAGACGCACCAGAGGCGGAGACGGGAGTACCCCGAGCTGTTCACACGCCCCGAGTACAGCCACCTCACGGTGGTTCGCCACCGGTCCACCGGCGAGACTGAACGGTGGCTGGCGGGGCTGTCAGCGAACCGGGTGTGAACCCCGGCGACGCGGCTTCGAACAGCCCTATGATATTCCCTTAAATAACTCGGCGCTGGATTAAACGCGAAAGGTGCAGAAAGATGCGCGTGGCCGTCGTGGACAAGGAGCGGTGCCGCTCCGACAAGTGCGACCTGGTGTGCATCAGGTTCTGCCCCATGGTCCGCACCCGCAGGGAGGCCATACGCCTCGACGAGGAAGGCAAGGCGTACGTCAGCGAGTACATATGCAGCGGATGCGGCATCTGCGTACGCAAGTGCCCATTCGACGCCCTGCGCATAGTCAACCTCCCCGACGAGCTTGAGAAGGACCACATCCACAGGTTCGGCCCCAACGAGTTCACCCTGTTCAGGCTCCCCACGCCCCGGAGGAACGAGGTCGTGGGCCTCATCGGCCGCAACGGCATAGGCAAGTCCACCATACTCAAGATACTGGCGGGCGAGCTGGTGCCCAACATGGGGGACCACACGAAGCCAGCCGAGAGGGAGGCGGTGCTGGAGTACTTCAGGGGCAAACCCTTGGAGGAGTACCTGGGCGGCGTCTACGACGGCACTGTGAAGGCTGTGCACAAGCCCCAGTACGTGGACAAGATACCACGAGTGGTCAAGGGGAAGGTGGGCGACGTCCTCGAGGGGCTCGACGAGCGCGGCGTCCTGGACACCATCATCGACGACCTGGAGATAGGGCACCTCTTGGACCGCGACCTGGATGTCCTCAGCGGGGGCGAGCTGCAGAGGGTGGCCATCGCCACGGCCATCTGCCGAGACGCCCAGATGTACCTCTTCGACGAGCCCAGCAGCTTTCTGGACATCTACCAGAGGACCCGGGCCGCCAGGATCATCAGGAACCTGGCCCAGGAGGACAGGATGGTGGTGGCGGCGGAGCACGACCTCGCCGTCCTGGACTACCTGAGCGACGACGTCTTCATACTCTACGGCGACCCCGACGTCTACGGCATCGTCAGCAACGTCCACGTGGTGCGGGAGGGCATCAACATATACATCAACGGCTACATCCCAGACGAGAACGTCAGGTTCAGGCAGACACCCATAGTATTCCACGAGAAGCCGCCCGTGGAGGCCCAGGAGCGGACCCACAACCTCCTGGAGTGGAGCAGGCTGGTGAAGGACTACGGCGCGTTCAGGCTGGAGGTGGAGGCAGGCGGCATCTCCATGGGAGAGGTGGTGGGCATCCTGGGCATGAACGGCATCGGCAAGACCACGTTCGTGAGGATGCTCGCAGGCGTCGAGACGCCAACCGAGGGCGGCGTCAGCGACCCGACCATCAAGGTCAGCTACAAGCCCCAGTACATCAGCGGCGACATAGAGGGAACCGTCGAGGACGTGCTCAGGAAGGCCGCCGGAACCAAGTACGTTGAGGGCTGGTACCAGGCCGAAGTCATAGAGCCACTGAACGTGAAGCGGTTCCTGGACAGGGACGTGAGCATCCTCAGCGGCGGCGAGCTGCAGCGGGTCGCCATCGCGGAGTGCCTCAGCAGGGACGCCGACATCTACCTTCTGGACGAGCCAAGCGCCTACCTGGACGTGGAGGAGCGGCTCGCCGTGGCCCGCGCTATCAGGCGCATCACCAAGATGAGGGCCGTCACCGCGTTCGTCGTCGAGCACGACATAGTCACCCAGGACTTCATAGCAGACAAGCTCATGGTGTTCACAGGAGAAGCCGGGGTATATGGTCACGCAGGCGACCCCGTGAGCTTGGAGGACGGGATGAACGGGTTCCTGGAGGAGATGGAGGTCACGTTCAGGCGGGACCCGGACACCAAGCGGCCCCGCGTCAACAAGCCCGACAGCAGGCTGGACAGGGAGCAGAAGCAGGCTGGCCGCTACTATTATAGCGCCTAGTGGACGTTGAGGAGCAGCGCTATCAGTGCGACGGCGGCTCCCGAGATCACCATCTTCATCCCCGAGTACACTATGTTCTCGCCGCTGATCGTGCCCAGGTAGACGCCCAGTATGAACAGGGTGAATATGCTGGCGGCCATGGAGGCGGTGAAGGCGTTGCCTATGTCTATGAGCCTAGGCACTAGGAAGAAGGGTATCAGGCTGGGTATGGACGCAATGAACGGGGCGGAGCCGTCCACTAGGGCGGCGAACACGGAGATGAACCTGCCGGCTCTCCCGTACACCGTGTCGTCCAGGTTGATGAGCATGGCGTCCTCCAGCTCGTTGAGGCTGTGGCTCCGCTCGGCGCGCTCCGTCATGTAGGTGCCGCTGAACCCGGATACCATCATGGCGATGCCGCTGGTGATTATGACGCCGATGACGCTCCGCGGGTCGTCGATCTGGCTCAGGTAGGCTCCTATCACCACGCCCAGGCTGGTCATGGCGCCGTCGAAGGCGTTCATGGCGAAGTACCTGCGTATTATCTTCTGGGCCCCGGTGATCTGGAAGTAGGTGCCTATGTCCTCGAAGCCTCTCCTTATGCTGTTCTGGACCCGGTCTATGCCGTTCTGTTGGTCGTCATCCGACGGCTCTTCCACGGATTTAGCTCTCCTCGCCGTGGCAAGAGCCACAAAAAACAGAGTTCAGAATATGGTTCATGTAGTTCCGAACACTCAGTTCCGGTACACCTACGCAGGCTAATAAAACTTATGGGTCTAGCAACAGGTTTATGGGAAGATAGCCCAGGTTTCGCGCTAATAAATAGTATTCTTCTGTTTTAGGCAGCCATAGATGGATACTGAATAAAACTTATGCAACCCAACATCAAATGTACTTGTATGGAGGACGTAGTGGTAGCCGGCGACGTCGTCAGGGTAAGGTTCAAGGAACACGAGGGGCTGCTGGGGATGGCCGACGGGTTTGTCCTGCCGGTGGAGAACATAGAGAGCGTCTCCACGGCCAAGGTGAGCTGCAAGTACCCCAGGATGGGCAGCTATGGCACCCAGAGCGGCATGGTGTTCTACTACATGGAGGACGGCGACAAGGTCATCACCCTGAACCTCAAGGACCACCGGTACAGCAAGGTCATGGTCGAGGTGGACGACAAGGAAGCGCTGGCCGACGCCATAAGGGAGCTTCTGTAGGGTAGCGGCTGACAAGTTAAATCCCATGCCGCGCCCATATACCCATGGCAGGCGACGGGAAGACCCGGTGCTGGGGCGACAAGGACCCGTTATCCAGGGCATACCACGACGAGGAGTGGGGCGTACCGGTCCACGACGACACTGTGCTGTACGAGTTCATACTGCTGGAGGGCGTCCAGGCCGGGCTCAGCTGGTCCACGGTGCTCAAACGCAGGGAGAGCTACCGCAATGCCTTCGACGGCTTCGACCCAGCCAAGATAGCGGAGTACAACGAGGCCAAAATAGACGAGCTGGTCCATGACGCCAGCATAATAAGGAACAGGCGCAAGATCGTGAGCCACGTCAACAACGCCAATTCGTTCCTACAGATTCAGGAGACGCACGGGAGCTTCGACGAGTTCCTCTGGGCCTACGTGGACCACAAGCCCGTGATGAACGAGTTCACCGGCTGGGAGCAGGTGCCGTCGAAGACCGAGCTCTCCACTAGGATAGCCAGGGACCTGAAGAGCCTCGGCTTCAGCTATGTGGGCCCCACCATCGTGTACGCCTATATGCAGAGCGTGGGCATGGTCAACGACCACCTCACCAGCTGCTTCAGGTGGCGGGAGATCAAGGAACGGTACGGCTGGTGAACGCCCATGGTGACTGAGCGCAGGAAGATAACGTCTATAAGCCTGGGGGAGCGCCCGGCGTCCGTGGGGGCTGAGGACGAGCTCGCCCTCGACGAGCCCATATGCATCTTCGTCAACGGCGAGTACCACGTCACCCTAATAGCCACACCCGAGATGGAGGAGGAGCTGGCGGCCGGCTACCTGCTGACCCAGGGCGTCATAGACTCCGTGGACGAGATCGATGGCATCGAGATGGACGACGGGAACGTCAACGTGACGCTAGCAGATGCTGTGGACCTCCGCGGGGCGTCGGTGTCCATGATGAACCTCATAGTCACCGCCTGCGCCTCCAGCCCCAGGGCCGAGAACACGCGGACCCAGGTGCCCATGGTCTCGTCGGGGCTCAGGGTGGAGGCCATCCGCCTCAAGGACATGATCACGGAGCTGAACAGCAGGAGCAGCGTCCACAGGAGGACCCGGGGGACGCACGCCGCCATGCTGTGCGACGGCGACGGTGAAGTGCTCGCGTTCGCGGAGGACGTGGGTAGGCACAACGCCGTGGACAAGGTGGTGGGCGTCCATGCTTTGAAGGGGGGCGAACTGGGCTCGTGTGTGCTTCTCAGCACGGGCCGCCAGTCGGGGGAGATGGTGCAGAAGGCGTGCAGGGTAGGGGTGCCTGTGATATCGTCGATGACGGTGCCTCTGGTCTCCGGCGTACGGCTGGCCGAGGCGTCTGGGGTGACGTTGACGTCAATGAGCGGCGGCAGGCTCCGGGTCTACTCGGCTCCCAGTAGAATAATAGTAGGATAGGCTGGGTCTACCTGAGGCTCTCCATGAGCGTGAAGAGCTCGGACAGCTTCTCGGATTTGCTGCGCTTGAGGCTACTGTCCAGCCTGTCCTTGGGCACGTAGGTCAGGGCCTCGTAGTAGCAGTACTTGACGCACTCGGGGTCGCCGCCGCAGAGATCGCACTTGTAAGCCAAGTCGGTGGCGGGGTCGATGCTGACGCCGCCTATGGGGCACACCATGTTGCAGACCTTGCAGCCTACGCAGGCGTCGTCGTCCACCACTATGGCGCCGGTCTCCTGATCCCTGCTGAGGGCGTTGGTTGGGCACGCCTCCACGCAGAGGGGGGTGCTGCACTGCTGACACACCATGGGGATGTAGTTGTGGTAGACGCCGCGCTTCTCGTAGCCTATGACCTTGATGCGTGACCTGCTGGGCTGGACCCTGCCGGTGTTCTTGAGGCTGCACGCCACCTCGCACATGCGGCAGCCCACGCACTTTTCTATGTCTACCTGTAGCACCTTCTGCAACTTTATCCCTCCTTCCCCGCCGGGGCCAGCTTCCCGGCGGCCTTGAGCGCCTTGGCTACGTCCGCCATGCCCAGCTTCTTAAGAGTCGCCTCCCTCTGGAGCCCGGTCTCCCTGTCCCAGCCCCTGATCGTGTAGTACTCGTCCTTCATCTTCTCGAAGAGCTTCCTGTCCAGCCGCTTCCCCTGCTGAGGGCCGTCCGGCACCGGCGCCTCGAAGAAGAACTCGGGGAGGGCGTCCGTCGCGCGGGTGCGTCCGTCCCGTACGACGATGGCCCGCTCGATGTTGCAGACCCTCTCGGCGGCCTCGAAGAGCGCGGCCTCGTCGGCGGGTATCCCGGTGGCGGCGGTGAACCTTTCGGCCGCGAACTGGTAGCTGGTGTCGCCGAACTGGCTGCCCGGAGCCCCCACTCGTCCGGGCCTGATCATGGTGGTGCAGTAGCCGAGGCTGTCGGCTATGGCTGCGCCGTTCATCTCGTATATCAGCGCCGCGGGCTTGCCCTCGTACTCCGTGGCCATTATAGCCTTCTCGGTGCCGAACATCTGTTTGCTCCACGCGTAACTGTCGTCCCGCTCCTTGGGGTCGAAGCCCTCGTAGTCGTCCCGGGCTGGCTTCTCCCAGAGGACCACGTGGTACGTGGTGGCTCGGAGGCTGTTGCCCCTAGCTGATATGGCCTCGCCGAGGGCGGTGCCCGGCTCGGCCCTGAACTCGAACGTCCTCATGGTCATCCCCTGGTTGTGGTAGAGGTAGTCCGTGGCCTTCTTGCCGAGCTTCTGGGCGAAGGCGACGGGGCCCTCCGCGAGGGCGTTGCCGTAGCCCTCCCTGTGAGCGATCTTGCGGGCCGTCTCGAATAGGGCCGCCGGGTCTCCCTTCTCGAAGGTGACGCCGTCCAGCTTCTTCTCCGAGACGACGCCCATGTCGTAGAGGTGCATGAGCCAGCTGACTATGGTGGCCACCTCCTTGTTGTCGAGCCCCAGGTCGGTCATCATCCGGGTTCCCTTGAACGCGGCGCTCAGGTCGGTCATCCAGAGCTTCCAAGGCCAGTATGTGGGGTAGCACCTCCAGATGCAGGCGCCTTCGCCGGGCAGGTCGAAGAGGGGCTGGCACGGGAACGGGCAGCCGAAGCACCCTATGTTCTTCTCGAAGTACTCGCCCAGGTAGTTCTCCTCGTACGCCTTCCTTACGTCGGGGCGGTCCCTCCAGGCGTGGCTCTCGTAGTTGCCCACGACGCCGGCGTCGCCCACGAGGAAGCCCTGGAGGTAGGCGTCCTTGCCGTCGCTGCGGGGTATGGCCTCACCCAGCCGCTTCTTGGCGTCCTTAACCGTCTCCACGAGCCGCCTGTTGTGCTCGAGTATGGCCTCGGGGTCGTGGACGTTGACGGCGCCGGTGCCCCGGACCACGACGGCTTTGAGCTTCTTGGCTCCCACAGAAGCACCAACCGGGGTGCCGCTCCTGTAGCCGTGCTCCACCGTGGCCTGGACCGCCAGGTTCTCGCCCGCGGGTCCTATGCAGGCAACCTGGGCGTCCTCGTCGTCCACCTCTTCCTTGAGCAGGGTCTCCGTGTCGAAGGTGCCCTTGCCCCAGACGCCGGACGCGTCCCTGATCTCGACCGCGTCGTTGTATATGTTGAGGTAGACGGGCTTCTCGGACCTGCCCGTGACCACGACGTTGTCGTACCCGGCGAACTTGAGCTCGGGCGCCCAGGTGCTGCCCATTCCCACGTTGCCGAGGCTGTGGCTCTCCGTCTTGGCCGCGGAGACCACGGTGACCTCCATCCTGCTGGTGCCTATGAGGCCGGTGCCCGCCAGCGCCCCCGAGCCGAATATGACGGGGGCGTCGGGGTCGTAGGGGCCCTGGTTCGCCTTGCTGTGTCTCCAGAATAGCCAGGCGTTGCCGCCTCTGCCGCCTAGGAACCTCTTCGCGTCATTGTCCCATGGGGCGGTGGATATCTTCCCGGTGGATAGGTCCACCTGGAGGGTCTTCCCGGACCAACCGTAAACCATTGAATCGCCTAGCTACTATCTATGGGATATATTAGAAATAACTTCCGCGAAAACAAAGGCCGCTCGGCGTGGGCGTCGTCCGCCGTGTGTAGGGTGAGTGGACCCTGGACGCGTTCTGGGAGAGGCCCGGCGATGCCACCTTCACCCTGGGCAGCCTCAGACGGGGCAACCAGGGCCTTTACGGGTTCGGGGAGAGGCTGGAGGCCCGTTAACGGGCATCTCCCGCGTATAGACGTGTGGTAGGTTATCTTTATCTGCAGGTAATGTGTCAGGTCTGGTGGATATGTTGCTTGAGTGGCTATTCTTCGCCGCCTCGTGCCTCGTCATAGTGGCATCAGCGCTCGGCATGCGCGCCGTGGCCATGAAGGACAGGGAGAAGCTAGTGCGCCCCATGACCTCCTTCATGTTCTTAGACCAAGGCGGCCCCTTCGACTGGAAGATAGTAGACATAGGCTCCCCGATGGACGTGGCGCTGGGACCAATCTTCAAGAAGGACGAGAAAGAGAAGCTGGAACCTCAATAAAGAAT
>Ga0272441_10001768_pt1 | contig 45397 bp, 36 predicted proteins | sample SSMProp6N_FD_193582 | JGI IMG/M metagenome (GOLD analysis project Ga0272441, IMG submission 193582) | Marine sediment archaeal communities from Little Sippewissett salt marsh, Falmouth, MA, United States - SSM-Prop-6N | ecosystem: Environmental > Aquatic > Marine > Wetlands > Sediment ... | reverse complement strand
CCGCCGGTCTGCCACAATGGCAGTCTCCGGCTGCCGAGGCGTCGACTCGGCATGCGGCCGCCCGTTGTTACGCCCCAAACCCGCTTCTGCGACTTTGGCATCGGCTTTGCACTCTACTCCCCCGACCCCTGGAGCACTTGTACCCGGGAGATGAAGGAGAACGATTATGGCATTCAGAGCATGGATACCCTCGCCAGGCCCATACGCCCAGTTGCAGCGCGAGATGAACCGCCTGTTCGACACGGTGTTCGGCCGTAATCTGGGGCCCGGTCGGGTTCGGGCGGCCTGCGTCTATCCGGGCACCAACGTCCGCGAGACGCAGGACGCCTACGTCGTGGCGTGCGAAGTGCCGGGCCTCGAAATGGACGACCTCGAAGTCACGGTGACGGCCGGCCAGTTGACGCTGTCCGGCGTGCGCCGGTCGAGCATCCCGGACGAGGGCGCGACGCTGCATCGCCGCGAACGCGACACCGGGCAGTTCAGCCGGGCCGTCACCCTGCCTGGGCCGGTTCAGTCGGACGCCGCCGAGGCAACGCTTAGCAACGGCGTTCTGACAGTTCGTATTCCCAAGACCGAGGAATCGAAACCCAAACGGGTGCACGTCCAGGTCGACTCGTAACCGACTGGGCGTCCGCGTTTTAAGGAGGGGCAACGATGACCAAGCCTACGGATGTTGCCGTCGAAAAGCACGACGCGGCCACCGAGCCGCCCGAGAGTTACTTCGTGCCGGCCACCGACGTGTACGAGACCACAGACGGCCTGACGCTGGTGGCCGAGATGCCGGGCGTTACGCCCGACGGCCTCCGCGTGACGGTGGACGAGAACGTCCTGGTGCTCCGGGCCGACCCGGCGCCTGCGGACGAGGCGGGCGACGTGCTGCTGAAGGAGTTCGAGGTCGGCCCGTTCTACCGGGCATTCCGGTTGCCGGCCGATTACGACGCTCAGAAGATTGACGCCACACTCAAGCAGGGCCTGCTGAGCCTGCGTCTGCCGAAATCCGACCGCCTGAAACCGCGGCGGATCGAGGTCACGGTCGAGTAAGCCGGCCCGCTGGCGCCCGAACGTGAACCCCACGGAGGAGGGTTTTGCCATGGCACTGGTTCCGTACCGAGGGCGGACGATGCCCACAACCACGCTGTCGTCGCTGCGCGATGAGATGAACGACCTCTTCAGCCGGTTCTGGACATCGGCGACCGAGCCGTTCGGCCTGGCCGAATGGTCGCCCGCGCTGGACATCAGCGAGACGGACGAGGCAGTCCTGGTCCACGCCGAGATTCCAGGCATTGACCCGAAGGCGCTCGACATCTCGGTCGTGGGTGACACGCTGACCATCCGGGGCGAAAAACGCGATGCCACGGAGCAGGCCGGCAGGAACTACCACCGCGTGGAACGCCGCTACGGCTCCTTCACACGGAGCCTCGTGCTTCCGGCCTCCGTCGAGGCCGACCAGGTAACCGCCACCGCGAAGCAGGGCGTTCTGGAAATCCGGTTGCCGAAGAGCCAAGAGGCCCGGGCCAAGCGGATCCAGGTCACGGGGACCTGACGGGGTCTTTGGCCGGCCTCGGCTGGGCCGCCGGCGCACCGGTCGTGCGGCACGTGCGGCTCGCGTATACCCACCTGGGGCGTTGCGTGGCGCACAGCGGTCGCGTATCATAGGTGCACGGTTGGTGTGTTTGCGCGAAGGAGCGGCCCATGCGCGACGTGTTTGCGGCCCCGTGTCACCGTGGCGACCTGGGGCATCTGGCCCGGCATATGTCGGACCTGATGCACCAGGTGCTCCGGTCCGGGTCCCCCGGTTCGGGCGAGAAGCCGGCCGACTGGACCCCCGCCATTGACGTGTGCGAAAGCGACGATCATTACGAGGTCATCGTGGAACTGGCAGGTGTTCGCCGCGAAGACATTGAGGTGTACACCGAGGCCGGCCGGTTGACGATCACGGGATGGCGGCACGACCCGACGTCGCCGGACAAAACCGGGTGGCACCAGCTGGAGATCGAGGAGGGTCAGTTCCGGCGCCGCGTTGCCCTGCCCTGCAACATCGACGAGGACGGCATCACAGCACGGTTCCGCGACGGCCTGCTGCGGGTTCGCCTTGCCAAGGCGTAAGGGCCGCCTTCGCACCCCCATGGAGGTAAGCGTGCCCGATCGTATTCAAGTGCGGAAGCCGCCGGTGCCTGCGGGCGTGACCGAGGCGGACGATTCAGAGTCGCTTCCGGGTAACCTGCCCATCATGCCACTGCGCGACGTGGTGCTCTTTCCGGGCATCATCCAGCCGCTGACGGTGGGCCGGGCCCGAAGCCTGGCGCTGGTGCAGGAAGCGGCGATGAGCGACCGCCTATTCGCCGTCATGCTCCAGAACCAGGCCGACGAGGAGGAACCCGCCTACGACGCGATCCACCACATTGGCTGTGCGGTTCGAATCCTGAAACTCGTCCGTATGCCGGACGATACACAGAACGTGATCGTCCAGGCCATCAGCCGCGTCCGAGCCGACCGCGTGACGCAGTCCGACCCGTTCTTCCGGGTGGACGTAACGCCCCTGTACGACGTCCAGGACGAGGGCAAGGAACTCGAGGCCCTGACGGTCACGGCCCGGAACCTTATTACGCAGATCATCGACCTCTCGCCGCGCATCCCGCAGGAGGCAATGGCCGTCGTCTCCTCGATCCAGTCTCCCGGCCAACTCGCCGATTTCATTGCCGCCAACATCCACTTGGACGGCGACCAGAAGCAGACCTTGCTTGAGGAAACCCGTGTTGCCCAGCGGTTGCACCACGTGACCGGCCTGATGCAGCGCGAAGTCGAGGTCCTGAAACTCGCCGACAAGATCCAGTCGGAAACGCGCGGCCGCATTGACCAGCGCCAACGCGAACATTACCTGCGCGAGCAGATGCGGAGCATCCAGGAGGCCCTTGGCGAAAAGGACGAAAAAACCCTCCTCATCGAGCAACTGCGGTCCGACCTGGACGACGCCGGCATGCCCGACCACGTCCGCCATGAAGCCGAACGTGAACTCAGACGCATGGACGTCATGCCCGTGGCCGCCCCGGATTTCAACGTGCTCCGCACGTACCTGGAGTACCTGGCCGAACTGCCGTGGCAAAAGCAGAGCGACGACCGGCTTGATCTGGACGAGGCCCAACGCATCCTCGACAAAGACCACTATGGCCTGGAGGAACCCAAGAAACGGATCCTGGAGTACCTGGCCGTCCGAAAACTGCGCCGCAGTGTGCGCGGACCCATCCTGTGCTTCGTGGGTCCGCCCGGCGTCGGCAAGACCAGCCTGGGCCAAAGCATCGCGCGAGCCATGGGCCGCGAGTTCGTCCGCATGAGCCTGGGCGGCATGCGCGACGAGGCGGAAATCCGCGGGCACCGGCGGACGTACGTCGGCGCCATGCCCGGCCGCATCATCCTCGACCTGCGGAAGGCCGGTGTCAACAACCCCGTGTTCATGCTCGACGAGGTGGACAAACTCGGCAAGGACTGGCGCGGCGACCCGACGAGCGCCCTCCTGGAAGTGCTCGACCCCGCCCAGAACTCGACCTTCACGGACCATTACCTCGACGTGCCGTTCGACCTCTCGAAGGTGTTCTTCATCGGCACGGCGAACCTGCTGGACCCGATTCCGCCGGCGCTGCGCGACCGGTTGGAGATCATCCGTCTGCCCGGCTACGTGGAGGAGGAGAAACTGGCTATCGCCCGCCAGTACCTCGTGCCGCGCCAACGTCCGGAACATGGCCTGAAGGCCAGCCAGATCCGCTTTACCACGACCGGGCTGCGGCACATCGTTCGCAATTACACACACGAGGCCGGCGTGCGGGAGCTGGAACGCCAGATTGCCGCCGCATGCCGGGCCGTGGCACGACGCATTACCCAGGACAAGGCCACCGGCTTCACCGTCAAGGCCGGCACCGTGAGCGACCTGCTCGGCCCGGAGCGGTACCTGCCCGAGGTAAGGCTCCGGACGTCGACACCCGGGGTGGCCACGGGCCTCGCCTGGACGCAGGCCGGCGGCGACATCCTCTTCATCGAGGCCACCTCCATGCCCGGCAAGGGGCAGCTGACGCTGACGGGCCAACTCGGCGACGTCATGAAAGAGTCGGCCCAGGCAGCCCTCTCGTACATCCGGTCGCGGGCCAACGCCTGGGGCCTTCCTCCCGAGACCTTCAGCCAGCGCGACCTGCACGTGCACGTGCCCGCCGGCGCCACGCCGAAGGACGGCCCCAGTGCCGGCATCACGCTGTTCACGGCCCTGACGAGCCTCCTGACGGGCTACAGCGTGCGCAGCGACGTGGCCCTGACCGGCGAGATTACGCTGCGCGGCCTCGTACTGCCCGTCGGCGGCATCAAGGACAAGGTCCTGGCCGCCAAACGCGCCGGCATCACCACCATCATTCTGCCCGAGAGGAACCGCAAGGACGTTGAAGACATCCAACCCGACATCCGGCGCGACATGACCTTCCACTACCTCCACGCCATGGAGGACGCCCTGCCGCTGGCCCTTTCCGACGGCAAGGCGCCCGGGAAAGTGCCACCGGCGTCCAAGCGCACGAAACGCCGTAAACGCCGGACCACGTCGTAGGACAGGCGCCCCACGTTGCTAACCCCTGCGGCCTGTGTTGTCGCGGCCGGTTTGAATCTTCGTGCTACAGGACACTCTTTTCCGCTTGCACCAGCGTCCTTGCGCGTGTAGATAGGAGGTAGAACTCTCGCGCATGCATGCCATAGCCCCTGCTAATCACAGGAGGATCCGATGGTTACGCGCACGCCTTCCGTTTTCGTGTGGCTGCTCTCCGCTGTGCTGGTTTTGACAGCGGTCGCCGCGGCACCCGCCGATACGCTGAAGAACAAGAAAACGGGCGAGGTTCTGAAGGGCCGCCTCCTGGACCAGCGGGTGAATCAGCGGCACATCTTCAGGCCTGACCTGGGCGGCACGCTGTACCTGGACATGCGGGAGTGGGAGGTCGTGGAGCGCGGCGCCCCCGCCCAACCCCCTGCCGCCAAACCCGGCCCCAAAGCCACCGGGCCGAATGGTACGCCGCATCCGGCCGACGCCGGCACCGCTCCCACCGCCGAGGACGGCTGCGTGTTCATCCTGCCCATCACCGGCGCGATCGACCATCCCTGCCTGGCCGAGGCTGTCCGGCAGGCCATTGCCGAGGCACGCACCCGGCACGCCAAGGTCGTGGTCCTGCGGGTCGACACGCCGGGCGGCCTGGTCACCGTCGCGGACACGATTATCCGCCTGCTCGAAGAGGTAACCTGGGCTCCGACCGTGTCGTGGGTCAAGGGCGACGTCAAGGGCGCCCTCTCGGCCGGCGCCTACATCTGCCTCGCCACCAAGCAGATTCTCATGGCGCCCGGCACGACCATCGGGGCCGCCACCCCGTTCACACGGTCCGAGACCACGGGGTCGGTCCAAGTGGACGAGAAGTTCAAGAGCGCGTTCAGCGCCCGATTCCGCAGCCTGGCCCAGCAGCTGGGCCACTCGTCGGTCATCGCCCACGCCATGGTCGACAACAGCGTTTCGGCCGTCCAGGTCGTCGTGGACGGCCAGTCGCGTATCGTGACGGCCGAAGAGGCCGACCGACTCGAAGCCAAGCACAAGAATGAGGCCGGCTTTCGGCGCAAGACCATCGTCCAGGCCGGCCAACTCCTGACGCTCACGAGTGCCGAGGCCGTCGACTTCGGCGTCGCCTGCGGCCTGGCTGACACCAAGGACGCCCTGCTCAAACAACTCGCCATGGAGGGCGTCCCGGTGGTCGAGGCCGCCTGGCTCCCCGACTGGGTCGAGCGGACCTCGAAGCGCCGCAACGCCGAGATCGACAAGTGGTTCAACCAGTTCGCCCACCAACTGCAGCAGGCCGCCGAGGAGGACCCGCGGCTGGGAAGTTACTACGTGTCCGAGGTAACCGGCCAGTTCTCGGACGGCGGCACCCGGTGGCGGGAACACACCGACCGTGCGCTTCGGCACCTGAAGGTCTGCGCCCAGGCGCTGACGGAACTCGAGAAACTGGCCAAGGACGAACGCTACCGCTTCCCGGTGGACCAAGCGGCATTCGACCGCATGAAGATGCGCATGGACGCCCTGTACAAGCGGCTGCACCGAGAACGCACGGCCACCGCCCCCTAGCCTGGTTGGCCGGCGGCCTTACGGCGACTCGTCGTTGTACACGACTTGCGATCGGACGGGGTACTTGGCCAACTTCTCCCGCCCACTCAGGAACGCCAGCTCAATCAGGAACTCGACACCCACGATGTGGCCGCCCGCCTGTTCAACCAAGTCGCACGAGGCAGCCATGGTGCCGCCGGTGGCTAGCAGGTCGTCGACCATCAGGGCGCGGTCGCCCTCGGCAAGGGCGTCGCGGTGCATCTCGACGGTATCGGTGCCATACTCCAGGTCGTAGGTTACGCTGAGGGTTTCGGCAGGCAGTTTGCCGCTCTTGCGGACGAGCACGAGCCCAGCTCCCAGCCGCAGGGCAATTGGCGCACCAAAGATGAAGCCCCTCGACTCGGCCCCCACGACGAGGTCCACGTCGCCCCTTGCGTACGGGGCGGCCATGCGGCGGACGGCCTCTTCGAACGCCTCGGGGTTTGCAAGGAGCGTCGTGATATCCCGAAACATAATGCCGGGCTTCGGGAAATCGGGAATACTGCGAATCGAGCGGCGCAGGTCTGCAGGTCCATCGGAGGGGGTCACGCGGATCTCCTTGCCAGGCGGGAACGGGCGGAGGGAAAACACCGCGGGCTAATTGACGACCGCCGGCACGTCTTCCTCCCGGCTGCGGATGGCTTCGTTAATCGTCAGAAGCGTGTCGCGTTCGATTTGGCGGACGCGTTCGCGGGTCAGGCCAATCCGCTCGCCGATTTCCTTCAGCGTCATCGGCTCGGCACCGTCGAGGCCAAACCGGAACCGCAGGATTTCGGCGGCACGCTGGTCGATGTCGCCTAGGATCTTCTTGACGGCCTCGGCCCGTCGGTTTTCGAGCAGCACGTCGGCCGGCGACCGCGTGCCTTCGTCGGCCACCATCTCCGACAGCGACCACTCCGAATCCTCCGACACCGCCTGGTAAGGCGAACTGAACGCCCGGGCTGCACGCGTAATAACCGACACCTTCCGTTTCGACAGGCCCATGGCCTTGGCAATTTCCTCCTGGCTCGGAGGTCGGCCGAAGTCACATTCCAACTGGGCGGCGGTGCGCCGCCACTTGTTAATCATCTCGACCATGTAGGCGGGGATTTCGACCGGCTTGACCGCGTTGATGAGGCTGCGCTTGATCGATTGCCGAATCCACCAGGACGCGTACGTCGAGAAACGGCACCCCTGGGCCGGGTCGAACTTCTCCACGGCGCGCAGAAGCCCCAGGTTCCCTTCCTCGATGAGGTCCAGCAGGCTCAGGCCCCGGCGGGTGTAGTTCTTGGCAATGGAAACCACTAAACGCAGGTTACAACGGATCATCTCGTCCCGGGCAAGAAGGTCGCCCTTCTTGATCCGCCGCGCCAGATGCACTTCTTCATCCGGCGTCAACAGACGCGTGTGGTTGATTTCCCGCAGGTATAACTGCAGGCCCGAGTCCATACGCAAACCCCTCTTCGTACCGCCGAGTGGCAGATAGCCACTTCCGGATCCGCCGACCGCGCCCTACCGTGTGACGCCAAGCGCGGTACATCGCCCTATTCGAGAAGCGAACTTCGACATGCGCCTTCGAAGAAGTCGGTGATGCCACGTAATTGTAAGACCGTCTGCAAACTCTTGGCAAGGTAATTCTCGGGAATTACGCGCAGCCTTTCCCGCGCCCTTGCCATGCCCACCCGCGCAGGCCCACCGGCCCACCTAAGTGCCTCTGCCACACCGTTAATCGGCCTTTTCGGCCTCCGCGTCGGGCGACTCCTCATCGGCCGCCGGCTCATCCTCTGCGGCTTCGTCGGCCACCGGCTCATCGTCTGCGGCTTCGTCGGCCACCGGCTCATCCTCTGCGGACTCGTCGGCTGCCGGCTCATCCTCTGCGGCTTCATCGGCCGCCGGCTCATCCTCTGCGGCTTCGTCGGCCGCCGGCTCATCCTCTGCGGCTTCATCGGCCGCCGGCTCATCGTCTGCGGGTTCGTCGGCCGCCGGCTCATCGTCTGAGGCTTCGTCGGCCACCGGCTCATCCTCTGCGGGTTCGTCGGCCACCGGCTCATCCTCTGCGGGTTCGTCGGCCACCGGCTCATCCTCTGCGGCTTCATCGGCCGCCGGCTCATCCTCTGCGGGTTCGTCGGCCACCGGCTCATCCTCTGCGGCTTCATCGGCCACCGGCTCATCCTCTGCGGGTTCGTCGGCCGCGGGCTCATCCTCTGCGGGTTCGTCGGCCACCGGCTCATCCTCTGCGGGTTCGTCGGCCTTGGTCCGGGCGGACGGCAGCGGCGTACCGAAGAGCGTGGCGCCGCCAGCGACTGCCCCCTCGACCGTGTCCTCGGCCGGCTCGATGCCGCCAAGTCGCGGCTCGGAGCGAGGTTCCGGGCCGGCCGCCTCGGGCTCTTCGTCTTCGGCGGCCCACTGGACGCGTTTCAGACTCAGCCCGATCTTGCGTTCGGCCGTGTCGACGCGAAGCACCTTGACGTCGAGTTCGTCGCCGGGGGCGACAACTTCTTCGGGATTATCGACCTTGTGGTCGGCGAGTTCCGAGACGTGCAGCAGCCCTTCGAGGCCATCCTCGAGTTCCACGAACACGCCGAAGTTCGTGACCTTGGTCACCTTGCCGCGCACCACGGCCCCGGCCACGTACGTTTCGGGGATGCGGCGTTCCCAGGGGTCCTCGTCGAGTTGCTTGAGGCCCAGGGCCACGCGTTTCTTGTCCTGGTCAACGCTCAGGACCTGGCACTTGATCTTCTGACCCTTCTTGAGGACCTCGGAGGGATGATTCACCTTCTGGGTCCACGACATGTCCGAGACGTGCAGGAGGCCGTCGATGCCCTCCTCGATCTCGATGAACGCGCCGTAGTTGGCCAGGTTCTGGACCACGCCCTCGACGACCGTGCCGGGCGGGTACTTTTCCTTGACGAGTGTCCAGGGGTTAACCTCGGTCTGCTTCATGCCGAGGCTGATTTCCTGCTTGGCCTTGTCGATGGCCAGGACAACGACCTCGACCTCCTCGCCAACGCTGACCACCTCGGAGGGATGGTTCACGCGGCGCGTCCACGACATTTCGCTGACGTGGACGAGCCCCTCGATGCCCTCTTCGAGTTTGACGAACGCGCCGTAGGGTGTAATGTTGACGACCTCGCCGGCCACCTTCTCGCCCACCGGGTACTTGGCCTCGATGTTATGCCACGGGGAGGTGCTCTTCTGCTTGATCCCGAGGGCCACCTTTTCCTTCTCGCGGTCGATCGAAAGGATCTTGACCGTCAGTTTCTCGTCGATCGACACGACCTCGCTGGGGTGTCCGACGCGTCCCCAGGCCATGTCGGTGATGTGTAGCAGGCCGTCGATGCCCCCGAGGTCGACGAACGCGCCGAAGTCGGCGATGTTCTTGACGACGCCGTCGCAGAGTTGGCCAACCGTCATGGTCGACAGGAGTTTACGTTTGGCCTCTTCGCGTTCCTCCTCGATGAGCCGGCGGCGCGAGACCACGATGTTGCGGCGCTCCGGGTCGATCTTCAGGATCTTGCACTCGATGCGTTTGCCGATGTAGGCCGACACGTCGGCCGGCCGGCGGATGTCCACCTGGCTGGCCGGCAGGAACACCGGCACGCCGATGTCCACGAGCAAGCCGCCCTTGATTTTGCGGCTGACACGGCCCTCGACCACGTCACCCTCGGCATGCGTGTTGAGGACGCGTTCCCAGCCCTTGATGCGGTCGGCCTTGCGTTTCGAGAGCAGCACGAGACCGCTCTCATCCTCGACCGCTTCGAGGAGCACGTCCACCCGCGAGTCGATGGCGGGCGTCTCGGAGCCAAATTCTTCGAGCGGCACGCTGCCTTCGCTCTTGAACCCGACGTCGATAACGGCCTCGCTGCCGATGATGCGTACCACGCGCCCGTTGACCACGCTGCCGGTCTCGAACGCCTGGATGGACTCCTCGTAGAGTTGCTCGACGGGGTTGGCGTCATCGCCGCCGCTCATCACAGCTTCGACCTCACGGTCGATGTCGGCATCGTTCAGTCCGTAGTGGCGTTGAATTTGAATCTTCTGCATCTTGCTCATAGCTCTCAACCCATTGTGTTGGTGCACGGCAAGGGTATTTACGCCCGACCACCGGGCCACTTGCCGCCCTCATTCCCAGAGGCTTTCGGCCGCCGTCGGCCGGCAAAGAAATGCAATTTACCTTACGTTTGGGCGGATTGCAAGAGGCGAATTCGCTCGCACACCGCATCAATGATCCATTGGGGCGTGGAGGCCCCCGCCGTAACGCCGACGCGCGACCGGGCGGCCAGCCACTCGGGCTCAACCTCGTCGGCGACTTCCACGTGATGGGTCGGCACGCCGTCGCCTGCGCACAGTTCCGCGAGTCGGTTTGTGTTCGCGCTGTTGCGGCCGCCAATAACGATCATCGTGTCGACGCGTCCGGCCAACTCCGCCGCCGCTCGCTGCCGCTCGACCGTGGCCGTGCAGATCGTCCGGACGATGCGGACGTCGTCCGGGTCGCGCCGCACGAGGTCGGCCGCCATTTCGCGAAACAGCGCGGGGGAAAACGTCGTCTGGGCCACCAGCGCCACCCGGCCCGTCACGCTAATCCGTGCCACCGCCTTGACCTCGCCCACGACGACGGCGTGCGGGGCGTGCCCGAGAATCGCCCGGACCTCCGGATGGGCCGCGTCGCCCGCCACCACCACCTGGCACCCCTCCTGTTCCAGGTCCATGGCCAGTGTCTGGACCCGCCGGACCAGCGGGCAGGTGGCGTCCACCACCTGGAGGCCGCGCCGCCGGGCCTCGGCCACCACGTCCGGCGACAAGCCGTGACTGCGAATCACGAGCGTCGCCCCGGATTGGGCTTCGTCCAACGACTTGATGGTCGTGAACCCCTTCTCCGCAAGTCGTCCCACCTCCTGGGGGTTGTGGATGAGCGGCCCGAGGCAATAGACCGGCCTGCCGGCCTCAAGGGTCTGCTCGGCCAGGCGCAAGGCCCGCCTGACGCCGAAACAGACGCCGGCGCCCTCGGCCACCTCCACGGCGGGCCCGTCCGGTTCGCGTGGGGCGTTCATCGGTTCTCCCGTTGTGCCAGACCGTGCAGTCGGTGCTGGAGGGTGCACATCTCGCGATGGATGGCCGTCATCACCGCCTCCGGGTCGCCCCCCATGGCGTCCACGGCCACCGGCCGCCCGCAGGCCACCCGAATCGGGTGGATCCACGGAACCGGCCTCGCTCGAGGCCACGCCTCGAACGCCCCATCGATAACCATGGGCAGGATTGGCACGCGTGCCCGCCTGGCCAGCATGACCGGCCCGGCCTGAAGGCGGCCGACGCTTCCGTCGCGAGTGCGTGTGCCCTCCGGAAACACCAGGACCACCGCCCCGCCCTTCAGCCGCCTGAGCGCCTCGCGGACGGCCCGCAGGTCTGCCGACCCCCGCTGCACCGGAAACGCGTACAGGCTCCGAATCAGCCACGCGAACGGGGCAAATCGGAACAGCGACGCCCGGGCCATCGGACTGAAGGGCCGCGGCATGCCCACGGCCGCCAGAACCGGGTCCAGGTAACTCTGGTGGTTCGATACAACCAGCACACCGCCCGCCCGGGGCAGGTGCTCGCGGCCGAACACGCGAATGCGGAACAGCGTAACGAACACCACCCGCGCCACCTGCTGGAGCACCGCGTACCAAAGCCGGCGAAGCACGTTCACACGTCCCCCTTTGTGCGCCGTCGAACCTCGCACAGCAGCGTCTCGATCATGGCCTCGACGTCCAGGTCCGTCGTATCCACGCGGACCGCGTCGGTGGCGGCCCGGAGCGGGTCGGCCTCGCGGGTCGAATCGCGGCGGTCGCGTTCGCACACTTCCGAGAGCACCTCGCGGTACGATTTGATCTGACCGCGGGCCTCGAGCTCCAGTTGCCGGCGCCGGGCACGGACCTCCGGGTCGGCGTCCAGGAAGAACTTGACGGCCGCATCCGGAAACACCACGGTTCCCTGGTCGCGTCCCTCGGCGACGACGGCGTCGGCCTGGCGGGCGATGTCGCGCTGGGCAGCCACCAGAATCCGGCGCACCCCGGCCGTCCGGGCGAGATAGTGCGAGTGCGTGCTGACACGATTCTCGCGGATGGCGCCGGTCACGTCGCGGCCGTCCAGGCGCACAAGGCCGCCCTCCGACCCGTCGTCCAGTTCGACGGTCGTGAGCCCCGCGAGGGCCTCCAGGGCGGCGGCGTCTTCAAGGTCGACGCCGGTTTCGAGGGCCTTCAGCGTCAGTGCCCGGTACATGGCGCCGGTATCCAGGTGCCGTGCCCCGAGCCGGCGGGCCAGACCGGCGGCGGCCGTACTCTTGCCGCTGCCCACAGTTCCGTCAATCGTGATGACCATAGGAAGCCGATTATAATGTCGGCGGGCGGTGCTGAAAAGGCTGGAAACCGTCCGAGGGCTTCCGTACACTGGATATGCGATGACTGTTCGCGGCATTTGTCGATTACTGCGACTACCGCTCTTCGCGACGGCCGTGGCCGACGCCGTGGCCGGTTATTTCGTCGCCCTCCTGCCGAACCTCGACCAACTGGACTGGCGCCGCGTCGGGCTGCTGGCCGGGACCTCCGCGGGCCTGTACCTGTACGGGATGGTGGAGAACGACCTCGTCGATCGCCGCCGCGACAGGTTGCTGGGCACCGGCCGACCGCTGGCCATCGGCGAGGTGGGCCTGCCGACGGCCGTCAGTCTGCTTCTCCTGATGGCCGCCCTGGCAGCGGTGTGCGCCGTCGGCCTGAGCGCGGGCGCCCTCGTCATCGCCATCGGCGCCTTCGGCGCCATCAACCTGTACAACCTGTCGGCCAAGCACGGTCCGTCGTTCGTGGCCATGACGGTCATGGGCCTGTGCCGGGTGCTGAATTTCATGATCGGCGTTGCCGCCGCCAAGGGCGTCCCGCACGAGATCACGCCAGACCTGTTCGGCCTCGCGGGGCCGCTCTGGATCCGCCACGCCATGGCCTTGTTCTCGGCCACGTTCGTGGTCACCGGCTACAGCATCGCCATCCGGCGCGAGCATTCGATGTCGTCCCGGCCGTGGATGGTGGCGTTCGTCGTGGCGGCCGTCGCGGGGTTCACGATGATCGCCGTCCGCCTCGGCACCGAGGCCCATTGGTTCCAGGTGCCGGTGGTGCGCGTCTTTGCGATGGTGCTGCTTGCGGCGATGTGGCCGGGGGGACTCTGGTCGGCCGTGGGGCCGAAACGCCAGCCTGCCCAGTACGAACCGTTCATCGCCCGAATGCTGTACTGGTTCATCCTGATGGACGTAGCCTTCGTGGCGGACAAGTGGCTCATGACGATGTAACGGCCCGCCGCTGGACCTCCGCATACCGCCGCCGCCGACGTGGCGGCACGCTCGTCGGCCTACTCCTTGCTGCGGCGCGAACATGCGTACAGTCTGAGCAGCGGCAGCCTCAGCACCACCTCCCATACCCGGCCCTCGTCAGTCGCACGGTATCGTACCGTCCGCGCGCTATCGAGGAACACCTCCAGGTCCGACCGGAACACGGCGTCCGTCGCAGCGCGGCTGCGGACCGTTACCCCATCCTGCAAGATCACCTGGTTGACCTGGTTATCCAGGTCGGCCAGGGCGCGGACCTTGGCGGAACGTGCGGCCAGGAGCCGGGCCCGGTTCGGGTCCGTTTCGTCCCGGCTGAGGCGAGCCGTCCCGGTGGCCAGCAGGACGGTCGTCGCCCAGTCGGGCAAGGCCTGGCCGCCCGCCACCAAGGGAGCGGCCGCGGGCCGGGTCGCCTCCTGCGGCGGCATGCCGCGGCCGGCCACCGTAATCGCGTCCGACTTGATCCGCACGCTTAGGCGGTCCAACTGCTCCTCCGTCACGCTCGTCTCGGGCAGGCGAAGGCGGCGGATGTCTTTCAGGACCTCGATCAGCCCCCGCAGCGGCGCCGACACCTCCACCTCGGCGATGCGGTCCGGCATGAGCCGCGGCTCGCCCGTTACCGCCAGCGACCGGACGTACGCCTCGAACGCCGCCTGCGACGCCGACGCGTTGCCCACCAGGTCGCCCACCGACTCGCTCGGCGCCAACAGGATGGCCCGGAGCCGCACGGCCATGGCCTCGTACGCCGCCACGCGGGCCGCCCGGACGGCCAGCACACGCCCCGTGCCCGTTACACGCTCCCAACCCGCGGGGAACATCTCGGGCAGAACCTCCGGCGGGGCAGCCATGACCCGGCCGATGACCTCCTCCGGCAGGCCCGGCACGGGCCGCCCGCTCCCGCTCTGCCCCAGGTACCCGTCGATGGCGCCGTCGCCGAGGGCCAGCACGTCCGGGTCTCCCGCATCCTTCCCACAGAGTGCCACCACCTTCTGCGTCAGCACGTCCACGGGCACGTGGACGTCACATTCCGCCACGGCGTCGGAGTAGACGCGCGGGGGGCCCACGCGGCGGGCGGTCCGCAGGAAAACCCGGAGGTCGATCTCGCCGCGGCTACCGTGGCCCAGCACCGCGCCTACGGTCTTGCCCCCGGCGAGCCGGGCAGACAGCACGCGATCGGTCAGGCGATTGACCGCGTCGACCTGGGCCATGCGGATGGCGAGGACCTCGGCCACCTTCGGGCTATACGGGGACTCGGCTGGCGCCGCCCCGGCGTGCCCCACCAGGAGGGCCGCCGCCAAAGCCGTCAGTACCCATGCCGTCGCACGTTGCATCAGTCGCCCTCGATCCAGGCCCTCAGGCCGTCGAGTTCGTCCGGCCCCTGCACAACCCCCAGGCGGAAGCCGGTTTCGCGCGTCTCGCCGGTGGCCAGTTCCGGCATCTGGCCGCGGTCACGGAGACCTTGGCGGGGCGGAAACGGGCACGTCGTCGGCTCGATGCCGACGACGTACGTCCCCTGGCCCATCATCTTCCACTCGGCCATGTACGGCATGGCGTCTTTCTGCCAGGCCAGGGTCACGCCGAGGCCGTTGCCGAGCTCGGGATTGACGAGTGCGGCCCGGCACGTGCCGTCGGCGTACCGCTTCGGCTCGATTTCGTACGTGTGTTCGGAGAACCCCTCCGTAGGCGGCAGGAACCGGCCGTGCCGGTCGACGGCGGCCTGGGCCTCGTCCGTGACGCCGCGGATCGACTCCTGCGCCACGACCAACTCGCTGTATTCCGACACGAGCGGCCAACCCAGGTTGATGTGGTACAGCAGCATGGCGCTCGAGGCCGCGAACCCGAGGTTCGTCACACGGTCGCGGACCGTCACGTGGCATGCCCCGAGGGCCGTCTCGATGGTCCGTTCGAGCCGCAGCGTCGGCCGGAAGACCTCGGCCTCGTCCACGTGCCCGCGGACCGCGATGCGGTAGGCATCACCCTGCCAGCTGCAATCGACAGCCACCTGGTCGGCCGACAGGTTCGACGCCCGGCCGTGTAGCCCCCAAGCCTCGTCGCCCTCGGCTTCGGGCGCGCCGAAGTGCCGCAACCCGCACGTCGTCAGCAGGCCACCGCCGAACGACCGGAGCCACCGGAACCCCTCCGGGTCGTACCGCTCCGGCGCGACCGGGCCCGTGGCGGACTCCCAGGCCAGCGGCATGCCTCGGAACCGAGCCGTCAGGATGTCCAGGCACCGGTCCGGCAGGACCGTCAGCGTGAGGCCGGCGCCGGTCCAGAGGTCGATGCCCCGCATGCCGCGCGCTGGCCCCTCGCTGAAGACAAACGGCCGGGCTCCGGCCACTTGCTCGATTCGGCCCACGCGGGCGGCAAGTTCCTCCCGCGACACCGATTCGCCAAACAGGTCAGCCATCGTGCCATGCTCCTTTCGGGCTACGTGGGGCGCGGCGGTGCCACGGTCAGGCGGACCTCCCGCCCGCCCTTGGCGTGCGACCGGTAAATGCCGTCCAGGATTGCCATGACGGCAAGCGTTTCCTCGGCCGGCACGGGCACCGGCCGGTCGTGCTCCACGGCCTCGATGAACGCCACGATGGCGGCGGCGTGCGGCGATCCCTCCGGCACGTTCTGGAGGTCGCTCAGGCGCATGACCCCGTGTTCCTGCGTCACGATCCGGCCGGCCGACACGTCCAACCCACCCTCCGTGCCGCACACGATAGCGGCGATGACCTCCTCGTCCGGCACGTTCAGGAGAAACGAGGATTCGAGCACGAGCACCGCCCCGCCCTCGAAGCGGACGAAGCCGACCGCGAAGTCCTCCACGTCGAACGGTTCCCCGCTCGTGCGCCAGTCGCCCCAGCCGGGGCGGTTGACGGTACCGGGACGGTCCGCCAGTTTCCGCGGCGCCACACCCGAAACCGACACGGGTTTCGGGAACCCCATGAGCCACAGCGCCAGGTCGAGCACGTGGACGCCGATGTCGATGAGCGGCCCGCCGCCCGACACGCTCCGCGTCAGGAACTTACCCCAGCCCGGGGCGCCGCGGCGTCTGAGCGCACTGGCCCGGGCGTAGTACACGTCGCCCAGGACACCCGCGTCGACGTACCGCTTGAGGGCGGCGTGCCGGCCCTCGAACCGCAGATGCTGGCCGGTCATCAGGCGCCGTCCCGCCCGGTCGCGTGCCCGGATGAGTTGCCGGACCTCTGCCGGCGTGGGCGCGAGCGGCTTCTCGCAATACACGTGGCACCCGGCCCGCAGGGCGGCCTTCGCCGCCGGCGCGTGCAGAGCATTTGGCGTGGCCACGTCGACCACGTCCAGCGATGCCTTACGAAGCATCACCCGGTAATCGTCGTACACGGCGGCGATGCCGTGCGCGTCGGCCAGTGCCTGGGCGGCGTCGCGGCGGACGTCGCAGGCGGCAGCGATCTCTACCCGGCCCTCGTCGCGCAGGGCCGTCCAGGCCGGGACGTGGGCCCTTTGCATGATCGCGCCCGTGCCGATGAGGCCAACGCGAAGGGGTTTCATGGCATGCCTTTCTACCGAATGCGTTCTGCAGCTCGGCGGGTATCGGCACCTTCCGTGCACCCGCACGGCCCGCGGCCGCCAAGGCGGCCGGCCACCTCTCATGCCCCGGGCGTTTCGATGCGGCCCACCAGGTCGGCGGCGCGCGCCACGCCCAGCCGCCCGAGCGCGTCGCGCACGCCGTCGACCAGCACCGCGCACGTCTCGGGATCCACGAAATTGGCGGTTCCGACCGAGACGGCCGTCGCCCCGGCCCGCAGGAACTCGATCACGTCCTCCGGGAACTGGATGCCGCCGAGACCCAGGATGGGTACCCCCCGCGGCCCGGCCACCTCCTGCCACACGCGGCGGATCATGTACACAGCCACCGGCTTGATGGCGGGTCCGGAAAGACCGCCCGTCGTATTCGTCAGTGCCGGCCGGCCCGTCCAGGGGTCAATCGCCATGCCGCGCAGCGTGTTGACGAGACTGAGGGCGTCGGCCCCGGCGTCGGCCGCCGCCCGGGCGGGCACCGCGATGTCCGTCACGTTGGGGCTGAGTTTCACGAGGAGCGCCGCCCGCGAGACAACGTTCCGGACGGCCCCGACGAGCCGGGCCAAGGCTGCCGCCTCCGTGCCGAACTCGATGCCGCCGTGCGCCACGTTCGGGCACGAGACGTTCAGTTCGATGCCCGCCACACCGGCGGCCGCGTCCATGGCCCGACACACCTCGATGTACTCATCAGGCGTGGAGCCGGCCACGTTCGCGATGACCGGCACGTCGAAGGCGGCGAGGGCCGGCAGTTTCTCCGACAAGAACTCGTCGAGCCCCACGTTCGCAAGGCCGATGGCGTTCAGCATGCCGGCCCGGACCTCGACGAGCCGGGGCGGGGGATGGCCCTCGCGCGGCCGGAGGGTAATGGATTTGGTCACGACCGCCCCGAGCCGCGACAGATCGTAGAACGCGGCCAGTTCCTCGCCATACCCGCTGCACCCGGAGGCCGTTGCAATCGGGTTCTTCATCGCCATCGGGCCGAGCTGGACACGGAGGTCGATTTCGTTCTCGGGCATGATGCGCCTCGCTCTTACGAACCACGCGGCCGCCACGGCGACCTACTTCTCCCACACGATGTCGCTCGCCTCGACGACGGGCCCCTCGCGGCACGTCAGGCGGTACGTCCACCCGGCCGGGTTGGCCGGGTCGTGCATCTTACGGGCGCACGAGAGGCACACCCCGATGCCGCACCCCATGAACTCCTCCAGCGACACCTGGCACGGCGCATCGAGCCGGCGTGCGAGGTCCGCCAACGCCCGGAGCATGGGCTCCGGCCCGCAGCCATAGAAAGCTGCCCGTGCGTTGCCGGGCCGGCCCGCCAGCCACGCCTCGGCCGCTGCCACCGCCGTTCCGCGGAACCCCGCGGACCCGTCGTCGGTCGCGAAGACCGTTTCGAAGGGCGACCGCACGGCGCCCGCCAGCGTGCATGGTTCGGCCCGGTTGGCCGAGGGCGGCGGCGTTTCGAACTCCAGCGGCGCGCGGGCCACGCCTGGCGCGCCAATGATGAGGACGGCATCGCGGCCGAGGTCCGCCAACACGTCCGCCAGACCAAAGAGGGGCGCCATACCGCACCCCCCGCCCACCAGCACCGCCACGCGGCCGTCGAGGGGTAGCGTGAACCCGTTGCCGAGCGGACCTACCACGTCGAGCACCGTGCCGGCGGGTTGCTCGGCCAGCCACCGCGTGCCCGTTCCGATGGTGTGAACGAGCACCTCGATGCGCACGCCGTCCGGCATGCTCCCGATGCGTGAGATGCTGAGCGGCCGGCGCACGAGCGGCGCGTGCCGGCGGGCCAGTTCCGGGCCGGTCGTCTGCGGCCAAGGCCCGTCCTCGATATACGGCACCTCGCGGCGTTCGGTGACCGTCGCGGCCTGCGGCTCCGGCCCGCAGCGTACGTTCAGGAACTGCCCCGGCAGGCTGACCCAATCGGCGGGGCCGCCCAGGACGAGGCGCACGTAGTCGGCCCCGGCGTCGTGGCGCTCCAGGATCGGCAGTGCCAACCGCCGGGCCGGCGACACGTCGTGTTCGAGCTGCCTCGTCATGGGCGACCTGCCTGCTGCGCCCTCGCGGCAGTGCCAGGGCGGCTTGCACGCGTCAACGGTTGGGTTACGGCTCCTTGGGGGACTCAGGCAACACCGCCGGCCGCCCGAAGGCCTCTTTGACAACAACGGCTACCGCAACGGCCGCCAATGCCACGGCGATACCCCAATGGGCCGAGCTGATCAGAACGCCGGCCAACAGCACCACCGTCCACGAGACGAGGTGCTGGCTGAGGCCGCGGCGCAAGGCCTCGACCATCAGTTCGACCAGCGCCACCACCGCCACGATGCCGCCGACCATACGGAACATCCACTGCCAGCCCATCTCGATGGCCCCGGCGTCGCGCTGCATCTCGTCGGCCACGACCGCCCAGATGATGAAGGCGATGAACGCAAACAGCGCAACGACGAGTGCCCGGACCAAGCCCAGAACGAAGTCACGCATAACCTCACCCCTTTCCAGATTCGTAGACGGTCCCTCTCGACGCATTATCGCGACCGCCGGCAACCGTGGCAAGGAATCGCCGCCGACCCCTTTTCGCTTTACACCCGAGGCCAGCGGTTCTAAAGTCGCGGCCTGCCCGGCTGCTGTACCTATAGAGCCCGTGGAAACCATGCCGACCACCGACCTGCCCACCGTCAGCCTCGTGAGCCTGGGGTGCCCGAAGAACCTCGTGGACTCCGAGCGGATGCTCGCGGGCCTCGCCCTGGGGGGCTTCGCCGTTACTCCGGACGCCGACGGGGCCGACGTGGCCGTCGTCAACACGTGCGGGTTCATCGACCTGGCAAGGGCCGAGAGCGATGCCCACATTGACCGCCTCGAGGGCCTGAAGCGTGCCGGACGCCTGGGCGCCGTCGTGGTGGCCGGATGCATGGCCCAGCGGCTGGGCGCCGCCATCCTGGACCGGCATCCCCTCGTGGATGCCGTGGTCGGCCTGGACGAGCGCGACCGCTTGGCGACCGTCTGCGAGGCCATCCGCGCCTCGGCCCCTGCCCTGCCGCGCGGCAAACGCCGCAAGGGACGCCGCGGTCGCAGCCGCCGCAGGCCCGTTTCTACGGCGGAGCCGATCGTTCGAGTCGGCCCGCTTCCCTCGGGCATGCCCAACGACCGCGAACGCCTGCGTCTGACACCTCGGCACACGGCGTACCTGCGGATTACGGAAGGGTGCGACAACCGCTGCGCATACTGCGCGATACCGGCCATCCGCGGGCCGTTGCGGTCCAAGCCGCCCGAGGACATCCTTGCGGAGGCCCATGAACTCGTCGCCGACGGGGCCAAGGAACTCATCCTCATCGGCCAGGATACGACGGCCTACGGCCGCGACGCGCCGGAGACCGGGTGGTCGCTCGCGGGGCTCCTGGGCCGCCTCCGCGAGACCGTGGACGTGCCGTGGCTACGGCTCATGTACACGCACCCGGCGTCGTTCGACCCGGCGGTCATCGACGCGTTTGCGGCCGGGCCACCGCTCGTGCCGTACGTGGACCTGCCCCTTCAGCACGCGTCCACGCCTATTCTGGAGGCCATGGGTCGGCGCGTCGACCGCGAAGGCATCGAGCGGCTGCTCTCGGGCTTGCGTGCGGCCGTGGCCGACGTGGCCATCCGCACGAGTTTCATCGTGGGGTTCCCCGGCGAAACGGAGGCAGACGTCGAAGCCCTCGTTGCCCTCGTGCGCAAAGTAGGCTTTGACCACGTGGGTGTGTTCGTGTACAGTCCTGAAACAGGGACGTTGGCGGCGGGCCTTCCGGGGCCCGTGCCGGCGGAGGTAGCCCGCCAGCGGTGGGACCGCGTCATGCAAGCGGCCGCCCAAGTGGCCCACGACCTGGCACGCCGGCGCATCGGCCAAACGCTGACGGTCCTGGTGGACGGGACCGATGAGGATGGCGGCCAAGTGGCTCGCCACGCCGGTCAGGCCCCGGAGGTGGATAGCGCCGTCCGGCTGCCGCCGGGCACGGCGACAGCTGGCGACTTCGTTACCGTACGTGTAACCGGCGCCCAAGGGTACGATTTGCTTGCCGAACCCGTTGAGGAACCAGACGCATGACGCGGCACGTGCCGAACTTGCTGACGGCGGGGCGATTCTTTATGGCCATCGCCTTCTTCGTCATCGTTGGGTTCTACGACCCGCACAGCCCCGCCGGTTGGCCGGTCCTGGACGTGGCCTTCGTGGTGTTCCTGGTGGGCGTGTGCACCGACATGGTGGACGGTTACATTGCCCGCAAGTACAACGTGCAATCCAAGTTCGGGCGTATTGCCGATCCGTTCGTCGACAAGATTTTCGTGTGCGGGGCCCTGGTCTACTTCGTGGGTCAGCCGTTCGTGGTGAGCCCCGAGCCCGGGGCCGACCTCGTCAGCCTGACCGGCTGGCAGCCGTGGATGGTCGTGACGGTCCTGGCGCGCGAACTCCTCGTGACCGGTATGCGCAGTTTCAGCGAGTCGCACGGCATGCCGTTCGGGGCCACGTGGAGCGGCAAGGTCAAGATGATCCTCCAGTGCATCGCCATTTCGTGGTCGGTCTTCTACGTGGCCCATTGGTGGCCCGACGGGCCGGTCTGGACGGCCACCGTCCGCGATGGACTGGCTTGGGGAGCGACACTCTTCACGGGTATCAGCGGCCTCGCGTACGTGAAGCGGGCGTACGACCTGTTTCGCCTGCCGCCGGAGCAAGCGTAGTTAACGCCGGGATGACGCGGATCCCTTCCCTCGCCGATAGCCTGTCGGCAAATCCCGCCTGCGCCAGAATGGTCGCGAGGTTCCGGGGCTGGCGCGGCCCCTCGGGCTTCGCCGCGTCTTCCCGGAGACCGTACCCCAGCAGGCCGAGGTACTCGGTACGTCCGTCGTACGGCCGGAGGATGCGCAAGCCCGCGTAGCGCTCGTGCTCCGGGTGACCGGCCCCGTTAGGATTATCGAAAGGCTCGCTCGAAGCAAATCGGTACGGGTCGTCCGTGATGCACAGCTTGCCGGTCGCGGCTTCCCGGAGGAGAAACAACGGTGTAGCGCCCGCCACCGGCCACGCCCAGGCATAAAAGAGGGTTCGACCGGCCACTCGCTCGCGCTCCGTGGCAGGCAAGACTGCGGTCGTCACCGCCACGAGCGGCGTATCCGCGCTGGACGGCAGAAGAAAACCGTAATCGGCGTGCGGCACCAGCCGCCGGGCCGTTTCAGGCAGTCGGTCGAGCGTATCCACGACGAAATACACGCGATACCAGAACGTTTGGCCGGTCCGGACACGGCAACGCGGGTTTACCACCGCGACGAAGTAGTCGCGCGGGTTGGGGCGGTCGGGGTTCCCCGCATAGCCCCAGCGATAGCGCGTCGGGTCAAACGGAGAGGTCGTCGCCCTGCGGTTCGCGCGGGGCGTCGTCCGGTCACCGTGCCGGTCGCGTCCGAAGACGAGCCCCAGCCCCCACCGGTCCTCGGGCTTGGCGCCGTCCTGGACGAACGCTGCCCACCCACCCGTCTCGGCCACGTTGACGGTCGTCTCGCGTGACCCGAACCGCCCACCCTGGGGCCGCCACGACCCATCCGGCCGCGAGAGCACGTGCACGGGCAGGGACGAGTGCCTCACGCCGCCCCACGGCGTGTTGAAGTAGTCGAGCGTATCCTGGCCGAAGTTGTGGACCGCGTAGGTGACCTCAACAACGCCATCCGCCAGGGCCCGCAGCACCGTGTAGTAGAGCGCCCCCGACCGATGGATCGTCGGCACGTGGGCGTGCTGGCCCCACGCGACCACGCCGTATCGGCTGCGCGCCGGATCCCACGCCGACGCCAGCATCGGGCAATAGAACGGCTGGCGGTGCTGGGGGTCCCGCAAATACGTGCCGGACCCGTGGATGAAGTAGGCCAGCGGCCGGCCCAAGCCCGGCACGATGTCCCGATTCTGGCGCTCGTGGCTGACCGACACGATCTGCCAAATCTCGTCGATCCAAGGCGCGCCCTCGTGAACCTGCGGGGGTACGCTCTCGCCGAATGGCCCGCGGAAGGAGTAGATTTGCCCGCCTCCGCCCACGCGAAGCGCCCACGTCCGCCCGGCGGCGCCGCGCCAGTCGAATTGGGCGTGGAATACCGACCGCTCGTCCAGACCCTCGGCCCAGGTGGAGCCGGAGGGCGTGTACCCCGTTGTAAGCGTCGCCTTGCCGCCCGCCGGAAGGCCATCCGAACCGGGCAGGAACGAGAAGAACCCCGGCTCGCCCCTCGCCCCCGGCGCCGCCCAACAGAGAACCAGGCCGGCAATCGTCAGGATGCGCATGGTCGCCTCACCCTACATAAACATGCACTGCCATCTGGCACGCCACGGTCAGCAGGAGCGCCATGCCGCCGGCGAACACGTCGTCGGCCATGATGCCCCATCCGCCCGGCAACCGCTCCATCTGCCGGACGGGCGGCGGCTTCAGAATGTCCAGCACCCGGAACCACACGAACGCCACCACCGCCGCGCCCCACGCCACCGGGTTGCCCGGCACACTGCCGAACACCTTGGCCCACACGGCCGGATCGAGCGGCAACCAGCCCGTGATGTCGACGTCCACGGTGGCCGACACGTGGGCCAGAAACCCACTGCCCCAGACGGCCAGGCAGGCGATCATCTGCCCCACCACCTCGTCCAGGACGAACGGCCTCGGGTCTTTCTTGCCGAGGTACGTTTCCGCCCCGCCGGCCGCCACGATGCCGACCGCCGTTATCGGGAAAATGGCAACGAACACCGCCCACCACGGGCATCCCAGATGAAAGAGGCCGAGCAGCGCCGCCGCCGTCAGAAACGATGCGTACGTACCGGTGGGCCCCGGCAGGAACCCGACCCCGCCCACCGCCCCGATCCACGTCATCAGCCGATGCCGGCCGTCCCACGCGGCCCACCGCCGCCGCAGACTCACCGGCACGTTGAAGAACGCGTTGAAGAACCCGTGCTCCAAGAGGGCCCCGTGCTCGCCGAACACCGGAATCAGCCGGATGCCGTGCATCGCCCACCGCGCCGCCATGAACCGGGCCAGCGTCGGATACGACGATACCATCTGGATCGGGAACCCCAGGTACCCGATGTACTTCCAGAACGAAATCGCCGACGCCAACCGGTAGTCGTACCAGTTGCGTTCGCGAATCATCAGGTACACCACGTACGCGCCGCGGCAAAACGAGCCCGGTGAAATCGGCGTCACCTGGAACGCCGCCAGGATCACCAGCGACCACGTCCACGCGTCCTGCCACGTCTCGGCGATAAAGAAGAAGTAGTACAGCGCAATCGCCACCGAAACCACCTGCGTCACGGGCAGCGTGCATACGTGGACCGCGAGGCACTTGAGGTACTTCTGGATGAACGGCTCGTCAATTCGGTCGAGGATGTGCCGGGCCTCATCCGGCTGCAGCATGCCGTCGCGTTCGCCTTCGCGGACCATGTCCACGAGCCAGTCCCGTCGATACGCCGCGTTGACGTACAGTTTGACCGGCCGGAGCACCACGTATCGCACCACGTCCCAGGCGTATCGCGGGTCGGTCAGGGCCCGGTGCAGACCCGCCGGGAGCCAGCCGAGCGGCACCGCCTGGATCCAGAACCACGCCGGATGCCGCGCGAGCCAGCGTGCGCGGGCCTCGCTGACGCGGCCCGCGCGGTGCCAGTCGATCAGGCACTCGCACGCCCGGCCGCACACCGCGCGCTTCAGGTACGCCCCGCTTGTCAGACACTCGCGGACGTGCCGCCAGTATGCCCCGTTGCCCCACACCCGCTGGATGAATCGCCCCAGAACGGGCACGAGGCCGAGAACGACGAACAGAAGCAACGCCTCGGGCCGGCCCTGCATCCGGCGGGCCAACCCCGCATCCATCACGCCGCGCGTGCGGTACCCCTGAATCCAGTTCCGGCGGACCCTCAGCGGCAAGGTCCGGTCGTGCAGCGCATCGAGGCCCCGGTTCGCCAGGTCTGGCTGTGCCCCGTGGTAGGCGGCCTCGGCGGTCCGGAGTTCCGCCAGTGCCGCCCCCATGCCGTCGAAGCGGTGCGGGTGCGCGTGGACGTACGCCTCGAGCCGATCAAGGTCGCCCCGGTCGAACTGGACCAGCCGTCCTCTGGCCAAGCCCCGGGCGATGAGCCAGACGTCGGCCGGGCTCATCGGCAGAAACGGCAACAGCGCGAGGCCCGCCCCGAAGTCGACCGCCACCAGGCCGGCGGCCGGCCCCTCGCCGGCCTCCCGCCGCTTGAGGGCGTTCGGCTGGCTTTTCATCGTCCACCACTCGTACTGGCGGGCCAGTTCCGGACCGCCCATCTCGTGGAACAGGCGAACCAGTCGGGCCATGAAAGCGCGTTTCGCGTCGAACTCGGTCGCCTGCGTATCCCCGCGTGCAAAGAGGCGGTCGTTTACCTCGAGCCGCCACACGCGGCCGTCCACCCATTCCAGAACCTCGCCCATGCTGCCGAGCGTGGGGTCGTGGAACGTGGCGAAGACGTCGACGATGGCCTGCTCGGACCCGAGCCCCTCGGCCGCCCCCCGCCGGATGAACTTGTGCCACAGCGCGCACGCCCGCGCCGCCTGCGGGTTCGACTGAAGCCCGAACGCCGACTGAAACCCCAGCCCGTACAACGCGTTCCGGAACCCGCGTCCGAACCCCGACCACGGGACGAACACCTTCAGGGCGTACACGCCGCCGACCACCATCGGCGGTTCGCCGGCCCCCTCCGGCCAGTCCAGCCGAGCCAGTCGCGCCTGGTACACCTGGCCGGCAAACCCGCCGCCCACATACCGCTCGAGCTGGAAGGCGGCCCGCACCCGCCACGCCGGCACGACCCCCGTCAGGTCGAGTTCCAGCACCTCGCCCGCCTCGTGCCGCGTGATGCGGCGCGGGCGCAGCAGGCGGGCCGCGTCGGCCAACCCCGCCAACTCGTGACACACGTCGCTCGAGTACGCCTTCGCCATGGTGGTCCTACTCCCCTCGGGCGGGTTCCTACTATGGCGGCCGGCCGAGGCATCGTCCAGCAGAAAGCCGCTGCCCCTTCCCATCGGACGCCTCCCCCAGCGCGGATTAGTGAAAGCCTTGCACGGTCTGGCGTGCTGCTGAAGGCGCCGCCCCCGGGTGACCCGGCCGGCTTCTACGGCCGGGCGGATACCCGCACCTGTTACGCACCGGGCGTCAAGCCGTCAGTGCTCCCCGCACGGGGCATTCACAACACCTTGACACCACCCCCGCCCTGCGATACCGTCGCACCGAGGCGCTCTGCATCCATGGAATGCACGTGACCACACCCGTTGACCTTATCGTCGGGCCGGCCCGTAGCGGCAAGGCTGCCCGTGTTCTGGCCGCCTACCGCGACGCGCTGGCCGCCCAGGGCCCCGGATCTGCCCTGATGCTCGTGCCGACGGCGCTGCGGCAACGTCGGACCGAAAACCGCCTCCTGGCCGGCTCGCCGTCCGGTGTTCTCATCGCGCCGCACATCCTGACGCTGCCGACGCTGGCGAACCGGCTGCTCGACGCCGCCGGCCGAACCGTCCGCCGCATCGGTGACCTCGCCCGCCGCCGCGTCATCCACGACTGCCTGGCCGGCCTGCCCGCCAAGGAGGCGACCGTCCTCGGCGAGGTCCGGTCGGCCCCCGGCCTCATCGACGCCCTCGACGCCCTGTTTCGGGAGCTGAAGGCCGCGCGCGTCGAACCCGACGCCTTCGGCCGCGCCCTCGCGGGGCCACTGCGGACCCCGCGCAATCGCCTTCTTGCCCGCCTGTATGACGCGTACCAGAAACGGCTCCAGGCCTTGGACGTGTACGACGACCAGGGGCGGTTCTGGCATGCCGCCGCCCTGCTCGCCGACGGCGAGTTCGGCCCGTTCGGTAACCTGGCGCTCTTGGCCGTTGACGGCTTCCAGCGTTTCGACCCCGCGCAGATGGAGGTCATCGAGGCCCTTTCGGCCCGGGCCGAACGGACGCTTATCACGCTGCCGTGGGCGCCCGACCGGCCGGCCCTGTTCGGCGTTACCGGCCGCACGCGCGATCGGCTCCGCGCGCGTTTCGGCGACCGCCTGACGGAGGTCGTTTGCCACGAGCCTCCGCCCGACGGGTTGCCGGCCGACCTCGAACGCATCCGTATGCACCTCTTCCGGGAGACCGCTGAGGACGCCGACCGCCCCGCCGTTCAAGGGCACGTGTCGGTCATCCGTGCCGCCGGCCGAACGCGGGAGGTCGAGGCCGTGGCCCGCAGCATCGTGGACCTCGTGCGCGGGGGCGCCGGCGTGTGCGACTCGATCGCCGTCATCGCCCGGTCGCTCGCCGACTACGCCCCGCTCGTGCGGCAGGTCTTCCCGCGGTACGGCCTGCCGTTCCGCGTGGACGCCCGCGTGCCGCTGACCGCCGTACCGGTGGTGAGGGCCGCCATGGCGCTCATCCGCCTCCAGGCCCGGGACTACGCCTTCCGGTCGGTCGCAGGGTTGCTCCAGTCGGGGTACTTTCGGCCGGCCGCGTTCGGCGGGACGGCCGCCGATGCCCGGGCCGCCGTCCGGTTGGCCCGCGATGCCGGCGTCTGGACCGGCCGCGACGCCTATGGCCGGGGGTTCGCGGCCCTGCGCGGCAAACTCGCCCGCCGAGCCGACGCCGTTGACGAGGCCGGCGAGCCCGTCCTGACGACCGACCGCCGCGCCCACGACGAGGCCGAGCTCAACCGGGCCGAGGCCCTGCTCGGCCGCGTGTTCCAGGCCACGGCCCTGCCTGGGGCGGCCACGCGACGGCAGTTTGCCCAGACCTTCCGAGCCATGATCGCCAAGGCCGGACTCTGGCAAATCGCCTGCACGCACGAACACGAGACGCTGCGGGCCCGCGACCTCAAGGCCCTCGCCGGGCTCGACAACGTCCTCGAAGAGGTGGCCCGGCTCGACGACCCGGACGACGAGGCCGTGGCCCCGGCCGAGTTCGTCAGCGAAGTGGAACGCGGCCTGGGCGACGAGACGATCGATTCCGACGAACCTGCCGATGCCCCCGTCCTCGTTCTCGACGCCGACCGGTGCCGAGCTCTCTCGTTCCGGCACGTGTTCGTGGTGGGCCTTTCGGAGAAGGCGTTCCCGCGGCGAGGGGCGCGGCATCCGTTCTTCGGCGACGCCGACCGCACCATGCTGCGGACCCGGCACGTCGACCTCGCCGACACGGGGCACGCCGCCCAGGACGAGATGCTCCGCTTCTACCTGGCGGTGACGCGGGCCGAGGACACGCTGACGCTCGCGTACCCATCGCTGGACCCCAGCCGCCGGCCGCAACTACCCAGCCATTACCTGGAGGAGGTGCGCGGCCTGTTCGCGGAAGCCGCGACCGGGCCCACCGTGCCACAGCAGGAGATTGGCGTCCGCGATCTGGATCTGCCGGCGTCGGAGGCCCGGAGCCGTCCGGAACTACTCGCCGCCAGCGTCTTCGCGCTGTGGGGACCCGGCGAGAACCCGCACATCAACCGCGACTTGGCCGTCCTGGAGGCCCTCGCAGCCAACGGGCCGGCCGTCGAGACGGCCCTGGCAGGGCTCGCCGCCGAGTGGCAGCGCGAACACGGCGACTGTTTTGGCCCGTTCGACGGATGCCTGTCGGCCCCCGACATTCTGGAGGACCTGTGCCGTCGGTACCCCGGCGAATCGCCTTTGAGCGCGGGCCGGTTGGAGCGCTTTGGTCGGTGCCCGTTCGCCTTTCTGGCCGGCGACCTCCTGGGCCTTGAGCCTCGGGAGGATCCGTCTGCGGAACTGGCCCCGCTGGCGCTCGGCACGATCGTCCACGGTTTGCTGGAGCGGTTCTTCCGCGCTGCCGCCACCCACAAGACGCTGGAAGGCCGCGTGACGGAGGATACGCTCGTCCCGGCCCTCGCGCTGCTTGAGGAAACCGCCGCCACGTACTTCGCGAGCCTGGAGGCCCGTGGCGACGTGGGCTCCCCCGCCCTCTGGAGTGTCCAGCGGCGGAACCTGCTGCGCGACGTCCGGGCGGTGCTGACGTGGCACGCCGCCAACCTGCCCAACTGGCGCGTGACCGAGACGGAGCGCGACTTCGGCGACGCCGCCTCGCTGCCCGTCACGGTGCCCACGAACCACGGGCTGCTGCGCCTCCGGGGCCGCATCGACCGCATTGACCGCGGCCCGGGCGACAAGGGATACCAGGTGGTGGATTACAAACTGGGCGCCTCGACCGCCAGCCGCAAAGACATGGCCGCGGGTACGAGTTTCCAGTTGCCGGTGTACCTGATGGCCGCCCAGGCGCTGCTCGGCCCGCCGGCCGACGACGCCCCGGCCCGGGCGTTCTTTCTGCCGGTCCGGAAGCCCGGCCTCAAGGCCACGTTGTCGACGAAAGCCACGAAAAGCCATCCCAACGGCACGGCCGGCCCGGCCCAGGACCGAGCGGCCGAGTACATCCGCCGCTTCGTCGACGCGATTCGCGGCGGCCGGTTCCCCGTGTATCCGCGTGGCGACTGCTCCGAGTACTGTGGCGCGGCCGGCATCTGTCGGTACGCCGCATGGCAAAGCGACCGCAAGTGGGACGCCGCACCTATCGCCGAACTCGACATCATCGCCGATGACGACAACGCCGACGACGACGGCCGCGCCAACGGGGAGGCCCACGCATGAGCCCCCTGACCAACGCCCAACACAACATCGTGACCGCGCTCGGCACGAACTGCTGCGTCACGAGCGGGGCCGGGTGCGGCAAGACGCGCGTCCTCGTGGCCCGGTACCTGCACGTGCTGGAGCAGGACCCGGACGTGCCGCTGGCCAATCTGGCGGCCATCACCTTTACGGAGAACGCGGCCGCCCAGATGCGCGACCGCATCCGGGCCGAGTGCCGCCGGCGCATCGCCGACGCCCGCCGCGACCACGACGCCGTCTGCCTGGCCCGCTGGCGGCAGCGGTACTGGGACGTCGACGTGGCCCCCATCGCCACGATCCACGGCTTCTGCAGCGGGCTGCTGCGGCAGTGGCCCATCGAGGCCGGCGTCGATCCGAACTTCGCCACCCTCGACGAAACCGAAGCGGCCTTCCTGCGCCAAGACACCGTGGCCGCCACCATCGAACGCCTGCTCGAGGCCGAAGACGCCCACCTCCTGACCGTGCTGGAGCATTTCCGCCTCGCGGAGGCGCGGGCGGTGCTCGAGGAGTTTCTGAGCGGCCGGCGCGACGCCCTGACCCGCGTGGCGGACCCCGCCTTGGCCCGGAGCGACGAGGAAATCCTCGCGGCCCTCAAGAAACACGTGGACGAAACCGTGCTAGCGTGCCTGCACGAAGCGGCCGCCTCGCCGGAGGTCGTCCAGGCCGTGACCGACCTTCGCCGTGTGGCCGGCGACGCCGCCGATAAACTGGAGGCCGTCCGCTCAGACGCCCTGGTCCAGGTGACGCAGCTCGCGGGAGCCCGGACGGCCGCCATCGCCTTGGCCGCCGCTCAGGCCATCGCCACGGGTATCAACCTCAAGGGCGGCAGCAAGAAGAAGTGGCCATCCAAGCACGACATGGACGCCGCCAAGGATGCCCTCCGCCGGCTCCGCGACGCGTTCAAGGCGGCCCTGAAGGATCTCCCGACGTTCGACGAGGCAACCGAGCGTCGGCACCTGGCCCTGGCCCGCGCGCTCGCCCACACCGCCAGCCGCGTGACCGCGGCGTACGACGCGGCGAAGCGCGAGCGGTCGGCCCTGGACTTCGACGATCTTCAGATCCGTGCCCGCGACATGCTCCGCGACCAGAAGCGTGTCCGCGACGCCTGCCGCCGCCGGTTCCGGACCATCCTGGTGGACGAACTCCAGGACACCAACGCGCTGCAGTTCGAGATCGTGGAGTTGCTGACGACCGAGCCGGGCGCCAAGGCGGTGGGCGCCCCGCTTCGCCCCGGTGCGCTCTTTGCCGTGGGCGACCCGAAGCAGTCGATCTACCGGTTCCGCGGGGCCCAGGTCGAGGTGTTCGACGAGGCCCGCCGGCGCGTGTCGGCCCGCGGCCGAAAGGGCCTTCCCGACAGTTTCCGCCTCCACCCCGGCACGGCGGGCCTCGTGAACCGGGTCTTCGCCCCGCTTATGGGCAAGGCGTACGAACCGGTCCGCGGCGTCGCCACACAGGCCAACGACACGGTCGCGGAGGTCATCCACGTGGTCCCGCCACCGGGCTCCAGGGGTTTCCGAGCCGAAGAGGGGTACGCCGAACAGGCCCGGGCTCTGGCGGCGCGGCTCAAGGCAATCGTCAGGGGCGGCGAGGTGCAGATCTGGGACCGCGAGGCCGGTGCGGCCCGGCCCGTTCGCTGGGGCGACGTGGCCCTGCTCCTGCGCCGGACCACCCATCTGCACGTATACGAACACGCCCTGGAAGCCGAGGCCGTGCCGTACTACGTCGTGGCCGGCCGCGGCTTCTACAAACAGCAGGAAGTGCTCGACGTGCTGCACCTGTTGCACGTGCTGGAGGACCCGACCGACGACCTGCACCTGGCCGGTGTGCTCCGGTCGCCGTTCTTCGCCGTCAGCGACGAGGGTTTGTATCGGCTCAAGCGGCCCGGTTCGACGCTGCACGAGGCCCTTGCCCAACCGCTGGACGACGCGTTGCTGCATCCGGACGACCGGCGCGGCCTGCAGCGTGCGGCCGAGCACCTTCGGCAATGGACCGCCGTGAAGGATGCCCTCGGCCTGGGGGCGCTGGTGGAGCGGGTCGTGTTCGACTCCGGGTACGCGGCAGCCATGGCCACTCGGTTCGGCGGGGAGCGCGCTTACGCCAACCTCCGGCAAATGTCGGCCCTGGCCCGGACGTTCGAGCAGCAAGGCCTGTGGGCCCTGGGCGACTTCATCGGGTACGTCGCGGACAGCCTGGCAAACGAGATGCAGGCCGAGCAGGCGCCCATCGAGGCGCCCGGCACCAACGCCGTCCGCCTCATGACCATCCACAAGGCCAAGGGGCTCGAGTTCCCGGTCGTGGTCTTGCCGGACATGGCGTACACCCCGCGGGTGCCGCACGGGCTGTGGATGATTTCTCCGCATGTGGGCCTGGCGGTCCGCCTGCGCGATGAGGCAGGCGACCGCGCCACATCGGCCGCCATGGCCATGGCCCGCCGCAACGAGGCCGACGGTCAGTGCGCCGAGTCGCACCGCCTGTTCTATGTGGCCATGACACGGGCACAAGATTACTTGATATGTGGTAGCCATGAGCCCTATACTCATCGAACCACCGGTCAGCGGTCGTGGCGCGCGGAGCTGCTCGATGCGCTGGGCGCCCATTCCGAGGCCGCCGAGCAACGCATCGCCATCGCGGAGGCCGGCCACGTTCTGCTCCGCGCGGAGGCCCCGTCGCGGCGGCGCACCCGGCACGGGCACCGTCGCGTTGGCCCCCGCGGCATCCTGGCGGCCGGCCGCGTGCAGTGGGACCAGTTGACCGAGCGGCCCTCAGCACGCGACCGGCAGGCAGCCGCCGCATGGCTCGGCCAGGTGGAGGGCGTACCCACGGCCGATACGGCGCCGCGAACCATCACGGCCACGGCGCTGGCCACGTACCGCCGGTGCCCACGGCGATACTGGTGGCAACACGTCCTCGGACTAACGGGCTGCGAGCCGACGGCAGCAGACGCCCTGTCGCCGCGGCGGTACGGTACGCTATGTCACCGTGCGATGGAACTTGCCCTCGGACCCGACGAGGCGACCGTCGCGGCCGCCGTCGACATGGCCCTGCGCGACGTTGAGCCTGGCGACGCACGGCTTGCGGCTACGCGTGTTCGACTTCTGGAGGCGATACGCGGGTTCTGGCACAGCCCGCTCGGCCAGCGCGTGGCGGCTGCCGACCCGGCCAACGTGCACCGCGAAGTGCCATTCGTCCTGGCGCTGCAGAACACAGAGGTCCGAGGCACCATAGACCTTCTGTTCCTGGACGCCGACGGGGCGTGGGAGGTCATCGATTACAAGACCGCCCGGCCACCGGCTTCGGCCGACGTGGCTCAGCGCCGCGAGTACAACCTGCAGTTAGGCCTGTACGCCCTGGCAGCATCGCGATGGCAAGGCCGGCCTCCCAAGGCCTGGGGCGTGTATTACCTGAGCACGGGCACGTACGCGCCGCACCCGGTCGCGCCGTCGGACCTGGAAGAAACCGCCGAGGCAATTCGAGAAACGGTGGCACAACTGGCTACCAAGCGGTACAATCGAGTACTGCTGGGGGGATGCAAGGAGTGCGAATTCAGGGGCGTCTGTGAACCGCCCGCAGATCTCAAGGGTTGATGCACCTGCAGGGGGGACGGACATGACTTACGACTTTTCCATCCTTCGCGAACTTCGCAAGAAACGCAAACTGACCATCGCGAAACTCAGCGAACTCTGTGGGGTGAGTTACGTCGCCATCTCCAAACTGGAACGTAACCAAGGCAACCCCGAACTCAAGACGCTCGACCGCATCAGCCGGGCTCTCCAACTTCCGACGCACAACCTCCTGGCATTGGCCGAGCAGAAACGCCCCATCCGGGCCGAGGAAACCACCTGCCGCCTCCTCGAAACCGCCGACTGCCGCCACGTAAACCTCGACGGCACGCGCATTTTCGTGGTCACGGCCCCCAAGGGCGCCGCCGGCAGGCAGGCCGAGTTCCATCGCGACGACTACGAGCACTGCTACGTGCTCGAAGGAAAGGTCAAGACCACCGTCCGGCAAACCGACTACACGCTGGTGCCGGGCAATGGCCTGTCGTGGGATTGCATCTTCGAACACAATTACGAGGCGCTGGAAGACTCGGTCTTCATTATCGTGCTGACGCCCAAACGCCCCTGACCCGCCGCGGGGCATCTACGGCCGAATCGACGGGAGCCGGTACAGTTTGCTCTTGTTGCCGCCAAACAGCCTCACGCACGTCGTTTCGCCATCCTCCCCTTCCGGGAAGACGCCGCAGTACGCCTGGCTGGCCAGCAACTTCTCGAGACCCTTTCGGGCCACCGCCTCCGGCGCCACGGCCACCCAGACGGCCTCGGCCTCCTGCTGGTCGACGCGAACCACGTGGTAGGCCATCGGCCACACGCTGATGCTGGGCGACGCCACGTATACGATGCGTCCGGCGATGCGGCCACCGGCGAAATGGTGGTGGGCCGTGACTACAAGCACGACGTTGGCGTGCCGCTCCAGAACGCGGCGGACCTCGGCGGCGTTATCGACCAGCAGGTGCCGCCACGTCTCGCCCTCGTCCAACGGATGCAGCGGCATCAGCCCGTGGTGCCCCACCACGATAACCATCTTGCCCCGCTGGGCGCTTAGGGTGCGGTCGAGCCACGCCAGTTGGCGGCCGTCAACGTGTCCGGCCGGGCGGCCGGGGTTCACGGTGTCCAGGCCCACGACGACAACGCCCGGCTTGATCTCGCGTGCCCAATACCCCTGCGGGCCGGTAATGCCGTGCCCCTGGAACGTCCAAAGGACGGTGCTTCGGCTGGCGCCGCCTTCCTGCGGCTCGGCGGTGTCGGCCGTATCGCCACGCACCGGCGCGGGCCCGTCGTGTTCGCCCAGGGTCACGAAGTACGGCACGCGCAGTTCGTCGAGGATTGAGCGGGCACGGTCGAGGCTAAGCGGGTCGGCCCGGGCCAGGAGGTCGCCCGCCACGATCACGAATTCCACGCCTTTCCGGGCGTTGACGTCGGCCACGGCCCGTTCGAGAAGCCCCTCCGACTCGGCCACCACGGCGCCCTCGACGGCAACCTTGCCCTCGGCCGAGCAGTATGCCCCGGCCATGACGGCGAAGGTGACGGGCGGCCTCGGCACGGCCGGCGTGCAGCCGGCCGCTAACGCCACGGCCAGAATCATTCCGATTGCCACCCGCCGCATAAGACCTCCTTGCCCAATGAAACAGCCGCGGCATTATACCGCGGCCTTGAGGCCACGCCAAAGGCTTGTCGGGTCGCCAACCGCGTCACCCGCCGCGGGCAAGCGTTTCGCGCAAGCGGCAGGCCCGGCCCAGAAGGTGACCTTCACTCAGTTCACCGGCCAGACCCGACGGCAGGGGTCCGTCGCGAGCCAGCACGGCAAACGTCTGCTCCAGGAACGCCAAATCGCGTGCCCAGAGGGGCTCGGCCGAGGACCGGGCCTCACCCAACCGCTTCGCCAGGTCGAGTTGCCGAGCCTGGTTACGTGCCCAGGCCAATCGCCGCGCTTCGTCCGCCTGCGGCACATAGACGAGGCGCACGAGGATGCGTTCGGCGTCGGCCAGAACCGGCTCCGTTTGCCGCACCCAGTGCCGCCGCAGAATACCGTCCATGCCCGCCAGGCCGATGAGGACAATGCCGACGGCGGCGCCGAGGGCGGCTAGCATCTGCCACGAGCGAAGCCCCTGGCCGAGGAGTCGGCGTTTGCCAGCCGCCACGCGGGCCCGGAAAAACGCGCCGCGCCGAGCCAGTTCGCCCGTCACACGCGACGCCACATCCGGCGCGTGGCAGGATTCGTCGCCGGCGGCCCGGAGTGCCTCCTCCACGGCCACCAGTTGCTGGTACCGCCGGGCGCACCGCTCGCAATCGGCCAAATGCCGGCGGACCCGGGCCGTGGTGGCGGCGTCCAGTTCGCCATCCATGTACCCGCTCAGCGTTTTGTTACCTGGACACGGCATCATGCGGTATCTCACCCATCGGCTACGCACTCACGAAATGGCCTCAGCCCTGGCCGTGGTTGCCCAACCCGGCGTACATCTCGGCCAGGTAGTCGGCAGCCCGGCTGCGCTTGAGGGTGGTGGTCAGTTCCTGCCGGGCCCGGAAAAGCCGGCTTCGAACCGCCCCAACGGAAATGCCAAGTACGTCGGCGAGTTGGTCGTACCGGAGCCCCTCGACAATCCGAAGCATCAGGACGCTACGCAGTTTAGCCGGGAGCGTTGCCACGGCTGCACGGACCACGTCGATGGCCTCCTGGCTCTCGATGCGGCTTGACGGGCGGACCACGCGGCGGGCGATCGGGTGTTCGCGAAGAGCATCGATCCGCCGGCGGCGGGCATCCTCCTTCCGCCAATGATCGATGACCGCATTGGCCGCCACACGCCGCAACCACGACGGCAACAGGCCCGGCCCCTCGATGCGCGCCAGGTTCTGCCAAAGGCGCAGGAACACCTCCTGCGACAGGTCTTCCGCCACGGCGGGCCGACGAACCATTCGCAAGATGAACCCATACGTGGGCGTCTCGAATTGGCGGACCACCGCCGCAAACGCATCGGCATTGCCGGCGCGGGCCGCTTCGAGCAACGCGGGCAACGAGTCCTGCCGATCGCACACCGCCTCCGCCAGTGCAGAGAGCGGCGCGGGCTCGCTACGGGGTAGAATGCCGGCCACGGCTTCCACGTGTACCTCCGTCTGGCTATCATCGCCCCGTATCATTGGACGTCCGCCGCGCAGGTTCGTTTGGAAAAAACCGGTCTCCACTGGATTATACGAACGGCAGGAGCGTTGCGCCGACCCTACTCGGGGTTTCCTTCATCGGCCCCCTCCCTCGCTGGGAACGCCCCAAAGGCAGGCGGTGAAGGGCCTCTGTGTGGCTCGGCGTCTCGGTGATCCGCACGGTACGCCGGGGCCGGCCCCAGCCGAACCGCGGTCTTGGCCTTGTTGCGGAGGTCCGTCAGAAGAAATCTCTGCCATTCGTTCAGCGTAATAAGCCCTTCGAGGCCCCTCACGATCTCTTGGACCGTCTCTTCGTGTCTGCCCATGGTGCCCCCATTTCTGTTGCATCGTGCCGCTGACGGCGTATACTTCGCATACGTGAATATTGTCGCGCTCATTATACGCTCATGCGGCGCGCTTGCGAGAAACGGTTCGCGAGTGCGAACGATGTGGTCGTTTGGAGGCCATTAGAAAACGATGACAGGCCCGGCAGACCCATCCGCCACGCCGTCGCGGCTCCGGTGGCTGCGCGAGCAAGTCTTCGGCCCGCGCGGCCGGGCGGCTTTAGCGCGCGCGCTTGGCGTAAGTCCTTCGACCTACAACTATTACGAGAAAGGGAGGCAGCCTCCGTCGGACCTCCTCGCCCGGGCGGCCGAGGTAACCGGGGCCGACCTGACGTGGCTGCTCACGGGCCGCGGGGTAGCCTTCCCGGAGAGACCCACCGCGGGAGGTGACAGGGCGTTGTCACACTCCGCGGAAGAAGCGTTCGCCCGCTTCGCCGGGTGTCTGCCAGACGTGCCGACCGCACCCGCCGCACGCACCGCGCTGCGGTCGCTGCTTCTGGGAATCGAGGAGGCGGCTCCGTCGCCCGATCACCTCTGGCAGCCTGCGGTTTTCGCGCCAACGCCGACGGCCATCCCTCTTCTGGGGCGCACCGCGGCGGGCCTTTCCGCCTCGTGGGACGCGTGGTTCACCGGCAACGCGCAAGAGGACGTGCTGGAAACGCTTCTTGCCTCCATCGAATCCGTGGCGGCAAGCCGCCGCCCGGCCCTGGTGGCAGCGCCCGACCCCCAGGTCGAGGCCACCCGCCCAGCGGACCCGACGGCCGAACTCATCCAACTCGCGGTTCCCACCCCGGACGGCGTGACGGAGTTTCTGAACATGCCCGGCCTGGGACACGTGGAGCCCGGCACGTTTGCCCTGAGGGTAGACGGCGAAAGCATGGCCCCGCGGATCCGCGACGGCGACATCGTGGTCTCGCGGCGCGGCGCGAAACCGCTACCCGGTCACACGGCCATCGTCAAACAGCGCGGCCGCATCGGCGTGACGGTCAAACTTTGGCGGCCGGAGGGCAACCGGGTTCACCTCATCCCGATCCATGAGTCGTACGATCCAGATGTATTGCCCGTTCGTCAGGTCGTCTGGGCCTGTCGGGTTCTCTGGCTCGTCCGGCTCTAAGGCGCCTCCCGCCCCGATGAGCAGTTGCAGGCCGGTCAGGACGACGAGCGAAACCACAATCGCCAGCGCGCCCAGCAGGACGGCCCCCACCTTGAGGCGGCGCGCGCTTCGCTCTGCCTCCCGCGCCAGGTCCGGCCGCGCCAGAACGGCCTTCAGAAACCGGCACCGGCGGGCAATGCTGAAGTGGCGGACGCCGCGCCGCGTATCGGCCGATCCATTCAGGCGGGCGATACGCCGCAGCGCCGTCACGAACGTCTGGACGCGATGCTCGCACACCGGCGCCGCCGGCTGCGTGTCCGGCGTCTCGTCGGATGTCGCGGCCATTTCTTCTGCCGCGTCGAGGGATGATCCGGCCGTCTCCTGGAATCCCGCGACGGCCGCCATTCCCGCAGCCGCCAGAACCGGCACGCCCTCGGCGGCGGCTGGGCCCGGCTCGCGCTGGGCGATGCGGCCCCGGGCATCCGGCAGCGAACACCCCGCCGGGCACGCCGTTGCCCGCACCGCGAACAGGTCGCACTCCTGCTCGCAACGCCGCGACACGTACCCGAACACCGTCATCAGGTAGCCCACCGCCAGCAGGCCCATCGTCAGCATGCCCATCCAGAACGAGTTCGTGAACATGACGACGGCTTCGCCAATGGCCACCGACAGGCCGATGACGCCAAACGTCATCAGCACGTACACGAGGGCGTGCCGGTACTTGGCATGGGCCACCTCGTGAGCGAAGACCGCCTCGACCTCGTCGGCCGTCAGCGTCAGCAGAAGGGCGTCCGTAATCAGGATATACCGGAGGGGGCCGGCCAGGCCGATCATACACCCGTTGGCTATCGAGAGGTTCGTCCGCCAGACGAGGACGTCGGCCACGCGAACGCCCGCCCGGTCGGCCAAGTCCAGGAGCCGGGTGCGCAGGTCCCCTTCGGGCAGCGGCTCGGTCCGCCAGCACACGCGGACCCAGGGCCCCGCCAGCAGGGCCGCCGACGCGAGCGCCACCACGCCCACGAGGCCGGCGGCCGGCTCCGGCAACGTGTGCCCGGCCACGTCCATGACCGTCAGGAGGACGAGCATCGGCACGAGGATCACGAGCAGGTACTGGCGGAACATGAAGGCCAGGTAGCCCGGAAGCGTCCAGCGGCCACCGGAGATGGCGGCCCCGGCCCGCGCGAACATGAGCGTTCGCAGCCGCCGGTCGGCCCAGTACAGGGCGGTCCACGCCACGACAAGCAACAGGACCAGCGGCGCAAGGTTGATGGCGAGAACCGGGACCTCCCAGGGCGTGCCCCCGGCCCAGGCAACCGCCAGCGCCCCCCATCCGCAGCCATACAGAATCACGGCCAGTGCCGCTGCCACGAACGTCCGGTAGAACCGGCCCAGCAGGCCCACCGTCCGCAGGAACCGCTTCTCGTCGGCCACGATGCGATGCTGCCGGGCCAGAATGTAGCCGCTGATGGCCAGCCCCGCCAGCATCACCAACACCGTCACGATGCCCGTGCTGACGAACACCGACACGGGCTCGGGCGGCGGGGCGCCGGCCAGAAGGTCGCCCGCCAAGGCAGCCAGAATCAGACCCAAAACGATATACGCGTACATTAGACCTCCCGGCGGCGTCCTCCCCAAGGCACGCTCACTTACCTGTACGGTCCTCGGGGCCGGTTGTGTGCAGAATCTTCGGCTTATACTGAAAATAGTCGAACTCGGGGCTCTGCACCGGCCCATGGCACGACATGCACAGACGGGAGGAGATGGTGATGCGGGGCTCGGGCTTCACACCCTTCTTGTCGTGGTCGCTCGTCACGACGTGGCAGGCCTGGCACGTCACGCGGCCCAGGCGCGGCGTCTTCGACATCGAGACGAAGCCTCCCGCTCGGCCGAGGCCCATCGTGTGGCAGAGCACGCATTCCGGGTCCCGGTGCCGCCCGGCCTTGCGGATCGACTCATACGCGTTAGCGTGTCCGGTGGTGGCCCACCGCGCATACTGGGTTTCGTGGCACTCCTTGCAGGCCTCGGACGGTTCGTAGCGCGGCGGGATAGGGGTCTCGTTCCAATCGGGCGGCGGCGCGTCTTTCGATTCCTCCACGTACCTCCAGTACACGTCCAGCACCCACGGGGCCTCCGGAATGCGGGCCGACAAGACGGTCATGTCGTGCACCAGCCTCACGCCCCCGCCCTGCCCCTGCGGCTCGAACGTCAGGCACCCGACCACCCGGCCCGCCGGACCCGGGCACACCAGGAGCGTTTCGCCGATGCGTCGCGGCGTCCGGAGCGGCTGGTACCCTCGGCCGGCCACGACGACGTCAATACCCGGCACGTTGCGGGCAAGCTCCTCGGCCTCCTCTACCGCCTGGTGCACGAGCGCGACGACGATGTCGCACCCGGCGAGGGCCTCGACCTCGCGGCGTGCGGCCTTTTCGGGAGGCTCCACCTTCAGGCCCTTGCGCCATTCGCGCACGGGGAACCCCCAGGCCCGGTCGGCGATAACGGCAAAGATGCCGACACGCCGCCCCTCCACGGTACGGATAACGTGGGGCGGAGCAACCTCGTCGCCGGCGTCCGTCCGCACGTTCGCGCAAATGAGGGGTAGGCTGTACCGGTCCCTGAGGTCGCGGAGCCGTTCGAGACCTAGCAGGAACTCCTGGTCGCCGAGAGCAATGGCATCGCATCCGCCCCTCTCCAGGGTCCGGGCCAGGTACTTGACCTTGATGAGGTTGGCGTGGTCGGGCATGACGTTGCCGGCGTCGACAACGATCACGTTCCGACGGCTGGCGCGATACTGCTCGATGAGGCCCTGGCGTTTGGCCAGGCCGCCGGTCGGGTTCGACGGGCACCCGCAGGCCGCCAACACGCCCTGGTTGTCGGCGGCGTACAGGAGGACGGGGCGCGAGTCACGGTCGGGGGGCTCGCATCCGGCAGCGAGCCCGAGCATGGCCGCCGTTGCCAGGGCCAGGACGAAGGCCGGCGTTGGGCCGGCCCGGGGGGTTGGCGCCGTCGCCCGCACCGAGAACCTCCTCGCGTGGACGGACGTGGTTCGTCCGCCGAAAGAAGCGCGGCCCATCCGGGCCGCGCCACAGGTCAACCCGTTGGCCAAAGGCCTCTAGCCTCCCTCGCTCTGCAGCGGCGGCAGGCTCACGTGCTGGACGCGGTGCATGAAGTCCTTGGCGCGCAGGTCTTCCAGCAAATCCTTGGGCGGCACCGTGTCCAGCGTCAAGGCCAGGCAGGCCTCCTGGGTATCGAGTTTTCGGCCGAAGGTGAGGCTTGCGATGTTGATGCTCATCTTCCCGAAGGTCGACCCCACCTCGCCGATGATGCCGGGCCGGTCCTCGTTGAATGTAATCAGCAGGTCGCCGGCGGGTCGGAGTTCCATGTAGAAATCGTCGATCGCGGTAATGCGCGGATACCGCTGCTGGAACACCGTGCCGCGCACCGAATGCGATTCCTTGTCGCCCTCCGCCAACACGCGGATCGCCGACACGTAGCCGTGGGCGTCCGTCTCGGTCTGCTCGCTGATCTCCAACCCCTCTTCCTGGGCCACCACCATGGCGTTGACCATGTTCAGCGGCGTGCCCGAGACGCGGTGCAACATGCCCATGACGACGCTGATGGTGACTTGGCGGTAGGGTTCCTCGGCAATGTCGCCGGCGTAGGTCACGACGAGCCGCCGCAGGCGACCGTGCATGAGGGCAGCCAGGATCGTGCCCATGCGATGGCCGAGTTCGGCATACGGCTTCAGTTCGCCGACGGCGGCGAAATCGATGGCCGGCACGTTAACGGCGTTGCGAAGTTCGCGGCCAGCCAGGCAGTCCACGAGGTTATGACAGGCGTCGATGGCGACGTTGCGCTGGGCTTCCTCCGTCGAGGCACCAAGGTGCGGCAGGCAAAGCACCTTGGGGTGCTCCACGAGTTCGCGGTTCTCGGGTGGCTCGGAAGGATACACGTCCAGGGCGGCGCCGCCCAGGTGGCCCGCCTTCAAGGCTTCCAGGAGGGCGTCCTCGTCGATGATGCCGCCGCGCGCGGCGTTCAGAACGTACGCCCCCTCGGGCAAGGCCGCCAGTTCGCGTGCGCCGATGATGCCGCGCGTCTCGTCGGTCATGGGCGTGTGGACGGTCAGGTAGTTGGCCTCGGCCACCAGGGCATCGAGGTTGTCGACGAGGCGGATTTGCTTGGCCAGTTCGGGCAGGGCGCCCGCGATAAACGGGTCGTAGCCGATGACCTTCATCTCCAGCCCGAGGCACCGCTTGGCCACGGCGGTACCGATGCGGCCAAGACCAATGATGCCGATGGTCTTGCCGGCCACCTGGTTGCCCTTGAAAGCCTTGCGGTTCCACTCGCCCGCCTTGAGGCTGGCGCAGGCGGGGGCCATGTTTCGGCTGGCGGCGAGCATCAGGCCGACCGTTACTTCCGCCGTCGACAGGGTGTTGCCGTCCGGTGCGTTCATGACCACGATGCCGTGCCGGGTGGCAGTGGGCAGGTCGACGTTATCCACACCCACCCCGGCTCGGGCAATAGCCTTCAGGTTGCCGGGCTCGGCGAGAACGTCGGCCGTCAGTTTCGTGCCGGATCGGATGCAAATGCCGTCGTACTGCCCGATGGTCGCCTTGAGGTCTTCGGGCGTGAGGTCGGTGTTGACATCCACCTCGAAGCTCGGCTCGGCCCGGAGGATGTCGAGGCCTTCGTCGGCCAGTTTGTCTGAGACGAGAATCTTCATCGTGTGCCCCCTGCTGTCGGTGGGTCTAAGTAGGTTCGCTTCCCGTGTGCCGCGGCGGGTTTCATCACCCGCTTCACAAAACCCCTCTTGGTCGCTCGGTGGCGGTGGTACCCCACCGCGCGGACGTGTCGGCGTCTCACTCCTTGGCCAGCACCTTCTGGGCGGCCGCCACGCCGGCGCCGTAGTCCACGGTGGCGCCCAGCCGGCCCAGGGCCATCTCCAGGGCCGCAACGGCCGCCAGCACGTCGAACGCATCCAGGTACCCCATGTGCGAGAAGCGGATGATCTTGCCCTTCAGGTGGGCCTGGCCGCCGGCAATGCGCGTGCCGAACGCCTCGGCCATCGTCTTGGGCAGGGCGGCGCCGTCCACACCCTCGGGCACGTGGAGGGCCGTTACGCTGTCCGACGGGCTGGACGACAGGAGTTCGAGGCCGAGTACGCGTGCGGCGGCGCGGGTGGCCTCGGCCCGGCGTCGGGTCTCGGCCCAGACGGTTTCGAGGCCTTCGGCCCGGATTTGGTTCGTACTCGCCAGGGCCGCCCGCACCAGCGAATTGGCGGGCGTCCACGGGTTATCCCACTTGGCGAGGCTTTTACGATACGCCTTGAGGTCCACGTAGTAGGCTGGCGGCGTAGTGGCGTCCATCTTCGCCCAGGCCTTGTCGCTGCACGCGATGAACGCCAGGCCGGCCGGTAACATCAGGGCCTTCTGGCTGCCGACGACCGTCACGTCCACGCCCCACTCGTCCATGGCGAACGGCAGGGCGCCGACCCCCGTGATGCCGTCCACGACGAGGCAGGCGTCGGTCTGGGCCACGGCCTTGGCAATGGCCTGGACGTCGCAGGCGGTTCCGGTGGAGGTTTCGCAGTGCTGGATGAAGACGGCGACCGTGCCGGGGTTGGCCTGGAGGGCGTTGGCAATCTGGTCGGCGGTGATGGCGTCGCCCCATTCGACGTCGAGGTCCACGACGTTGGCGCCGAAGGCGTGTCCGAGTTCCGACCACCGCTCGCCGAACTTGCCTCCGCGGACGGCAATCATCGTCTCGCCCTTGGCCACGAGATTCGCAACGGCGGCTTCCATGGCGGCCGATCCGCTGCCCGTGATCGTGTACACCTCCTGATGGGTCTGGAGGATATACTGCATGTTCCCGGTGAGCGTTTCGAGCATCTTGCGATACTCACCGGTACGATGGTGGAACATGGGCCGGGCCAGTTCGAGGAGCGTTTCCTCGGGAACCGGTGTGGGTCCGGGGGCGAAAAGACGCTGCTTGTACATCCGGTCTCCTTTCGCGTATCGGATACGGCGGCCGCCTTTTATCGGCGTGTAGGCGGCCATAACCAAGCGCCGAATTATAGCCCGCGCGCCGGGCGATGCAATGCAAAAGCAACGCCCGCCCAGCGGCTTGGGGCGGGCGCGGGCACGCGCCCCGCACCCTTTGTGCACTTCCCCCTTGAATCGCCACCGGTCGCGCGGTATATGCTACGTGAGGCGTCATGCTGTTGGCGTTGGCCGGTGCCGTTGGGTGAATCAGGCTGCCACACCCGGCCCGCGAACGGCGTCGCGGCGGCAACCGTTACCCGCCCCAGGCGGGAACGCTGCCCGGCACGGCGGCAGGATACAACCCCGACGCACTCCGACCTGACGAGGGAGGTGCAGTGGATCAGACGGTGCTTGGCACGCTACGGGAACTCCAGGAGGCCGACCAACGCCTCAGGGCGCTGGAGCAACGGAAGGCATCGCACGACCGTGCGGTCAAGGTCCGAGCCAGCCAGAACGAACAGCACAAGCAGCGAATCGAGCACCTTCACCAACAGGAACTTGAGGCCCGCCGGGCCGCCGACCAGAAGGAACTCGAGGTCCGCAGTAAACGGGACGACATCAAACGCCTTCAGCAACAGCAGATGCAGGTCAAGGACAACCGCCAGTTCCAGGCCCTTCAGAACGAAATCAAGTTCGCCGAACTCGCGATCACCAAGATTGAAGACGACATGCTCGGCGACTACACCGAGATCGAGGAAGCCCAGAACCGCGTCCAGGCCGCCAAGGATGAACTGGCCGGGCACGAACGCGACCTTGAGGAACTCCGGCGGCAAATCGAAGAGAAAAAAGCCGAGGTCGATCAGGAAATCGAAACGTTCCGGCGGCAGCGAGAGGCCATCGCCTCCCAGTTGCCGCGCAAGGTGGTCGCCCAGTTTCAACGCATCGCCGACCGCCTCGACGGCGAGGCCCTCGCCCCCGTCCTCCGAGAGGAAGGCGGGGGTGATTTCGTTTGTGGCGGCTGCCACATGACCGTGACCCAGAACACCTACGTCGTGTTGGCCGGCGGCGGCAGCCCCGCCAACCTCATCATCTGCCCCAACTGCAGCCGCATCCTCTACCTGGAAAACTGATGACCGACCCGGCCGTTCCCGATGCCGACGTCGACGCCGAAGCTGCGCCCGACGCCCCCGCCCCTCTGCCTTCCGGCGAGCCGCCCGACCACCTCATCGTGTACACCGACGGGGCCTCCTCCGGCAACCCGGGCCCATGCGGGGCGGCGTGCGTCATCAAGACGCCCGACGGCGACACCGTCCTGGACCGGGCCCGCGCCTTCGGCCCCGCCACCAACAACGTGGCGGAATACCAGGCCCTGATCCTGGGGCTGGAGACGGCCGCCACGCTGCGCCCGCGTCGCCTGACGATCCGCAGCGATTCGCAACTGCTGGTCCGGCAAGTGGCCGGCCAGTACAAGGTGCGCAGCCCTCATCTCAAGCCCCTGCACCGGCAGGCCCTGGAGGCCCTCGAACCGTTTGAAACGGTCGAGATCGAACACATCCGGCGGGAACTGAATACCGAGGCGGACGCCCTGGCCGGCAAGGCCCTGAAGAAGGCCCAGAAGGTAGACGCCGACCTGCCGCCCGAGGCCCGCAA
>Ga0272441_10001767_pt1 | contig 45436 bp, 33 predicted proteins | sample SSMProp6N_FD_193582 | JGI IMG/M metagenome (GOLD analysis project Ga0272441, IMG submission 193582) | Marine sediment archaeal communities from Little Sippewissett salt marsh, Falmouth, MA, United States - SSM-Prop-6N | ecosystem: Environmental > Aquatic > Marine > Wetlands > Sediment ... | reverse complement strand
TTCCTGTCCCTGATCACTTGACCGCCTCGAGGGCGAGAGTGGTATTGGATTCGGCGGGTGGCCCGCTGCGCAGGTCGCATTCCGGGTAGCACTCGGCCAGCAGGTTTCGAGCCGTTCTGCCGGCGGCTGGTATCAGGGGACGCCTGGTGACGAAGAACTCGCGGAGCGCATCCGGATCCAGTGGCCTGGACCGGGAGGCCAGGTGCCTGGCGGTACGCCCTGCTTCGTCGTCGTTCATGAAGCGGCGGTAGAGGGTCCGCGCCGGTCGCGCCCGGCGCGCCGCGGCGAGGTGCCCGGCCATGTCCCGGAAGTCCAGGGCCATCAGCACGGCGGGCGCACCTGCGACCCGTGCGCAGTCGCGCCCGGAGGCCAGTGTCCGGAACCTCATCAGTTTTTCGTAGTAGCCCCGGTGATGCGGGTTCACCGTGATTGCCAGCGCCCCGGCGCCAAGCACCCGCTCTGCGCACAGGCAGGTCAGTTCGCAGAGTTTGGATATGACCAGGGCCCCGGAACGCGCGCCTTCGCAGGCCTGCACCAGGCTGACCGCCTCGGCGAGTTGGCCGGAACCGCGGCGCAGGCGGCGCATCTCCTGCGGGAAAGTGCGGTCTGCGGGGAGCCCCATCGGGCTGTCCGGCACAACGGTGACCACGCCGACCAGTGCACGACCGTGTTCCACCAGTATGGTGGTCGTTCGCGGAAGCGCGTCGAACAGCGAGTACCAGAGGCCCAGCGGGTCGTGCTCGGCGAAGCCCATGCGCCGGTACTCGCGGTAGGCCAGTCTCCACGCGGCCACCCGGTCACCGGCCGTGGAGGCCACCCGGGCACTGAACTCGCCGCCGCGGCCGAAGCGGGACGATACCCGCGAATCGACTTCCGTCCCGCTCCGAAGCTCCCTGAGAGCCCTGCCGATCCGGTTCGACCCTCTCCTGCGACCGCTCAGCATGCCTTCGCCCTCCCCCTGGACTCAAGTGATGTCGTCGGCTCCCGGCGCTAAAACAACCGCTCAGTCTTGATTCGCACGGTGCAACACTTAACTCAGCAATGAGCATGCCAGCAGAGGGTTCCCATAAGCGCTTGAAAATGAACCTGATAACAGAATTGAACGCGAGCCATGCCGGTGGGCATTTGCAATGGTAAACGAATGGTTTAGCATACGGCAGTTGAGCTTGGGGCCCGGGGTCCGCTCATGCCAAAGAACCTCGCAGAACCGCTGCATCCTGTCATAGCTGCATTCACGCGGCAGGCCGCCGAATTGACTGAGATCCTGAGGTCCCAACCTGCTCCCCGCGAGCCACTGGTCGAGACCATGCTGCAGATGCAGATTGCCGTGGGGAAGGGCGATCGGGACGGGGGCCGGCATGCCTACCGACTGGCCGAAGAGGTCGATGGGCAGAAGTACGACCGGGACCTCTACCTGCTATTCCTGAGGGTCTGGTTCGACGTTGCCTACCTGTGCGGCCGCGCTGAGGACGCGCTGACAATTCTCAGGCGTGCCCAGTCGCTGCTCGCGGACGAGACCCCCGCGGAGATTCCGGCTGCGTTACTGCTCAGGGAGGGTCTGCTCCAGGGCCTTAAGGGCGACAAGGCCGCCCGCGAGGAAAGCCAGAAGCGCGTACTGGCCATGCTGGATCCCGATTCACCCCGCCGCTGGCCGGTTGTCGGCAGCAGAGCCCTGCTGCTTTGCCAGCAGGGACGGGGCCGCGACGTGCGGGATGAACTTGCCTGGCTCGAGGCCCGCACCCGGGAGGAATCCCGGCCGGCGATCGTCCCCATCCTGAGGTTCATCGACTGCGTCGAAGCGGGGCGCGCTCGCGAGGCGGATGCGCATCTCGAACGCGTGAGCAGGGGCGAGGACATGCTCAAGTACCGCATGTCCTGCTATCTTCCGTTATGGCGCGTGGCCGTGGACCTGATGCTCGGCCGCTGGTCGCCGGGGGGCGGCGCCCTTCCGGATGAAACGCCCCCGATGGGTAGAGAGATCATCCTTGCCTGGGCGGGATCGACCTTTCACCTGCTTGCCGGACGGGTTCGGGAGGCGCTGTCCGAGGCCCGGCGAACCCTGCGGTTGGACCCCGATCAGGGGCTGCATCTGGGGTTCCAGTCCTACGCGATGATCAGGGCCGAACTGGCCGCCGGGAACGGTGAGGCCGCGAGGCGACTGATCGGCAGGCGTCGCAGCACCGGCTACCTCAGCTACCTGGACGATTTCTTCTTCGCGAGGGTGGAACTCCTCGCCGGCAATGCCGAGCGTGCCGCCGCGCACTTCGCCGCAGCGCGCAGCGCTTGCCGGCGGTACGATGCCGAGGCCCGTCTGGATTTCGAGCTCAGGATGGCCGCTGAACTCTCGCCGGGCGACCTCGTTCGGCTGGCCAGCAGGGCTGAACGCCTCGGCGGGAATCCCGCGCCCGCTGCCAGGACAGTCGCTGCACGCCCCAGGCCGCGGGGGGTTGAGGCCATAGTCGGTCCCAGTCCGGCGATCGAGCGGCTGCGCAGCCAGATTGCCAGGCTTGCCGCCCTGGATGTGCCCGTCCTGGTCTCGGGCGAGACGGGCACCGGCAAGGAACTTGTCTCCCGGGCACTGCACGAGGGCGGGCCGCGCCACGCCGGGCCCTTCGTTGCGGTCAATTGCGGAGCCATAGGCGATTCGCTGCTGGAGAGCGAGCTCTTCGGCCACGAGCGCGGGGCCTTCACCGGAGCGGAGAGGTCGCGTCGGGGACTGTTCGAGGAAGCCGGCGACGGCACCGTGCTTCTGGACGAGATCGGGGAGATCTCACCGCGATTGCAGGTTGCATTGCTGCGCGTGCTGGAAACCGGCGAAATTCGCCCGGTGGGCTCGAGCCGCCCGCGGAAGATCAGCTGTCGGGTGCTGGCCGCAACCAACGCCGACCTCGGAGAACTGGTTGCTGCAGGGAAGTTCAGGGAGGACCTTTTGTACCGGTTGCGGAGGATGCTGATCGAGATCCCCCCGCTGCGAGAGCGCAGGGAGGACATCGAGCCGCTGGCCGAGTTGTTCCTTGCAGAGGGACGCGCGGAAGGGCAGTGCGCAACCATGAGCACGGGGCTGGTGGCGGACCTGCGCGGGCGGCGATGGCCGGGAAACGTCCGCCAGTTGCGGAACTTCATCGAGCAGATGCGTCTGATGAACTCGGAAAAGCTCTTCTACGACTTGCGCGACATCGAGTCGGTGGATGCTCCCGCCGGCCTGCAATCGGGTGCGAGGACGCCCTCTGCTGGAGACGGCCCCGGGCCCCGGAGGGCCGCGGACGAAGTACTGGCCCGCGGCCGGAGCGGGATGCGCCGCCTCGAACGGCTCCGCGAGCTCTTCCGGCAGCACCGCAAGCTCACTCGCAGGGAGGTGGCGGAGCTGATAGGTATCTGCCCGGCAACCGCCACTCGCGATCTCAAGGGCCTCCTGGCGGAGGGTTTCATCGAGAAGGTCAAGCCCACGCCGTCGCCGCGGAGCCACTACTTCCGGCTCAGTGCCCCGGGACCTGCCGGGCCCGAAACCGCTTGACGGGCCGCTGCCGGCTCGAGGGAAGCAGTCGCGGGGGCATGAGGCCCTCGCGGCCAGCCTCGTGCCCGAGAAGGGGCGCCGGATTTCGTTGACCGGTAGCGGGCGGCTCCGGCTACAACTATAATGCAGTGACCGGCGCCTGCCCAAGGACCATGATGCCGGGCACGGAGGAACAACACGTGAAGATTGTCAAGTCTCTTGTCTTGTGCCTGGCGCTGGCGATCGCGTGGACGGGGGCGGGGTGGCCGTCGGCCGCTCTCTCCGCCGAAGGCATGTCGCTCGAGGAAGTCGCCAAGATGGTCGATTCCGGCTGGAGCGACGAACTTGCCGTCAAGATGATCAGGACCCGCGGCGTGGAGTTCGAGGCTACGGTCCAGAACATCAACAAGTTGCGCGCCAGGAAGATCAGCGACAAGGTGCTGATGGCCGTAATCGAAGTCGCCTCCGGGAAGAAACCGCCCGCGGCGAAGCCGGAAACGCCCCCGCCGACTCAGAAGCCGGCCGATCCGAAGTTGCCTCCGCCCGCCGATCCCAAGGGCGCTCCAGACTTCAACAGCAAGCCGCCCGCCGATCCCAAGGAAGTCGGCAAGCCCCGCAAGAAGTGCGCGCGCTGCAACTCCACCGGGCTGGTTCCCTGCCCGCGACACCGCGTTGAGGAGTTCGTGATCACCAGCGCGACCAAGAACACGCCGACCTGCTGCGGCGGGGTCGGGTGGGTCAAGTGCCCGGTTTGCGGTGACAAGGCCAGCGAGGCGATGATCAACCAGCTCAAGTCCGAGCTGGCCACTCGCATGGCCGAGTGGAAGGAGATCGACAAGGCCACCGGGCTCAAGCTGTTTCACGGCGAGACCCGGCACTTCTGCATGCACACGGACCTGCCGCAGCGCGAGGCGGCCAAGCTGGCCACTCAGGCGGAGACGCTGATCGTCAAGCTGGAAGCCCTGTGCCGCAACAAGGACTTCAGCTTCACGCGGCCGGCGACCATGCGCTTCGTCTGTCTGGGGCGCGTCGACAGCTTCGTGAAGTTCACCAACTGGTTCGGACCCTACATCAAGCTCAAGCCAGCACAGCGGATGCGCCTGGCCCAGAGCCACGGGATGACCATCTACGGCCGCAGCGGCTACTCCCTGTGCGTGCGCGAACGCACCGGCAAGGACTACGCCAACTACGCGGTCAACGGCTTCGGCCACGTGCTGGTCAGTCACGTCTACGGCTACAAGGGGCGCATGCCCGCCTGGATCCACGAGGGCTTCAGCACCTTCTGCGAAACGCTGGTGCTGGGCAAGCCCGGGGTGTTCAGCTTCAGCTACGATCCCAAGGACGTGGACGTGGGCGGCGACTGGAAGCAGGTGGTCAGGAAGGCGGTGCGCGCCGGCAAGACCGTGCCCCTGGAGGCGCTGATGGCCAAGAGCCTGACCGAGATGAAGGCCATCGACTACCAGCAGGCCTGGTCGGTCAACAGCGCGCTGATCTACGGCGGGGCCACCAAGTACCAGAGCCTGATCAGGCGCATCAAGAGCCGCGAGGACCAGACCGAAGCCCTGGAGAAGGCCTACGGCCAGAAGATCAAGCAGATCGAACTGGTCTGGAAGAACTGGGCCGCCAATCAGCGTTAGCTGCCTTCATAACCACCAGGACACCACGGACACCGAGAAGACCTGCTGCCTTCCACGGGCTGTGCGGGCCTGCACGGATTGTGATCGCGGTGCGCGATCGCCGAAAGAGCATCGATCGTTGCCGCGGTCAAGGGGTCATGGGTCTATCTGTGCAAGTCTGTGCAATCTGTGGGTCAACAGGATCTTCAATGTTCTTGGTGTCCTGGTGGTTGAGCGGGCCTACGGCGCTCGCAGGAAGTGCGACGGCGGTGCGCCGGCGAACTTCGCGAACTGCCGCGAGAACGCGAAGGCGTTGGGGTAGCCCAGGGCGAAGGCCACCTCCTTGACGCTCATCTCGCCGGCAACCAGCATCGCCCGGGCCCGGTCCAGCCGGCGGCGGATGCGGTAGTCGCCCGGCGAAGTTCCCACTCGTTCGCGGAAGATCTTGCGGAAGCGCTCGTAGCCCACGCCCAGGCGGGAAGCCAGCGCGGGCACGCTGAGCCGCTGTTCGAGATCGCGGGAGAGCAACCGGCAGGCTTCCTCGACCATATCGGCGTGCTGGTCCTGGCGGTTGCCGCGAAGATCCAGATCCAGCACTTCGACCAGCAGGGCGTGGATTGTCAACAGGACGTGCGGCAGTTCCCGACCGGCCGACGACTCCAGTTCCGTGCAGAGCACCTCGAAGCGCTCGACGGTGCCCAGGCTCAGGCCGGGGTTGAGGAGCGGCGCGTCGGGACGCAGGCAGCGCTGCGCGACCATCGCGTCGAAGAGTTCCCGCCCCAACGCCACGAAACACTCCGCCCAGGAGCCGTCGGTCTCGTGCAGCGTCGAGTGCTTTCTGTCCGGCAGGCGCTGGAAGAAACTGCCCGCCGAGAGCGGGTACCTGCGGCCGTCGGCGTCGAGGTACTCGCCGCTCCCGCGCAGCACCAGCACGCCGCTGTACTCGTCGCGTCGGTGGTCGATGTGCCAGCCGCTGCGGTCGGGCTTGAGCAGGAAGCCACTCCCGACTATCTGGGCCCTTGAGGCCCCCCGCAGCGTGCGGTAGACGCTCCGGCGGCGCAGAAGACGTTCGGGCAGATCCGGTCCGGTCACGGCCATCGTCTCTCCGGGCAACCAGATATGACATGCAGATTACCATCTCTGACATTGTAATCAAGCGTATTCGGCGGTATTCAGTAGTAACGGAGGCAACCAGATAGGTAATACCAGGTGGAGAGACCAAGATGGCTGAAACGCTCAACTGGGGCATCGTCGGCTGCGGCAACATCGCGAAGAAGTTCGCGCGGGGCGTGGCCGCTTCGAAGACCGGGGCGCTGCTGGCTGCCGCCAGCCGCTCGAAGCAGAAGGCCGAAGACTTCGCGCAGGAGTACGGCGCCGAAAAGGCCTTCGGCAGCTACGAGGAACTGCTGGCCGACGGGGACGTCCAGGCGGTCTACATCGCCACGCCGCATCCATATCATCCGCACTGGACCGTGCAGGCGGCCAGCGCCGGCAAGCACGTGCTGGTCGAGAAGCCGATCGGCCTCAACCACGGCGATGCCATGCAGGCGATCGAGGCGGCGTTCGAGAACGACGTCTTCCTGATGGAGGCCTTCATGTACCGCTGCCACCCGCAGACCGCGAAGCTCGCGGAACTGGTGCGCGAGGGCGCGATCGGCGAGGTGCGGATGGTCCGCGCGGCCTTCGGTTTCCACGCCGGGTTCAACCCGGAGGGCCGGCTGTTCAGCAACGCGCTGGGCGGCGGCGGGATCCTCGACGTGGGCTGTTACCCGGTATCCTTCGCCCGCCTGATAGCCGGCGCGGCGGGCGGCAGGCCGTTTGCGGAACCGGAGAAGGTCGAAGCCGTCGGCGAGTTGACCGAAACCGGCGTCGATGCCTGGAGTGCGGGAGTCCTGCGCTTCCCCGGCGGGATCGTCGCGCAGGTCTCGACGTCGGTGCAGGTGCAGCTGACCAACAACGCCGAGATCTACGGCAGTGAGGGTCGTATCCTCATTCCTCAGCCATGGCAGCCCGGACGCTTCGGCCCGCCCGAGATCCTTGTCTATCGCAAGGGAGCGGACGAACCCGAGAGGGTCGAGACCGAATCCGGCGACCTATACGGCATCGAGGCCGATTGCGTGGCTGCCAACATCGAGAGCCGCCAGGCCGCGAGCCCGGCGATGAGCTGGGACGACACCCTTGGCAACATGAGGGCGCTGGACGCCTGGCGCTCGGCCATCGGCCAGTGCTTCGACTCCGAGAAGCCGGAGAACTCCCGCCCGGTGCGCGGGGCGCGACTCGCTCTGCGCGGCGAGTCCGGGATGGTCTGCGGCCGGCTGCCCGGCCTGGAGAAGAAGATCTCCCGCCTGGTGATGGGCGTCGACAACCAGACCGACCCGGTCCACGCCGCGGCGATGTTCGACGATTACTTCGAGCGCGGCGGCAACTGCTTCGACACCGCCTACATCTACGGCCGGGGGCTGCTCGAGAGGAACCTGGGCGACTGGATCCGCTCGCGGGGGGTCCGCGAGGAGGTGGTCGTGCTGGCCAAGGGCTGCCACACGCCGGAGAACTTCCCGGAACGCTTCATGCCCCAGCTGGATGAGAGCCTCGAGCGCCTGGGCACCGACTACACCGACATCTACATGCTCCACCGCGACAACGAGGACGTGCCCGTCGGCGAGTGGATCGACGCCCTCAACGAGGGTGTCGCCGCGGGCAGGGCGCGCGTGCTGGGTGCCTCCAACTGGACCCTGGAACGCATCGCCGCGGCCAACGAGTACGCCGGGCAGAAGGGTCTGGTCGGCTTCAGCGCGGTGAGCAACAACTACTCGCTGGCCGAGATGGTCGAGCCCCCCTGGAGGGGCTGCGTCTCCGCCAAGGGCCACGAGGCCTGGTTCCGCGAGAACGGTATCGCGCTGATGCCCTGGAGCAGCCAGGCGCGCGGGTTCTTCACGGGCCGGGCCCGCCCCGACGACAGGAGCGATCCGGAGCTGGTGCGCTGCTGGTATTCCGCCGGGAACTTCAAGCGTCTGGAGCGCGTCGAGGAACTCGCCGGGAGGCACGGCGTCACCGGCGTGACGATTGCGCTGGCCTGGGTGCTGGGTCAGGACTTCCAGACCTTCCCGCTGATCGGCCCGCGCCTGGTGAGCGAGACCCGCACCAGCTGCGACGCGCTGGAACTGGAGCTCACTCCCGAAGAGGTGGCCTGGCTGGATCTCAAGGACTGACGCTACCACAGAGGCACAGAGGCACAGAGAAGCGCTACCGACCGGATCGCGGCGAGGGCCTTCAGCGTATTCAAGAGGTCCCTTCCGCGATCAAGGACTCCTCTGTGCATCTGTGGTTGGTCAGAAGAGCATCCTGACGCCCAGGGCCATCAGCACCAGGCTGCCGGCCACCGCAGCCTTGCTGCCCAGGTACTTCTCGGCGGTCGAGCCCAGGCGCGCGCCGAGCAGCGTGAGCAACGCGCAAACCAGTCCGATGGTCGGCGCGGCGATCCACAAGCTGGCGTCCCTGGTTGCCAGGGCGATACCCGCCCCGAAGGCGTCGATGCTGGTGGCCACCGCCAGTCCCAGCAGGGCCAGCGAGAAGGAGGGGTCGACGGGGCAGGTTTCACGGCGTTGCTTCTCGCCGCGGCTCTCGAGAAACGCGTCGACGAGGATCTTCATCCCGATGATCTCCAGCAACCCGAACGCCACCCAGCGATCGTAGTCGCCGATGTACTGCAGCAGCCAGGTACCCGCCAGCGCGCCGAGCAGCGGCATCCCCGCCTGGAAGAGACCGAAGGCGCCGGCCAGGCGCAATGGACCCCACCTGCGGCAGCACGACGGTGCCACCGCCGCCGCCACCGAGAAGGCGTCGACGGCCAGCACTATCGCCAGGACCGCTATCTCCCAGTAGCTCATGACCGTTCCATTCTACCGCAACGCCCTTGCCTGACCACCAAGACGCCAAGGACACCAAGAAGCCCGCAATCACTTCTCATCCACAGACTACGCAGCTTGCGCAGATTGAGATCGCGGCGCACGATCGTTGATACGGCACCGGTCGTCACCGCGGTCAAAGGGTCAGTCTGTGCAATCTGCGAAATCTGGACAGCGGTTCTTCTTGGTGTCCTCGGTGTCTTGGTGGTTGGATGAGAGACTCGTCGGCCCGGCTTGACGGCGCCGGTGGCGGGTTCTAAGGTTGTCGGCGTAAGGAGGAACGACGATGAGCGAAGCCAGGAAGTCCTGGACGGTTGAGGAACTCGCGGCGGCCTGCGGCGGCAGGGTGGTCGGTGACGGTACCCGGACAGTTGCCAACGTTGCCCCCCTCGATGAAGCCGGGCCCGACGACATTTCGTACCTGTCCGATCCCAAGTGGTCCAGGCACCTGGCGGAGACCGGGGCCGGAGCGGTGATCCTCAAGGACGAGCAGGATGCCGCCCGCTATGTCCAGGTCGTTGCCGGGGATCCATACCTGGCCTACGCGCGCGTCGCCCAGGTGATCGACGCGGGGCTCTACCCGCGCGCCGAGATCGGCGTGGCCGAGGGCGCCTTCGTGGCCGAAAGCGCGACGCTCGGCAGTGGCTGTTCGATATATCCCACCGCCTTCGTCGGCGAGCGCGCCCGGCTGGGCAGCAACGTTACGCTGCACCCCGGGGCGCATGTGGGCGAGGACTGCGAGATTGGCGACGACACGGTCATCTTCCCCAACGCGGTCGTGTACCCGCGTTGCAGGGTGGGCGCTCGCGTGCGCATCCACGCCTGTACTACCATCGGCAACGACGGCTACGGCTTCGCGCCCGACGCCGAGAAGAAGCTGGTCAAGATTCCGCAGATGGGCTGGACCGAGATCGGTGACGACGTCGAGATCGGCCCCTGCTGCACGGTGCACCGCGGCGCGCTGGGGCCCACGCGGATCGGTCGCGGCAGCAAGCTCGACGCCCTGGTCGTCGTCGCTCACAACGTACAGGTCGGCGAGGACGTGCGTCTCGTCGCCCAGGTGGGCATCTCCGGCAGTTGCGAGATCGGCGACCGCGCGATTCTCGCCGGCCAGGTGGGCCTTGCCGGTCACCTCAAGATCGCCCCGGACGTGGTCCTCGGCGCGCAGAGCGGCGTGGCCAGCGACGTCAAGAAGCCCGGGCTGTACCTGGGCTCTCCGGCCATGCCCATCGAGAAGGCCCGGCGCATAGTCATGACCCAGACCAAGCTGCCCGAGATGCGCCAGAAGCTGCGCGATCTCGAGAAGCGCCTGGCGAAGCTCGAGGGCGGCGGGAAAGACTGAACCGCCAGGGCGCTCGGCAAGCCGTTGAAAAACGGCCTGCCCGTGCGCCAGGACTCGCCACGAGATTCCGGATGGGCTCTCAGAAAACCTCGGGCTTTCTCTTCGGAGCTGCGGTCCCGTTGCGCAGCGCCCTGGCCACTACGGGGTCTCCGGCGTAGAACATTGTCAGCACATCCTTGATCCTGCCGCGAACGCGCTTGTCGCTCTCGGCGCGATAGTGCTTCAGGAGCGCGTCCCGGTTGGACTTGCGCAGCGACGCGTACCGGCTCCCGGTCCAGGCCAGCCCCGAGCAGGCCTTGCTGCGAACGTAGTTGTTCCTGTCAACCAGGGCCTTGACCAGAATTGCGCTGACTTCCGGGTCGGCCCTCCTGCCGGTTGACGCCAGCGCGCCGACGGCGTCGGCACGTATGTAGGGATCGGCGTCGGTCGAGGCCTTGACCAGCAGAGGTTTCAGTGCCGCACCGCGCATCTGCGCCAGGCCCAGCACGGCGTTGCGGCGCAGCCGCCTGTCCTCGAGTTCGAGGGCCGCTTTGAAGATCTTCAGAACTCCGGGATCGTCCAGGTCGCCGATCAGGCGCGCGGCCGCCAGGCGCACGGAGAGTTCGGTGTCCGCGAGGGCCTTCTTGAGGACGGCGCGGGCACCCTCCCCTCCGTAGGAGCGGGTGCACTCGACCGCGCGTTGTCTGATCGACGGCCGCCTGTCGCTCATGATCTTCAGGAATACGGGCAGGACGCGGTCGTCCCGGAGTTGCTCGAGGCCGTGAATCGCCCCGCGAGCCACCTGTTCTTCGGGGTCGGCGGCCAGTCGTGCCAGGAGCCGAACGGCCTCGGCCCCGCGCATGCGAGCGATGGCCGAGATCGCGCGGTGGCGCACCAGGCGGTCGCCGTCGACCACCGCGAGTTGCAGGATGGGCCAGACCTTCTCGCGGGGCACGCGCCCCAGTCCGTCGATCGCACCCGCGCGCACCGCCGCGTCGGGCGACTTCATGGCCTCGCGAGCGAAACGGAAGGACTCTTCGCTCGCTCCGTAACACAGCGCCTGGGCGGCGGCGCTGCGCACGACCTTGTCCCCGTCCTTCAGGGCGAATCGCAGCAGCGGGCGGCAGGGCCCGTCACCGCGCCCCGCCAGAGCCGATACCGCCCGGCGGCGAACGCTGCGGTCGCGGTCCTCCAGGAACTTCCGGAGGAGGGCCATGCCCTCCTTCCCGCCGACTTCCGCGGCCGCCCCGGCAGCATCTCGTCTGACTTCCGGCGCCTCGTCCTTCAGCGCCGCGCGCAGCAGCGGGAGTCCCTTCTTACCGCAGACCCGGCCGATTCTGCTGACGGCGTTGGCGCGGAAGTACTTGTCCTTGTGCGCAAGTCCCTGCCTCAGAATCGGCAGGGCCCTGTCGGCGTCACTCTTCTCCAGGCCGTTGAGCGCATTGGAGCGCACCCATCGCTTGCGGCTCTTCTGTGCCAGGGCGATGAGCTCGAATCGCGCCGGACCGCGATAGCCCCAACCGCCGAGTTTGCCGGCCACGATGTCGGCGCCCTCGGCATCGCCGGCCAGGATCTGCCGGGCGGCCTGCAGGCCCTTCGCGCTGCGCATGCGCATCAACTCGGCGGCGAACCTGGCACGCGTGCACCCGGTGGAAGCGTCCAGGGCCTTTTCCAGGAGTCCGCGGGCCTGCGGCCCGCCGATCCTGACGACCGCCGCGGCAGGAGCAGCCAGGCCGTGCTTTGCCAGGAGCAGGGGCTCTATAACCTTCAGGAGTTCGGTTGCTCCCGGACGGTGGAGGCGGCGCAGCGCGCTCTCTCTCGTGGAGGGCGAGGTGCAGTCCAGCAGCACTGCCAGGAGTCTCGCCGCCGCCTCGCCGCGCAAATTGGACAGCGAGTCTGCAAGCCGGGCCGGCAGCAAGCCGAGGGTCTTGCCTTCGGCCCTGGCGGTCTTCAGCCTCCTGACGACCAGGTCGACTCTTGTCTTGCAGAGCGCTTCGGCAGCGGCGATGCGCACCTCGGGCTCCGGGTCGCCCAGCAGCTTCTCGAGCAGGCGGGCGGGTTCGTTGCCCGGCGCCTCACCGAGGGCCCGCGCAGCCCATGCCCGGGCGTACTTGCTCCTGCCGGAAGCCACGCGCTGCTTCAGCAGCTCGAGTGCCCTCGTGCTTCCTGCCGTGCCCAGGGCACTGAAGTGGCCGGGCCTCGCCCGATCGAGGTCCTTCTCGACCAGCTTCTCGATGCCCGGACAGCCCAGCACCGCCAGGTTGCGCAGCGCCTTGTCGCGGACCTCGTGTCGGGGGTCGGCAGCCAGCCTGCGGAGCAGGGTTACTGCCTCCGGTGTTCCCAGGGCGCCCAGGGCACCCAGGGCGTCCGGTATCACTGACGGCCCCATGCCGGAATTCTCGTCCCGCGCTACCCGGCCTGTGATTCGCAGGGCGACCTCCCCACCGAAGTCGCCCAGTGCCAGCAGGGCCTTTCCGCGGATGTTCGGGTCGCGGTCCTCCAGCGCTTCCCGCAGGACCTTCAGAGAGCGCTCGTTTCGTATGTGCCCCAGCCATCGGACTGCAGAGCCGCGCACCCAGTTGCTCTCGCTTTCCAGAGCGGCGCGAAGGGGGTGCAGCGCCCTGTCCTTTCCCGAGCTGCCAAGTGAGCGGGCCGCGTCGGCGCGTACGCTTTCAGTGTTCTTCGCGTTCTGCAGTTCGGCCGCCAGCAGCGGCCAGGCCTGCTGCTCGTGAAGGATCAGCGCCGCGTCCCAACCCAAGCCGCGCAGTCTGAGAAGAGCCTCGCGGCGGACCTCCTTAGACTCGTCCCCGGCGGCGGCGAGCAGCAGCGGCAGCACCCGAACGTCGTGGAGGTAACCGCATTGCCAGGCCGCGTCGGCGCGATCGGATTCCTTCTTCGAAGCGAAGAGCTTGCGGACGGCGGCCAGGCGCGCGTCGGCGACTCCGCGCTGCAGCACGAAGGCGGTCTTGTCCCCGGTCCAGACAGTCTCGAGACCGTTGAACTTCGCGGTGCGCTTGACGAACTCGCGCGCGGGCATTCTTCTGCCCCGGAGTTCGGGCGGGATGACCATGCGGTGCCAGGCCCCGCCCAGAATCGCGGGGCGCAGCCCCCTGCGTCGCAGGAGGTCGAAGAACGGCCGGGCGTCGGACCCGCGGGGAGTCAGTTCAAGAACCGCGGACACCGTCTTCCGGGTCCCGGGTTGGGCCGGTTCCCGGGTCGGGACCGGCGCTGCCGCGCGCGGTCCCCAGGCATGCCAGCCGGCAAGGCCTCCAACGCTCAGAAGTCCCGCGATCGAGATGCCGGCCAGCAGCTTCCAGACCAGGGCCACGCTCCCCGCGGCGGCGGAAGTCGTTGTTGCCACGGCGGTCTTGCCCGCCACCGCGCCGGCGAGAATGCCGTCTATCGCCGCGGCGAAGGCGGTGGGGGGGGCGGGCAGTTCGACGGCCTTGATGCCGGCGACCACCAATGCTGGAGCGAGCGTCGTGCCGGGCCTTCCCAGCACCCGGCGCAGCCGCTCGATGCCGCGCTGCACGTATACGCCCACCGCCCCGCGCTCGACGTTCAGAACGGCGGCGGTCTCCGCGTGGGTCAGGCCTTCCTGGTAGACCAGTTCCAGCGGCAGGCGCAGGTTATCGTCGAGGCCGCCCAGGGCCTCGGCCACCCTGGCGGCCAGCTCGCGGTCGGCGGCCTCGCCGGCCGGCGAGTCAGAAGATCCGTTGTTGATGCGTTCCCTGTCCACGGCCCACTTCTCCTCCCGCGCCCGCCGGCGCCGTTCTCCGCGTTGCATGTTGCGGGCGGTGTGGACCACGGCCTTGAGGAACCAGGCGCGGGGGGAGTCGACCCTGTCGGGAGCGCCCCTGGACAGCAGCGCCACGCAGGCTTCCTGCACCGCGTCGCCGGCCGCCTGGGGATCACCGGTCAGGCGCAGGGCCAGTCGCCAGGCCCTGTCGCGTTCGTTGGTGATCAGCTCTCGCAGGTCAAACACTCTCTTCCCCCGCGCAGGGACGCCCTGCCGCCCGTATCATACACCTACGTCTCCGCGGGAGCCAATCTGCCAACCTCGAAAGCGCGAGTTCCTCGAGAACAGGGCCCGGCCGGAGTCCTAAGACGCCATCGCACACGGCCTTGGGCAAGCGTTCCGGGCTGCGATTTACCTGAGTCGGGCCGAATACCTCGTTCTGCGGGCCTTGACCTTTCGGGCAGACGGCGGTTTACATATACTTGCCCGCACGCAGTTTGCAGGAGAAATGTTCATGCATCGTCTGCTGACAGCCATTGTCGCCCTGGCCGTAGCGTCACCGGCGTTCGCGGCCACCCGCGGCGGACCCAAGACCGTAAAGCCGCGCGGCACGCGAAGTGGACCCGCGCGTCCCGGGACTGCCCGCAGTCGCGGGGCCCGTGGGGCCAGGAACCGCAAGGCGGGAGCCAAGCGTGGCGCAGCACCGGGCGGGAGTTCTCGCGGCGGCGGCATGCGCCCGGGTGCATCGCCGGCGGGAGGCCCGGCAGGGAACGACCCCGACGCCGAGCCGCCCAAGCCCGCCGTTCAGGTCGAGAGGTCCAAGGACGTGGTGATTCTCACCGACGGCACCAAGATCGTAGGCACGATTATCGCCGCCGGCCAGAAGCGCCTGCTGATCATCGAGGAGAACGCCAAGGGTGACCGGGCCATCGACCGATCGGAGGTCGAGAGCTTCAGGCGCGGCGCCAGCGAGCGCAAGACCGTCAGCTACGACGTCAAGAAGGACAGCTACAAGGGCGTGCTGGTGCTCTCCGAACAGGGCGAGGTCGACCCCGCCGCTGCGGAGCCCAATCCCATTCCCGAACCCATCGTCAAGCCCGGCCCGAAACCGAAGCCCAAGCCGAAGCCCAAGCCGAAACCGGCGCCGGACAAGTTGAGCAAGCTCTGGACCGTGCTTGAGGGCAACCCCAGCGCAGCCCAGATCGGCGATGCGTTCAAGAACAATCCCGAGTGGAAAAGGGAGGTTACGAAGCTCATCAAGGCCAAGAACGTGCCGGCTGCGGGGAAGAAGGCCCTCAGTAAGCTCAAGAAGCGCGCGCGCACGGACGAGGCCTTTCGCAACGGCCTTGCGGTTCTGATTCTCAACGGTACACTACCCCGCAGCGTGTTGGACCTGAAGCCCGATTAGGCCGGGACAGGCACGGACCCGGCCGGCGCGCAGGTAACTCGGCGCCGGCCGTTTTCTTTTGCGGGGTGAATTTGGCCGCCAGAAACATCCTCGATGACGCGCGTGCCGGGCGGGTTTCGGCGCCGATTCGCGCCGCGGCACGGACCGAGAAGATCGACGCGAAGAGGCTCTGCGCGCAGATTGCCGAGGGCCGCGCGGTGATCCCCGCCAACAATCGCCGGCGCGGGAAGCGGCCTTACATCGCCGTGGGCGAGGGCCTGCGCGTGAAGGTCAATGCCAATCTGGGAACCAGTTCGGATCACGCCAGGCTGCGCGACGAGGCCGCCAAGCTGCGCGCCGCAGAAGAAGCCGGCGCCGACGCGGTCATGGACCTTTCCACCGGCGGGCAGATCCGGCGCATTCGCAGGGGGCTCATCGGGCGCACCGGCCTGGCCTTCGGGACCGTCCCGGTCTACGAGGCGGCGGTCAGCGCCGCCAGGCGCGGCGTGCGCCCCGCCGAGTTCACCGCCGACGAGTTCTTCGAGGCCATTCGCCGCCACGGCGAGGACGGCGTGGACTTCGTTACCGTGCACGCGGGTATCACGCTCAAGGCGCTCGCGGAGGTCGACTCCCACCCCCGGGTGGGCGGGGTGGTCAGCCGCGGAGGCACGCTGATGGCCGCGTGGATGCGCAGCAGCGGCCGCGAGAACCCGCTCTATGAGCACTACGACCGGCTGGTCGAACTGGCTCGCGAGTTCGACATGGTGCTGTCGCTGGGCGACGCGCTGCGCCCCGGGGCGTTGGCCGACGCGGGCGACGGCGCGCAGTACGAGGAGCTTCGCACCCTGGCGCGCCTGGCGCGCACCGCGGTCGACGCCGGGGTCCAGGTCATGATCGAGGGGCCCGGACACGTTCCGCTGGGCGAGATCCCCGGCCAGATGCGCCTCGAGAAGCAGCTCACCGGCGGCATCCCCTTCTACGTTCTGGGACCGCTGGTCACCGATGTCGCGCCCGGTTATGACCACATCACCTCGGCGATCGGCGGGGCGCTGGCGGCGATCAACGGCGCCGACTTCCTGTGCTACGTTACGCCCGCCGAGCACTTGCGCCTGCCCGGGCCCGAAGACGTTCGCCAGGGCGTGATCGCCTCGCGCATCGCCGCCCACGCCGCGGACATCGCCAACGGGATTCCCGGTGCTGCCGAGTGGGACGAGCGCTTCAGCCGACTGCGCGCCAAGCGCGACTGGCCGGGCATGATCCGCGAGGCGCTGGATCCCCGCGCGGTCAAGCGCGGACACGAAATCAGCAAGTCCGCCGCCGACCAGAGCTGCACGATGTGCGGGGCGCTGTGCGTGTTCCGCGTCAAGGACCAGTCCGCCTGCAGGGCGCCGGCAAAGGACAGGGAAAAGGCAAACGCGACGGGGCGCGGACGCAAGCGCTCGCGCAAGCCCGGGAGCAGGTCTTCCGGGGCCAAGAGGCGTGGCCGCTGACGCGCGCGATGCCGCTCGCGAGCGCCTCGCAGAAGAGCTCGCCGGCGGGAGATTCCTGCTTCTTCCGAAGTCCCGGGCCGCGGCTGCCGCTGGCCAGGAGCCGGCGGCGCCGAAGAGGGCGGGATCCGGACGCGCGGAGGTGGCAATAACGGCAGCTGTTCCCGATATCGAGGAGGAGGCCGGGGTGTCGAAGCAAGAGATGGCCGAACGCCTGTCCAGGTTCAAGTCCAGGGAGTCCGAGCGCGCGGAGCGCGACCGGGTCGCGGCCGAAGCCCGGGCCAGGGCCGAGGCGGCGCCCCCGCCGGCCGGCATGGCCGCGCCGGATGACGCCGGCATGTTCGGCGGAGATCCCCTGACCGACGGGTCGCTTCCGCCCCGGGAGCGCCTGGCGGCCATGCAGGAGATGGTCGCGAAGTGCACGCTCTGCGAAGAGCTGGTCGCCAACCGCACGAATACGGTCTACGGCGACGGCTCGCCGCAGCCCGAACTGGTCTTCGTGGGAGAAGCCCCCGGCGCGGACGAGGATGCCCGGGGCCTGCCCTTCGTGGGCCGCGCCGGCAAACTGCTGGACAAGATCATCGCAGCCATGGGATTCAAGCGCGAAGAGGTCTACATCTGCAACGTCCTCAAGTGCCGCCCGCCGAACAACCGCAACCCGCTGCCGGCCGAGGCCGCCAACTGCTGGCCGTTCCTGCGCGAGCAACTCGAGACCATCAAGCCCAAGCTGATCGTCACCCTGGGCGCGCCGGCCACCAAACGCCTGATGGGCACCGAGGAGTCGATCGGCAGGATGCGCGGCGCGGTGCACGACTACCACGGCACGCCGCTGATCGCGACGTATCACCCCGCCTACCTGCTGCGTTCACCCAACCAGAAGGGCAAGGTCTGGGACGACATGAAGATGGCGCTGAAGGTCCTGGGCCGGCCGATCCCCAGGCACAAGAAGGGCTGAACAAGGCCCTTGGCTCTCAGGGGGCCCTCTTGACGGCGTTTGCGGCTGCCGGAGAGGGGCTTGGGACGCTGTGACTTGTTCGCGCGGCGGGGCGTTAGTATGATGTAAGTGCCCGGGGGCGGGTCGCACTTGGAGGATTCCAAATTGAACAGGTTGCTGCTCTCTTCAGCTCTTCTGGCCGCTGCCGCCTGCGGTCTGCCGGCCGGCGCCGGCGCCGACGAGATCGTACTCAAGAAGGAGTTCGGCGGCGAGAAGATCAAGTGCGAGATCTACAAGGAGAGCGACGACTACATACACTACATCGACGTCAAGAAGAAGATGGACTGCGGTTGCTCCAAGGAGATCATCGCCAAGATCACCCGGGTCGAGAAACCGCTGATCGACGTGGAGGCCTTCTTCGTCAAGAAGGCCAAGAACTCCAAGGACAAGCGCGCGCGGGAGAAGGCCGAAAAGCTGGCCGCCGAGTTGCGCAAGAAGCGCCTGGCCGAAGAGGCCAAGAACAAGAAGAACAAGAAGAAGGTGGACAAGACCGAGGGCGAGCGCATCGGCAAGTGCCTGGTCAAGCCCACCACCGAGAAGACAGGCATCAAGGTGCTGCGCACCAGCGATACCGGTTCGAACGAGCTGCTGGTCGACCCCTTCCCCGAGGAGGACGCGAAGCCCGAGAAGAAGGCCACCAAGCCTCGCAAGAAAAGCACCGCTAGGTAGCCTCTAGTGCGCGGGTGGGCCTCCCCCAGTCAGAAGTCGCACCGTGCCGTAGATCCACATGGCGGCGACCAATGTCACCGGCAGCCATACCGCTATTCGGGTGCGCTGGATGCCGCGGCCGAGCCCCATCCAGAGGCGATTGACCCAGGGAAAGACCATGAAGAACGCTGTCAGGACGTAGAGCGGGAAGCCGAAGGGGTTGTAGTCCCAGGCCTTTCCAAGCCTGCCGTGGGAGATCGCGCAGAATGATCGAGTGAGTCCGCATCCCGGGCAGGGCTTGCCGGTTATGGCCTTGAAACCACAGTAAGGCGTTTTCGGCAGTTGGCTTGCGCGCACCGCAAAGCTGATGGCCAGTATTGTGGCGGTAATTCCGGTGAGCATGAGCTCCCAGGCTTGCGGGCGACGCAACAGCGAACCGTTGCCGACAGTGCCGCCTTTCGCTACATCCTCAGTTCCTCCACCAAGACTATTGGCATCTAGAACCACCACCGATTCTTCCTTTACCTTTCCGGCCGGCAGCACGGAACCAACGGACCCGGGCAGTGAACCCAGCGCGAGTCCGCCACGCTGCTATCCGTGATCTTGCAGTGTGGCTGATTACTGCTTGAAGGCGGCCTTGATCTCGGGCTTCATCAGGACAATTATGCACCAGATTCCCGCGGGCAAACCCAGCAAGCAGCAACCCGAAGCGATTGGCAGCATGGCGATGATTGCCGCCGCCATGGACAAGCCGTAGTTTTCCAGATTCTTCATTTTGAGCGAGCCCAAAATCACCACCACCGAACCGATGGCGCCGAGAATGGCAAACACGATACCGATGCCACCGCTCAACATTGCCCCTGCGGCCTGGTCTCCGCCACCGGCTGCGCCCAGTCCTGCGCCCAGCAAATTCATGAGCAAGCTGATGAGGGCTACCAGCACGCCGATGCCCCCGACGACCAGCAAGAAAGTAGCCGGATTCTTCACGGCATCTTGCGGATCAACACCACCAACAACGTCACCACCGCCAAGTTCTGGTGCAGGAGTTTCTTCTGGCATGCCTGGTCCCCCTCTAAACAAACCCTGTCCTGTCAATCGCTTGCGCTGTTCCCAATGAATAGCGCTTTATAGCTACGAAGGGGGCTGATGGCAAGTGAAAACCGAACAAGAACCTGGGCGGAGATTGAAGGTCGGGGAATTAGGCTTTCCAAGTGCCTTGTTGGCGGGGCTATCTGGGCGCTCTTGTGTGCGGCTGTTGGATTGCGGCCGAGTCGCGGTCGGAGGTCTCCCTCGGCGAGAGCTTCTTCTTCCTAATCAGCCGCCTGACGTCGAGCACAGCCATGACCGCTACGGCCGGCAACAGGACAAGCACCAAACGGTTGTAGCTCCAAGCCCGCCCCCAGTCACCGCGCACAGCCGCCGAGATAGCACGGGTTATGCCGCAGGCGTAGCAGTCCCGGCCAGTCACCCGCTTGAAGACACAGACGACAGGGGCGCTTTCCAGGCGTTCGGGGCCTACCGCAGCCAAGATCGCAAGCGCCAACGCAAGGGCCGTCAGGCGCGCGCCGGGAGTAGAAAGGGCGACCAAACGCCAGAAGCGTCTAGCCGCCCTGTTGACCACCTTCAAGACCCGGGCGTTAGTCCTTGGAGAGCGTTCTGCCTTCGGAGTCTGGAATCTTGTTGAGCACAATCATGACCAGATCGATGATCGCCCAAATACCGCAACCCCCGAAGGTAAGCAGCTTGGCTATGCCCAGCCCGGTGTAGCCCAGATAGAATCTGTCCGCTCCGAAGCAGCCCAACAGCCACGATAGCAGCAAGGCCACAAGCCACTTCTTGTCGCTGGTGCCCCCAGCGTTCTCCTCAGGCATTCTCTCTCCCCTTTCGTGCGAACGGCTTCAGACAACCTCCCGATTCACGGTAGCATAACCAGCGGAGTGACTGGTGCAAGGAGAAATTCCGTGCGGAACCTGCTGCTTTCCGGGGCGGCACGAAAAGGCCCCGGCATCCCGCAAGCAGTAGAAGCGGGTCTTCCTCTGGGGCTGACGCAGCCGACACACTTGTTGTTGATTCGCTCCCCATGCGTTCTAGAATGTCCTGACAAAAGGGCATTGCGAGGGACGCGAGATGGCGAAAGAGCAGGTTCTCAAACTGGGACTGCCCGCCGGGTCGCTCCAGAAGTCGACGCTGGAGCTCTTCAGCAAGGCGGGCTGGAACTTCTCGGTCCGCAGCCGGAGCTACTACCCCTACGGCGACGACCCGGAGATCGAGTCGCTCTTGATTCGCGCCCAGGAGATGAGTCGCTACGTCGAGAACGGGCACCTTGACGCGGGGCTCACCGGGCAGGACTGGATCATGGAGAACGGCTCGGACGTCGAGGTGGTCGAGGACCTGGTCTACTCCAAGCAGAAGCGGTCGCCCATCCGCTGGGTGATCGCCGTTCCCGAGAGCAGCGACATCCAGAAGCTACAGGACCTCGAGGGCAAGACCATCGCCACCGAGCTGGTCGGCGGTGTCAGGCGCTACCTGGAGGCCAACGGCGTCAGCGCCACGGTGGAGTTCTCCTGGGGCGCGACCGAGGTCAAGTGCCCGCGGCTGGTCGACGCCATCGCCGACATCACCGAGACCGGCTCCAGCCTGCGCGCCAACAAGCTGCGTATTCTGGACACCGTCGTGGAAAGCCACACCCAGCTGATCGCCAACAAGGACGCCTGGGCCGACGGCTGGAAGCGCGAGAAGATCTCGCGCATCGGCATGATGCTGCAGGGCGCGCTGCGCGCCCGCGAGAAGGTGGGCCTCAAGCTCAACGTCAAGCAGGCCGACCTGGAGAAGGTAATCGATATGCTCCCGGCGCTCAAGGAGCCCACGGTCAACCCGTTGCACGGCGAGGGCTGGTTCGCGGTCGAGACCATCATCGACGAATCCGAAGTCCGCAAGCTGATCCCCGACCTCAAGGCCGCCGGCGCCGAGGGAATCATCGAATACCCGCTCAACAAGGTTATACCCTAGCAGGCCGTTGAAGAACGGCCTGCAGAGCAGGAGAAAGGTGAAAGCAGAAAGGAGAGCCGTGGAATCTTTCACATTGCAGGACATAGACCGCGAGATCGCGGCACTTGCCTCTCCTGCCTTTCGACTGCGCTCAAGGCTTTTCCATTAGAGAGGCCCTGAGCTCGTGTCGAAGGGCGGTCTACTCTCTCCTTTCTCCTCTCTCAGGCCCGGTGCCAATGGTACTTTTTTCAACGGCCTGCCAGCAGGCCGTTGAAGATCGGTGAGCGGTGATCGGGCCCGGTGACGGGCGGTAGGCCCCCGACACCCAATACCCAGAACACAACACCCGGCCCGGGATCGCCGGTAGCGATCGTTCCTGTCGTATGGCGATTGTCGGCTACTCGAGTGTCTCTTCGACGACTTCGGGCCTGGCGCTGCGCAGCAACTCGATCTCCTTGTTGCCGCTCTCGCCGGAGGGCATGAAGAGTTTGCCGGCGCCAAGGTCGCAGCTGAAGGTCACCGCCCAGAGCTCCTCGGTGGTCGAGCGGGCCAGCAGGCGGCGGTCGACGACCTTGTAGACGCCGTGTTTCCACCGGCTGCCAGGTTGCTCCTCGCCCGCGGCGGGTCCGGACGCCGGAGGCTTCTTGGGGTCCTTGGGCTCCTTGGGCTTGCCCCCCAGCTTGACACCGGGGTCGGGCACCTTGATCATGATCCGACCGTTGATTTCTCCGGGGATGCCGCTGATCTGGTTGCCGCCGCCGATGGCGCCGCCGCGGTCGGCCAGGATCACGACCACGAAACCGTTCTTCGACACCCAGGTACCGTAGATGCCGGCCAGCAGCTTGCGCTGGCGCTCCTCGATGGCGGCCTGCTTGCTGGCGCCGCCCCGGCCGCAGCCGGAGGCGGACAGCAACACGGCCGCCAGGCAGGTGCAGGCGACAGCGACGCCGAGCTTCCTTGCCATGCCGTAGTCTCCCAAACGTTCCCCTTTGCGTTCCATAGGATGCGACAGCCGGCACCAAATGTCAAGCATTCGCTGAGAGCCTTCGGTCCACTGTGCTTGATTAACTCCGGGGCCGCGGATAGATTCAGACCCGATGCTCCAACTCAGACGGACATCAGGACTCCTGGCTTCCTTCCTTGCCGGCCTGCTGCTCGCGGCCGCCGGTTGCCGAAATCCGCAGAGCAGCGTTCCCGAAGATACCGGTTCGGAAGCTTTCGAAGCCGCCGCCGACGCCGGGATCTACGTGCTGAGCCGCGAGGAACAGGCGGTGTCAGCCTTCGGGGCGGGCATTGATGCCGAGCTCGCCGGCGACGCCGACATCGCCGTCGAGTGCTATCGCCTGGCCATCGCGCTCGAACCCGGGGAAGGCGAGTACCACGCGCAGCTGGGCCTCCTGCTGGCGAGCCTCAAGCGCCCGGGTGCAGGTCGGCACCTGACCGAGGCCTCCCGGCTGGGGTCGGGGTCGTTCAAGCTCCTGCAGGCCCTGGCCCACCACTACATAGGGAAGGGTCGCGGCGACCTCGCCGCGCAGGAGTTCGAGAGGATGCTGACCTGCCGCGAACTCAACGAACCCGGCAGCGTGCGCGAGGGGGCGGTGCTGCGCCTGGCCTTCTTCCTGATAAGCCATTACTCTCGCGTGGGCCGCCCGTCGGACGCGGCACGCGTGTCGAGGTTCCTGAGCAGGCGCTACCCGCGCAGGGCGGAGTTCCACCTCGAACGCGCCAAGCACCTGCTGGCCGCGGGCCTGGAGGCCACCGCGCTCGAGGAGGTTTCCGAGTTCGAGAAGATGCTGCCGGGCAGCACCGCGGGGGCGCGCATGCTGGCGCTGCACTACTCGGATCGTAACCTGTACTCCGAGGCGCTGGTCCAGGTCGAGCGGGCGGTCAGCAAGGTGCGCCTGGATCCCGGTGCTGCCGCCGGTGAGGTAATCCGCCTGCGGCACTTCCGCGCCAACCTGCTGGTCAAGCTCAAGCGCTACGAGGACGCGCGCCGCGAACTGCAGGGACTGCTGGCCGGAGCCGTCGACGACGGGCAAAAGGTCGACGCGCTGGTGGCGCTTGGCCACCTGGACCGCCGCCGCGGCAAGCCGGAAGAGGCCGCCAGGCGCCTGCAGGGCGCGCTGGCCAGCGGCCTTCTCAGCGGGCGGCTCTACGGCATGCTCGCCGGGGCTTTCGAGGACCTCGGCCGCTTCGACCAGGCGGGCCGCGCGTATCGCAAGGCGCAGCAGCTTTCTCCGCGCGACACCGGCTACCGCCTGTCGCTGGCCGAGCTCCTCGAACGCCGGGGGCGCCGCGCGCGAGCCGCGGGCGAACTGCGTGCAGCGCTGCGGGTCAGCCCCGGCGAACCCGCCTGCTCCGGGTACCTCGCGTACCTCTACGCGCTGGAAGGCATAAACCTGGAGGAGGCCGCGCGTCTGGCGGACATCGCGATGCGCGCCCAGCCGCGAAACGGCAAGCACCTGGCCGCGCGGGGCTGGGTGCTTTACCGCCAGGGGAAGGTCGACGAGGCCCGCAAGCTCCTGGAACGGGCGGCGCTGCTGACCCCGCGAGCGGCGACCTTCGAACACCTCGGCGACGCCTGTTTCGCCCTGGGACTCTGGCGGCGGGCCAGGTACGCCTGGAGTCGCGCGCTGCGGATGGAGCCCGGGCGGGAAAGCGTCGCGCGCAGGCTCGAGAGGATCGGGGAACTCGCGCCCCGGTAGGTCCGGGAGCGCAGATACGGCTGGGCAGAGCTGGTGAGCGGCAACCGACAGATGGATTCGCTCTTCGAACAAGAGGAAGCCGCGCTCGAGGCGGAACTGAACCCCGCCCCGGACGCCGCCGGGGAGACCGCTCCCAGGCGGCACGCGCCGCTGGCCGATCGCATGCGGCCGCGCTCCTTCGACGAGTTCGTCGGTCAGGGCCAGGTGGTCGGGCCAGAGACCGTCCTGCGCCGGGCACTGAGCAGGGGCGAGTTGACCTCCCTGATACTCTGGGGACCGCCGGGCAGCGGCAAGACCACGCTGGCGCGCCTGCTGGCCGCCGAAACCGGGCACCACTTCGCGGCCTTCAGCGCGGTGACCAGCGGCGTGGCCGAGGTGCGCCGGATCATCAAGGAGGCCGAACACCGCATGCGCTTCGAGCGCCGCGGTACGATCCTGTTCGTCGACGAGATCCACCGCTTCAACCGGGCGCAGCAGGACGCCTTCCTGCCGCACGTCGAGGCGGGCACGGTGATCCTGGTGGGGGCCACCACCGAGAACCCCTCTTTCGAGGTCAACAGCGCCCTGCTTTCGCGCTGCCGGACATTCGTGCTCAAGCAGCTGGCCGCCGGGGACCTGCTGCTGATCCTGCGTCGGGCGCTTTCGGACGTGGAGCACGGCCTGGGCGAGCTGCAGGTGTCGGTACCCGACGACGTGCTGGATTTCGTGGCCCGCATGGCCGACGGCGACGCCCGCGTGGCGCTGAACGCGCTTGAACTCGCCGCGCTGGCGGCTTCACCCGACGGGGCCGGCCGGCGGGAAATCACGCTGGAGGCAGCCCAGGACGCCCTGCAGCGGCGGACGCTGCTCTACGACAAGGACCGCGAGGAGCACTACAACATAATCAGCGCGTTGCACAAGGCGTTGCGCGGCTCGGACCTGCAGGCCGGGCTCTACTGGCTGGGGCGCATGCTCTACGCCGGAGAGGACCCGTTGTACATCGCCCGCCGCCTGGTGCGCTTCGCCAGCGAAGACGTCGGCATGGCCGACCCCCAGGCGCTGGTGGTGGCCATCGCCGCCAGGGAGGCCTGCCAGTTCATCGGCATGCCCGAGTGCGACACCGCCCTCGCCCAGCTGGTTGTCTACCTGGCAAGCGCCCCCAAGAGCAACGCGGTCTACCGCGCCACGAGCGCGGTGAAGAAGGAGATCGAGCGCTCCGGCGCGCTGCCGGTGCCCATGCATATCCGCAACGCGCCCACCGGGCTGATGAAGGACCTGGGCTACGGCGACGGCTACCGGTACGATCACGATTCCGAGGGCGCCTTCAGCGGCCAGGAGTTCCTGCCCGAGGAGATCCGCGAGGCTCAGTTCTACGCGCCGAAGGAGTTCGGCTTCGAGCGCGAGGTCCGCAAGCGGATGGAGTACTGGGCGCGGCTGAAACAGGAGAGGCGGAACAGGGGGCAGGGGACACGGCACCCGGAGGGGGCTTCCTCCAACCCGGCCCCCCCCGGCGCGGTGAATCCGAAAGGCGAAGCCGGCGGGACCCGGAACTCGCAGCCCCAATCCGGAGGCGAGGTGTGAAGGTCACCTGCCCGGTCTGCGAGCGGCAGGTGGACTTCGATCCTTCCGGCGCCCAGCCGGCCCGTTGTGCGGAGTGCACCTATCAGTTCTTCCCCAGCGCGATCATCGACGCCGAAGACCTCGAACACCTCAAGGAAGAGTACCGCCCCAAGCCCCTGCCGGGTTCGGGTGTGGTCCCGGGCCAGCGCCTGGGGCGCTACGAGATCCTCGAGGAAATAGGTCGTGGGGGGATGGCGATCGTCTGCCGGGCCAGGGACCTCGCCGACGGCACCAGCGTGGCCCTGAAGCTGCTGCCGCCCCGGATGCACTCCTCGCGCGAACACGTGCGCGCCTTTCTGCGCGAGGCCGACGCCGTGCAGCGCCTGCAGCACCGGGGCCTTGCCGCGATCCGCGAGGTGGGCTGCCACGCCGGGCGCTACTACTTCGCGATGGAGCACGTGGAGGGCGCATCGCTGGCCCGGGTCATCGAGCGGGGCAAGCTGCTGCCCGAGGAGGCCGCGCGGATCGTGGCCGAGTCCGCCAGGGCGGTTGCGGCAGCGCACCGTTCCGGCGTGATCCATCGCGACATCAAACCGAAGAACATCATGGTCGCGCCCGACGGGCGCGCGGTGGTTCTGGACTTCGGCCTTTCCGCGCTCTACGGCGAACCCGACGAAAACGAGGGCCGGGTCGTGGGCACGCCCGCCTACATTTCCCCGGAGCAGGCCCGGGCGCGGACCGCTGAACCGGTGGGCCCGGCCACCGACGTCTACAGCCTGGGCGCGGTGCTCTACGAGGCGGTCACCGGCCAGGCACCCTACAGCGGCGTGGACGGGCCGACCATCGTGGCCCGCGTGCTGCGCAGTTCGCCGCCTCCGCCACGGACCTTCTCGCCGGGGCTGAATCCCCGGCTCGAGGGCATCATCCTAAAGGCCATGGCCCGCAAGCCGGCCGACCGCTACGGCGGTGCCGAGGAGCTCGCGGCCGACCTCGAGCGCTTCCGGGTGGGAGACTCGGTCCGCGCCGGCAAGCCCGGGCTGGCCACGGGGCTGCGCTCGGGCATATGGAAAGTGCGCAGGCGCTTCGGGAAGTGGGCCTTCGTCGCTGCGTGTTTCCTGGCCGGCCTGGCCATCGTGGCCTACGTCATCGCCCTGGTGGTACTGCACTACCTGGGTCGATCTTGAAAACCGTATGCAATGCGGTACACTGATCCATCGAGCGATTCAGGTCACCCAGCGAGGGCGCGATGCCGACTTACGAATACCGCTGCAAGAAGTGCAAGCACACCTTCGAAGAGTTCCAGTCCATAACCGCCGAGCCCGTCAGGGTCTGCCCGGAGTGCGGCCGGAAATCGGTTGAGCGGCTGATAGGCACCGGGGCGGGCATCATCTTCAAGGGCAGCGGCTTCTATGAGACCGACTACAAGCGTTCGGGCGCCGGCAAGCCCTGTTCGGAGGGCTCCAAGCCCGATTCCGGTGGGGGCGGCGAGGGCGCCAAGAGCGAGAACTGCAAGGGTTGCGACAAGTCCGAGTCCTGCCCGGCCAGCAAGTCCGCCGAGGAATAAGAAAGAAAGAGCGCCGGTTTTCAGTCTATATATGGAGGTTGAAGAGCTTCATCCTGTGAACAGCGGAGGTGTTCGATGGCCAAGAAGCTTGTGCTGATCTCGGCGGTCCTGGTTCTTGCCGGAGCGGGCATCGCGTTCTGGCACGCGGTCCGGAGCGAGCGCCCGCCGCGTTTCGATTTCGAACGCCCGGCGGTTTCGGAGGCCCTGGCCGCCGAGCCGGGGGCCGTCACCGCGAGGGCCTCGGCCAAGCAGCTATCGAAGGCTTTCGTGGCGGCCTCCAAGAAGGTCCGGCCCGCCGTAGTGCACATCTCGGTTGAGCGCAAGGTGCAGACCCCCGGGGGGTACAACGACCCCTTCGACCTGTTCGGGGACGAGTTCTTCCGGCGCTTCTTCCGCCGTGGCCGTCCCGCGCCGCGCCAGCGCGTTCAACGCGGACAGGGCTCGGGGGTGATCGTCGACCGCCGCGGCTACATCCTGACCAACAACCACGTGGTGGGCCAGGCCGACAAGATCACCGTCAAGCTCGCCGACAAGCGCGAGTTCGACGCCAAGCTGATCGGTGCCGACGACCGCTCGGACGTGGCGGTCATCAAGATCGATGGCGAGAATCTGCCGGTGGCCCCCACCGGCGACAGCGACAGGCTGGAAATCTGCGAGTGGGTCATCGCCATCGGTAATCCCTTCGGCCTGGATCAGACTGTGACCGCCGGGGTGGTCAGCGCCAAGGGCCGCAGCAACGTGGTCGGCATCCAGTACCAGGACTTCATCCAGACCGACGCGGCCATCAACCCCGGCAACAGCGGCGGCCCGATGGTCGACCTCGATGGCCGGGTGGTGGGCATCAACACCGCGATCTTCAGCCGCTCGGGCGGGTACATGGGTATCGGCTTCGCGATCCCCATCAACATGGCCCGAAAGATCATGACCAGCTTCGTCAAGCACGGCCGCATGGTCCGCGGATGGCTGGGCGTGCGCGTCCAGGACGTAGACGACGACATGGCCAAGGTCCTGGGCCTGCCGGGCGCCGGCGGCGCCATGGTCATCGAGGTCGTCGAGAAGAGCCCCGCGGCCCTGGCCGGCATCGGGGAACGCGACGTCCTGGTGCGGGTGGGCAAGCGCAGGATCAACGGCGCCAACGACGTGATGAATGCCGTGGGCTTCACCGAGGTCGGCAAGAAGGTCGAGGTCGAGTTCTACCGCAAGGGCCGGAAGCTCAAGCTGGACGTGGAGATCGCCGAGCGCACCGCCGAGGCCGAGGCCAGCGAAGCCGGCGGCGAGCGCCTCGAGAAGCTGGGCATCACCGTCGAGAACCTCACTGCCGAAAGCCGCAAGAAGCTGGGACTCGAGGAGTCGCAGAGCGGCGTACTGGTTACCGCGGTCAAGCCCGGCAGTTTCGCCGCGCGCAAGCGCTTCCGTCCCGGGATGGTCGTAACCGAGGTCGGAGAAGCCGCGGTCCGGAACGTCGCCGACCTCAAGAAGGCCCTCGGCGCCGACGTCAAGCGCCTGCTGATCAAGATCCTCTACGAGGGGCGGAAGTACTACACGGTGATTCGGGTCAAGTAAGCGACGGGGTTGGGGCCTGGCAAGCCGTCGAAGAACGGCCTGCAGAGCATGAGAAAGGTGAGAGCAGAAAAGAGAGCCGTGGAGTCTTTCAGTGGCACATTCTTCAACGGCCTGCTGGTGCGTCAGTCTTCGAAATCCGAAGGTGGAGAGGTCCTGATCCTCAGGACCCGAAGAACTCGTCCGCCGCGCGCACCAGCGCGTCAGTGTTGCTGACCACGCGGTAGGGGCACGGCAGCGACATCAGGAACACTCTTCCGTAGCGCTTGGAGACCAGGCGGCGGTCAGCCAGCACCGCGATGCCGCGATCGGTCCTGCTGCGAATCAGCCGGCCGAATCCCTGGCGGAACTTCAGCACCGCCTCGGGCACGCTGTAGTTCATGAAGGAACTCTCGCCGCGGCTCTCGACCAGTTCGGAGCGGGCCTTGAAGAGCGGCTCGGTATAGACCTGGAACGGCAGGCGGGTGATCACCAGGCAGCTCAGCGCCGGGCCGCGCACGTCCACGCCCTCCCAGAAGGAACTGGTGGCCAGCAGCACCGAGCTCTCCTCCTCCTGCAGTGCGGCCAGCAGCGCCTCGCGCGAGCCGTCGCGGCCCTGGCCCATCACGTTGATGCCCTCGGCCTCCAGGCGCGGCTTGAGTTCGCGGTAGACCTCGTCGAGCGCGCCGTACGAGGTGAACAGCACCAGCCCGCGGCCCCGCGTCGATGACATCAGCTCGTAGAGCATCTCGGCAAGCTCGGCGCTGTTGCGCCCGCTCTGGGCGTTGCCGGGCTCGGGCAGCCAGCCGGGAACCAGCGCGCGGGCCTGGGCCTTGAAATCGAAGGGCGTGCCCAGCAGCAGGGTTTCCACCCTGCCCTCTTCCCCGCGGTCCAGCCCCAGGCGTCCCGCGAGATAGTCGAACCTGTTGGCTACGGTCATGGTTGCCGAACAGAGCACGCAGCTGCGCTTCTGGCCGTAGACCTGCTCGGCGAGCATCGGCGCGACGTCCAGCGGGGCGGCCCACAGCTCCGGCTGGTCGCCCTGCCTCCCGGCGAGCTCCGCCCAGTAGACGTAGCGGTCGTCCTCGGCCTTGACCGTGAAGTCGATGTCCTCCAGCAGCGCGCGCAGGTGTTCCACGACGGCCGAGACCTCGCGGCCGAGCTCCTCGGCGCGGGTCATCCTGTCGGCGTCGGGGTCCTCGATCAGCGAGTCGGCGATCCGGCCGACGCGGCTCTCCAGGGACGAGAGCACCGCGACAAGTTCCTCCTTGGCGGTGAAGACCGCCTCCCACAGGTCCATGCGCCGGCCGTCGCCGGTGTAGCTGATCTTGTCGCGGTAGCGACTGGCCTCCCACAGGCCGTTCAGGGCGGCGTTGAACGTGACCAGGGCGTCGACGGCCAGCACCACCTGCGAGGAGCTCTCGCCCGCTTCCTTCTCGAGCTTGTCGAGGAAGCCCTCGGCGGCGTTTCCGCGAGCCCGGGCGATCTGCTCGAAGAGCGATGGCAGCAGGCCGGTGCCGGAGGTCTCGTCGATCGGCGCGCTGCGACGCCTGCCGCGGCGTCTAGCCCGGAACTTGAAGAGCCGGTTAAGGATGCGGTAGAAGCGTCCCGGCCACACCCGGGCGCTGAGGTGCCGGGTGGCCGCACCCTCGAGGTTGTGGGCCTCGTCGAAGACGATCTCGTCGTAGGCCGGCAGCACCAGGTTCTCGCCCAGTTCCGCGAAGACCAGAGAGTGGTTGACCACGATGATCCTCGCGGCCTGGGCCCTGGCGCGTGCCCCCATCAGGAAGCACTTGCGCCGCAGCTTGCAGCCGCGGCCCAGGCAGTCCGGGCCGTCGGTGGTGAGCTTGTCGATGAGATCCAGCGCGTCGGGCAGAAACAGCGGCGCGCAGCCGGCGATGTCGCCGCTTTCTGTCCGCGCGGCCCAGACCAGCACCGGCAGGATCGCCGCGCGGCCGATCTCGTCGAGTTCGCTGCCGGCCTCGCGCAGGACGTAGAGCAGCTTTCGCAGGCACAGGTAGTTCCTGCGGCCCTTGAGCAGCGCGGCGTCCAGCTCGCGGCCCAGCGCCCTCTCCAGCAGCGGCAGGTCCTTGTCGAAGAGCTGGGATTGAAGGTTCTTGGTGTTGGTGCTGATGACCACCTTGCGCGCGCCAGAGGCGCTCCAGGCCGCCGCGGGCAGGAGGTAGGCCAGGCTCTTGCCCACGCCGGTGCCGGCCTCCACGACGAGATGCCGGCCTGCGTTGAAGGCCGCGGCCACCCGCTCGCACATCTCCATCTGCTCGGGTCGCGACTCGAAGCCGTCGAGCGAGTCGGCCACCGCGCCGCCGGACTCGAGCTCGGCGGCAAGTGTCCCGGGATCGAGCTCCTGGGGGTCGCCGGGCTCGAAGGTCTCGCGCGAGCCCTTGACCGACGTGGCGAAGAGCGATGCGTATTCCGGTTCGCCTTCGCCCAGCGCCGCCACCGCCGCCGCCTCCGCCGCGGCGAAGATCGGCTTGAGCGGGTGCGGTACCGGCCCCAGCATCCAGCAGATCTCGCTGAGAACCGGCAGGGGCAGCTCGCGCGTCTTCTCGAGAAGCGCCAGCCAGAGCCTCGCGCCCAACTCCGCGTCGGCCGCCGCGCGGTGCAGGCGGCCGTGCTCGAGGCCCAGCGCCGCGGCCAGCTTGCCCAGAGTGTGGCTGGGGGCCTCGGGCATGGTGATGCGCGCGAGCTCCAGGCTGTCGAGGATCCCGGCGTTGAAGCGCCGCCCGGTCGCCGCGCGCAGGAAGCCGGCCTCGAAGGACGCGTTGTGGGCCACGAGTTCGTCGTTGCCGATGAACTCCAGGAACTCGGCCAGCGCGTGGCCGGCCTCCGGAGCCCCGGCCAGATCCTCCTCGGAGATTCCCGTCAGGCGCGCGACCGCCGGCGGCAACTCGCCCTCGGGGCGCGAGAGCATCTCGAAGCGCTCGACGACCTTCCCGCCGGCGACGCGCACCGCGCCGAACTCGATTATCTCGCACTTCGATGGACTGAGACCGGTGGTCTCGAGGTCGATGGCGACGAAGCGGTCGGAGGAAGTCGACACAGTGTGCTACTTCCCGGGGCCGGCCTTCTTGAGAGCGGAGCCCGTCGCCTTGATGATCGCCTTGCTGGTGATGGTGGCGCCGGTGACGGCATCGACCTTGGGACTCTGTTTCGCGACGATTCGCGCGGGGACGGTCTTCAGGGACTCGCCGGGCGCGCTTTCCTTGTGTTCAAGGATCCTGACCGCGGTGATCCTGTCCTTCTTCACACTGACCTCGACGTGTACGGGACCCTCGTAGCCCCTGGCCGAGCCCCGGTATTTCCCGTCCTTCAAGGCGGGCGGGGCGGGGGCGGCCCTGGCCTTCTCCAGAGCCGCACCGGCGGCCTTCATGATCGCATTGCTGGTGACGGTTGCGCCGGTGACAGCGTCGACCTTTGCGCTCCTTTTCGCGACGATGCGCGCAGGCACGATCTTGATGGACTTGCCGGGCGCGCTCTCCTTGTGCGCCAGCACCCTTGCCGCGGTGATCTTGCCCTTCTTGACGGTTACCTCGACCTGTACGGGCGCCTCGTAGCCCCTGGCCGAACCCCGATAGGTGCCGTCCTTCAGCGCCCCCGGGGCGGGGGCAGCCCTGGCCTTCTTGAGAGCCGAGTCCGTCGCCTTCATTATCGCCTTGCTGGTCACGGTCGCGCCGGTGACCGCGTCGACGTTCGCCGACTGCTTCTCGACGATGCGCCTGGGAATCACCGACAGTGACTTGCCGGGGCGACTCTCCTTGTGCCCGGTGATCTTCACCGCGGCGATCTTGCCGCCCTTGACGGTGACCTTGACCTCGACCGGACCTTTGTAGCCCTTCGCGGAGCCGACGTGAACGCCGTCGGGCGGCTTGGGCTTCTCGCCAGCGGCAGCAACGGTCCCGAAGATCAGAACGCAGGGCAGCAGTCTGCAGAGGGCGCTACTCATGACAGGCTCCTCACTTCAGTTCGAGAACATCTTCGGTCTCGAGCACCAGGTCGTAGCCCACCGCCGAGATGCCCTTGGGCCAGCGTAGGATCGAGCAGTCGAAGCTGGCGTCGCGCACCAGCACGCAGCGGTAGCCCAGTTCCAGGGCGTTCTTCGCGGTGCGTCCCAGGCAGCCCTGGGTATTCCCGCCGGTCATTAACAGCGTTTTCCGCCCGAGGGCTTCGAGAATCCCGCTGAAGTCCGAAGAGGGAAACGCATTCATCTCCGTCTTTGGAACTACGTGATCCTCCGGGCGCAGGTCGAAGTCCCCGTGCGGCCGGTGGCTGTCTTCATCGCCGGCCCAGTGCACGAAGACCCGCGGCAGGCCGCGCTCCTGCGCCCAGGCGGCGACCTTCACGGCGTTGGGCAGCATCACTTCCTGGAAGTGGCGCTCGGCGGCATTGAGCTCGTCGAGGGAGAAGCCCTCTTCTTTCCACTCCGGGAGAATGTTGTCCTCGTTCCAGCTGCGTGGCTCGCGCGGCTGGATGTCGATGCTCACGAAGACGGCGTCGCTCAAGTCTATCCGCATGGGTGCGCTCCGCGTGAGAGCCTAACCTCAAGCCCGAATATCAACAACCGAAACCGCGGATGAACGCAGACGGGCGCGGACATGACCATCTCGGACACCAGTTGACCCGGGCATGAAAGCGTCAGCGTTCATCTGCGTGTATCTGCGGCTTCAACTACAAGTAAGCGTCCAGCAGCGCGCGGCTTTCGGCCGGCAGCGCGGCGATGCTGGGCACGTCGTAGTGATTGCCGGTGAGGTCGGTGATGCGAATGCGGTCGGGCGTCTGGTACTTCACCGCTTCGCGGGGGCTCTCGGTGAAGAACACGCGCTCGCCGCGAGCCGTGCCGACTCTCCACCTGAGGACGAACGGCGAGCGTTCTCCGAGTTCGATGACGCTCTGGACCTCGGGGATCATGTAGCGGGTCTCGAGCGCCTTCTCGATGGCCTCGCGGGCCCCGGCGGCAAGGCCGTCGAGCGAACGCAGCATGCCCACCGACTTCTTCCCGCTGTCGGCGAGCTCCACGAAGCGCCTCGGCCGGCTGACCGGGAAGGCCAGCCTCGCCGAGGCGTCGGCGGTCTCTTCCTCGCCGGAGACCCGGACCGTCAGGCGCGCCGAGTCCGGGTCCCAGGAGGCGCTGACCTCGCCGGGCTCCAGCCAGCGGATGGTCAGCTCGCTGCCTTCTTCGGTCTTCTTCTCTTCGCTCAAGGTGGCCGGCCCTCATCCGCCCACGGCGATGACCGAGGTCATCTCCGTCTGGGTCTTGACCAGATCGTGGTAGATGCCTTCCTGCTCGACCAGTTCCGCGTGGGATCCGAGCTCCACTACCTCGCCCTTCTCGATGACCGCCAGGCGGTCGGCGTCGCGCAGCGTCGAGAGCCGGTGGGCGATGGCGATGGTGGTCCGGCCTTCGACGAGACGGGTGATCGCCTCCTGGATCTGCTTCTCGGTCTTGGTGTCGACGGAACTCGTAGCCTCGTCGAGGATCAGGATCCTGGGGTTGTGCAGGATCGCGCGGGCGATCGCCACGCGCTGCTTCTCGCCGCTGGAGAAGTTGCCGCCGCCCTCCTCCACCTCGGCGTCGTAGCCGTCCGGGCGGGTCATGATGAAGTCGTGGGCGTTGGCCATCTTGGCCGCCGCCAGCACTTCCTCGGGGCCGGCGTCGGGGTTGGCGTAGGCGATGTTCTCGTAGACCGTTCCGCTGAAGAGGAAGGTTTCCTGGAGCACGACGCCGATCTGCGAGCGCAACTGGGCGATGGGAATGCGCCGGATGTCCACTCCGTCTATGAGCACCTGGCCCTCGTTGACGTCGTAGAGCCGGGTGGCCAGGTTGATGGTGGTGCTCTTGCCCGCGCCGGAGTGGCCCACCAGGCCGATCATCTCGCCGGCGTCGATCTTGAGGCTCATGCCCCGGATCACCGGCGAGTGCTTCTCGTAGCCGAACGTGACATCCCGCAGCTCGATTTCGCCCCGGACCTCGGGCATGTCCACCGGGTCCTCGGGGTCAGGCACCTCGGTGCGGGTGTCGAGGATCTCGAAGATGCGCTCTGCGGCGGTCATCGAGCGGGTCAGCCACTCGTTGAGGCGGGTCATCACCTGCAGGGGGCCGTAGAGCATCGGCAGGTAGGCGATGTACTGGACCATCTTGCCGGGGGTGAGGTCACCGAGCGCCCCGGACCCGGTGATCAGCGCCGAACCGCCGAAGCCCAGCACCAGGTACATCCCGGTGCCCATTATCAGCCCGATGATCGGGGTCAGCGTGATCCAGGTCCTCTCCGCGTTCATCTCCGCGATGTAGCTGGCCTGGCTGCGGGCCTCGAAGCGGTTTACCTCGCGCTCCTCGCCGCCGAAGGCCTTGACCACGCGCACGCCGCGCAGCGAGTCGTTGAGCACCGCGCTCATCCGGCTCATCGCCTCCCACAGGCGGCGGAAGCGCCGGATGATCCGCTTCCAGATGAACTTGGTGAAGGCCAGCACCACGGGCGCGGGCACCAGGACCAGCAGGGCCAGTCGCCAGTTGATCCAGAGCAGCACGCCGGTGATGATCATGACTTCGAGCACGGACACCAGGGTGAACTGCACGCCGTTCACCAGGAATCCCTGGAGCATTCGCGCGTCGCTGCTGACCCTGCTCATCAGCGCCCCGGTCTTGTGGCGGTCGAAGTACCCCAGAGAGAGATACTGCAGGTGCCTGAATATCCTGCCGCGCACGTCGCGGCTTATCGCGCCTGCCGCGACCACCGCGATGCGCCCGGCGACTATGCGCAGAAGCGCCGCGAAGACGTGGGCCAGGACCAGGATGGCCAGTCCCACCAGCAGGAACTTGAGGCGGTAGTCCCCGGACTTCGGCTTCTCCGGCTCCAGATCCCGCAGGAGTTTCCGCCGGGCGGCCTCGGTCAGCGGTGCGTCCGACTCCAGGGTCCTGATGGCCTCCTTGCGAACCTCCTCGGTGACCGGGCTCTTCGGCGCCAGGGCCTCGTCGAAGATGGCTCCCTGTACGTAGGGGGGCACGGCCCGGAAGATCACCGTGACGACCAGAAGGCCGAAGAGCAGGAAGAGCTTCGAGCGGTAGTTCTTCGCGAAGCCGAAAATCCTCCAGAGGGTCTTGGTACGCTTGATGCAGATCGGGCAGACCGAGCTGTCCTGCTTCAAGGGCAGGTCGCAGGTCGCGCAGTAGCGCTGTTCGCCGAGTTCGTCGAGCTGGCCCAGGAAGACCTCGACCTTTTCGGACGGGATTTCGGCGAGGGCTTCGGGAGGAGGCTTCTCCTGCTCTCCCTTGTCCTCGTCGCCCTTGCCGGTCGCGGGGGATTCCGGATCCTCGCCCTCGGCCTTCTCTTCCTTCTCGTCTTCGCCTTCGGCCGTACTCGGCTTGTCGAGTTCGATGTGCAGCCGCAGCTTGGACAGCGCGGCCTGCACAGCGCGGTCGGCGGCGCGCGAGCAGCGCGCCAGCTCTCTCTGCTCCTCGCCCCGCCTGGCGATGATCAGGCCGCCTCCGACCATGGCGCGGTACTCGAGGGCGTTGAGGCCCTCGTACTTCTCCTCGGGGCCCACCTCGAAGCCGGCGGCATCGCTGTTACCCTTGAGTACCACCAGCCGGTCGCGGCAGATCACCAGCCACCGCGCGGCGAACCTGCCCTTCCTGGAGATATCCGCCGGCAATGCAGCCAACGCGCTCTCGCGCGGCACTCCGAGCTGCGAAAGCGCCGAGATCATCGGCGCGGGCATGTCAGCGGCCCGCAGCACGTGGCTTACGCCGGGTCGGTCCAGGCTTTCGGTGGGTGTCATGGGCCGGCCAGTTTACCACGGTAGATTGGGTAAACAAGTCAATTCGTTCGGGTTAGCAGGCAGGGCAGCCCTCGAAGACCGGGGAAAGCCGGGACCCGTCAGGGGCGTCAGACAGGCCTGGAGTGCCCCATGTCAGGCCTCTGCAGGACGGCCTGGCAGAGCAGGAGAGCAGTTGAACCGTCGAATAGTGGATTACGGAAAGGACCACATTGGGAAGCTTAGCCCCCTCCTGCCCCGGTGCGCCGTAGCCCTGCGTTCTCATGAGTGGCCAGTTTGCTCAAGCAGCAGGCCGAAACACTTCTTCAACGGCGCCAAAGGTCTGGGTCCGGGTTCGGTAACGCTTCTCGGCCCAAACGGCAGTGTCTGGGAATCGACACGCACCCGCCCGCGGAATTCGTCCGATAATCGGACTCAAGTCCGGTAATCTTCTGCCGAAGACCATATCGACTGCGGCGCGCGGCACGAGGCCGCGCGGTAAACACACGGAGGTGAAGGATGATGGCGCTGGGTGGTATTCAGGGATCCGATCTCAACACTCTCCTGGGCAGCTTGAGCAAGAGCAACGGCGTCGGCAAGGGGCGCCTCTCGGCCGTTGAAGTGCCCGGGGTCAAGCCCCGGGATGCTGGCAAGCCGGAGAAGGTCGAGGGAAGCCAGGCGGTCGGACAGCAGTCCGCGCGCATGCAGGTCCAGGCCATGCAGGTGCGCATGCTCTTCGAGGCCACCATCAAGGTCTCCTACCGCGTCGAAGGACTGTCCGGCGGGGGCGAGGGACAGCTCGACTTCGCCGCGCAGATGGCCGGGATCATGGCCGGCCACGCCGAGGCCTTCGAGGCCGACGAGACCGGGATGCGCCCGATAGATCGACTCGCCGCCGAGTTCACGCCGGAGAAGACCGCCGGGCGCATCGCCGATTTCGCGCTGAGCTGGTACGGCCAGTGGCTCGACGGCCGCGAGGACACCCAGGAGACCCGCGCGGAGTTCGCCGAGTACATCGGCGACGCCGTCCAGCAGGGCTTCGACGAGGCCGCCGCGATCCTGGGGGCTCTGCCCGAGAACACCCAGGCCGAGATCGACAGTACCCACGAGCTTGTCTTCGCCGCGCTGGACGATTTCGTCCAGAACGGGCTGCAGAAGAGCGGCCAGGAACTCGCCGAGTCTCAGCTGGCCGGCCTGCAGTTCAACGCGACCTTCGGCTTCTACGAAGACCCCATGGCGATGATGGACGACATGCTGGACCGGCTCAACAGCGACGGTTCTCTGCGGCTCGAGGCCCTGGACCTGCCCTCGCCTACCGGCAGCCTCGTGGACGTCGCCGCCTGAAAGACCCCCAAGCGTCTCCGGGCAGCCCCCTGGAGACCCTTCACCCCGCGCTTCCTCCGGTCCGCAGCCGGGGGAAGCGCATTTCTGCCTGCTGACAGCGCCGAGCGTGACGCGCGGACCCCGCCGCCGGTCCCCCGGCTGGTGAGCCATCCGGGCCGGTTTGCCAAGACCGCCGGGTGGCAGATATAATGAGCCCGTTCCGGGCAGGAAGGTCTTTCGCCCGGGAGTGCGGACGGGAGCGGGGGCATCGCAGCGTTCCCGAACGCTGCAGCCGGGGCACGGCAGGCGGCCCGCAGAAGCACATAAGGGCCGGCAAAGACGGGGAAGGAGTTCCGATGACACTTGCGGTGACACCCGGTGACCGGAATGTGCTCCGCGAACTGGCGAACCGGATCGCCGAGATCGCCGCGCTGCCCGATCACGCGGAGACCGCCGGGCGCTGGGCGGCGCTCAACGACCTGAACTCGACCCGGCCGACCGTGCGCGTCTACCAGTTGCCCTGGCGCGAACTCGACGTCGACGGCGAGCTGGAGCTCAAGTGCGAGTCCGGGTGGGCCCGGTCCGCAGAGGAGGACTTCCGGAGGCAGCTCTACCAGTGGAAGCACATGCGCTGGGACATGGTGATCGAGCCGGTGTTCCGCGTGCAGCGGGTGGTGCGCAGCACCGGCCTGGGGATCAGCGCGCAGAAGGACGAGATTCCCCACGACGAGGCGGGCGGCGTGACCGCCAAGCACTACCACTGCCAGATCGCCGATGAGGCGGACATCGAGAAGATCAGGTTCCCGGAGCTGAGCCTCGACGCGGCCGCCACGGACGCGTGCTTCTCCCTGGCCAGCGAGGTCTTCGAGGGCCTTCTCGAGGTGCGGGTGGAGGGGCGTGTGGCCCACAACTACTCGCCGTGGGACCGCCTCACGGAGTGGTGCAACCCGCAGCAGCTGCTGATGGACTACGCCATTCGTCCGGAGTTCATCCACGCCGCGATGGACAGGCTGACCTCGGCCTACATGCACGAGATGGACCAGCTCGAGAAGCTCGAGGCGCTGTCCATCGGCAGCGGAAACTTCGGCGTGGGCCAGGGCGGTCTGGGATACACGAACGACCTGCCGGCTCGGGACGCCGCGCCCGAGCCGGTGAGGTTCGCCCACCAGTGGGGCGGCAGCCAGGCGCAGATATTCTCGGAGGTCTCGCCGGAGATGCACGAGGAGTTCGCGCTTGCCTACGAGAGGAGATTCATGGACCGCTTCGGCATGACCTACTACGGCTGCTGCGAGCCGCTGGACAGGAAGGTCGATGTCGTCGCCCGCAACTTCTCCAACCTGCGCAAGATCTCCATGAGCTGCTGGGTTGACCCCCAACGGGGCGCGAACGCGATCGCCGGGCGCTTCGTCTATTCCGCGAAACCCAACCCCGCCTTCCTGGCCACAGACGGCGACTGGGACCGCAAGAGTGCCCGCGCCGAACTCGAGCGCATCCTCGCGGCGAACGAAGGCAGGAACGTCGAGCTGATCCTGAAGGACGTCAGCACCGTGCGCTTCCAACCCCGGCGCGTCTGGGAATGGACCCGGATGGCCATGGACATGGTCGCGGAGTACGAGACATGAAACGCAAGCGTTACGACTGGCAACTGCCCCGGGAGATCGAGCGGCGTCTGGGCGAGACCAGCTACGGCCGGCAGCGCGCGATGTTCGAGGAGGGTCACCTCTTCATCGTTCTGCACGCCCCGCCGGTGACCGACGCTCCCGAGCGGGAATGCGTGCTGTTCCTGCGCAGGCCCGACGGCGGTTACCTGTGCAACGGCAAGACCGGCGGCGAGGCGCGCCTGCGCCGGCTGCTCGCGGACTACGACAGCCTCTTCGAGAAGTACGACGGCCTCTGCGAACGGGCCGCGACCTCCACAGACTACTTCAAGGTCATCAGCGCGATCGCGCCGCTCAATCGGGCGACCACCAACCTGCACAGCGCGCTGCAGGCCGCGCGCGGTTTCGTGGAAGGCGACGCCTTCCTGATCGCGATGCGCGACGAGGCCTACGAGGTCTCCCGGAACTTCGAGCTGCTGCTGGGCGACGCCAAGCTGGCGCTCGACTACCGCATTGCCCGGAACGCCGAGGCCCAGGCCGCCAAGGCCGACGAGATGGCCATTGCCCAGCACAAGCTCAACGTTCTCGCCGCCGTCACCTTCCCGCTGATGGCAATCGCCACGCTGATGGGCATGAACCTGGTCCACGGCCTCGAGAAGGAGCCGCCGACGCTGTTCTGGCTGGTGGTGGCGGCTTCAGCCCTGGTCGGCGTGGCGGTCGTAGTCTGGGTCACGAAGAAGGGCAGAACCGCCCCCGACTTCCGCGGCGAGAAGAGCGGGCGACGGCGGGAGTAGCGGCGACCGTTTCCGTGCACGCGGGAGGCCATCAACCCGGGCCCTGTTCCACAAGCTGGAAGTAGTGCGTGCGCGGGGCACCGGAGGGCATGATCTTCTCGATGCAGCCCTCGGCGCGGAGATCGCGCAGATAGCGGCTGGCGGTGTTCGGCGAGATCCCGAGGATCTCGACCACTTCGGGGCGAGTCAGTTTCCGGTAGCGGCGGAAGAGCTTCCGCAGGCGTTCAGCCTTGCGCAGCGGGGAGTTCGGGGCGCGCAGCGACACGCGGGAGCACCTGCCGGTATAGACGGCTCCAATCCCCACCGATTCCGGCGTCTCTTAAGCCCTTGCTGAACGGTTACTTGCCGCAGGTTGCGCTTTTTTCTACACACGGTAGTAAACGCAGCTACGATTGAAGTAAATGACGATGGTGAAGGCCGGTGGATTTGCGCGGGCGCGTGTCCTCATCCTGCCGGCCGGAGGGGAAGGGTCCAGTCCATGACCGACCGTGAGCTCCTCCGGGAATACTCGGCCAGCGGGTCGAGCGAAGCCTTCGCCGAAATCGTACGACGCCACTCGGCGATGGTGCACTCCGCCTGCAAACGTATTCTCGGGGACGCGCATGCTGCAGAGGACGCCGCCCAGGCGGCCTTTCTGATCTTCATGCGCAAGGCCAGGAAGCTCCCCAAGGGCACGGTCCTGTCCGGCTGGCTCTTCCTTACGGCTCAACACGCGGCGCTGAACCAGAGGAAAAGGCTGAAGCGTCGTGAGCGTCATGAAAGGAAGGCCGCCGTGGTGCGCGCAGAACGCGGTAAGCCGGTCGAGGTCAAGTGGGACGACGTTCGTCCCGAGCTCGACGCGGCGATTGCCTCGCTCCCCAGGCGCCAGCGAGACGCGCTGGTGCTCTACTACATGGGCGGGCGAACCGAGGAAGAGGTGGCTCGCGAGATGGGCTGCGCGCGCGGCACGGTTGCAGCGCACCTCTCCACGGCAGTGAACCGCCTGCGCCTCAGGCTCAAGAGGCGCGGGGTAATCGTGCCCACCGCCATGCTCGCCGCCTTCCTCGGCGAGAGGGCAGTGGAGGCTGCGCCGGTCGCGTTGGCCGACGCGATCATCGCAGCCGGCACGGGCGCTGCCGCGGCTTCGACCGCGGCGACGGCCATCGCCAAGGGGACCATGAAGACGCTGGCCTGGGCCAAGGCCAAGATCGTGGTGGCGGTGCTCGGCACGGCAACTGTGGTTGCAGGCGGCGGCACCGCCGCGGTCAAGGCGCTGGTGTCTTCGGAGAATTCGATCGTCGACAACCCGGCGATTGTCGCCCGGCTTCAATCGCTGCAACCGGGTGAGTCGGCGCTGCTGCCCGATTTCGAGATTCGCGGCGTGGAGGACACCCCCGGCAATCGCCAGCTGGCGAGGCTCTAAGTTCACGGACCCAACGCGCGGCACGGGTGCCGGAGAATGCTCTCCGCCCCCGACCGGGGTACGGCTCTCTACTGCGGCGGTGTCCACGGCGAGTACGAGATCAACGACGTCTGGGAGTTCCATCTGGGCGCCAACACCTGGAACCTGATCTGCCCGTCCGACGGGGGCAATCACCTGTCGGCGGTCAGTGCCCGGGCGGCGGCCAGGCGGGGGCGTGATCCTGAGAAGAACAGGGCCTACTACCGCAAGTGGTATCGCGACAACGTGGTCGTGGAGGACGGGACGGTGCGCACGCGCTTCAACCGCGGACCGCTTTCGCCGATCCAGACCTGGGATCAGCTGGCCTACGACCACCACGCCGGGAAGCTCTACTGGGTGGTGAGCTCCATATCGGACGGGAACAGGCTGGAGAGCTATTGCCAGGCCACCGGCCAGGACCCCGAGAAGCTGCGCCCGCTGCTGAAGCCCGGGACATCGCTCTGGAGCTTCGATCCGGAGACCCGCAAGTGGGACCGGCACTTCGAGCCCCGGCCCCGGCCCAGGACAGGCGGCATGGGCGGCACGCTGCGCTACGTTCCGGCGATGCGCAAGCTGGTCTGGTACGTGGCCGCCCAGAACACCATTCCCTTCGACTACGGCATGTGGGCCTACGATCCCGCTACGAACAGGTGGGAGGACATGCGCCCCAACGGCGGCGCGGACATCGAGAAGCTCTACACGGCCGGCGCCGTCCCGGGCTGCCACCTCCAGTCGGCTTACAGCCCCAAGGACAACGTGCTGGTTGCCGTCATGGACAAGAAGACCTGGGTCTTCAGTTTCGCCGCCAACGAGTGGAAGCTGACCGCTACCGACGCCAGGAACAGCGCGAGAGAGAATCGCACCGTCTTCGCCTACGACCGGGATTCGGACCGCTTCCTGCTGATGCATCCCGGCAGGGCCGGCCGGCGCAAGCTTGGCAGGAAGCCGGCTGTCCCGCCGGTGCCCGGCAACGTGCGCGCTTTCGACGTGGCGTCGAACAAGTGGCGCACTCTGCCGGTCAAGGGAGCGCCGGTCCCCAACGGCGTCGTTGCCGGTTACTGGGACCCGCGCTTCGGAGTGCTGGTCGTCCAGAGCCGCAGCCGGCGGATCTGGGTCTACCGCCCGGGCAACTGATTCACCTGCATCCATGGAAGAACAGAAGGGAGCGTCGCGCATGAGAAGGTCCTTCAGCGGTCTTGCCTTGGTCCTGGTTGCCGGTTCGACGCTGGCGGGAGAGATCAACCTGCCCCGGAAGGTGGGGTTCGCCTCCAAGCCTTCCGTGAGCAAGCAGGGCGCCGGGGCAAAGATCAGATTCGGCGTCAATACCGCGACGGATGTGGAGGTCTCGATTCTGGACTCCAACGGCAAGGTCATCCGGCACCTGGCCGCGGGCGTGGTCGGCAAGGACGCTTCCGCCCCGCTTCTCAGGAAGGGCCTGAGCCAGGAGATCGTCTGGGACGGCAAGGCCGACGGGGACAAGCCGGCATCCGGCGGGCCATTCAAGGCCCGCGTGCGGCTGGGCATGGGCGCCGCGCTCGACCGCTTTATCCCGGCCAAGCCGGATCCCTTGAGCCAGCCGAAGGCCATCGGCGTTGGCGCCAACGGCGACGTCTACGTGCTGGCCGGCCGGCAACACACGAACAGCGTCAACGTGTACCTCTTCGTGCTCGACCGCAACGGCAAGTACCTGCGTACCATCCTGCCCTCGCCGGCCGGGCTCAAGGCCGGGCAGGTCAAGGGCCTGGAGCGCCTGAAGCTTCCGGGCGGCAAGGAGGTACCCATAATCTACCACGGCTACACCGGTGACGTCGCACCGTTCCTCGGTGGTATGCGCGCCCAGCAGCTGGCAGTGACATCCAAGGGATGGATTGTCTTCGCCTCCGGCGGCACCGACATGTGGGACCAGGGCGTCCAGCGCTACACTCTGGTCATCAAACCCGACGGCAGCACTCCGCCCGAGGTCGGTTTTGTCGGTCCGCGGTTGGGCCAGGCCCGCAGATACGGCATCGGGCTGCGACCGCAGCAGCTGGCGGTCAGCCCGGATAACAAGACCGTCTATTTCTGCGGGATGGGCAACTACAGGAAGAAACCGGCTGACATTCACTGCATAGGCAAGACCTCTTGGGGCAGCAAGGCCCCGGAGCCCAGACCCTTCATCGGCAAACCCACCGAACCCGGCGCTGACGGCGACCACCTCAAGAATCCGAGTAGCGTGGCCTGTGATGTCCAGGGACGCATCCTGGTCTCGGACGCCGGCAACAGCCGCGTGGCGGTTTTCGCTGCCGACGGGAAGTTTCTGGGACAGACCAAGGTCAAGCGCCCGCGGATGCTCGTCGTCCACCCCAAGACGGGGGCGATGTACGTTCTGACCGATCCGATATCCAAGGGCAGGCGGCGACGCGGTGGTCCTTTCTACGTGATCAAGTTCGACAAGGCGGTGGACGGCAAGGAGTTGCTGCGTGCCAGGTTCTCGGGCAGCGAACCCGTTCTGGCTCTGGACTCGAGCGCGGAGACTCCGCGGCTGTGGCTGGCCAACGGCGGGCTTTACCCGATAGACGACACCGGCGGGAAGCTCAAGGCCGGCGGGAACGTGGTGGCTCCGGCCCGGGGGGGGTTCAAGAACTACCCGCTCTACCTGGCGCACGACCCCGCACGCAGGAGGCTCTACGTCGGAGAGTACTGCCTGGGCAGGCCTAACATGAGGATCATGCGCGTTGACCTCAAGACCGACAAGATCTCGCGGATGCTTAACGCCAGCGATGTCAGCCTGGACCGCCAGGGGAACCTCTATACCCTTGACGGGTACCGCAGGAACTCCATTTCGCGCTACGACCCGAACGGCAAGCCGCTGCCCTTCGCCACGGGCAAAAACAAGCTGACCATCAAATACCGCGCCGGGCTGCCCAACGTGGGCGTGAAGGGGCTGGCCGTGGCACCGGACGGCGATATTTTCGCCTTCCAGGACAATAACACATCCGGGCCGGTGTACATTTGGCAGTTCGGCCCTGACGGCAAGGTCAAGCGCGAGAACTTCGTGACCGGCATTCCCCCCGACTCGGGCACGGGGCTGGCCGTTGACAGCGGTGGCAACGTGTACGCGGGGATAAACATCCACGACCCGAAGAGCTTCTATCCGTCAGACTTCGGCAATCAGATACCGCAGCTGGCCTGGTACGTTCCCTATCCCGCCTCGGCCACCTGGTACAGGGCGCCTCGGCACAAGATGCCGAAAGGGGCGCCCTGGAACCGAATGTACATCAACTTCTACCTTTACCATTACGGTTCGATCTTCAAGTTCGGGCCCAAGGGAGGCAAGCTGTACCCGGGCGGCAAACCCAAGGCCGGCAAGAACTCGAGACCGGCGCGCGTCCCGGCAAAAGCCAAGGAGTACCTCAACGCCTACCTCAAGCAGGTCCTTTGGCTCTCCGGAGCCGAGTGGGAATATCGCGGTTTCGGGATCTGCGCCAATCGCACCGAGGGTTGGGGCGACCCCGCCTGTTCCTGCATGAGCAGCCGCTTCTGCATCGACCGCCACGACCGCCTCTTCGTGCCCGACGTCTTCCGCTTTTCAGTGGGCGTGGTCGATTCAGCCGGCAACGAGATAAC
>Ga0272441_10001766_pt1 | contig 45438 bp, 38 predicted proteins | sample SSMProp6N_FD_193582 | JGI IMG/M metagenome (GOLD analysis project Ga0272441, IMG submission 193582) | Marine sediment archaeal communities from Little Sippewissett salt marsh, Falmouth, MA, United States - SSM-Prop-6N | ecosystem: Environmental > Aquatic > Marine > Wetlands > Sediment ... | reverse complement strand
GAGCAGACCGTCGGCTTTTTCTATCAATGCAAGGTTACCTATACTGAAAGCTACGTTTGTTGGCATATTTTTACCCAAAAATACCTAACGTAGCTTTCACTTATCTATTCAACTGGCGAAGTTAGGGTTAAACGGCACCGTTTACGAGAGGGGTGGTATGCTTAACCGAACACCGATGATGTTTGATTAGATAAGTAAATGTTTTAGCGAAGCTTGATCCATTTTGTGAATGCGCCAAATAGACCAAAATTAACAGGTTCCATTCCTACTTCAGATAATAATTGATCAGCGGTTTTTGTGAAATCTCTGTGTTGTGGATGTTTTTCAGTATTGCCAAACGGTGCAGTCACAAAAAGTTGTCCATTTGGTTTAAGATGCCTTACAATTCTCTTTGCATGTAAGACAGGATCAGCAACATGTTCAAGTACTTCTAAACAGGTGATTGCATCAAACGATCCATGTAGAGGGTCATGATCATCATCGGCCTCAATAAACGACGCATGAATTCCTCTACGTTCAAGTCGCCACTTTGCGTATGAGTAACATTTTCCAGGAACATCATAATGTACTAATTCGCATTGGCCCTTTGTTGATTGTGATATGTGAATTGACATTGAACCGATACCACCACCGTAATCTAAAAATCGTTTGGCTTCTTTACACTCTTCTCCAATGCGCCGTCTAAATGCAAATTCATATGAACTAAAGTTATTGAACCATGTGAGATCATAAATATATCCTTCTGAATTTCCATATGCCTGTATCATTTGTTCTGCTGTTATTGGGTTTGCCAATAACCATTCATCTCTTGCTATATTAGGCCCATTTAGTATTCGTCGAATAGCGTCATTTCTTGAAATTTCAAAGTAATCAGATATTTCCTGAATAACGAGTCGATGCTCTTTTCGATATATAGGATATGATTTATATCTCGTAAGGTTTTTTGAAATGAAATCCAGAACCGACATGATTTCTCCTCAGATTTTATTCATTACATGTCATGTGGGAATTAAATGTATAAGTAATATTTTCTTCGAATATGCAAATCAGTTTATATGATTGATAAATTTCATTAATCATATTCATCTCTCTTTCAATTTTTTTCCTCTGAGTTCGTTGTTGATGTATACGATCATTTTCTTTGGATGAATGACATTGACCATCAATTGAAAATCACTTTTTTGAATTTCATTCATCAAAATAAGCATCCCAAAATAGAAACCCAAACCTAATATCCCAAACAAGGCTAAATGATATATTCTTGTTATTTCAAAATAGAGTGATAAGAAATAAAGAACAGCTCCCATCCCTGCCGCTGCCCAGATATGCAGAGATATTCTAGGATTCCATCCAATCCCGATTATCTTTACTGAATAATATCTAAACAACATTGTTTGTATGATGGTTGCTAAAACTGTAGCCATTGCTGCACCTTCAGCGTAAAGTCCAAAGGTTTTAACACCCCAAATTTCATCGGGAATGAAAAGTGCATTTAGGAAAAATACGATGATGATGAAGAAAATACTAATTTTCAAATGAAGTTCCGGATGACCCGAACCTGTTATAGTTGCAGACCATGGATTGCTGATGGCCACCAAATATGTATATACCGCCATTATTGGTAAGATCGTATACGCTGGTGTGAAGTTATCTTTTGTAATAATGCTCATAAAAGGATAAGCCATTACCATCAGATAAACCATAATTGGTGCACAAAATAATGAAATATATCTTTCAACACCAATATTAAATTTAGCCATTCCTTTGATATTTTGTTTCGAATAAAGTGATGACAAATGAGGAAGGACAACAACACTTAGAGCCGCTGCCAATGTGACTGCAATAGCAGCCCATTTGTATGCATTTGTATAATAACCTACATGTATAGCACTTCCAAAAAGTTGCAACATTACCTTATCGATATTGCTTGCCATATAAACGATTGCACCTGCAAACATCAATGGAATACCGAATTTTAGATAATCATTCATACTTTTTCTACTAGGGAAAGATATTGGATATTTGCTTAAGAAGAGTGATGCAATTAGAAATGTGACGAAAGAACCTAGAACAAATGTGTAGGCATAATGAAGAGGGTTTTTTGTTACAAGTGCAACATAAATGATAGCAATATTTTGTACCATCACTCCGCTAAGTGCTGAAAGCTGCATCTTTGCTATATGAGTTCTTGCTTGAAATGTTAGAATTGCTATTCCTGAAAGATTTGAGAAAATAAAATGAAAAATTACAATTTTAATTGCAAGAGAATGCTCAGGTGTTTCAAATCCTTTTCCAATTAAATTCTGCCAAATAAACAACAGGAAAAAAACAGTAGCTACCAATAGAAATGTACATATTATTTTAAAAAGTGCATATGTGCCTATAGCCTGACCAAGATCTCTATTTTTTTCAGATGCTAATTTAAGATGTGCTGTCCCAAATCCGAGATCGCCTATGAATGATATCATGCCTATAAACGATATGGCAAAATGAACCATGCCATAATCATCTGCAAAAAAATTCCAACTTAGAAATAATAATCCGATGAATCCAAGTATATTTTGAATAACAAATGATATAAGAGCAAGAACCGATCGTCTACCTAATTCTTCAGCTTTCACGTTCTTGAATTTTCTTTGAATAATTAAATATGTCGTATTTCTTATTACATGAGATAATAGTTTTTATCTTGCAAGAAGAAGGTTTAACCTGAACTCCCGCTTTTTGGGCACATGATTATGGCACAAGCCCAAGAGCCTCAAAGATTTCTCTTTGTTTTTTTGTGACCTCGGTTAACATCAATGAACCATCCCTGAGTTCAATCTGTTTTAGACGGCTCAACGTCAGCATCAATGATGGAATGGAATATTTCTTCATCAGATCCTTTTCATGCATTAATTTAGCCAGTCTGCATCTAAGGATTAGAGAGATGAACCCAACGAATATCCATCCCTTGGCGACCTCGGTCTTGTGGGCTCTCACCGGTTTAGCGTTCAGGTCGGTCTTCAACTGGAGGAACATCTTTTCGATAATGTCCCGTTCCTTTGACCAAGCCAGGACCTCGTCCCAGCTGAACTTACCGTTATACAGAATGACTGTGAACCCCATTCGGTTACCTCCCCGTGTATTATATCTAGTATTTTTACCTATTATATGCCGGTGAATTTCGTGAAAAGACTTACGCCTTTGAAAAAGAGCACAAGTGTAAGTCCCGGCCTGGTTTACACTCATAAGAGGGAGTGGACCGGGCGAGATTTGAACTCGCGGCCTCTTCCATGCCAAGGAAGCGATCTTCCGAACTGATCTACCGGCCCATTTGGATTGCTGATGCATGCTCGCATGGGCCTATACCGTCACAAAACCAAAACAAGGTACGCGAAAGAGTTTGTGAGGGCTCCGGCCCACTCGGGCATGGCGAATGTATTTCCGGCCAATATCAAATCCCGATAAAAGCTTTCCCCTCATTTGCCTCTGAGTTTGCGGGTCCGCTCCTTCGGCACGGAGGTGGGATATCCCCTGGCAAGACAGCCCAGGCACATGTCGTCTTCGGATTTGCCGATGGCCCGTACCAGCCCTTCCACCGTGACGTATCCCACTGTATTGGCGTTGATCGACTTGGCCACCTTGGCGCAGATGGCCTCCCGCTTCTGGTTCGGTTTGGCAATGAACTGGTCCCGGGTCTTCATGTCTATACCGTAATAGCAGGGAGACAGTATCGGCGGCGACCCGATACGCACGTGCACCTCCATTGCGCCTGCCTTGCGCAGCATCTGCACGATCTGTCCCATGGTAGTACCGCGAACTATCGAATCGTCCAGCAGCACCACCCGCTTGCCCTGTATCACCGCCCGATTGGGGGTCAGTTTCAGCGACATGGCGCGCTTTCGTTTTTCGGATTCGCCCATAATGAAGGTCCGGTGAACGTAGCGGTTCTTTATCAGCCCCTCGCGCATGGGTATACCGGATACCTCCGAGAACCCCAGGGCATGGGCCCGTCCGGAATCGGGAACCGGAACAACCACGTCGGCTTCTACGGGAAACTCCCGGGCAAGAGCGCGCCCCATCTCGGTGCGGGCCTTGTAGACCGATCTTCCGTCAAGAACCGAATCGGGACGTGAAAAGTAAACGTACTCGAACATGCAGTGGGCGGTGTTGGGGGAAGCCCGGACCGAATGGGATACAGCTCGCTCGGCTGTAAGCTCCAGCACCTCGCCGGGAGCAACGTCCCTTAGGAACCGGGCGCCCAGCACGTCCAGGGCGCAGCTTTCCGATGCCACCACGAGACCGAACGGGCTCAGCTGTCCCAGACACAGGGGCTTTATCCCGTGGGGGTCCCGGACCGTAAACACGCGATCTCCGACGAGCATCACCAGGGCGTAGGAGCCCACCAGCCGGTCCATTGCCTTCTGGATGCCCAGCACCGGGTCACCGTTGCTGCGGCTCATCTCGTGAATGATTATCCGGACGATTATCTCGGAATCGGATCTGGACAGAAACGACCAGCCCTTGCCGTGGAGCTCGTTTCGAAGGTCCGAAGAGTTCACGATGTCGCCGTTGTGGGCCAGGGCCACATCACCGGCAAGAGAGCTCACAACCAAGGGCTGTATATTGCGCGGGTCGGCTCCACCTGTGGTGGGGTAGCGGACATGACCTATTCCCCGTGCGCCGTTGAGGTTTCGCACCTGGTCCCGGGTGAAGGCGTTGTGCACCAGTCCCGGGCCGAGTATCCGGTGTACAGAATCCTCATGGAAGGTGGCTATCCCGGCGGACTCCTGGCCCCGATGCTGGAGCGCACGCAGACCGTAAAAAATATCAATAGAGCACTGCCTCGATGAGAAGATGCCGATTATCCCGCAAGACTCCGAAGCCTGCAAGTCGAACCATCACTTGATCCACTTGTAGCCCCGTCTGCGGGGACTCTTTCCGTAACCGCAGGATCCACAGACCCCCTTTGTAGCGTGGTAGGCGTGTTTTCCACACCTGCGGCACGTTATGTGGGTCTTGTTGTTGCGCTTTCCCTGCGAAGGTGTACCCTTGCTCATGTAAACACCCGGAATGACTAGGGTGATATATAGATAACGTTGTCTCCGCGGACTATGGCGGACTGGAGCTTTCTTTCAACATTACCCTCGAAAACCTCTTCAGCACCCTTCAAAACAAGGTTCATGTGTGGGTCGTAACCGTCCAGGGTGCCCCGGTATTCCCGATTCCCCCTCAGGGCGACGATCACCCGTTGATTGATGGTGCGGTTGAGTATTGACAGCGGCCTGTTGTCCTGGGCCATGTTATCTACCGAAGACGAGCAACGTGGCCTGACTAATTTAACTTTACCCACCAAGACCACGAAAAAACCCGCAGATACACGGGCAAGTTTGAATATACCTTCAGGCATTTCCCGGACAAAATCAGGGGAAATCAATATGAGAACGGCCGATGAGTACAAAGAAAGCCTGAAGAAGATGCGCCCCAACGTCTACAAGTTCGGCGAGCTGATCGATGATGTCACCAGTCACCCGTCAACCAAAAGAACGGTGGCCGGCCATGCCAGGATATTTGAGATGTCCCACAAGGACGAGACCAGGGACATGGTCACCAAGGAATCCTCATTGGACAACGGCCCGGTATCCCGTTACCTGACCCTTGTCCGCTGCGCAGATGACCAGATCGATAACTCGAAAATGAAGCGTCTCTTGTTTCAGACCACAGGCACCTGCACCGGCGGTCGGTGTGTCGGCTGGACCGCCCTCAATTCCATGTGGGCCACCACCTACGACATCGACCAGGAACACGGTACTGATTACCACAAACGGATCCGGGCCTGGCTCGATGACGCCCAGAAACGGGACATTTCCGTGGCCGGGGCCCTGACCGACCCCAAGGGCGACCGTTCAAAACGACCGGCTGAACAGTCCGACCCTGACTCCTATTTGAGAGTGGTGGAGACCAGGGACGACGGGATAGTGGTCCGGGGCGCAAAGGTCCAGATATGCGGAATAGCCGCTGCCAACGAGGTGTTCGTACTTCCCGGGACCGCTTTCAAGGAGGACGAGTCGCAGTACGCAGTGTCCTTCGTGATCCCCAGGGACACCGAGGGTCTAACCTGCGTGGAGACCAGGCACCCTTCGGACATGCGGGACATGGAGGATGGTTTTGACAATCCCGTGGAGAAAGGCGGGATCACCCAGTCCTACCTTCTTTTCGATGACGTGTTCATCCCCAACGAACGGGTCCTGATGAACGGGGAGACCCGTTTCACCCTCAACGCCGTCATGAACTTCGTTATGATGTACCGTTCCGCCATAGGCGGTTGCGTGGCGGGTCAGGGCGATCTCATGGTGGGCGCGTCGGGACTCATGGCCAGGGCCAACGGGCTGGAGGAGAAGAAGTTCGCCGACAAGCTCATCGAGATGCAGATCAACAACGAGACCACGTTTGCAATGGGCGTGGCCGCGGCGGCCATGGGAAAGTCCCATCCCAGCGGGATCTGGATATGCGACCCGCTACTGGCCAACGTGAACAAGGTGTACGTGGGGAGGCTTCCCTATGAAACCAAGCGCATGGCCCAGGACATCGGCGGAGGTATTTGCGAGACGGGCTGCATGCCATCCTGCCAGGATATGGACAACCCAGAATACGGCGAGCTCATCAAGAAATATCTTGCAGCCGGGTGTTCCGGTGAGGAACGGGCCAAGGTGGCCAGGTTGATCGAGTGGCTGACCCTGGGGGCAGGTGTCCCCGGTTGCATGCACGGCGGGGGTTCCCCGGACGGAGCCAAGCTCCTGGTTCGCCTCAACATGGATATCAAGGGCAAGATGCAGCTTGCCAGGGACCTTATCGGGATAAAAGAGGTCTAGGCGCAAACGATCTCATTTCCCGATCAGATCGCAGATAATACAGACAACCCGTTGGTAATGGCCATCAGAAAGCCGGCAGATCTTCCTGTGGATCTGACGTCTTGACGCGGTGAAGAGCATATTCGCTCTTACGTAACTGTCAATGTGAAGGGACCCTTCCTCGGTATCTTCCTTCCCGACCTCAACTGAATATGCGTCTTTTTTGATCTTTCTGGACGTGATCTGGCACAGGATGATGTCCTCTCCCATCTCCGCTGAAAGCACAAGGCAGGGCCTGAGCTTACGATTGCTGAGATCGGTGTAGGGAAAGGGGAAGAGGACTATGTCTCCTCTTGCAAATGTTCCCATGCCTCGTCCTCCTCCGGTGATTGCCAGGCCCTGGCCAGGGCCTCCTCGCTTGTCAGGTAGGTGAGCAGACCCTCCGGTTCACCCCGTTCTCCCTCAAACAATCGCTCCCGGATAAGCTCCCTGATGAAATCTTGAAGGGTATCGTAACCGTGGAGCTCGGCATATGCCTTGGCGGTCGTGTAGGTCCTTTCCGACAGTTTTAGGCTTATTTGCGTACCCATACGTATCATTATGTATCATATTGTACTTATATGTATCCAAGGTGGTCTGTGTTCATCGTCCTATCACGGTCATTGATCGCTTCCGGAATAGACAGCCTTCCCCTCCACCTCCACCCTGACCACCCTGTGATGGGGTATTGAAACGGTCCCACCCTCACGCCTGATGAGCAAAAAGGACCGGCCGATGTCCAGGATATCTCCACCCGACACCGTGGCCAGGTCGTCGGGACCGCCCCGGTGGATGTACCAGATAACAGCGTGTTCCAGGGCATCCTCGGACCATTTCAGGCGGTTGAGCAGCTCTCGCAACCGTGACACCGAATGCCACCCAATTTTGTAGACTTGATCGAAATAAACTATATATATTTGCATCCGGACTCTTATTGGCGTGATAGGGGAACCTTCCATGCAATCACGACCCACCTCGTCAATCGTTGCCATACTGCTGCTGATCCTGTGCACTGCGCTCATGCCAGTGGATTCGGTTGCCCCGACCGACAATACGACAGTGCAGGTTTGCGGACCCGATATCCGGCAGACAGGCATGGACGTTCCAGCCTGGAAGGTGGGGGATAGCTGGGATTACGAGACCGACGTGCCGCTTGACATCGATGGTGAAGTTGAAACCCTGGCGGCCCAGATGACCTTCCAGGTGGCCGAGAGACTTTCAACCCTAGGCATCACCGGGTTGAACGACACCTACCGTCTCAACATAACCGGCAGCATCAACGTCCAGTTGACCGTGAGCGGCATCCCGCTGAACGTCGTGGGTACCATAGGAGGCAACCAGTGGGTGTGGATGGATGATCTGGCAATTATCGATCAGGAGATCAGCATCTGGGGCACCATATCCCCCACCGTGGGCATTGTGAGCATGGATTATAAAATGGCCTTCAACACCAGTTACACCCCCGCGTTGGAGATCCACGATTTCCCGCTTCTTCCCGGGGAGACCTGGTCGTTCAACGGCACCGCTCAAAGCGATGGCTTTTACTGGATAGAGGGGATTGACCTGCGTCCCCTGGTGGATTTCTATATTGACGAGACCTACGACGAGATGAGTTCCACCGACCAGTTGAACTACGTCTGCAGTTGCCAGGAAGGACAGCCCTGGGAGCTCCGGGCCGCTGTTGACACCATGGTCTTGACGGTGGAGGAACCCGACGGGAACTCCGTGGGCGAGGTGTGGTATTCGTCCCAGGCAAAGAACAATGTCAAAAACGCCCTGTTCATGGGAGGTCTGAACCTGACCTCATACCAGTTGGGCGGTTTTCCCACCACCTTCACCAATGTTGCGTTCGATCCGGCATTCCCGAAAGAGGGTGACACTGTTACGGTGTCAGGTAATGTATCGGTCCCAGGCGCTCAGGTGAATATAACAACCGTTTACGGACCCGACGTGATCACGGTAACCGCCGATGGATCGGGACGCTTTGCCACCCAGCTCACGGCTCCCATGTCAGACGATGACACCCCCACCGATTCCGACAACGGGTCCTTCGGGGTGATCTTCCAGTGCGTGGGGGGATGGCATGCCCGCACCCTGACCATAGGTACGGCCCCGGACCTGTCCATCGACCCGGCGGACATCACGATAGTTCCCGCCTCGCCACTGGCGGGAAGCACTGTTATGGTTCAGGCAACGGTCCGTAACAACCCTGTAAAGGTCCTATCCGACATCAACGTCACATTCAAGCTTGATGATCAGGTGGTGGGTTACGGTGAGCTGGCGTCCATGTCAGCGGGCGTGGCTCACGTCTTTGCAATGGAGCTGGAGATCGCATCGGATATGGCGGGCCCCCACACGATCAGGGTGGATGTACTGTCCAGGCCCGCTTACGGCGAATTCAACACGCTCAACAACGTGGCCGACAAGGCATTCAACGTTGCAGACCCGCCTGAGGCCGTTCTCGCCGCGTCCCCTCTGGACGTCATGACATACGAGAACGTTACCTTCAACGCGACGGGTTCTTACAATCCCCTGTGGAACATCAGCCTGTTCAACTTCGATTTCGATGACGGGACCACATCGGGATGGATCACCAATTCCACCGCGACCCACCAGTTCACGGACGGCACGGTGAGCTACAACGTGACCGTTCGTGTCCAGACAAACACTTCCATGATTTCCGCTCCTTCCGTTCCAATCCAGGTGACGGTCCGCAACCGGGCGCCAACGGCCCTGCCGGCAGTTGTAGGTCACGAAAATACAACCGTGGAAACCTACCAGCGATCGCTGACATTAACCGCCGATGGGTCAACTGACATGGATGGCGTGGTCGACCGGTATTTCTGGGATTTCGGGGACGGTTCCAACAGCAGTTGGTTGAACAGCACCGGTGTTGTGCACCAGTACAGTAACTCCGGCCCCTACACCATTACGCTGAGGGTCAGGGACGATGACGGGGGGGAAAGCGTTCCCGCCACCCTGTCCGTTGTGATACTGAACAACCCCCCCGTGATATCCGGCGTGGATTTCCCCGATGATGCGCTTACCCTGGAGAACGTCACCTTCACCGCCAGCGTCCAGGACAACGATCCCGGGGACACCTTGGCATTGTTCAGGTGGGACCTGGACGGTGACCGGACCTGGGACGTGATCGGTAACTGGTCCCAGCTCACCACCCAGTACAAAAAGAGCGGCAATTACACAGTGACCTTGCAGGTCCAGGACAGCGGCGGTGCCCTGGCAAATTTCACCTTCAACATGACCATTCAAAACCGGCTGCCCACTGCAAATGTCACCGATGACATGATAGTGGACAGCGGTGTGGTTGTCACCCTGGAGGCAGAAGCCGAGGATATGGACGGTGACATTGTCTCCCAGGCCTGGACGGACCACAACGGAGAGCGGACGGATGGTACCGCCATCACCGTCACGTTCCAAAACGACGGGCTTTACGAACTGGTCTTTTCCTGCACGGACGATGACGGTGGCACCTTCGATCACACGGTTCGTATAACCGTTCTGAACCGGGCGCCCAACGGGACCATGTCCCCCCTGAAGAATACCTATCGACCCGGTGAACCGGTTGATTTTCAGCTCAACGTGCTGGACCCCGACGGTGATATCGTGGCATACAGCTGGAATTTGGGTGATGGGACTGAAAACACCACCGACAATCCGTCCTATACCCATTATTATGATAGCGAGGGCACATATGATATTCTGGTAACCGTCACGGATGACGATGGGATGGAAAAGACATTCCAGGGAACCGTGGTGGTGGAGGGCAAGCCCGTCAGTGACGAGACCGATGACGATGATGATGACGATGACGGTGACGGCGACGATTCAGGTGACGATGATGACGAGACCGAGGATGACGGGTCGGACAACGATAGCTTTCCCATCTGGCTTCTGATAGTCATCGTTTTGATAATAGCGGGCATTCTTGCGGGCCTTTTCCTGTTCATCTGGAGCCGACGGAAGAGGACCGAGGAGGAATGGGGCGAGGTGTCCGAAGATGACTGGTCCGACCAGGGTGAGGAGATGGTGGTGGGCCAGGCGAAATATTCAGGGTCTGTTCTGGGTGGTGAGGATGACATACCCCTGGAGATGATGAGGAAAAGAACAGGTCCCTATGGATACATGGATTGGGAGAACGAACCCTCCCCCATGGGGATACCTGACCCGAGCCCGTACCAGAACGTGCCCCAGCCGTACCAACTGCCTCAACCATCACCCTACGGGGGTATCCCCTTCTCCAGCCCGCACCAACCGGCGGGGCCGGGCAATTTCGGTGAACCAGTTGGAGTGCCCGCCACGCCCCTGGGACAGAGTGCTCCTTTCGGGACCGCACCACAATCCGTTCAGGCAGCCGTGCCACCGCCGGAACAGACACCGCATAGTCAGCCGTCCCAGGATGTTCAGTGGGATACCGACGAGGGCAGTAATGCCAATACAATGCCAACCGAACAATTTCAGGACCTATCCCAGCCCAGCACTCCCAACGGGCAACCCAAAAAAACCAATACCCAATGGGATGTCGAATGACCGATGCAAGAAATTTGGTTCAATATCGGTTAGATATGATGCCAAAGGCGAGGTTTTTTCACTAAAAAGTAGGGAATTTCCTACTTTCCCATCAGCGACAGCACCTCGATCTCACGCCGGAGCATGTTGGCGTCCTGAACGTTGATCGCCATGGGCGAGAATGGTACCAGAAGTATGACGGGGTTGAGGGATATCTCGTCGTTGAGGTCCCGAACGAAGCGGAGAAGTGACGAGTTTCCGAACAGTGATAGCAAATATTCTATCCCGTCCACCATGAGCACCCCGTCCTCGCCCTGGGCGTAGAACTTCTTCAAATCGAGCTTCATGGTCTCCAGCCGGGGGTAGATGGTGGGTATCTTGGTCTTGCGGTCGGTGAGCCAGTATACATCCGTACCCTCTATATCGTACTTTCTTTTGATTATGGAAGGGTTGGTCCTGGTGAGTATCATGCCACGCCCGATCTTCTTGAAATGGTACTCGAAAAGTTCGAATGCAAAATTCGCCCTCTCCTCCTCTACCAGGTATCCCATGCCCATTTCCAGATGGAGTTTTTCCATGATGTCGCCGTCGTATCCGTCCCGGGAACGGCCGCGTTTTTTAACTGTCTTCTTCTTCTTTCCCGGGGTTACTAGAGCATCCCGGGCCATATCCAGGGTCACACTGTCCGAATTGATGAACGCGTGGGCGACCACCTTCTTCAAAAGCCCCATGATATGCCGGACGTTCGTGTCATGCTGCTGTGAGAGGAACTCGTAGACCTCCTGGGGAACCTCGTACCCTTCCGAATGGGCATGGTTTTTCAGGATTTCTATCTTGGTCGGTTTGGTGGGAGGGTTCAGGGCCAGGGCCGAGCCAGCGTCGAAAGGTCGGATCAACGAGTTATGGACAGATCGTATCTCCTCGATGGGCCGATCCGAGGTCATCACTATCTGGACCTCTTTTTCCACAAGGGAGCCGAATATGGTTCCAAGTTCGTCTATCAGTCCCTCCCGTTCTCCCAGCATCTGGATGTCGTCGATCATGATGTAGCTGTATCCCTCGAATTCCCTGCGCAGTTCCGCAAGGCCCATGGATTCCACGGCTTCCACAAACCGTTTGGCCAGGTCCTCGGAGTTTATGAAAAACACCTTGCCGGATTTGTTCTCGGCCAAAAACAAATTTCCCGATGCGTGAAGAAGGTGGGTCTTGCCCAGGCCCACCCCGCCGTATATGAGCAGGGGGTTGAATAGAATCCCGGGTTTCATTGCGCAGGTACGGAGCTTGTCCACGGTCTGCCTGCTGTCCGGGTCCACCACGTAATTTTTAAATGTGTATGAGTGGGAAAGACCCACGGCCCGGCTCTCGTCCCACCCGTCAGGGATCTCTTCCTCCATCTCTCCCACCGATCCCGAAGCCTCTATGCGGAGAAGGCCGTCTATCTCCTCCCCTATGGAGCGTTCGAAGATGTTGTCCAGATCATCTGACAGGTCCATTTTTGAGGAAGGTTGATCATCCCGGACCCTTCCAGCCAGGGCGTCCTGGATGACGGCCAGGTGGTCCAGGGCGCTCTCCTCGAAAGGGCGGTCCATGGGTACCTTCACGTCGCCGAGACCGTGCAGGTCCTTGGAAAGCAGCCACATGATCTTGAGCCGGGCAAGCTGTTCCTTTACCTCCCTGCCGGAGTCTGCCAGTACCTTCTCCCATTCCTGTTTCTTGTTGGGACGGCACCAGATGATCTTCTTCTTCTCCTTGCCCCCCATTCCCCGATAAACGTGGGTGAGGGGCTGGAACCTGGGATCGATATTGCGGGAATACTGCTCCAGTATCTTGAGGGTATTGTGTTCAGACCAGTCCATTTCCGGGTACAGTCCCTGGAGGTTCTCGGCGATCTCCTCCAGGTCCTCCCCGGCGTCCAGGCCGTACATGACGGCGGTGTACTTGCTGAGTATCTTCATCTCTTCGCTGATCTCGACCATTTCCAGGGCTTCCTGCGATGCGCGTGCAATGTCCATTCTATTTGAAATGTTTTATTGATGATCCTGTGTACAAATAAGCCTCTCCGTAATAGATACACCCGTTCACGAGAAAAGGGCACACACCCGTCCTTTGTGTCAGGGACGCCTCTTCAAGTAGGTGTTCTTCAGCAGCAGGGCGTCCTCTTCCAGGTTGGGGCTCTCGCAGGTTATCGCCCCCCTCGCCCCGAACTCGCACAGGACCTCCACGAGGGACCGAAAGTCCATGTCGGAGTCCGGGAGGTTCAGGTGGTTGCGTTCGCCCTTGGGCCCGTACTCGATCCCTGAGATGTGGGCGTGCATCAGTTCCAGGGCCTCCCTGCCCAGTCCTTCCTCCATCTTCACCATTATCTCCCTGTAGGCCTCCCGGGTGTTACCCCCTCCGGAGCTTCTGGCATGATGATGGGAGAAGTCTATGCAGGGCAGCACCCCTTCCACGTCCTGGGACACCCGGATGATCTCGTCTATGGATCCGAACTGAACCGGCTTGCCGGACAGCTCCGGTCTGACCCACAGGTCGTCTATTCCCTCGTCATGAAGAGTGTCCATGATCCTTTTCATCCCGTCCGTGACGACCCCGTACACCTTTTCCGGGTCCTGCTTCATGAAGAATGCCGCATGAAATGTTACGGAGTAAGCGCCCATGTGGTGGCCCATCCTGGCGGTGTCAAGTATCCGGGTGATGGAGGCCTCCCGTTTCTTCTTTTCTTGAGAGTTCAGGTTGATGTAGTAGGGACCGTGGGCGGTCAGGGTTATTTCTGCCTTTGTGGCCAGCTCCCCAACCTCCCGGGCCTTCTCCTCCTTCATCCTGACCCCGTGGACGAACTCCACCTCCATGTTGTCCAGGCCCAGCGTTGCAACCGCGCCAATCCCGTCAACTGTTGAACGGGTGGCCGCCGAGTGGGGCACCCCGGCTGTGCCGAAGCGAAGCCGGTCAAACGGTCCCTTGCCCATGCCAGGACCTCAGAAGGGGTAGGTCTTGCCCAAAACCTCGGTGGAGGTGAGGGCGGCGGTGGCTCCTTCCGCGGCGGCGGTGATTATCTGGCGTACCCCTCCCACCACGTCACCGGCTGCGTAGAACCCCTTCACGTTGGTCCTCATCATCCTGTCGGTCTTGACATATCCCCCCCTGTCCAGTTCCACGCCAACCGATATGGCCAGGTCTGTCTGGGGCACCACACCCACCGCGATGAACACCCCCTGGACCTCCATTTCCGATCCTTCCCCGGTCTCGGTGTTCTCCAGTTTGACGGAATATACAAGATCGTCCCCGGATATCTCCCTGATCACGGTGGAGTATTCAATGGGGATACCGGCGTTTTCTAGCTTGTCCTGGTAGACCTGTTCGGCCCTTAAAACGTCTCGCCGGTGGACCAGGGTCACGTCCACCCCGATCCCCTTGAGGTACAGCGCCTCGATGGCAGCTGTGTTCCCCCCGCCCACCACGATGACCTTCTTCTCCCTGAAGAAGAACCCGTCACAGGTGGCGCAGTATGACACGCCGCAGCCCATGAGACGGCCCTCGCCGGGCACCCCCAGATGGCGATGTTGGCATCCCGTGGCCAGGATCACTGCCTTCACCCGATACTCGTCCTTGTGCGTCTTGATCAAAAAACCCTCATCGGTCTTATCTATGGATCCCGCCGGTTCTCCCTGATGAAGCTCGGCGTATCTGGCTGCATGCTCCCTGAACTTCTCCACGAGCTCTGCTCCGGCAATTTCAGCAAAACCCAGGTAGTTCTCGATGGACGGGCAGGTGGTGACCACGCCACCGCCCATGCCAGCGTCCAGGTGAAGCACGTCTATGCCTGTCCGAACGGCGTATATGGCCGCGGACATCCCAGCAGCACCGGAACCGATTATCGCTAGTTCGTGGTCCATGAAATATCCCCGACCGGTCAAGGGGCGACGCTATCTTAACCGTTACTGGAAAAGAATGGGAAATTGCAGTAAAACCCATTTCCAGGGATAGGGCAAAGAAGGTTATATCCCTCCTGTGCGATGATCCTTTCATGGAAAAACAGGCAGCCGTGGTCCTTTGCGAGGGGTTCTTTGACCGACCTCTGGGCAAGGGCGCCCACGGTCTGGTTAGGCACTCGCTTCGATTTGATGTCCTGGGGATTGTTGATTCCCGGTTTGTCGGCAAGGATGCGGGGGAGGTTCTGGACGGAAATGCAAAGGGCATACCCTTCTTCACCTCACTTAAGCACGCCCTGGAAACCCTGGATAGGGCGCCGGAGGCGTTCATCGTGGGGGTGACCCCGCCCGGCGGTCGTTTGCCGGACGGGTTCAGAGCGCAGATCGAGATGGCCCTGGAACGTGGCATGACCGTGTATTGCGGCATGCACGAGTTCTTGGGCGATGATCCGGCGCTCGGGGCCATGGCCAAAAAATACGGTGGTGACATCATCGATATCCGAAGGACCCCGCCTCTTTTCGATCTTCACATGTTCCAAAACCGGGTAAAGGACCTGCCCGTGCTGCGCATTGCATCCCTGGGAACCGACAGTTCCGTGGGCAAGCGGACCACCGCTCTGGAGCTGGTTTTCGCCCTGAACGATGCGGGGGTGAAAACGACTTTCGTGGCCACGGGTCAGAGCGGCCTTCTCCAGGGGTCCCGTTTCGGTCTTCCCCTGGACGCCACCCGGGGCGATTACATGGTGGGCGAGCTGGAACATCAGATCCTCCGGGCCTGGGAGGAGGAGCGTCCCAGAATAATAGTAGTGGAGGGCCAGGGGGCCCTGTCCCACCCCGCCTACGTCTGCGGGTCCCGGGCAGTGGTGATGGCCGCCCGTCCACAGGGTGTTATCCTCACCCACGCCCCGGGCAGGAAAGCCCGGATCTACCGACAGGCCGAGCTGAAGCTTCCCATGCCAGAGATCCAGACCGAGCTGGAACTGGTGCGGGTGATGGGCGGTTGCCCCGTTATTGGGATCGCTCTCAACCCCGAAGGGATGGACCCCGATCAGGTGGATGCAACGGCAAAACGATACAGCAGGGAATTCGGAGTTCCTGCCGACAACGTGCTCAAGAACGGGTGCGACGGGTTCGTCAATACAATTACGCACCTGCTTGAAGATGCCGGGATCTGATGTTGTCCCCGAAACCCTTTTGTCCGCATCGTTGTTTTGGGGGCCCATGACGGAGCTGGTTTTCCTGGGAACCGGAGGCGGCCGTTTCGCCACCTTCCTTCAGCCCAGGGCCACCGGGGGAATGTACCTCCGGGACGGTGTCAACATCCACGTGGACCCGGGACCCGGGGCTTCCTGGCAGATGCGCCGTTTCAAGCTGGACCCCACCCGAACCAACGGGATACTCGTTTCCCACTGTCACCCTGACCATTACGCGGAGGCGGAGAACCTCATCGAGGGCATGTGCCGGGGCGGGATGGAGAAAACAGGTACGGTGGCGGGGGCGGAATCTGTGTTTGCCACCACCCAAAACGTCGGTCCCGCCATATCTCCCTACCACCTGGCCAAGCCCGATCGGGTTGTTCCCATGGGTGTTGGGGATACCCTCGATATTGGGGGAGTGAAGGTTCGGGCCACCCCGGCAAACCATTCCGACCCTTCGACCGTCGGCTTCCTTTTGAAAACCTCACAGGGTGACGTGGGATACGTGGCGGACACCGCCCTTTCCCACGATGTGATAAGGGCCAACATGGGCGCCAGGGTGCTGGTGGTCCCCATGACCAGGCCCCGGGGGGCGAGGATCCCCCATCACCTGTGCACCGAGGACGCCGCAGAGCTCATAGCCGGCGTGGACCCGGAGCTGGCGGTGCTCAACCACCTGGGGATGAAGGTGATAAACGGCAGCCCCGAGGACGAGGCGAAGTGGATCACAGACGAGATAGGGGTGAGGACGGTGGCTGGACGGGACGGGATGATGGTGGATGTGGGGAGTGGGAGGGTTAGGTGAAACGCAATCATCTCTTTCAATAGATGTAAAAGAGATTGATCCTGCTATTCGTGAATATCATGTACTTTGTCTCGTGCGTCGATTTGGAGAAGGACCATTCTCTAAGTTCTCCGCTTTTATAAAACGGTGTGTTTTGCATTTCGTACGTGTTGTCCTCGACCAACAGTTGAATGTTGTGTTTATGCAAAATGTGAACGTTCTCATTATTGTTCACGGATCCATTGATGAAGAGGGATTGTCTCGTGCTAGATGATTGCGAAGAAAGGGAAAATAGTGTTTTTGAATTGAGAAAATCTGAAAGCTTCACGCGTTCAACCTTCACTCCGAAAGGGATCCCGGCAAAAATCGAAGGATTGTTTGAGAACGCATCTACACGGTCCTTGACCAGTTCGATGTTTGAGGTGGTGTTCGCATAATTGAAATAACTGTTCTTGTAAAGGGCACATTGATAGGTCTCTTCAGTACACCATGGCTGACGACTTTGTCTCAATATCTCTTCATCTATGTAATGGTCATATAGCAAGGCTAGAGAGATGACGTTGACCATCATCATGAGAATGATGAATGATATTATTAATGCCCTCACCTTGAGTTTTATCTGGTTTCTTTTCTGTCTAAATATCTTTAGTGAGAGCTCTTCGGTGATGTAGTAGATCCCAAATGCGGAAAGTAAGCAAAATATAGGGACCAGGATGAGCCCACAGTAAGTGGAATAGAACATTATGGAGAATAGGATCAGTAGCAGCATCAAAATGAAGAATTTGCTCTTCATGTCCATGTTATTGTAGAAGAATATGAATATCAGGCCAAAGGGGATGAAGAGCATCGAAAAACCCATTCTGGCCGCATAGTCAACGAAATTGTTTATGAACAGGACATACCAGGACGTGCCTTGAAAGAGAAATCCCTTCGACTTGTAGAAGTAAAAACCACTCTGCCCGTAAAAGCCCACACCGAACGATTGAAGCAGAAGCAGAACGAAGATGGCACAACAATAGAGCAGGAAGAGATGGATTGGTCTTATCTTAAATGGGTTCTTGATGCCATTTAGGTAATTGATCAGGAGCAAGGACCCTGAAAAACATACAATTATTATGATAAAAAGTAGGCCAGTCCTATGGAAGGTAAGTACAATTATTGATACTAGGAGCATTAGTATGATATACTTCCAGTTGAACCTCCAATTGTACTTGTTGCTCCCATCGACAGTGAGATTGTAGTTGTACCTGAGCAGGAGCCAAACAAAGAACGGGAAGAACGCGATAATGTAGATGCGGGTGGATGCGGCCCAAAATGAAAAATCGAAAAAGAGATAGGATGTTGAATAAAAGAACATTGACAATATTATGAACTTGAACTTGGGGAACAGGTGCTTGCTCAGCATGTACATGCCAAGTATACCAAACGAGGTGATGATGTAGCACTGAAAGATATTGATGCTTTCCAGGGGGACGTTGCCGATCTTTGCACAAGCTCCCCATATGTAGAAGAACCCGGCTGGATACGAATTGGGTGTTAGCCCAAAAAGAGTGAAGGGGTGAACATACCAATACGTGTGAGAATGATGGACGAGTGAGTTCGTGAATGCTTGGATGTAGTAGGTGTCAACTCCCCTCTGATGGGTGAAGTATGGGAACCTTATTGCAATGTTGAAGGATATGAATGAAAGAAGTGTAAGGTATCGAACCCTTTTAGATGGAATCATCCGCTTCATGTAAAATACATCCTTGATATCTATTTAAAAGTAATGGGCAAAGTAAAGCGATGATGAACAACCCGAGGTCTCAATCGGACGTCCGCTTGCATGATATCTTTACCGTGAAATCGAGACGTGGTAGACTGTTTGTTGAAAACTTGCTTGTCTTGAAGGACTTATTCACAAATATTGCGCAATTCGAGTTGGAAATGTGATATAACCGGTCTCGACATTCGGTTGGGGAACCGTCGAGTATGCTGGATAATATCTGCCAGTTCCTCTTGCGATTGTAAATGTAATCGTGCCACACAATGATGGAATCATCATTTCTGAGCAGATCGAAGGCTGATCTCGTGTCAGCCACCACTCCCTCGTAACTGTGGTCACCATCAACGAATACGAGATCGAACTGTTTTTCGTGTTCGGAAAAATCGAACGAATGTGAATCGTGCCCGATGTGCTCTACATTGGGCAGGTCCCTGGAATAATGACGGTGTATTCCGATGACGCTATCGGGGTATCCGATACGCCTTAGTTCATCGTCTGAAAAGCTTAGGGATACGCATCTTTCCGATACCTTCGATACATTTGCAATGCTCTCCCCCCTCCACGTGCCGATCTCGAAATAGTGGCAAGATGGGAACCTCCTGGCCAGTGCATTCAGGATGGCTATATCAATGGGGGAAGATGCACCCTCCAAGTATGCGTATGGACTGACCTCCTCGTTGAATTCTGGAAGGATATCAAGAAGCTCGATGACCGGTAGACCATCTTTCATGTTGTATTTTTTTGAGACGTATTTCCTGTTCTCATAGAATTGCAGGTCCATCAGTACTTTCGGTCTATCGATTATGATCTTCAAGATCTTTATTGCCTTGGAAAATCTCGATTTCCCTTTCTTCATTATCTAGTGTGATGTTGAAGACCATATTTGAATCATTTCCCAAATGGACCTTGTTCTTTTACCGTGGCCCTCTTTCGATTATTCAGGTGGTTGCTTCCCTATTACGGAGAAAATAGCATAAGTTTCTTTATCTCTGAGAGGTTGAACAGCTTTAAGCCAATGACCATGATGAGGAACAGCGTGAGGGTGACTGCGATCCCAATAATGCTCTCGAGCAGCTCGGGGAGGTCAATGAATTTGATCATCACGTATCCGATCAAGGCCGATGAGAAGCAAGAGAAGAGCATGATGATAAGGATGGAAGCCTTGATGGTGAACTTGAAGTATACTCTAGAGTAGTAATAGACGATAGTGGACAGTATCATTGTCGAAAACAGCGTCGACCAAGCTGCGGCCATGTATCCATATTCGGGTATTAGAATGATGTTGAGAGTTATATTGACCAGTGCCGCAATTATAACTGTCCTGGATATCAGATCCGTCCTCTCGTGAAAGAGCAAGCCGTATTGGTACAGTTGGAACAGCCCGAAGAAGATGAGCGAAAGGGCAATGAAAGGCAAAATTTCGATTCCGTCATGATATTCGGGATCTATAAGGAGCTCCAGTATCGGTTCAAGGTATAGGATGTAGAGGAAAACAGCAATTATCAACAAGGAGAAGTAGTACCTGGAAAAGTTCTCGATGAACTTCCGTGTCTTTTCAACACCATCGTTCTCCCACTTCTTCATGACTATTGGGGTGAACGGTAGTAGGGTCAGGATGATTATAAAATTGAGACTTTTTTCTATCAGGTCATAGTTTGCCGAGTATACACCAACATCATTGCTTGAGGCCAGAAGGAGGAGAATGAACCGATCTGACAGGTTTAGGAACCAGAAGGCCGACATGGAGATGATGAGGGGAGTTCCGTATCTTATCATCTTTTTTTCAATACCAAATTTCCTGTCATCGTTTCTGGGCATGTAACCTTCGTATGCCTTGATGTAGAAGGGTACCACCGATATCATGACACCTGCTGTGAAACCAAGAAAGATACCCTCTATCCCGAAACCAAATAGCAGAATGAGAACCAAGGGGATCGTTAGTTTGACCGCACTTTCGTATATGGTTGCCAGGTTGAACCAGCCGATCTCCCTTCTTATTCTGAATAGGAACTGGAAGGTCATGTGGAAGGAAAGAAGGAAGAGAAGGATTGGAAGCGTGATGAGCATCGTGACAACCGTGAGATCCGAGCTCTGCTGCATTATAATGTATGAAACAGGTATCAGGACTACCATTGTTATTGTCGTGGATATGATCGTCAATCTGAGGATCGCATTGTGGAGTCCTTTTTTATTCTTCTTGATAAATTTTGGGTGGTACCGAAGAATTGTCATGCCAATCCATGCTGCAGAGAAGTTCAACGACAGCATGATCAGGTTCATGAGAAGTATGTAGGTGCCATATTCACTAGGAGAAAGTAGCCTAGAATATATCATGATGATGAAGAAGCTTATCAAGGCCGGTACGGCCTTTGATGGAATGTATTTGTAAAAATCCTTGATGTACACATTTTGGAATCCATTTACTGGTATAAACATATTCCATGTTGGGATCGAATGCCCGTTCAATGGCGGTCATCAGTCCTCTTCATCACCGATGGATGCTCGGTATTGTGATGCAATGGTCTGTGCTATTTGGTCCCACCTGTACTTTCTAGAATGTTTAAGAATCCGTTCAGCGTCCCATTTGTTATCCTTGGCCTTGATGATGGCCTTGCCCAAGGCCTCGGGGTCTTGCTTTGCCACGATGTATCCCAGACGGTCGTCCGTGACTATCTCCTCGCTCCCTCCGTTCTTCGTGGCAACTATCGGCTTTCCACATGCCATTGCCTCTATCTGGACGATCCCGAAGCTTTCACTGAGGCTCGGGTGGACGAACAGGTCACAGGCATTTAGCCAGAGCGAAAGTTCCTTTTCAGGTACGGGGCCAAGAAGTTTTACATGGTCGGACAGTTTCAAGCTATTGATCTGTCTTTCGAGATTCTTTTCTTCGGGACCATATCCTCCAATTATGGAGTAGATGTCACCATGCATTTCTTTTACCTGGTCGACCGCATTGATCAGATGGTCGAATCCTTTTCTTTTTATTAGACCGCCGAGCGAGAATGTGATGAAACGATCATTTGGCAGGCCCAGTTTTCTTCTTGCCTTTAATTTATCAATCATTTTGAATATCGAACGGTTGAATCCGTTCGGTATGAACATGGTGTTCTTGTTGTACTTCCGAAGCGTATCCAAGTCAGAACGGTTGACCCTGATTATCTGATCAACCTGCTTCAACATGCTCACGGTGGCCTGGTCATCCAGCTCTCGCTTGAAAAAATCGAGATCCTCGTGGATCGTCAAGAATAGTGGGACACCCAGCTTCTTCTTCAAACCGACTCCCAGGTGACCCGAGGGCCACATGAAGTGCGCATGGATCAATGTTGGGCTGAATGAGGCGCTCTGCAATATCCTGTCGATGCTCGAGAGTTCCTTCTTGTACCTGGATGCGGAGAGCATTTTCTTGGGGAACACGAGATTTCGGGTGAAGTGGACTTCCACGTTCTTATAGGTGTAGTCACGTGCAAGGGAATCTCGTCTCCTTCGGGGTTTCATGAAAGCTGAGAGATATCGTGGTGTGTATGGGGTTGTGGATATGACGCAAACCCTATTGAAATACTTCCTGATCTCCTCGACCTGCTCAAGGACGAACGAGCTGCTTATGTCATCGTGCTCGTGTGGATATCTTGTCGATATTATCAGGAGACTATCCATTCGATCCATTGAAAAATACCTTCATCCATATTTCTAAAAATACCGATTTCCAGATGGTCCTTCCATGGTTCTTTTTTCCGGAAAGGTGCTCTGTTATCATCCTTTTGGTCAGATCCACGTCTACGTATTTTGAAATTCTTGGTTCGTTTTCAATGAACAGGTCCTTTAAGGTCTGCTTCATTGGTTTCTGGCGCAACCAGTCGTCCTCGGGCGTGAAGAAACCAATCTTGTCTTTCCTTCTAAGTATACTGCCGGGAACGATATCATCCATGGCATCCCGTAGTATTGATTTCGTCCTTCCCCTTGATATGATATACTCCTCTGGGAGGCCAAAAATGAAACGGATCACGTTCACGTCAAGGAACGGTACACGTGATTCCCTTGAATGTGCCATCGACATGCGGTCCTCCCATTTCAAGAGGTGTGCAATTTTGTGATTGAGGTGGTAATCCAATGCCTCCTTTAGAGACCCGATCCTATAAAAATGGGTTGCGAAATCATCGTTTTGATATTTTGCCCATAGCTCGGTAGCTATGTTCGACCTTCTATTGAAATATGATGCTCTGAGGTCGTCCGGGAGAAATAGAAAAGGAATGGATAGGGCGGCCTTCTTGTTCCCATTTGAAAGCAGATGCAATCCTTCTTTTATCGCGCATCCAAAATGCTTTTTTTTAAGTAATCCCTTGATATAGTAACCATAGAAATAGTCATACCCACCAAGGAGTTCATCCGCACCTTGGCCATTGAGCAGGACAGTCACATTGTTCTTCTTGCAAAGCTCGAAGACCTTGTATTGGGCATATGGTGATGGTGATGACACCGGTTCCCCCATGAACCGAATGAATTCCTCGATGTCTTTTACTATCGTTTTGGCGTTCGGAGCCACCTTGGCGTTCCTCATTTTCGTTTTCTCAATTATGGTATCGATATGTTTGCTTTCGTCCTTTTCATATCCGGGGAATACTGCCGAGAATGTCTTCATTTTCACCCTGTCTGAGCTGTTTATTAGACAGGATATGGTCGATGAGTCTATTCCACCACTCAGGCATGTCCCAACCGGCACGTCGCTTATCAGTTGGTCATTCACGGCCTTTGTCAATATCTTTTTGAATTCCTTAACGGATGATATGTAATCCTTTCTCGGCTGCTCTTCAAAACTGATATCGAACCACTTCTTGAACGTCAATGATCCATTATCGATATCGAAAATGGCATAGTGTCCTATCGGGAAGGTCGATATGTTGTCAAAGAATGTCTCGCTCGTGTGGTCAGTTATATTGTACAGCAAGAAATCCCTGATCGCTCTTTCATTTGGACAGGTATTGATGTCGTGTACAAGCAATTGTTGTATGGTCGATGCGAATATCAATCTGTTATCATCATGATAGTAGTAGAGAGGTTTGATCCCGATATGGTCCCTGGCAAGATATAGGAGTCCTTCCCACTTATCATATAATGCAAATGCGAATATCCCATTGAAGCGAAGGATGCAGTCGATGCCCCATTGGTTGAACGCCTTTAAGATCACTTCGGTATCTGATTTCGATCTGAATGAGTGACCTGATGATTCTAGTACCTTTTTGATCTCAAAATGATTATATATCTCACCATTATAGACCAAAATACGTTCATGCTTGTCATCTATCATTGGCTGATGGGCATCTTTCGTGAGGTCGATTATTGACAGTCGTCTGTGTGAAAGTGAGATTTTGTCGTCAACGTAATATCCATGATCATCAGGTCCCCTTTCAGGCACAATGTTGGACATTTTTAGGATGGCACTCTGATCTCTCCAATTGAATCCTGAAATGCTGCACATGACATGAATCCATATTGCAGATAAGATAAAAAAGATTGGGTTTGGCCTGCCTCACTATATATAATAAGGAAAGTACTATCGCCTAGCATGAAAAGGGTAATGTTGATAGCCGGCGCTCGTCCAAATTTCATGAAGATCTCACCGATCATGCGATCACTATCCGACGTGGGATGGAATGATAGCATCTTGGTCCATACTGGCCAGCATTATGATGATAAGCTTTCGAAAGTGTTCTTCGATGATCTCAACATCCCTGTTCCTAAGTATAATCTGGGTGTGGGTTCAGGGAGCCATGGTGAACAAACAGGTTCAATAATGATCAAGTTCGAACCGATATTGATGAATGAGAGACCTGATTGGGTCGTTGTCGTAGGTGATGTAAACTCCACGCTGGCGTGCTCTATCGTGGCAAGCAAGCTACATTATCCCATCGCACACGTTGAAGCTGGCCTTAGAAGTAGGAATCGGCAAATGCCGGAAGAGATCAATAGGATCCTTACTGATAGGATATCTGATATTCTGTTTACAACATCCGAGGATGCAAATATCAACCTGCTTTCTGAAGGTATCGAGAGGGACAAGATACATTATGTTGGAAATACCATGATAGATTCGCTGATCTACAATTTGAAGATAGCTGAAAAGAGCATGATACTTGAGCAATTGTCATTGACGAAAAACGACTATGCTGTCTTAACACTTCATCGACCAGCAAATGTCGATGATAAAGATGTCTTGATCAAAGTAATGGATATCATTAAAATGGTATCATCAAAGATTGATGTCGTCTATCCCATCCATCCTAGGACTCTTGATGCTTTGTATAGATATGCACTATATGAAGACGCCAAATCAATATCAGGACTTAGAATAATGGAACCACTCGGCTATTTGGATTTCTTGAAATTAATATCAAATTCAAAAATGTTGCTTACCGATTCTGGTGGTATCCAAGAGGAGGCAACATATCTCAATACACCATGCCTAACAATGAGGGAGGAAACTGAACGACCGATCACAGTCGAACAAGGCTCAAATACCATAGTCGGACTTGATTTTGAAAAGATAAAAAATACGATAGCGATGATCATTAATGGTGAATATAAGAAAGCCTCAATTCCAGAGCTTTGGGATGGGAAAGCTTCTGAGCGTATTGTCTCAGTCCTGCAAAAGTGTCAATTGTGACAATTAACTATATATATCTATTAGATTTTTTTTCATGATCTCCCAATTATATTTCTTCCTGATGTTTGAATAATTGTTAAGCTTAAGGTTCAGATTCTTACTTGTATAGATATCTCTGATGGCCTCAGTAAAAGTATTGGGATCATTTGGGTTATAGTACCAAATTGTCTTTTCATCGACAATTGACCTGATACCCTCCAGATCTGAAGCGATTATTGGTTTCATGTGATACATGTATTCGAATAGCTTGTTTGGTACGCCCCTGTTATTGACAGGACAATCGGTGAACGTTATTAGTCCAATTTTTGAAGCCATTGTATACTTCGCTAGCTCCTCAATTGGAATATGCCCAAGAAAAGAAAATCCTTCAGAATAGCCTCTTGATGCAATCTCTCTTTCTAAGCTATCTCGATATGGCCCATCTCCGATGATTAGGAAATGTAGATTTGGGATCATTGAACTTATTTTGGGGTAGGTTTGGATCAATATTTGGATTCCTCTGCGCTTTAAAATGATACCCTGGTAGAGGATCAGGTATCTTTCCCTATATTTCTTAGGAAGAGAGGCTCTATCATTTTTTTGGATTCCATAAAGCGAAGGGTCGGGTATATTCATGAGCAGTGTGAACTTCTTTTCTTTTAGCAAACACCTCTTAATCAAGATATCTTTATCCACATTGTTTGTGATGATGATATTATCAACAGACCTGGCTGCTACAAGTTCAATGAACATTAGCATTTTTGACAATGGGTGATCCATTCCTTTTTCGAACCTGCTAGAGAAAATCTCAGGGTTAGGGTCATGCACGTCCATGGTCAACCTTAATCCGAACATCTTGTATGGTATGGCAACGAAGACCAAGATATCTGGTGGATTGTGGATGTGTATGAAATCATATCTATTTTTCAAATAAAGTTTCAATGTGAATATGTTAGTCAGAAGGAAAAATAGAATATACTCATACGCTGCAAACAGGACTCCGGTCCCTCTCTCATGCTCAACAGGAAGCCTATGGACAGTAAAGCCATCGATGACTTCTTTTTTTTTCTGTCCCTTGCTTCTAAGACAGATGAAATCAACATGTGCACCATGTTCAACTAATGCTTTGGCCTCTCTCCTTGGGCGATGGTCCCTGGGCAAGTGCTCGTGAAGGAGCATCAAGATTTTTTTACCCTGCAATCTTTTTTTTTTCAAAAGTCCCCACTCCACATGATTTACTAGTATGCAATGAAGTATCCAGTGAAACAGAAGATACCGGTAAGTCCCCACATGACCAGTAGCGCCTGTTTCTCGGTCATCCTGAACCTATAGGGTAGGATGAACTTAGGCCTGTATCCATTGGGAACCTCTATTGTCCCATCCTTTCTAATATGGCCAAAGTTTTCCCGGGGTATCTTTCGGAGGTAGATAAACACCTCCATTATGAGGGCGAAAATATGAGGGATGAACATCACGATCCCACTGATGTAGAAACCTTGGGTTACGATGAGAACGCCGATCGATGCACCAATTGCAAAAGAACCCACATTCCCCTCGAATATTTTAGCTGGGTACTTGTTGTACCATAAGAATCCAAGGGTGGCTCCCATCATGCATCCCAGGAACACTATCTCGGAGGTATCTCCCCTCTGGGCCTTTGTCTTAAGAAGCAGCGTTGCCAGGATCATGGTGGATGTTCCTATTGCTAATCCATTGAATCCTGAGTGAAGGTTAATGAGGTTAGCAACTACCATGACGTATACAATAATGAAGATGTAGAAGAGAAATCCGAGTTCCAACTCACCGTAGAGTGGAATGTGAATGTCGGTCCAGTCAGTGAGATGGATCAGCGGGATTGATAGGAAAATGGGAATGATTAGATTGCGGGCCCTCCCCATGTCCAGCAAGTCATCAAGCATTCCATAGAGTGCAAATAAAGTCACGACGAAGAGGATTAGATAATTATCTGAATCAAGCTCGAAGATGAACGAAAGAATGGCAATGGAATATAAGGCTGTCATCAGGATGGTCACACCACCCATCGTGGGGACCATTACCTTGCCGGGCTTGTATACATCCTGGGCCACGAACCCTTTCTTGGTGATCTTCGGGATGACCCAGTGGATCAGGAGCAGGGACGCAAAGAGAGCGACACCCGCAGAGGTCAAACCTCTATGATCGTTGATTAGATCGACCAAGTTCTGCACCATTATTGAACACCTGAAGTAGAAACGTTAATATAGAAACTTCATGAGGCCTTAAAAAGTCTTTCCCACCTTTATTGAGCTGGAATCTGCCGTTCTTCACCCTCACCATTTAGGTTAGACCGAATCTTAAACACCCTGTTGTCATTTTCCGGTAAATTCAAGATAATATTGTTACACGAATACGCGTTGAAAGGCCAATTTTTATGTATGATGGTATTATGTGAAGTACAATAACGGAGAAATGCATGGATGGCCGATGGCAGAAGTGAGATGAAGATAGCCGTGTTGCAGATCCCAAATACGTACAATTATGGCTCCATGATGATGGCAGAGAACATCATCCATTACCTAAATGCTCGAGTAAAACAAGCCATGTTCTATGTTGATGTCTCCAGTGCCGAGGACCTAGATCGATTGCGAATAGCAACCGGGATGGACAACATAGTCCCCCTCTCTGACATCAAGTACGTGAAGGAAAGCAGGTCCGAAGAGTACTGTAAGATCAAGCAGCAGTTAATATGGCTAAAGGAAACAATGAGCTTGCCCAATATCCTGGTCGATGGTGGCATTCAACAGATAATTGTACTTGGTGGTGACAACCTCACCGAGGGTGGTGCAAAATACATTCCTATAGTGAAGCGATGTGTCGACTTCAACAAGATGAGCAAGGAAAAGATTGATATTCACTTGGTGGGACAAACCGTTGGCCCCTTCAAGAAATGGAAGGGGACGCTACCCAAGTTGCTTCTTCGTCAATCAAACATCTTCATCTACACCAGAGATGAAATAAGCCATCGTTACTTGAAGGATGAACTTAACATCCGAAATTCCAAGGAATGCGCAGATCTAGCCTTCTTGGACCTTGCCAAGCAGACGGCGGTTCCCCAACAGGAAACTCTCAGTGAGTATTCTTTGAAAAAGGATGGATATGTGACTATTGTCCCTTCTGGCCTCTGGCGGGTCTATGGTTCTAATGAAGAGCGATATGTTGACATGTGGTGCCGAATTGTTGAAATGTTATTGGCCGATCCAGCTGCCCGTAGGCTCAAGCTCGTCATGCTACCCCATGTCCTGAAACCTGACGAGGATGATGATCGCAAGATGATAACACGTATCGAAGAGAAGGTTGGATCGGATCGGTTAATTGCGATACATGACGGAATGTATCCTTATCAGGCACGCCATATACTGGGAGGCGGCGTGTTGACTGTATCGGGCAGAATGCATGCTTCCGTATCCACATTTCAAATGGGAAAGCCTGCCATCTCTCTCTCCTATTCCGTCAAGTATGCAGGGGTCATTGGTGGAGGTTTGGGTCGAAATGATCTGATCATCGAAGTCAATGATCCTAAGTTTCACGACACCGATAAGGTGGTCGTTGAACTGGTGAAGAAGGTGAAATATGTACTTGATGATTACAGCAGGTTGATAGAGGAGATTGGACAAGCAAGTGGGATCATGAAAGAACTGTCAGTGGCCCTCATCGATAATGTTGCAGAAAGGATGATGGAGGCAAAGCAGTGAAGCCTGCGATCGAAGAGATCGGACCGAAAAAATGTACCGGATGCTTCGGATGCTATGTATCTTGTCCAGAAAAGGCAATCGAAATGGAATTTGATGAAGATGGCTTCTTCATGCCTATCGTCGATCATGGGTCCTGCAAGAAATGTGGAGTATGTCAATCCAAGTGTCCAGTGATAGCAGAGCGGTCAGTTGGAAATGCGGTCATTAGCGTAAATGCTGCAAGGACCCAGGATGCGAACCTTTTAAAAAGTAGTTCTTCAGGTGGGATATTTGGCGAGCTCGCATTGTCCATGTTGAGTGATGATGGCGTAGTTGTCGGAGCCGGATGGGGTAATGATGATCTTGTTCACCTGATGATATCAAGCAAGGGGGACCTCCCATCAATCCAGGGCTCAAAATACATCCAGAGCAGAATTGGGATGACCTATCAAAAAGTCCTGTCCCAGTCTAAAGAGGGTAGGAAGGTACTCTTTTGCGGGACACCTTGCCAGGTTGCATCGCTTAACCTTTTCTTAAGAGGCGACAAGAAGGCCAGGAAGAACGTATGGACCTGTGATGTGGTCTGTCATGGTGTGGCTTCAACGAAAGCGTTCAATGTTTATCTGGATTCATTGGCGCGGAAACGCGGGGCCAAGGATGTATCACGTGTTGACTTCAGGAACAAGAAGAACGGTTGGCAGGACTATTCAATAAAGGTCGATTTTTCAAACGGTGCCAAATATCAAAAGAGCCACTCATCCGATCCTTTCTTTGTAGCCTATATCGATAACCTGTTGCTGAGACCCTCCTGTTACACTTGTCCTGTCTCAGAACTCCCCCGCCATGGTGACATTACATTGGGTGACCTTTGGGGAGCCAGGAAGGACCTGTACAATTACTGGGGCGTCTCCCTTGTCATCTTGAACAATGAAAGGGGGCTTTCCCTGTTTAAAGAGGCCATTGGGTCCGATAAGGTGATTTCTAATGAGATATCTATTGATTATGCAATGAAGGGAAATCCCAGGGTTTCTGGGTCAAATTTCGAAATTCCTGAACAAAGATCAACTTTCTTCAAGGCGCTGAAAACATCAAATCCCGAGGATGAAATTATTGAATATTTTCAAACAACCCCTCGCCCTAAGCGATTTCTATCCAATGTCGCTAGGATATATAAAAGAATTTTCTGGCGTAATTTCTAAAAAAAATGGAATAGCGTTCAGGACTCGACCTCGCGGTTTATTGATCGTCGTAATGATATCTGCAATATAGACGAGCAATGAGGGTGGGGCAAGGGAGGCGATGATCTGATAAGTAGGGTGGGACCAGGGTTCAACTCCCTATCGTCCATTCGCATCTCTAATAGCATAAAAAGAATGGACGTTTCGGCAAGGATTTCATCCTTGCCTCGACTTTTTACATTTCTTACAACGAATCTATCTTCTGTCTAAATCCAAAAAGCGGTGGGATTTGAACCCACGGGTTCTCGATAGCTGCAAGCTAGCGAGGACTACGGGCAACCGAGATTCTAATCCCAGGAATTCTCGGTCGCCCGCGAGGGTTCAACTCCCTATCGTCCATTCGCATCTCTAATAGTATAAAAAGAATGGACGCGGTGGGATTTGAACCCACGGTTTATTGCTCGTCGTAATGATATCTGCAATATAGACGAGCAATGAGGGTGGGGCAAGGGAGGCGATGATCTGATAAGTAGGGTGGGACCAGGGTTCAACTCCCTATCGTCCATTCGCATCTCTAATAGCATAAAAAGAATGGACGCGGTGGGATTTGAACCCACGGCCTCTACCGATCTCGGAGACCGATCTGATCTCTTGCGAGGGTAGCGATCTTCCAGCTGATCTACGCGCCCTTTTCAAAGTATGTCTTTCAGCTCCTTGCGGACCTTTTCCTCCAGCGACCCCTGCACCCCCGGCGGGGATGTCCGGTCCTGGATGGGCTCCACAAGATTTCTGATCTCCACGTCCATGGGGACGGTCTCCGGAGGGGCCGGCCTGCCTGAGAGGATCACCCCGTGCATCTCCTGCAAAGAAGGCGCCCTGATCACCATGTTGCCCAGCTCGTCCCGGTCCCGAACCAGGGACATGATGCCGTCATCCGTGGCGGCGACGGTGAAGTCGACCTTTGCTGAAATCTCCCCGATCCCGTCGGTTGAGAACCGCTCACCGAGAAAATCCACGAAATCCTTCCGATAATTCGATCGGCTGTGACAATCGTGGCATATGGGCTGTTCCTCTTTACTGTCTTCCTGGTGGAAGGCGCATTGATGGCAGAGGAAAGCGAACCGGTCTTCCATGTTCTTCACCGACAGCGGTCAAGCAGAAGGGCCATAATAAACCTTTACCAAACCTAAACACCGGTTTTCTGTTCAACCGGCCTTTCCATTTTCTGTTTAACCGACCCTCCCATCAATCGACAGTATTATGTAAACAAAGCGGTATTCACCGCTCCCTTGGCAGTGGCGTCCGTTGTAGACAGCCAGCCGAGACAGGTAGAAAAAGGACCAATTGCTTCTGGGGGTGAAGCATTTGCCAACCGATGAGAAACCGAAATTTAAAAAGATTGAATCCGCAGGCACGATGAAGAAAATAATGGCCGACCACTTCTACGAACTGGATGCGGCGGCCAAGGACCCGAGCCAGAAGGTTGCCTGGTGCACCAGTGTGGGACCCGCTGAGCTTCTCCGGGGTATGGGATACCATGTGTTCTTCCCAGAAAACCACGGGGCCATGCTTGGCGCCACCCGGAAGGCCATGGAATACATACCCCTGGCCAATGCCCAGGGCTATTCACCGGACATCTGTTCGTACCTTACATCGGATATCGGCTCGTTCCTCAAGGGCGAGACACCCATATCCATGGCTTATGAGGGGATCGAGGGCGTTCCAAAACCTGATGTGCTGGTGTACAACACCAACCAGTGCAGGGACGTTAAGGACTGGTTCTCCTGGTACGGCCGTCACTGGGACGTTCCCGTTCTCGGCGTGGAGACCTACAGGGGCGTTGGCAAGGTCACAGATGCCCATGTTGAGGGCGTTGCCCAGCAGTTCGAGGCCATGGTCGACCCTCTGGAGAAGATAGCCGACCGGCAGCTGGACATGCAGGAGTTCAAGAACGCTCTGAGCCTCTCCAAGGAGTGCACAGAGTACTGGAAGAAGGTGCTGTTCACCTCTACTGCCATCCCCTCGCCGTTCACGTTCTTCGACGGGACCATTCACATGGGACCCGCTGTGGTTGCCCGGGGTACCCAGGAGGCCGTTGACTACTACAAGATGCTGCTTGCCGAACTTGAACAGAGGGTGGAGGATAAAGTGGCCGCCATAGATGGCGAACAGTACCGTCTGTACTGGGAAGGCATGCCCATCTGGGGCAAGCTCAGGGACCTGTCCACCCAGTTCATGAGCCTCAACACATGCGTTGTGGCGTCCACCTACTGCAACTCATGGGTGTTCGATGCCTTCGACCCCTCGGACCCCTACAGGAGCATGGCCAGGGCCTACACCGAGCTGTTCATCGTCCGGGAGGACGAGTACAAGGAGGATTACATTTCCAGGATGCACGAGGCCTTCCGTTTCGACGGTATCATCTACCACGACGCGAAAACATGCCCCAACAACACCAACTCCCGCTACGGGATGCCCCAGCGGCTTCAGGAACGGTTGGGAACGCCCGGCCTTGTGATCCACGGCGATCTCAACGACCTCCGGTTGTACTCTGAGGAACAGGCCAAGACAAACATCGAGGCCTTCATCGAGGGCCTTGCGGAGAACAAGGAGTAGATACCATGGGAGATATTCACCAGCTTTTCTGGCCCAAATCCGTTGCCGTCATTGGCGCGTCCACGAAGGAACTGTCCATCGGCAACCGGATAATCCGCAACCTTCAGGACTTCGGCTACAAGGGCAAGATATTCGCCATCAATCCCAAAGGTGAGGAGGTCAGGGGGCTCAAGCCCTACGCTTCCATCCTGGAGGTGGAGGAAGACGTTGAACTGGCCCACATAGTGATACCCAACAAGTACACCCCCATGGCGGTGGACGACTGCGGCAAGAAAGGGGTCAAGATGGTGATCATCAACTCCGCCGGTTTCAAGGAAGTCGGAGGGGATGGTGAGGAACTGGAAAAGGCCATTGTGGAGAAGGCCAAGGAACACGGAATCCGCCTGTTCGGCCCCAACTGCCAGGGCGTGATCAATTCCGATCCCCAGATCAACGCCTACTGCAACTTCACCTTCACCAAACCCACCCCGGGCAACATATCCATAGTCGCCCAGAGCGGAGGTGTGGGGGAGGTCATCAACCAGCGGTTCTCCGAACTGGGTATAGGCGTTCGGATGTATGCATCCAACGGCAACGCCTGCGACATTTCCATAAACGAGGTGATGGAGTACTGGCGTGACGATGATCAGACCAAGGTGATCGTTCTTTATCTGGAAGGTCTTTCCGACCCCGACGATTTCATGAGGGTCGCCAGGGAAGTGGCTGCCCGCAAACCCATCCTGGGCATGAAAGCGGGACGCACAGCCGAGGGCGCCAAGGCCGCGTCATCCCACACCGGAGGACTGGCCAAGGAGGAGATGGCCACGGAGCTCATAATGGAAAAATGCGGTATAGTCACCTTCCGGGACGAGGAAGAAATGGTCCAGGCTGCGGCGGCCTTTGCAACCCAGCCCATACCCAAGGGCAACCGGGTGGGGATAATCACCAACACCGGCGGCCCGGCGATCATAGCCACCGACGAGTTCATTGAGGCGGGCCTGGAGATGCCCCCCCTGTCGGACGGCGCCAGGTCCAAGTTGAAGGAGAGCCTCTACTCCGCCGCCTCCATAAACAATCCCATAGACGTCCTGGCCACAGCCAACGCGACCCATTTCCGAGCCGCAGTGGACACCCTGATGGACGAGGATCAGATCGATTCCGTGTACATCAACTTCGTGACACCATTTTTCGTGGACAACGAATCCATCGCCCGGGAACTTGTGGAGGTCAACAAACAGCAGAAAAAACCCATCATCTGCAACCTGATGACCGACAAGAAGGAATGGGCGGGTACCATCAATATCCTCACGGAAGGAGGCATCCCATGTTACAGCTTCCCGGAGACCGCCGCCAGGTCACTGGTGGCCATGAGCCGGTACAACGACCTGCGGAGCAGGGACCTGGGGAAGGTAAAGACCTTCGATGTGGACAAGGCGGCTGCCGAATCCATACTTGCCCAGGCCCGGGAGTCCGGACGGTCGAACCTGTCCGCCGCCGAGGTGTACGGTATCCTGGACGCCTATGGAATACCCGTGGCTCCCTGGAAAGTGGTTGGCAGCGCACAGGACGCGGTGTCCGCCGCCGAGAATATTGGATACCCCGTGGTGGTGAAGGCGGATTCCGAGAAGATCGTTCACAAGAGCGACGTGGGTGGTGTGGCCGTTAACCTGGTCGACGCCGACGCGGTCCGATCCGCAGTGGATGGCATGCAGGAGAGGTTCGAAACAGACGGCCTCAGCTTCCTGGTACAGAAATTCATGCCCGGCGGCAAGGAAGTGATCGTCGGGGCCAAGTCCGAGGGCGACCTTGGGCACATGCTCATGTTCGGCATGGGCGGCACCTTAGTTGAGCTCATCAAGGATGTTTCCTGGAAGGTGGCTCCCCTGAGCGATCACGAGGCCGGGGAAATGATGCGTTCGCTTAAACAGTACCCGGTCCTGGAGGGATACAGGGGAGATGAGGGTGTGAAGGTGGACGCGGTGCTGGAGACCATCCAGCGGGCGTCGCAGCTGGTAACGGACCTGCCCGCCATTGCGGAGATGGACCTCAACCCCGTGATGGCCTTTCCGGACGGTGCCCATGCCGTGGATGCCAGGATATCCATCTGATCGACCATCCTCAGCAGATGGCAAGGTGTGAAAAAGGGGGATATGCATGGGTGCAAACTGGCTGAATCTGGGAGAGATGCTTCGGGTCAACGCCAAGAAGTTCCCCGCCAAGATGTGCCTGGCCGACTCGGCCAGACGGCACACCTTCGCCGAGACCAACGCCCGGGTCAACCGTCTGGCCAACGCCATGACGGCCCTGGGCCTGGTCAGGGGCGATCGGGTTGCATGTTTTTTGGAGAACTCCATCGAGATATGCGAGCTTTACATGGCGGCGGCCAAGACAGGGATCATCGTGGTTCCCATGAACTTCAGAATAGATCCCAAGACAGCCGCATACGTCACGGACAATTCAGATGCCAAGATGCTGGTGGTCCACGATGAGTGGGTTCCCATGTTCGACGAGTTGGCGGCGGACACCCCAAAGGTGGCCCATCGTGTTGTTGTGGGAAAGGAATGCATTGGTTGGACGAACTACGATGCCTTCATCCAGGAAGCGTCGGATGACGAACCTGACATCAGGGTACTGCCGGAGGACATCTGGATACAGCTCTACACCTCCGGGACCACCGGCGTTCCCAAGGGTGTGGTGCGGTCCCATGAATCCTACATAGCCTTCTATTTGATCAACGCCGCGGATTTCAAGTTCGATCTTCAGGAGGTGTGTCTCAACGTCATGCCGCTTTGCCATGTGAACTCCACATTCTTCACCTTCGCCGTCACATACATGGGCGGTTCGGTTTACATCCATCCGGCCCGGTCGTTTAGGCCCCTGGAGATACTGGAGGTCATCCAGCGGGAGAGGATCACCTTCATATCCCTGATCCCCACCCACTACAACCTGATACTCAACGCACCCGAAGAAGAGTCCAGGAAATACGATGTATCATCCATACGCAAACTGCTCTGTTCATCCGCTCCCGTGTTCAAGGAGACCAAACTGGCCATCATGGACTTTTTCAAGGGTGTCGACCTCTACGAGGGCTACGGTTCCACCGAGGCTGGAATTGTAACCACCCTCATGCCCTGGGAACAGATGACAAACCTGGGATCCATTGGCCGTGAATCATCCGGTACCGACGTGATACGGATACTGGACGAGGAAGGCAACCCGGTTCCCGCCGGCCAGGTGGGCGAGATATATTCCCGGGGACCCATGATGTTTTCTGAGTACTACAAGATGCCCGAAAAAACCGGTTCGTCGTTTAGAGGTGAGTACTTTTCAGCCGGTGACATGGGCCGGATGGACGAGGAAGGATACTACTACATCGTGGATCGCAAGGACAACATGATAATCACGGGCGGCGAACATGTGTACCCGTCGGAGGTGGAGGCGGTGATCTGCTCCCACAGGGGAGTGTTCGACGCGGCGGTGATAGGACTACCCCATGACAAGTGGGGGGAACAGGTGACCGCAGTGGTGATCCCCAAGGACGGTGTGGAACTGACACCGGATGATATCGTGGCACACTGCGCCGATAACCTGGCGGCGTACAAGAAACCCAAGGATGTGAAGATCATATCCCAGGACGATATGCCCCGCACCGGGACCGGTAAGATACTTCACCGTATACTTCGTGAAAGATATTCCGATTGATCGGCCCCGTCGGTCCCCTGGCACTATTCATTCGATGGGTTTGTCGGTATACAGCCTGCGGTTCGAGACCGCCACCTCGTATTCGGGGTTCAGGGCAACCGCTCTTTCGAAGGACTGAACGGCTTCCCTGATCCTGCCCAGTTTGCCCAACGAAAGTCCCCGGTCGTTCCAGGCCTCCTCATCGTAGGGGCTGACTTTGAGGAGCTCATCAAAGGCGCTGAGTGCCTTTTTGAACTGGTGCCGCTCGAATGCCCTGATGCCCTTTTTGTAGAATTTCTCTATCTTCCCCATCCTCTCCATAAAGGATAACCCGTTGTCTGGTACCGGGTCCAGCATCAGCCTGGCCCTGACCTTCTTGAGGTTCTCCAGGGCGGGTTTGAAGCCCTTTTCGGCCTTGACCGCCTTGTCAAAGAATGTCATGGCATCGCCGTACTCACCCAGCTTCATCAGGACGTATCCCTTGTTGTTGAGGGCCTCTGCGTCGTTGGAGTTCATCTCCAGCGCCCTGTTGAAGGCGGAGATGGATTCCGTGAAACGGTACTGGGTGAACAGTTCGCACCCGGCCTGGACAAGATCGTCAAAATCATCATCAATGGCCATGTCAAACGGTGGAACGGCCTTTTTCCTTTATATATTTTTGATATGATTCGTCCTATTTTTGGCATTAATCAACAAATCCGATGGACGGGACGGGAGAATTTCGCAAAGTGATGCTCTTTAAATGATAATGCACCTACAATAACGCACCTGCACTGCTGTACCGTCTCTACGTCACCAATTCTACAGTACCAATACCACCCATCAAGGAGCTTTACGAGCCCCTGGAAACCATGTATGTCTCTACGTCACCAATTCTACAGTACCAATACCACAGCACCAGTTCTACAGCATCGATCTTAATGTATCATTTCTACAGCATTCATTCCGCGGCGTAGTAGAACTCACCGGTGGACTTGGCCTCCCGGTCCAGACGGGAACCCTGCTTGTTTATACGGGGACGGTTGGTATCGTTGTCCCGGCGGAAGGATATACCCACATCCTTTAGGAACCGGTTCATTCCGTCCCTCAGGTCAAAGGGCCCCTCACCAACACCGTGAACCCCCGACTCTCCCGAAAAGACCATTATGGAATCGGATATGATATCCAGAAAGTAAACGTCGTGGTCAACGACCAGAGCGGAAGTGGCGCCCTTTTCCATTACCCTGCGGATGGTCCGGGCCATCTCCATGCGCTGGTTTGAATCAAGATATGCCGACGGTTCGTCCAGCAGGTACAGGTCGGCCTTCTTGCCAAGTGCGGCCGCCACGGACACGGTCTGGAGCTCCCCGCCGGAAAGGGTCTGCATGTTCTTTTCGTAAAGGGGGGTCAGGGACAGGGGACGGGATATCTGGGTTGCCCAGAAAGTGCCGCCGAAGTCCTCCCCCAGTTCGGTGTAGAACATCTCCCGCACCGTGCAGTCGTATTCGGGCTTGATGTACTGGGGTTTGTAGCTGATCTTCACGGGACTCTCCACCTTGCCGTTGGTGGGGTCCATGAGTCCTGCCAGCATCTGAACGAAGGTGGTTTTCCCGGTGGCGTTGGGGCCCACGACACCCACCACCTCTCCTTCATGGATGTTTCCCTCTCCGGTTTCAAGCACGAAATCTCCCAGCTTCTTTTCCAGGGGGTCGAAACGTATGATGGGTTCCGTGTGCCACTCGGCCCTGGGCGGGTGAACGTGGAACTTTATGGGCCTTTCCCTGAAACGCACGTTCTCTTCTTTGAGCATCCCTTCCAGATAGGTGTTGATGGCGTTGCGCACTGCCCTGGGCTGGGCCAGAACCCCGTAGGCGCCCTTCTCGCCGTACATGATGTGGGACACGTCCGCCAGGAAATCCAGCACCGCCAGGTCATGCTCAATTACCAGCACCCGTTTCTCCTGGGATATGTTCTGGATAATCTGGGCAACCTTGAGCCTCTGGTAAATGTCAAGATACGAGCTGGGCTCGTCAAAGAAATAAACGTCTGCATCCTTCATGAGCGTTGCCGCTATGGCCACCCGCTGGAGCTCCCCGCCGGACAGCTGGGATATGTCCCGGTCCAGCACCTTGGATATCTCCAGGCTTTTGATGATCTCTTCCATCTCGTCCACTCTGGATACGGATGCCAATAAATCCATGACCTTCCCCTTGGTCACCTTGGGGATGTTGTCCACGTACTGGGGTTTTATGGCCACCTTGAGGTTGCCTTTGGAAACGATCTCCAAATAATCGTGGATCTCCCTGCCTGCAAAATGATCCAGCACCTTCTCCCAGGTCGCCTCTCCTTCCAGGTCTCCCAGATTCGGGATGATCTCACCGGACAGTATTGACAGGGTGGTGGTCTTGCCTATTCCGTTGGGGCCCAGAAGACCCACCACCTGCCCTGTCTGTGGCGTGGGCAGCCGGTACAGCCTGAACTGGTTCTCACCGAAATGGTGGACTATCTCGCTCTCCATTTCCTCCGGGAGGCCCAGGATCTTGATGGCGTCGAAAGGGCACTTGTTGACGCATATGCCGCATCCCACGCAGAGCTTCTCCGAGATCATCGGGTAGCCCCGTTTGGTGAGTTTGATGGTCTCGTCACCAGTCCGTACCCTGGGGCAGAAGTTGTAACACTCGTGGGAACACTTTTTCGGCTGGCAGCGGTCCTTGAGAAGGGCGGCTATCCGCAGGGACATGGCCGGGGCCATCCTGGTGAACGTATATTAGTTTGTCGAGGTGCGGCAGGATTGGGATTTGGGGACTGTTATAGTACGAAGTCCGGATGTGTGGGGGGAACATCCACTGCGTTCAGCTCTCATCCATTCCAAGGAAATGTTTCATCGCCCTCTCGTAGACCTCTATGCCCTTGAAAAACCCGTCAACGGAAATATGCTCGTCATCGGTGTGGCCCAGGTTGCCGTCCCCGGGACCGTAGGCCAGCATGGGCGCGGCCCACTTCTCTCCCAGGACGTTCATGTCCGAGGTGCCCGATTTGTTCTTGAAGACGGTCTTGCCGCCGGATTCCCGAACTGCCCTGGAGAACGCCCGGACCAGGGACGAGCCCTTGTCGGCCCGGTACGGAAGCACCTGTTCCATAACGTTGAGCTGGCAGCGCTGGGAAACCTGGATGACTATCTCGTCGGGCGTCATATCCCGGTACCGCACGTCCAGTATCATCACCGCCTCGGTGGCGTTACCGCTGATGTCCATAATCCGGCAGATTGCCCTATCCCGCAGGTCGTTCCAGATGGTGGCCAGTTCTTCATTGGCGAACGGTGAGTTGTGGCCCGAGTGGCTGGGGGGGCAGAACTTGACACACCTCAGCTGCAGCCTGCCATTGTATGAAAGGGTTATTCCTTCCCATGTGGAAGGTTCCAAAATTACAGTGGGGCGTTCCTTCCAGGCATCCCGTATCCCGTAGGCGGTTTGGGAATCTCCTTCCTCGTCCGGGACACCCACCAGGCATACCTTATCGGCCAGGGACGGATTGCGCTTCAGGGCCACAATGGCAGCTGACAGGGGACCCTTGGCATCCGCCGCGCCCCTTCCCCATATCTTCCCGTCCTCCTCCCGCACCTCGATATCACCCGGAACTGTGTCTATATGACCCAGCAGGAGCAGGTCCGATGATTTGGGGTTGACGTAGAGTATCCCGTCGTTATCATGGGCCTCCATGCCGTTTCGCCGGCACCAGTCCGCCGCGAAGGCCACGGCGTCATGTGCGGCACCGGTTGGACTACTGCGCCTGAGGAGCTCTTTGAGGAACTCTGTCTCCGTCCCCATCTGCAATCTCCGTCAATGCATCAACCGTCCTGTCTATTTGAGCCTTTTCCACCACCAGCGGTGGAAGGAACCTGATGACCGTGTTGCCCGACGGCAGGGGCGCTATACCCCTATCCAGCATCCCGTTGAGATAGGGCGTGTTCTTTCCCTTCAACTCCACCGCCACCATGAGACCCAGACCCCGTACATCCCTGAACGCGGGTATGTCCACCGAGGACAGCCTCCGGGTGAAATGCTCCCCCAGCGTTCGGGCCCTGCCCGCCAGATCGAGCTCTATCATCTGATCGATTGCCGCGCAGCCGGCGGCGCATCCCAGGGGGTTCCCACCAAAGGTTGAACCGTGCAGGCCCCGTTCCATCTCCCCCATGTTCTCATGGAGCACGGCCGCCGCTATGGGGTAGCCGCCGCCCAGGGACTTTCCCACGGTCATTATATCCGGAACGATATTGCTGTGTTCCACCGCGAATATCTTGCCTGTCCTTGCCATTCCGGTCTGGATCTCGTCCATTATCAGAAGGGTCCCGCGGTCGGTGCAGATATCCCTGGCGGCCCGGAGGAATCCAACGGGTGGTAGATGGACACCTCCCTCACCCTGGACAGGTTCCAGTATGAGAGCGGCGGTATCACCGGTGATAGTCTCCTTGAGCCCTTCTTCGTTGCCGTAGGGCACGAAATCCACGGGAAGGCCCGGTCTTGCATTGCCCTGACTGTGTTTTTTGTTCCATGTGGTGGAAAGCGATGCCATGGTCCGCCCGTGGAATGCTCTCATGGTGGAGACTATCCTCTCTCTTCCCGTGACGTGCATGGAAAACCTGAGGGCGGCTTCGTTGGCCTCCGTTCCCGAGTTGGCTAAAAACACCCGGGCCATCCCCGGGGGGCTTATGTTGATTATCTTTTCAAGAAGCTCCCGGCGGCGGGGTGTGGGGTAGGTGGATGATATGTAGATCAGCTCCCCTGCCTGGGCTCTCAGCGCTTCAACCACTTCCGGGTTGCAGTGTCCCACGTTGCAAACCCCGTATGACGCGCCCATGTCCAGGTATTCTTTTCCCTCCGAATCCCAGATGGTTGCTCCCCTGGCCCGGGCAATCTCCACAGGACGCTTCGGGTAAACCCCGCTGTCCATGTCAGCTTCGATCATTTCTGTCCCTCACGTGATATCTCTGGTGATTCACGATATCACGGTCCCCTCTCCCTTCAGGGCCCGACTCAGGGGACGATCCACGTTGGCGCTTGCCAGGATGACCCTGGCAACACCGCCGTCAATGGCCTCCCGGGCACCCAGCACCTTCTTCTTCATTCTTCCCTGGGCAAACTCCATGTGCTCCTCGATATGGTTTTTTGGGATGGTGGGTATCAGACTGTCCGGATCGTTCATGTCCCGGAGAAGGCCCGGGACGTTTGACAGGATCACCAAAGTATCCGCTTCCATGGCGGAAGCCACCGCAGCGGCGGCCCGGTCCGCATCCGCGTTGAGTGCGCCGCCGACTGTGGCCTCTATGGGTATGGTGATGACAGGTACGTACCCGTTGTCTGCAAGGAGCCGTAGCAACCCGGTGTTGACATGGTCCACCCTGCCTGTGTTATCCCCCCGGAGCACCTTCTTCTTTCCATTCTCCACTATGCGGATGGTATCCTTCTTCTTCCCTTTCAGAAGCCCCCCGTCCATGCCCGTCAGGCCCAGGGCGTTTATCCCGTTGAGCCTCATGGTCTCCACCATGGTCTTGTTCACCTTTCCCGAGTAGGCCATCATGAGGTTTTCCAGGGTGTCCCTGTCGGTGAACCGGGAGACGTGGCCGCTTGGGGATGTTACGAACCTGGGTGGATTATCGAGGCGCTCCGACAGGATGTTCATCTCATGCGAACCCCCGTGGACGAGGATCAGATCGTCCATGTCCTTGAGGTCCTCTACCAGGTTTTCAAACCCGGTGCCCACGGCGCCGCCTATCTTTACAACCATCATGTTGATCCCTCAAATTCTCAGGCGGGGTGAAGCCCCGGAAATTCAAGTCCTTTGGTCTCGGGCAGTCCCAGCATGATGTTCATGCACTGTACCGCCGACCCCGCCGCACCCTTGACCAGATTGTCGATGGCGCAGAATAGAACCAACCGGTTGTGGTCTCGATCCAGCTCGAAGCCGATATCGCAGTAATTGGTCCCTTCGAGTATCTTCGGTTCAGGATAGCGGTAGAGACCCTTCTTGCTCTTGACGATCCGGATGAACGGTTCATCGCCGTAGCACTTCCTGAGAATGGACCAGCATTCCTTCTCCTCCAGAGGACGTTTAAGCTGCAGGTGAAGGGTGGTGGATATCCCCCGGACCATCTCCACTGCATGGGCGGTGAGCATCACATCCATTCCGCACTCCTGTATCACCTCCGCCTGGTGCCGGTGTCCGGCGGGGGCGTAGGGCCGGATCACGCCCTTGCGTTCCGGGTGATGACTGGAATCTGAAGGCGAGTTGCCCGCCGCGGATGAACCGATCTTCACGTCCGCAACCACCTTTTCGGCAAATTCCCTGAAGGGGTACAGGGGCAGGTTGACGGAGGTTGCAACGCAGCCCACGCCTGATGCGTTGCCAAGTTCCTTAATATCATCCCTGTGAAGCTCGGGCAGGCCGTATGCGAATTTGGGTAGAAGCCGGGCCGCGCTGTGAGGGGTGCCGTACCATTTACTGTAAAGGTCCGGGTCTTGGAGCCGAAAATCGGCTGACAGGTCCACCACATGGTCGGCCGATGTCATGAGATCATCCATCCGTGTCATGGTCGAGCCGTGGGGAAGACAGGTGAATAAAACGTCGCATTTTTCCACCTTTTCGTCGGAGGAGAAACGCAATTCTCCAGCTATACCCCGAAGGTTGGGGTGCACCATGACCAACGGTTCGCCCATGTACCTTCGGGAGGTTGCCTGGACGATCTCAATGTCATCCCGGGGCAGAAGCAGCCTGAGCAGCTCTCCTCCGGTGTAACCTGATGCTCCAATTATTCCGACAGTCGTCATATTCGTCACCTCTTTGCCACATCTATCAGATGATCCACGATCCTTCCCGGGATGTCCACGCCGGTGGGGGCAATGGAGTTGCGGAACTCCATGGTGTAGTTGACCTCATGACAGGAGTATCCGTCCTCGGTCTCCATCAGGTCCACTGCAAGCACTCCCCCTCCCACGGCGTTTGCCGCCTTGACGCATACCTCGTTGATCTCGGGTGTTATGGGACAGTTGGATGTGGTGGCCCCCCTGGCCGTGTTGGTTATCCAGTGGTCGGCGTTGCGGTAGATGGCGGCAATGGTCTCGTCACCCACCACAAACGCCCGGATATCACGCTGGGGTTTGGATACAAATTCCTGTATGTAGAACACGGTGTGCAGGTTCTTTCCCAAGACTGCCTTGTGCTCCAGTACGGCCTCGGCCGCCGAGCGGTTGTCTATTTTGGCCAGGAGCCTTCCCCAGGAACCCACCACGGGTTTGAGCACCACGGGATAACCCATCTCCTCGATGACGTCCAGGGCCTGTTTTTCGTCAAATGCCGCCCGGGTCACCGGTGTGGGCACTCCGGCCTCCGATAGGGCCAGGGACGTGAGTATCTTGTCACCGCAGGTGCTGGCCACGTCGTACGTGTTCACAGTGGTCACGCCGTAGGTCTGCAGGAACCTGAGCATGTACAGAGCCCTTAGATGGCTGACGCATCTTTCCAAGACCACGTCGTGGTCCAGCTTTCCCCCGTGGATATTAAAGTCCATGTCCCCGATGTTGAGCTTTTCGAAGGGCACGCCCCTGTCCTCTGCCGCCTTGGACAGGAGTTTCTCCTCCTGACGGATAAGGTGGTAGGCCATGGCCAGTTTCAAGATGATATCCCCCCAGTCCCCCGGACGTTAGGATCACTCGCCCCAGTCCTCTTCCTCTTCCGGAGCCTCGGTTATTGCCAGGGGTTTAACCCCCGTGACCTCCAGCTCGGAGCCGCAGTCCGGACAGCTTACCAGCTCTCCGATCTCCACGTCATTGTATTCAACAGCATTTCCACATATCGGACATTCAGCCATTTTCTATGCCTCCTTTTTTTTCGATCATTCTATCGGTCTTCCCCCTCCCCGCCGTCATAATTCCTTTAAAATGAGTTTCGTGTGGGTGGATGAGACATCGTCCAGCCGTCGGACGTTCTCTATGAGTTCGTTCAGCCTGGTTGTGTCATCCAGCTCGATCACGGCCACGATGTCGTGGGAACCCGCCACCTCGTAAACCCTTCTTACACCACCCATCTGGCTCACCGTTCGGGCTATGTCGGTTGTGTGCACGTTGACACCCACGGATATCTCCACCATTGCCTTTAAGCCGGCCGAGGCGGTCTCGATGGTGAAACGCTGGATGATCCCGTTGTCCTGCAGCTTTTTGATCCTCTGTCGGATCAGCCCTTCCGACACCCCCAGCGTTTTTGCGATCTTCACGTTGGGTGTTTTGGCATCCCGGCGGAGAATGTCCAGGATGCGGGTGTCCAGTTCGTCCCTTTTTGCGGAAGTCATGGAAGCCGATGTATTTCGAATTCGCATATAAATATTGCGGGCAATCGTAGGTTATTCTTCGAAAATGTGATAAAATGGTGCCGTTTATGGCGAATAGTGGTGTATGGATACGAATCTGCGGGATGCCTGTGCGGGATGCCTGTGCGGGATGCCTGTGCGGGATGCCTGTGCGGGATGCCTGTGCGGGATGCCTGAGTGTGGGATGCCTGTGCGGGATGCCTGTGCGGGATGCCTGTGCGGGATG